>JACCDG010266359.1_pt1 | contig 88244 bp, 129 predicted proteins | sample 7442471 | NCBI WGS metagenome assembly JACCDG01 (sample SAMN15323444, study PRJNA562643) | freshwater metagenome | isolation source: river surface water | place: USA:Blue River Watershed | collected 2017-08-17 | reverse complement strand
GAATCTGCAGTTCCAGGTAAACCTGCAGAAAAACTTGGTGCAGTAACTTTGATTCCAAAAGCAGAGCAAGAAGCAGCAAGAGAAAGAGCACTTGCAAAAGCAAAAGCGATGAGAGAAAAGAAAGGAATAAAGAATGAAGAGTTTGTAGATCCAGAGCACGGTGAAGCACCAAGTGGAAGAAGTCCACTACAGAATGTTTCTGATCATCCTAAAGCATCTGTAAGAAAGAAGGCTGTAAAGGCATTCCGTGCTCAAATGGGTAAAGAATATGGTGGAAATTGGAAGTCAAGATCTAATGATCCTGTTAAAGAAGCACTTGATCCAGTAGGAAAAGAAGATGCTGATGTTGATAATGACGGTAAGAAGAATACGAAGTCTGATAAGTATCTTCTAAATCGTAGAAAGGCAGTTGGTAAGGCAATCTCAACTCAAGAATCAAAAGAAGTTAAGAAATGGTGGGATGATGATGGTGATGGAAAAGGTTGGGAAGAAGGAGAAGTTTCTGGTAAGTTTAAGAAAAAGAAAAAAGTAACCAAAGAAGGTTATTCAAACTGGAGAGAAGATTTAATTGAAGTTGTAGATAAGATCAAGACTAATAAGAGTGAAGAACCAAAAGTTACAGAAAAGCAAGTAAATAATAAAATTGATATCAATCCAAAACTGGATCTTGGAGAAGCAGTAGAAAACCTTGGTGGAACTCTTATTGAGATGATTGAGGTTGATGAAATGGATTATATTATTGAAAGTGCATATGATGAACTTCTGGAAGAAGGTTATGAGGATGATGACATTGAGGAAGCACTTGAGTATGCCTTAACTGAAGCAAAGGTAACTTTCGGTCACGATACTGCTCCTGAAAAGAAAAAGAGTGGTTTATTAGCAGCAGCAAAACAAAAGCTTGCTGGTGTTAAAAAGTCAGCAAAAGCAGCAGTTGCAAGAGGAGCAAGAAAGGTTGCTAAGGGTGCATTAGGTGTTGCGCGTAAGATGGAAGGTGGTGATAAAACTCCTAGTGCTGCTCACACTAAAACTAGAACTGCTTCAACCTATCGTGGTGCTGGTGCAGGAACTAAAGAAAAAGTAAGTAGTGGTTCTTATACACCACCAACTCAAAAGAAAGCAGAGAAACCATCTGATCCTTGGGAAGGAAGTGCAACAACTCCACCAAAACCAAAAGCAAAAACTAAAAAAGCAGCAGCACCAAAAGCAAAAGCACCTGCCGCACCAAAGAGAAAGAGAAAGTCGAAGTTAGACGATTTACTTGCATCAGTAAGAAATGAGAGTGTTCAAATTGATGAAAAGACTTTAACCGCTCCTGAAACAAAGGAAAAGGAAAGAATTGTAAAGTCTATGAAGAGTAAAGCATCTGATTTTGAAAAGAGATATCCTGGTCGTGGTAAAGAAGTGATGTATGCAACTGCTACTAAGATGGCAAAGAAAATTGCAGAACAATCTTTAGAACTTCAACCAAAAACTCAACCAGTTAAGCAAGAAGATCCTAAAGCAAAGTCAGCAGCTCAAAGAGCAAAATCTGCTGAAATTAATATTCTTCAAAGAAGACTTCAGGCAATTCGCCAAACTCCAGCAGGAACTCCTGTATCCGGAATTGGTGGGTGATTTCCTAAATAGGTGAGGATATTCTCTATTACGGAGGTCATTATGTCTGCAGTAGTATCAGTGGTAAAACCATTTCTTATTTCAATTGCAACACATCCAGCAGTTAAAAATCTTGTTATTGAACTTTTAACTAAGTATGTAAAAACGACAGATAATAGTATTGATAATGTAGTTCTTGAGGTAGTTAAGGAGAAACTCTTTACTCCACAAGCATGATTACCTGTTTTATAACTAATTGGGGAATAACTGTTGTCCTTGCTTTATTGTTAACTGCCTCCGAGTGGTTAGCAAAAACAAAAAGATTTAAGGAAAATGGATTATTAGATTTAACATCTAACTTTTTAAGAGTTATGTTACATAAAGGGGATCTAAAGTAAGGTCTCCTTTTTTTATAAATATTTCTAGCAAATAACTTTTACGGAAGAAAGAACATGGCACTCTGGGGAAATAATGATGCTAAAGGATCTGGAGGTACAGTATCTCTTGATTATGAAACCCTTACTGTAACTGGCACTGGAACTACATTTGGACAGGTTGGTGCTGCTGCAACTGGAGATGTGATTCGTTTTGGATCCAGAACAGGAACTTATTATGGCGATGCTGTGATTGTTGGTATTGCTAGCACTACTCAATTATCCATTGGCAGAACTTGTGGGTTGAGTGGAGCTGCTATTTCCGGAGTTCAATTTGATATAAGCGAACTTCCAAAGTATACAATCAAAGACAAAAGATATCAGCAATCCTTCACTGACCCAACTGAAACAACAGTTGCTGCAACCACTACTGCTTCTGCAACTGCTGGTATTGGAACAAACATCGTTGCAATTGCTAGCACAACAGGAGTTATCGCTGGAGATACTTTAGTTAGTGGTAGTGTTTCTAAAGTCGTTACTTCTATTGGTGCTACAACAGTTTCTCTTGCATCAACTATCGCGTCTGCAATCGCTTCTGGTAATACAATTAACTTTACTAGAATAAGTGGTGGATATGAGGCATCTGTTTACGGTGTCGCTGATGCAGGTATTGAAGATGCTCAAGGTACAGTATACGAATTAACCCATGAAGGTTGGGTTGGTATCCAAACTTATAATGATGCTGAAGGTAACCTAAGAGTTAAGAAGGAAGTTCTGGTTGCAATGTCTGGAATCACCACAGGAAATACTCCTTTATACGATAGCAATCCACTTGTTTGATAATATATGATTTTCAATGAGTTGAATGAGGATAATTTCCTTTTATTTGCAATTAAATATTATGAAAATCCTCAGGCAGTAACCAAGGAAGATTTTGAAAAAGATTTAAATCATTTTAAATATATTAAAAGACTATTGAAACGATATAAGAATACTGGTCAGTTAAAAACCCATCTTCTCTTAAATCACTTTATTATTCTTTATAATATATTTGGTGAAGCAACAACTCCAATGCTTTTTTATAAAATTGAAAAAGAGTTGTGGTCTGCTATGAAAACCTTTATTATCTTCCTTGGAAAACTGCCAGAATATCCAAGATGTTATATTCACGATATTCAGGTTGATATCTACTGCCTCTCCGAACTTTACAAGATCTATAATGGAAAAGAAGAAGATTGATAGGGTTATTGAAGCATTTCGTAATTATATAAGTTTGAAAGAGGAAGGAATGGGTGTTTCTGCCATTGGACCAACTAATAAAGTTGGTGATGGTGAAAAATCTCTTGGATATAATATCCAAACTGGAACACCTCCAGTCTTTAAGAAGAAAAAAAACGGTACGGTTGACTTCAGAAGAGTTCCTCCCTTGTATAGAAAGTGGGTAAAGAATAAATAATTTCAATACTACTTGAGGTATTTGTTCATAGGGGTAGTATGAGAAATAAACACCTCAAAAGAAATGTTCAATCAAAATACATCCGCAGACACCAAAATTGCTGTATTGGAAGAACGTCTTTCTGCGTATGAAGTTATGATGCACAAAATTGACGAAGCAATACAGTTAATGGGAAAGACGAGTCAAAACATTAGTAAAATGCTGGCAGTTCACGAAGAGAAAATTGACCAGTGTAATAAAACTGATGATTTGCTTGCAAAAATGGTTAATGATCTAAAGGAAGAAAATGAAAAACAATGTGAATCTGTAAATGAAAAAATAGAAAAAATAGAAAATAAATTGGACGAGTTTGTAAAATATCGTTGGATTATAGTTGGCGTTTTTGCTGTTGTTTCTTTTGCTCTTTCGCAATCTCCTATGGTTGTAGATTTTTTAACCCCAGATACTTCGCAAATAGAAATAAAACAAAAATAAATAATTGAGTGTTGGCGTTAAAGCCAATGAAAACTCAAAAGAAAGTCACTCTCTACTCGCTACAAAAAACAACAAACTCTGTTGTAAAGTGGACTGGAATAATAACCTCTCTTTGTCTTGACAAGGTTCGATAATCTGCTAGAATACATAGACGCTTCAGTGTATCGTTATGGATTTTGTTGATGTTAAATACATCAATTTGGTTTCTTCCAGATTTCAAAAATTTAAAAAAGTAAAACACAACCTTTATAATTTTCGTTGTCCGATTTGTGGAGATTCTGAAAAAAATAAAAACAAGGCAAGAGGGTATCTATATCAGGTAAAAAATAATACCAATTTTAAGTGTCATAATTGTGGAGTAAATATCTCTTTTAATAATTTTCTTAAACAGATAGACCCCGTAATATACAAACAATATACATTTGAAAAGTTTAAAGAGGGTCATACTGGAAAAAACTTTACAGTTGACGAACCAATATTTAAATTTGAAAAACCAAAATTTAAATCTAAATTAGATTTACCTAAAGCGTCAACAAATCCAGACGCAAAAAAATATCTGGAAAGTAGAAAATTAAATCCAGATAACTATTATTACACTGAAAAATTTAAGGAGTGGACTAACTCTCTTCGACAAACATTCGACAGTACAGATAAAGATGAACAAAGGATTATTATTCCTTTGTTTTATCAAAATAATCTAGTCGGATTTCAGGGTAGAGCACTTGGTCCAAGCAAAGTTAAATACATTACTATAATGATTGATGATGAAGCACCAAAAATCTATGGTCTCGATGAGATTAAAAAAGATAAAACTATCTACATCACCGAAGGTCCCTTTGACAGCACATTTATCCCCAATTCGATTGCACTATGCGGTGCTGATGGTGATGTTGCTAAGTGGGGCATTAACGATGCTGTTTGGATATACGACAACGAACCACGTAACTCAGAAATCCTATCAAGAATTTCCCGTGTTATCGGAATGGGACAAAAAGTCGTCATCTGGCCTTCATCAATAAAAGAAAAAGATATTAATGATATGGTGTTGTCTGGACTGAATGTCCAAACTGTGATAGAATCAAATACCTACTCTGGATTAGAAGCAAAACTTAAGTTTACTACTTGGAAGAAAATATGAGCAACGGAACAAAAGTACAAAAACGTGATGGTCGAATTGAGTCTCTTGACCTAGACAAGATGCATTTGATGGTTGAAGAGGCATGTAAGGGACTTGCAGGAGTCTCTGCAAGTCAAGTTGAGATGACTTCTGGTATTCAGTTTTATAACGGAATTACTACGCCAGAAATTCAAGAGATCCTTATTCGTTCTGCTTCAGATTTGATTGACCTGGATCACCCAAACTATCAATATGTTGCTGCACGTCTGCTTCTCTTTGCAGTTCGTAAGCAACTTTATGGGAAGATGAAAGAACTTCCCAATCTTGAGCAGCACATTTACAACTGTGTTAATCAGCAGGTGTATGATAATGACATCTTCAACAAATACTCTAAGGAAGAGATTGAACGCGCTGATTCTTATATTGATCATGACCGTGACTATCTTTTCACTTATGCGGGTTTACGTCAAGTCGTTGATAAGTACCTCGTGCAGGATAGAAGCACTGGAGGTGTTTATGAAACACCACAATTTATGTACATGATGATTGCTCTGACTATCTTTGCAGAGTATCCCAAAGAAACCAGAATGTCATATGTCAAGAGGTATTATGACGCAATCTCCAAACACAAAATCAACATCCCAACACCAATCATGGCGGGAGTGCGAACTCCGCTTAGACAATTTGCTAGCTGTGTCCTTGTTGACGTTGATGACACCCTCGATAGTATCTTTAGTAGTGATATGGCTATTGGCAGATACGTTGCACAGAGGGCGGGGATCGGCATCAACGCTGGTCGAATCCGTAGCATCAACAGCAAAATCCGAGGTGGAGAAGTTCAACACACGGGTGTTGTACCATTTCTCAAGAAGTTTGAAGCAACTGTCAGATGTTGCACGCAAAATGGCATACGAGGTGGATCCGCGACAGTCCACTTCCCAATCTGGCACCAAGAAATCGAAGACATTCTAGTTCTCAAGAACAACAAAGGAACTGAAGATAATCGAGTTCGTAAACTTGACTACTCTATTCAAATTTCCAAGTTATTCTATGAAAGGTTTATTAAAGATGAAGAGATTACTCTCTTCAGTCCCCACGACGTACCTGGACTTTATGCTTCTTTCGGACTCCCTAGTTTTGATGATCTCTACGTTTCGTATGAAAACGATCCGTCCGTTCCGAAAAAAACTATTAAAGCGCAAGAACTCATTCTCAACCTCCTTAAAGAAAGGGCTGAAACGGGTCGTATCTACATCATGAATATTGACCATTGCAACTCTCACTCATCCTTTAAGGATAAAGTTGAGATGAGCAATCTGTGTCAAGAAATCACTCTTCCAACTTATCCCATTCAACATATTGATGATGAGAATGGAGAGATTGCTCTGTGTATTCTCTCGGCTATTAATGTTGGTAAGGTAAAATCGGATGAGGAACTTGAAGAACTCTGTGATCTTTCTGTTCGTGGTCTGGATGAACTGATTGACTACCAGAAGTATCCTGTACGTGCTGCAGAACTTGCTACAAAGGCACGTAGGTCTCTTGGAATTGGTTATATTGGTTTGGCTCATTATCTTGCCAAACTGGGTTATGACTATTCTTCCCAGGAAGCATGGGATGCAGTTCATGGTCTCTCTGAGTCCTTCCAATACTATCTCTTGAAGGCATCAAATCAACTTGCTAAAGAGAAAGGTTATTGTGAGAACTTTGGTCGTACCAAGTATGCTGATGGTATTCTTCCAATTGATACTTACAAACAAGATGTAGACGAAATCTCCTCCATTCCATTGCAGCATGATTGGGAAACTCTTAGGGCATCTATCTTGGAACATGGTCTCAGGCACTCAACACTGTCTGCACAGATGCCATCGGAGAGCAGTTCCGTTGTGTCAAACGCAACCAATGGAATTGAACCCCCTCGTGGATTCTTGTCCATTAAGAAGTCCAAGAAAGGACCTCTTAAGCAGATTGTTCCTCAATATGCTACACTGAAGAATCACTATACTCTTCTGTGGGATATGAAATCTAACGAGGGATATATCAATGTTGTTGCTGTGATGCAAAAGTTCTTTGATCAGGCAATTTCTGGTAATTGGAGTTACAATCCAGAGAACTATCCAGACAATGAAGTTCCAGTGTCTATAATGGCAAATGATTTCTTGACTACATACAAGTACGGATGGAAAACTTCCTACTATCAAAATACTTACGACATCAAAACTGATGAAGTGATGGAAGAAAAGAAATCCGAATTGGAAAATCTAATTAATGAGTTAAGTTCAGTAGAGGAGGGAGAGTGTGAATCCTGTGCAGTTTAAGGTTTCTTCTGTGGAAGAAACTACTTCAGTCAAAGGTATGACAGTTTTTAACACTGAACAAGTGAATACCAAAAAACAACCAATGTTCTTTGGTAAACCTCTTGGAGTTCAAAGATATGATTCATACAAATATCCTGTATTCGATAAACTGACTACTCAACAATTAGGATACTTCTGGAGACCCGAAGAGGTGTCTCTCCAGAAGGATCGTGGAGATTATCAAACACTACGCCCAGAACAGAAGCACATCTATACTTCTAACTTGAAGTATCAGATCATGCTTGATTCTGTTCAGGGTCGTGGTCCTGGTATGGCATTTATTCCTTATTGTTCTTTACCAGAACTTGAGGCATGTATGGAAGTGTGGGGATTTATGGAGATGATCCATAGTCGTTCCTATACTTATATTATCAAGAACGTATACTCAGATCCTTCTGAGGTGTTTGATACTATCATCAGTGACAATCGTATTCTTGAACGTGCTAAGAGTGTGACTGAATCGTATGATGACTTTATTAAATCAGCACAACAGTATGGTGTATCCGATACTTGGTTACACAATCTTGAAGGAGTTTCATACGCAAAAGAAACAATTAACGATGTTAAACGAAAACTCTATAGAGCAGTCGCAAACGTTAACATTCTTGAAGGTATTAGGTTCTACGTTAGTTTTGCTTGTTCTTTCGCATTCGGTGAACTTAAGCTTATGGAGGGATCCGCTAAAATCATCTCTCTTATCGCAAGAGACGAAAACCAACATCTAGCCATTACTCAGAATATTCTGAACAAGTGGAGAGAAGGTGATGATCCTGAAATGAAGCAAATCATGAAGGAAGAAGAAGAATGGACTTATGCAATGTTTGATCGTGCTGTAAATGAAGAAAAGAGATGGTCAGATTATCTGTTCAAAGATGGCAGTATGATTGGGCTAAATGATAAACTTCTTCAACAATATGTAGAGTGGATCGCAAATAGAAGACTCAAATCAATTGGGTTAAAGCCCCAATACGATATTTCAGCAAACAATAATCCACTTCCTTGGACTCAGCACTGGATTTCCTCTAAAGGTCTCCAGGTGGCTCCCCAGGAAACGGAAGTAGAAAGTTATGTGGTTGGTGGTATAAAACAAGATGTAAAGAAAGATACCTTTAGTGGGTTCAAACTTTGATAGATGGGGAGATCAATCTCCCCTTTTTTATAAATATTTGAAAAAGTATTTGTAAAAATGAATTCAAAAGAATATCGGGGGTTAATGGAAGCATATTCCCAGGTTTATAATAACGAAGAATTAAGTGAAGCTCCATTTACTTGGGATCCAAATAAAAATGTAATTGCTGCTAAAGGTGGGAAACTTGGTATAATGACAAAAGGTGATCCAAGTTCTTGGAGACAACCATCATATCAGGAAAAAGGAGAAATTCCTTTATCGAGTACAAAAGCATTTGAAAAGTCACCTGCAGGTCAAAAGTTTATCCAACAGAGAGATGCTGCTAAAGCTGCAAAATTGTCACCACCATCAACACCAACAGCTAGACCAGTTGCATCAACACCAACAGCTAGACCAGTTGCATCAACACCAAAACCAGTTCCAACAACATCTGGATATAAGAAAGACACATCAATCACTGATATGATTGGTAGATCTCAAGTTAGACAAGGTGCTCCTATTAATACAGGAGATCGTTCTTCTGATATTCGTGCTATGGCAATAAGAGGAACTGATTTTGGTGGATCTGGATCATCTGCACCAAAACCAGCACCAACATCTACAAATAAAGCAAGAGGTTCTAGTAAACCTGGAAGCGTTTATTCTGGATTTGATATGTTTGATTTTATCAAAGGACATCTTCTTGATGAAGGATATGCTAATGATGAAAAATCAGCACTCGCAATCATGGCAAACATGAGTGAGAGTTGGAAACAAAGTATTCTTGAAATGAGTGATTTTGCAGCTGGCGGTGGAAATGCAAAGATGAAAGCAACTGGAATGACTAAGGATCAAGTCATTGCACTTGGAAAAAAGAATCTTGCATCTAAACCAGATTCATCATCCTCTTCAAGTTCTGCACCATCTTCAGGTCGCGTAGTTGGATCTACGCCATCAGATGTTATTAGAGATCGTCAAGATTCTACAGAAAGAAGAAGAGAGTTTGAACGGAAAGCACTGGTTGCAGGTAAAAATCCTGTAGATTATCAAAGAATGTTAAATGCTCAAGATCAAGAAAAAAGAGTTAATGCTTGGTACGATAGAAAATATAAATCCTACGACACTGGATATAAAGGTTTACCGGGATAAACATTATAGATAGGGGAGAGAAATCTCCTCTTTTTTATGCCTAAGAATCAACTGACTAAAGAAGAAATAAAAGTTCGTGTCTTAAAGTTAAAAGACAAATTGTATAAAGACCAACCAAGTTGGGACTCCAAAGGACTAGCCCATAAATACATCAACGAAGTCCTTGATATAATTGATGAGTACAGATATTGATTATGAAAACCCTTGGACATATAATGGAAAAGTATTTGTCTCAAGTGATATTCAGGATTATTTTGGTTTTGTATACCATATTCATTGCCACAAAACTGGTCGGAGCTATATTGGTAGAAAATATTTCTGGAGCTTCCGCAAGAAGGGAGGTAGTATCAGACGAACTAAGATGGAGTCTGACTGGAAAAAATATTATGGATCGTGCCCAGAGCTTAAGGAGGATGTAGAAAAATATGGTAGGGAGAATTTTACGCGCACTATTTTATCATTACATAAAACAAAAGGCAAAACAAACTTTGAAGAGACCAGACAACTCTTCACACACAATGTCCTCACAGAAGGACTTGACGACGGAACCCCGAGGTACTACAATAGCAACATCCTCAACAGGTACTTCCGAAAAGATTACTATGGAAACACAGATTGAACCTGTGATACAGGTTCGTGAGTGGGCACTTGAAAAGATTCAACTTCTTCATGATGCAGATCGCCACAAGAATGCTAAAGCTCTTGCTGCAGAATTTGAAGAATGGATCAATATTCCTGATGGTACTGATGAACTAAACTACCTTTGTTTGGAAGATCAGGACTGGACAGAAGATCAGGAAATTGACATTCGGTAAACCAAACATTTGACAAATCCTAAATATTAACTTATTATGAAGAAATCCCACCTCAAAAGGGTGGGATTTTTATTATGAGACTTTGATTTGATTTAGAGCCGTGGAAGGTGCCCTTTGAGAAGAGGGTGTACCCCCCTTCTATACGGATGTAGAGTTCAATTTAAATTAGTGCAAAATTTCTTTACAGTAACCCTGCCTCTTATGGCAATGGTTACAACCAGTACGGCATCACTGCCATTCTCTAGTTATAAACTGCAAGGTCCTCCACCACCAGTGGAAGAAAGACCTTACTCCATTATTAAAGAGTTTGAACCAGAGACGACAGCAATCCGCGAGGTTGCACCACCAAAGCCAAAAGAGAAAAGGTTAATTTGTAAAGGGTGTAATGAACATGAGAATGCTACCCTGGCATTTTTCCAGGATCGTGGTATTAAAGACAGAAACGCCCTTGCTACCATCATGGGTAATATTCGTCAGGAATCAACTTTTGTTCCTAACATTTGTGAAGGTGGTAGTAGAACCAGTTGGAATAGCTGCGGCGGCGGCTATGGACTGATTCAATGGACATCTGCCAATCGTTATTATGGATTGGGTGATTTTGCTAAGAAGTATGGTGGTTCTCCATCATCACTTCATACGCAACTTCGTTATCTAACGACTGAGGTTCAATGGCAACGAATTGAAGACAGGATGAAAACTCCTGGTAAGTCTATCAATAGTTACATGGACTATGCGTATAGTTGGATTGGATGGGGGCATCATGGTGCTCGCACTTCGTATGCTCATGATTATGCTTCCAGACTGATCACGGTAGAGGTTTGATAAAATAGAATACAACAACTGAATAATAAATAGAGGGGAGTGGTTGCTACTCCTCTTTTTTTATGTTTAATTTTAACTTCGGAAAGAAGAAACCAGATAAGAAGCAGATAATCACTATAAGCCTCATACTCAGTGGTATTGTAGCAACCCTCTCCCAATGCACAGGGATCTCTCAGAACACTCTGTGGGACCTTCTAGACGAGGCTCAGAGGACTCTGTTCCCTCAGACCGTAATCAACGATATCCTCCTCCAAGATCCAGGAATCGTAGAGAGAAGAGCCCAGAGAGATGTGGACAGAGCCATCAGAGAATATGAGGACTTGACAAGGGACTCAGATCCATCTAGAATACCTTTGTCCCGGTTCATAGAGAAAGCTCCAGATGAAGCTTTATGTTACTCTGAAGAGTGTAAGAAACTTGGAGGAGAAATGAGAATCTGTTCTCCATGGGTTGACACCTGTAGAGAGGAGTGATATACTTAAAACATGATGACTCAATAGCTCAGTTGGAAAGAGCAACTGCCTTCTAAGCAGTCGGTCGTAGGTTCGAGTCCTACTTGAGTCGTTGACAATTATACTCAACTACTCTATAATTGTCTTATGCGGAATTAGTTCAGTGGTAGAACGTCAGCCTTCCAAGCTGAATGTCAGGGGTTCGAATCCCCTATTCCGCTCTGGGGAAGTGATCCTGCGGTACTACCAAGAGCTCTCCTTCCCTCATTCCCCTGTGGCGCAGCGGTAGCGCGAGAAACTGTTAATTTCCAGGTCACAAGTTCGAATCTTGTCGGGGGAGTATGGGAGATTAGCTCAGCGGTAGTAGCGCCACTCTTACAAAGTGGATGTCGTTGGTTCGAATCCGACATTTCCCATGAATACATCAAAGATATGACTGATATTCCTATATACGACACTAAAGGAAATCAAATAAATTCAATATCTATTTCAGATTCTTTAGATTATGTTGATGGTAGAGTAAGTAAGGGAGAAAAGTTTTATTACAAAGGATTGGGAGTACCATATAAATCTCATTACTCTCATGTAGAAAAATCAGATACTGATTATAATATTATAAGTGAGTCTTGTGTCTTTTATTTGGGAAATCTTGTAGAAAAAATATCTTACAAAAATAAGAAAGGAATATTTCAAGAGAGATATCAACCACACTTTACTGATTGGATCGGAGCTTGTGGAATTAAAGAACTCAACATTCTCGAAAATCTTTATGATGAAGATAAGTTTGAAATGAATGGAATTGAAGTCTTTGGTTATGAGGTAATAGATGAAAGTGAGAATCAATACTATTTGAAAGTTGATTATCCAGAAGGAAGAGTTTCTTATCTTGATAATCCAAACTCAAATAAACTGAGAAAACTATTGGATTATATGATTCAAAATGATTGGAACTTTCCTTGGGATAAGGATTCAATAACAGATATTTCTGTTGAATCAAAAGTCACGGATGTAGCTGATGTATTTAGATCAAATGATATTATTCATAAGATAGGAACAGTGTATTCTGTTCTTTATAGTTTGTATAACTCAAGTCAATCTGATTATTTTAATTTTTGTAATCAAAATAATATGGCTCACCAGAACAGAATGAGTTTTGTATTCAACTCTTTGTATATTCTTCATTCAAATGGTATAGATATTCTTCCATTGTATAAACAAACTCCTATAGAAACTTATAAGAATATTGTTTTAAACTACTTGGTAGTTGGAAAAAATTGTGGATTCTGTGGAGTGGGTAGTTGCAAAGGTAGAAAAGATTCAAACCAATATCTTGGAGATGAGATTCGAGAAGAATATATAAAGAGATCAACATTAGACTTAAACATATAAATATTTCAAAAAGATAATGGAAGAGTTATATCAATCATTACATAAAGCACAGACTAGTCTTTTCTGTTTAATGCAGAAGACTTGGGTGTATCATTGGAATGTAGTTGGTTCTGATTTCTTTGAACTTCATGAAGCATTTGGTGAACAATACACTACGATGCAAACTGAACTAGATAGATTAACTGAACACATGAGATATCTTCGTATGAAGGCTATCTCACCAATCAGTAGAGTTGTTGAAACTTGTGAAATTCCAGAAGCTTCGACAAACCCAACTGACAAGTCGATGGTTTCTCAGTTGTTTTCTGACAATAAGAAGATGATTGAACTTCTGACTTCAGTTGTTGAAGAATCGGAAAAGACAAAGCAATATACCACTTCAAATATTGCTCAAGATTTAATTGAAACACACGGTAAATTTGTTTGGATGTTAAGGTCGTATTTAAAGGAATGAGAAATGATTTCTATAAGATGCAAAGATTGCAATAGAGAAATAACAGGACACGAAACTAAGACAATTACCTGTGGTTGTCCTAATATGTCAACAATTCGTGGAGATAAGATTTCAGCACTTGACTTATCCCGTGTTGTTATGTTAAACTCATTAAAGGAAACACAAAAAACCAATGTGTTATCCTCTCAAGATCTTGCTTTCCAGGAAGCAAGAAGACAACGCAAAGTTCGTAAATTGGACTTTGAAATCCGATAGGAAAGGTGGTCGAGTGGTTTAAGGCTCTAGTCTTGAAAACTAGCGAAGTGAAAGCTTCCGTGGGTTCGAATCCCACCCTTTCCGTTATAATTGATACTAAATTAATAGTTTATTCCGTTTTCTGTATCGTAGTGTTACAGAACTCTGACAATTGGTTGACGTTGAAATGTCTGTGATTAGTATATAATAGTACTACGATTCACAGAAATGGACCAACATACTTACGAGAATTGGGTCCGTATCAAAGAAACTTTCGAGTCTTCTGGTAATACTGATAATATGTTCTATAAAAGAGCAGTAGAAATAGTAAAGACTAGAAGAGATCCCCTTGCTAAATTTCTTGGAGATGAGAAGTGATGGAACCTCACGATGAGTTTGTCAGTCGTTCTGAAGTTCAACATATGATTGACCAAGCCATTGACAAACACAATAAAACTGCTACAATCATATCAGCATCAATCGGTTCGGTTCTGCTTTTCTTCTACGCTCACGGTGTAATTGCAATTATAGATAGAGTACGATGAGACACCTTGCTGGAACACTTCTCAACAATAAATTGTTCTTATTCATCTTATGTTACCTCTTGACAATGATTCCAATCTTAGGTATAATGATCATACACAAAAACAAATAACGGAATGTAGCTCAGTTTGGTAGAGCGCTGCTTTTGGGAAGCAGAAGTCGCACGTTCGAATCGTGTCATTCCGACTCATAAAACACTTTATGAAAATGAAAGAACTGGAAGAACTTGAATCGTTTACAGTTGAAGAATTTCAATCAGATTTTGACAACCTTATAGAAAGAGTTGAAAATGGTGAATCATTTATAATAAGAGACGGAGAGAATAGTGCAGTGATAGTTCCTTATAATGAGACCATAAAGTATTCAATAGATCCTGTTGTGGATGATGAAGTGATACATATCCACACAGACCACGAAGAAGGTTCGTGATTTTGATGGGAGTATAGCTTAATGGTTAGAGCGCCCTGCTTATAACGGGGTAGTCTGGGTTCAACTCCCAGTACTCCTATTGGGTATAACAAGGAACGTTATATTAAACGAAGGGTCCCCTCTGCTGAATCGTAGATTATCGTGGTCAGACACCCTCGCCCAAAATGCTCCTTTAGCAATCTGGTGAATGCAGCGAACTCATAATTCGCCTGAGGCGTGTTCGATCCACGCAAGGAGCATAGGACAGATCATCTCCTGTCCATATTGACTTTCCCAAGTCAAACCCTTATAATACTAAGGTCAACATTCAAAACAATGACTCTTAATTCCAAATTCAAGAAAGACATCCAAACTCTTCGTGGTGCAGCTAACGGTGAATTTTATCTTGATGTAAAGAATCCGAAACTTTACAAAAAAGTTCGTCGGTATTATGAAGGTGAAGGTGTAGTATTCTCTGGCGATCCTTTGGATGATTATGAGATGTTGATGGAATATGTGTATCAAGATCTGGAATCTGTAGAGGTTGCATGATGAAGGTTACACGGAAACCAACTGTTCTTATGGAACGGTTTCCATATCGTTATATCCAAGTTGGCACCTTGGAAATCAACGGGAAACCAGATTGTCGTATCCAAAAGGTAGATTCTTATACTGGACGATATCGTGATATGTATCTTTGTGACAACGAAATGCAGTTGATGACTGCTATGGAGGACTTTGAATACACTAAATGGTTAGATCCAGACAGAGTTCCTTGTTATGTTACGGACGATGAGGATGATGAGTAAATAGTCACGGAGAGACTTTAAAAGTACTGGTCGGGAGCAAAACCCCTTATGTCTAAATCTGATCTACTTCGTTGGATTGGAAACATTCTTCTCATAATTGGTTATCAAACTATGTTATGGGGAGAATTTAAATATGGTTTAATGATAAAAGTTATTGGGGGATTACTCACAGTACCTTTTGCTATTAAACTTAAACTTTGGGATGTATTATTCTTATGTGCATTCTTTGGTATTACCGAGATATCAAAGTTAACCCAACTTTTCCTAGTTAATTAAACTAGGTGGTGGAGTCAATATGAACCCTTTAGGTTTCTTGCCATTCCTTCAAAAGGCAAGTGGTGCGGATGGAGGTTACTCCCGCCGAGTTTCTTGTTTTCTCGTAATCAAAACAAGTGGCGAGCCTGAGTTACATGGGAGGGGTTTACATGACCCCTCTTTTTTTGTATAATAGATAGTACAGAGATTATTAATTCTTTATGGGTCAATATGTAAAGAAGGCACTTGTTCTTGGTGCTGGTGGTTTTATTGGAAGTCACATGGTCAAACGACTTCGTGCAGAGGGATATTGGGTTCGTGGTGTTGATCTCAAGTATCCTGAGTTTTCTAATACTGAGGCAAATGAATTTGTGGTTGGTGACCTGAGAGATGTTAACTTTGTAGAGAGAGTCATTCAATACAAAGGTGATAGTGGAAACTTTTACAATTTTGTTCCCTCACGATATCTTCAAGCATTTGATGAGATTTATCAATTTGCTGCTGATATGGGTGGAGCAGGATTTGTTTTCACTGGTGAGAATGATGCAGATATCATGCATAATTCAGTTTCAATTAACCTGAATGTTCTTGAATCTGTGAGAAAGTTTAATGATTTTCTTGGTAAGAATGTAACCAAGATTTTCTATTCTGGATCAGCATGTATGTATCCAGAACATAATCAACTTGATCCAGACAATCCAGATTGTCGTGAAGAGTCCGCATATCCAGCTAATCCAGATTCCGAATATGGTTGGGAAAAACTCTTTTCAGAACGTCTGTACTTTGCTTATCATCGCAACTATGGTATTCCTGTACGTGTTGCTCGATACCACAATATTTTTGGACCAGAAGGAACTTGGTGTGGTGGTAGGGAAAAAGCACCTGCAGCTATTTGTAGGAAAGTAGCGGAACTTCCTGAGGTTGGTGGAACAATTGAGGTATGGGGTGACGGAGAACAAACTCGTTCATTCCTCTTTATTAATGAATGTATTGAAGCAACCCGTCGTATGATGGATTCTAATTTCATTGGTCCAGTAAATATTGGATCTGAAGAAATGGTTACTATTAATAAACTGGTGGAAATTACTGCAAAAGTTGCTGGTGTTCCTGTCAAGAGACAACACAAACTTGATGCTCCTCTTGGTGTTCGTGGTCGTAATAGTAACAACGATGTGATCAGAAAAGAGTTAGGATGGGACTACTCCATGACTCTTGAAGAGGGAATCTCCAAAACTTATGCATGGATTAAAGAACAAGTAAACGCAACTATCTGATTGTCATGAACCGTATTACAAATTATTTAGAACTTGAAACTCGTATTGTTTCTTGGTTAAAAGAGTACGCAGTAGAAAATAACATCAAATCATTTGTGATTGGTGTATCTGGAGGTATTGACTCCGCAGTATCATCTACACTTGCTGCTAAGACAGGTCTTCCTGTTTACGCTTTGGGAATGCCTATTCATCAGAAGGAGGAACAAGAAAGTCTTTCTGATGATCATCTTCAGTGGCTTCAGACAAACTTTAGTAATGTAATCGTTGATAAGTTTGACCTTACAAAAGTATTTGAAACATTTAAGTTTTCAATGAAAGAGTTTGGCACAAATACTCACGCACTTGCCAATACTCGTTCCCGTATTCGTATGGTAACTCTTTATCAGGTAGCTACTTCCGTTGGTGGTATTGTAGTTGGAACTGGTAACAAGGTTGAAGATTATGGTGTAGGATTTTATACTAAATATGGTGACGGTGGAGTTGATATTGCTCCTATCGCAGATCTCTATAAGACTGAAGTATGGGAACTTGGCAGGCATTTTGGTGTAGATCAACGCATTATTGATGCCTCTCCTACTGATGGTCTCTGGGATGATGGAAGAACTGATGAAGATCAAATCGGTGCTTCCTATGCTGAACTTGAAGAAGCTATGGAAACTGGAAGTGGTCCAGGTCTTGAAGCACTTATTAAGTTCAGTCAAATGAATCAACATAAGATGAATCCTATTCCTACATTCAAACTATGAAAATTGGCGTAATTGGTGCTGGTAGACTTGGTATTTGTTTTGCCCTGTTGTGTGAAGCTGCGGGGTATGAAGTTCTTGTTTCAGATATCCGAGAGGATTATGTGAATGACTTGAACGAAAGAAAAATCAAGACCCATGAACCAGAGGTAGAAAACCTCCTCAAAGTTGCTAAGAACTTTAGAGCAACAACAAACAATAAAGAAGTGATCGAAGAGTGTGATTTAATTTACACTCTCGTTGCTACACCTTCTCTTGAAGATGGATCTTATGATGTATCTGCTGTGTGGCAAGTTGTAGAAGATTTCCAAGATGTAACTTCAACAAAATACTTTGTTGTTGGATGTACTACAAATCCTGGAGATTGTAATAACTTCAAAAATCAATTACCAAGTAATGTAAAAGTTTTCTACAACCCAGAGTTTATTGCACAAGGGTCAATCATCAACGATCTTCGTACAGCAGATATGGTTCTTCTGGGAAAAGATCCATTCTCAGATAATGACAAGGTTGTTTCTGATATTCGTAGATTGTATGAGAAGATTCAAACAACTCGTGCAATTGTTTGTTCTATGTCTACAACTGCAGCTGAGATTACTAAGATTGCAATTAATTGTTTCTTAACTACTAAGATCAGTTATGCAAATATGCTTGGTGATGTTCTTCATCATGCAGGTTGTGGAGATGAAGTTAGTTCTGTTCTAAATGCAGTAGGAACAGATGGTCGTATTGGTAGAAAGTATCTTGGTTATGGATTCGGATATGGTGGCCCCTGTCTTCCCCGAGACAACAGATCCTTTGCTGCATTTGCTAAGAAGGTTGGATTAGATTATAATCTTGGTACAGTAACAGACGAGATCAATAATCAACATGCAAAGTTTGTATGTGATTACTTTGAAAAAATGAATGCAAATAAGAAACCTTTTTACTTTGATTCCATTACTTATAAAAAGGGAACTGATATTCTTACAGAAAGTCAACAATATCGTTTGTGTTTAGATCTTCTTGATAGAGGACATACTGTTTATATTCTTAATGATAAGAAAGTTACTGATCAGATCTATGATTACATTACAACTTCTTATGGTGAACGAGTTAAGTTTGTAGATAATCAAGAGAACATTACTGAACCATACTTTGTAGTAAACCTATGATTGGGTATAATCGGTTAGGTGTAAACGGAAGATTTGGAAATCAACTCTTCCAATATGCTGCTCTTCGTGGAATTGCAGCAAAACACGGATATGAATGGTGTATTCCTGAGGATAGTGCAAGAACTGCAAACTATGGAATACATCATCCATTTAAACTTAAACATCTAAAGAATGTCGGTGTTGTGCCTTATCCTACTCGGGATGAGGCTCATTTCCATTTTGATGAGGATCTCTTTAATACCTTCCAAGATAATATGAACTTGGATGGCTATCTTCAAAGTGAAAAGTATTTCAAAGATATTGAAGATGAGATCCGTGAAGACTTTGAGTTTATTGATGATATTCAAAAACCCTGTAGAGAATTTATAGATCAATTTGAAAAGGTTATCTTTCTCCATGTTCGTCGTGGAGACAATGTAGGTAGAGAACATCTTCATCCAGTTCCAACATTTGATTATTACTCAAAAGCACTTGAGTATTTTGATGATGATTGTATGGTTCTTATTTGTAGTGATGATGTTGCTTGGTGTAAGGAACAAGAGTTTTTCTCTGGTGAAAGGTTCTTAATTAATGAGAGCGTAGAACAATATTCTCACAAATGTATGGAAGGTGATGGTGTTTACAGAAACTCATTTATCCCTTATACTGACTTGTGTTTGATGAGTTTGTGTGATGGTGCTATTATTTCACCGAGCACTTTAAGTTGGTGGGGAGCTTGGTTACAAAATCCTCGCACAAATCCTGTGGTTGCACCAGATCCTTGGTTTGGTCCTCAACTATTAAAAGATAACGATACTAAAGATTTACTTCCCGATGATTGGATTAAACTATCTTGGTAGAATGGGACAACTGGGAAACCAGATGTTCCAATATGCTGCTGTAAAAGGAGTTGCTAGAAATAGAGGATATCAATTTACTATTCCTCAACATGATAATGCCGTTAAAGATTCTTTGGGAAATACTCTTAGGATTGAGTTATTTGATGCCTTTGATATTCAACCTGATAGTGTTGGATTTCTTCTAGCAGATGCTGCTCGTAGTGAAGTTGATTTTTCCTTTGATGAGGATCTTTTTAAAAATTGTCCAGATGGAGTTTCTCTAGTTGGATATTTTCAGAGTGAAAAGTATTTCAAACATATTGAAGATGATATCCGAAAAGATTTCACCTTTAAGAAAGAGTATTATGATGCCTGTGAAGAAGCAAAACCTTTACTGGACAATCCTATAGCTTTACACATTCGTAGAGGTGATTTCCTAATCAACTCTGGAAACCATTATAATCTTTCCCTAAGTTATTATGAGAATGCTTTAAAAGAATTTAATTCTGATAGGCAAGTGGTTATATTTTCTGATGATCCAAAGTGGTGTAAACAACAAAAACTATTTGAAAACGATAGATTCTTGGTCGCGGAAACAGGTCATTCATATGTTGATATGTGTCTAATGACCCTGTGTTCTGATTACATTATTGCAAACTCTACATTCTCTTGGTGGGGAGCTTGGTTATCTCAGAACAAGAATAAAACTGTTATCTACCCTGATAAATGGTTTGGGCCCAATAATATAGATAAATCTACTAAAGATTTGTTCCCTGAAGAATGGAGAATGGTTAATGAAAACTGACTTAAAGAATACTACTTTTATTATTCCTCTAAGGATTGATACTGGAGATAGGCTTCGTAATGTAATCCTTACAACTTCATATCTTCTCCATCACTTTGATACGAATGTGATCATCAAAGAGGTTGACTCTGAACACAGGTTTGAGGATTATGCATTACCCATCATCAAAAGATTAGTTGATGTCAGTAATCTTCGTCATATTTTTGAGGAAGAAACTAGAACTGATGATTCTTTTCACAGAACAAAAGTTCTTAATGATATGGTGATGGAGGCTTCTACTGAGATCGTAGTTAACTATGACACTGATATCATTCTCCCATTAGATTCTTATACTCAAGCAGTTGAAATGCTTCAGGGAGAATATGATGTGGTATATCCATATCGATTCGGCAATCATGGAGAAAGAAAGGTAAATCTTGGATTCACAATTGAAACCCAAGAGGATATGGATAATTTTGAGAATGATGATTTTGTTTCCAGATTTATTGGGACAGGATATAACTCAACTTGTTTTGATGACAGGTTCTTTTATTACCCCAGTAATCAAGGACTAGGATGGGCTGAGTATGGAATGGTTCAATTCTTCAATCGTCAAGTTTATATTGATGGGTATCTTGAGAACGAGGGGTTCATTGCTTATGCTCCAGAAGACGTAGAGAGACATCACAGATGGAAAGTTCTAGGTTATAATATTGGTAGAGTTGATAACTATGCATACCACCTGGAACATCAAAGAACACAAAACTCTTGGTATCACAATCCTCACATGCAAAAGAATAATGAGTTGTGGGAATATTTAAAGAATCTTACAAAAGACCAATTAATTGAATATTATGAAAGTCAGGAATATGTGAAGGAGAGAATCAAATGACTTGGCATCTTGTAACTTATGCAGATGATAAGTTTGCAGAACAACAAAAGTTTCTTCATCAAACTCACAATGAAAATTTTGTTCATCATCCATTCAATAGAGAGAATTTAGAAAAGACCGATTTCTATCAGAATAATAAACAGATTCTTGATGAATCTATAGGTGCAGGGTGGTGGATTTGGAAACCTTATTTCATCCTTGATGTAATGAAATCTGCAAGTGATGGTGACTTTATTATCTACTGTGACTGTGGAGATATGTTCTCTCCAGGACTGAAATCGTATGTTGAGTCAACAGTTTCTGAAGAAGATAATTGTCTACTTCTTGTAGGAAATAATATTAATGGACATTACACAAAAAGAGATTGTTTTATTAAGATGAATTGTGATGAGGAAGATTATCACAATTCCAATCAGTTAGAGGTTGGATTCATGGTATGGAAAGTATGTCAAGAATCTATTGATGTAGTTTCTGAGTGGTTGAACTACTGCACTGATTATCAAATTATTAATAATGAACCCAGTGTTCTTGGTGAAGAGTTATCTGGATTTATTTCTCACCGAAACGATCAAAGTGTTCTGACTAATCTTGCTATTCGTGATGGCCTCACTGTTGGTGGTCGTGAATATAGAAATTATGTTGAGTGTGATTATGATTATTGGTATGAAAGAGGATCGAGAGGTTATGGTAGAGAAATTGATTCATTCTTAATGAGTATCAAAAATGCATAGTATAGTTCTCACAGTTCACAATAAAGAGTGGTTAATTGATAAGGTTATTGAAGGTATTATTCTGAATACCACAGAACCTTATGAACTTATTGTTGTCATTGATGGATGCACTGATAACTCAGAAAAAGTTATTTGGGATACTCTCAGTGGAACTCCAGTTGATAGGAAGTTCATTTACGCTCCAGATGTTTTTGAAACGACTGCCAACAATCTTGGGATGAAGATTGCAAAGGGTGATAAGATTATTATTGTCCAAGATGATATGGTTATCAAGGAGAAAGGTTGGAACAAGAGAATGGAAAAACCTTTTAATTCCTTTGATGATGTTTTTGCAGTGACTTCAAGGACTGCACATAACTGGGTATTCAATACTAATACTCAACATCTTGGAATGGAAGAAGACCTTGATACTTGTTGGTGTGATATTGTGGATCATGTTGATCATGCAGATAGAAAACAAGGACTTCCACGAGATGTATTTGCAGTTCGTTGTTCAGTCAATCGTGGTCCTTTGATGATTGACCATGAAGATCTTAAGAAATTAAACTATCTTGACGAAGCATTTGCTCCTCAGGATATGGATGATCACGATCTTTGTTATCGTGCTTATAAGGAACTTGGTAAAGTAGTTGGTGCATATTGGATTGATTATGAAAGTGAAGATTCTTGGGGAGGAACCAGAGTTGAAACTGGATCTCCTGCTCCTTGGCTTTTAAAAGCACATCATAAGAATACAAAGATCTTTTATGATCGTCATAAGGATCTAATAAATACACGAAGGATCATTGAAAATAGGGAATTGGTTTAATGAAAATTGATATGGATCGTTGGCAAATTGCCCAAGATACAGAATTTACACATCATCAAGATCTTAGATTAGAAGCATATAGTCATGCATCTATGATTATTGCAAAATATCTTGAGATTGATTACGAAGAAGATTTTAAAGATAAGGTTATTGTAGAAGTTGGTGGTGGTCCAAGAGGATCTATTCTTCATACCAAAGGAAATTTTAAGAGAGGTATTTTGATTGAACCTCTGATTGATCGTTGGCCTGCTGAGATTAGAAAGGACTATGAAGATATTGGAGTAGAGATTATTGCCGCTCCTTATGAGGACTTAGAGATTGATGAGGAGATTGATGAAACATGGTTCTTTAATGTTCTTCAGCATGTGATTGATCCTCAAGAACAACTTAGAATTGCTAAGGAAACATCTAAAGTGATTCGTGTTTTTGAAAGTGTTGGAAGTGCTATTGATACTGCTCATCCTCACCTGATTACCAAAGAAACATTTACTGAAGTTCTTGGTGACTTTGGTAAGACATATGAGGGTGGATCAGAACCAGGATTCCACGGAGCTGATTGTTATTATGGAACTTGGTATGCGTCTGATAACGTTTAGTCTCTTTGGAGATAATCCTCTCTATTGTGTTGGTGCAGTAGAAAACGCAAGACTTGCAAAAGAAATCTATCCCGATTGGATTGCAAGATTTTATGTTGCCGAAGATGTTCCTGAGGAGTATGTTTGGAAACTTAAAGATTATGATGCTGAGGTTTTTATCTGTAGAAGAAATAATTCTTATGATGGTTTGAACTGGAGGTTTAGACCATTTATAGATGACTGTGTGGATTTTTGGATCAGTAGGGACTGTGATAGTCGTTTGAGTTGGAGAGAACGCAGAGCTGTTGATGAGTGGATGGAGTCAGATAAATCTGTCCACCTGATGAGAGATTGTCACAATCATGGTTATTCTATGATGGCTGGAATGTTTGGAGTAAACAATAAGTTGTTCCACGAAAGATACGGTAAAGTGGACCTTGATAATCCTTCTGCAAATCGTAGAGAAGATGATCAAACTGTTTTACATAATTTCATTTGGCCTCTAATTAAGTTTGATCATCTATGTCATGATCACTGGAAAAACTCTAAGGTCATAGGTCAACCAACATACCAAGATGGTGATCATGTTCACTGGGACAAGGCTTATGGTGTTGGTTTGATTAACTATGTTGAAAGAGAAGTTTATAGTCAACTGAGAGAAATATATCCAACTCACCAAGATAGTCGTCCATTCCCAGAACATGAACCTATGGAACATGGAATATTCGTAGGACAGATTATTGAGGCTGATGGTAAACCGAGAATGAATACTGATGTTCGTTGGGAATATGAACTGAGAGGATTATCTTATGAGTAAGTTTCATATTATTGGATCTGGTGCTTGCGGATTTCTAAGAATACATTATCTTCTTTCTCGTTTCATGTCAGTGAAATATAAAGGTGGTGGTCCTAAGTATCAGAATAGTTTTGAAACCTGGAATAGTGATGGATTGATTTGGGACTCTGAATCTCTATCGAAAGAGGAAAGAATTCGTAGAGTTTCTTTACACGATACTACTACCAATATTACACACTCATATCTGAAGTATGTTCCAGAATTTCTTGAACTTCATTCTGATATGAAATTTTTGTGTCTGAGAGGTAGAAGAGAACATTCAATTAAATCTCTTGCAACCTCTTGGGGATATCGTAATCCTTGTTATGTGAAGGATAGATCTATTGGATTTGGGCACAATCGTTATGCGGTAGATCAGTTTCCAAACCTAAGTAATTCTAAAGATGAGTTTGAGGCAACAGAAAGATATTGGGACGAATATTATAAGATTGCAAATGATTTGCAGGAAAAGTATCCCAACAATTTTATTATTGCAGATTCTCCAGAGTTCTTTTCTAATACTGAATATCAGTTGTGTTTGATGGGATTTCTTGGAATTGATGTGAGTTCCAATAGTTCTCCCAAATCTCTTTCCATTCCTATAGATTTTAAAGAGGAAACAATTACAACATCACTACATGGTGGTCTGGGAAATAATCTCTTCCAAATGGGTGAGGTTATTTCTTTCTGTAAAAAGTTTAATCTACCAGAACCAAAGTTTGGAACTTGGGATTTGTGGAATGGTGGTGGTAAGTATCCAGTTTCTTATAATTCCGATAAGTTATTAGGTGGACATGATGGATCTCATAGAGATATCATTTCTTGTTTTCCAAACTTAAATTGGAAAGGAAACCTTGAAGCAAACTTTGATACTAAGTTTGTTGTGAATGATATGTTTAGATTTGGTGATATAGATCAACTCGATTATGTAAGAGAGAAACTATCTGTAGGAACTCAAACAAAACCAAATACAGTATCACTTCATCTTAGATTTTGCACAAGACCAGCTGATGACCATGTAAATGGTTATGTTGATGATGAGTTTTATGAAAATGCTTTGATGATGATCCCTCAGAATGCCACTGTCTATATCTTCTCTGATGATAACCGAATGGCAAAAAATAAACTAAGTTGGTTCAGACAGAATTTTAATCAAACTTTCGAGATTTTTGTTGGTGACGCTTTCCAATCACTTAAGAAAATGGTAGAATGTGAATATCATATTTTGCATGTATCTACCTTTAGTTTTTGGTCTGCTTTCTTAGATCCAAACCAACCAAATGATAAGGTAATTTATCCAAAATCATTCACACAAACTCACAGTGATAGTATGGTTCCCTATAAAGAGTGGCAGATGTTATGAACTGTATCCTTTATCTTGTAAGATCTTCCGACCAAGACATAGAAGATTTTAATAAATCTCTGAGATTGGTAGAAGAAAATCTTATACCTTATACAACTGGTACTGATGTATTGGTATTCTGTGAGAAATCTTTTGAGGAATATAAATCTAAGGTTAAGACAAACTTAAATCTTAGATATGAGACCATAGAGTTTAAAGTTCCTGATTATCCTCAAGAAATCTTAGATCAAATCCCAGAGTTCTTCCCACATCCAACTCATGGTAATGGACCAGTAGATTGGGGACATCCAGGGTTCTCCATGGGATACAGACATATGTGTAGATTTTTCTCTGGAGAACTTTATAATCACACTGCCATAAAAGAGTATGATTATTATTTGAGATTGGACACCGATTCCTTTATTCATACACCACTGAACTATGACATCTTCAAGTGGGCTGAGGAAGTCGGTTGTTATTATGGATATATTGAACCAGCCATTCAAAAAGATAATCCAAAAGTAATTGAAGGACTTTGGAAAACAGTCAACGAATTAATACCTGAAAACTTTATTGAAGAAGGTATGATGTTCTACACTAACTTTGAGTTGGGTAAAGTATCCTGGTTCTTGACAAGTGAGTACATGAGATTTTATAATGAGTTGGATAAAACTGGTGGATTTTATACTAAGAGATGGGGTGATGCTCCAGTCAAATATATTGGTATAAATCTTCTTATGGAACCAGAACATATCATTCCAGTACAAGGTTTTACATATCAGCACGGTGCAGTTTATACAGTATAATGGATAAAAACAAATCAACATTTAAACTCAAGAACTTCGGACCCATTTATTATCTTAATCTTGATGGCCAACCAGAAAGAAGAGAGTATATGGAAAACCAGTTTAAGTACTGGGAGATTGAAAACTATACTCGTATCTCTGCATATGATGGTAGGGAAGATGACCTGAGTGATATTATCAAAGGTAGATATCCTGAGATGATGTCTTCTGGTGAAATCGGTTGTGTTACATCTCACCTGAAAGCTATCAAACACTGGTATGAAACTTCTGATAGTCCTTATGCTATCATCATGGAGGATGATTGTAACTTAGACCTTGTAAAGTTTTGGAACTTTACTTGGGATGATTTTTACTGCCGCATTCCTTACGATTGGGATGTAGTTCAGATTGCTATTATCTGTACAGGAGATATTCATGTCAAAGTTCATAAGAGATTTGTGAATGAATTTTCTACTGCTTGTTATATCATCACTCGTCACCACGCTGAAAAACTTTTAAAACTTCATGTTCGTGATGATAAGTACAAACTTGATAATGGTGTAAAGCCTCGTCCAGTTGCAGATGATTTGATCTATAACTCAGGTAATACTTACAGTGTTCCCCTACTTCTCTATAGAATTGAACTGGGTTCATCTATTCATCCAGATCATATTGATGCATTCCATCGAGGAAATTACGATGGTCAGATGAACTTTTGGAGTCAGAAAGGAGCTCAACTATCTGTAGAAGAGTTGATGGACTACGATCCTTATCTTGGAAGAGTGGTAGAGAGTACCGTAAACACTTGACACTCTTGAAGTCATCCCTTATACTAAATAAGTACTTAAGAATTCTGTTGTAATTCTTAATCTTTGTCCTATAGTACAAACAACAATCTATGAAATTCTTTCAACAACTGATGCTTGCACCTGTTGCTCTGGGAATGGTTGCTCCTGCTGCGATGGCCGCAGACCTTAATATGAATGGGGTCAACCAGTATTCTTCCGAACAGGTTACAAGTGTCACTCAATTCTCTGATGTTCAGCCTACTGATTGGGCATATCAGGCACTCTCTCAACTCGTAGAGCGTTACGGTTGTGTTGCTGGATATCCTAATGGCACTTTCCGTGGTGATCGTGCTCTGACCCGTTATGAGGCAGCAGCACTTCTCAATGCTTGTCTTGACCGTGTAACTGAAGTCACTGACGAACTCAAGCGTCTTACCAATGAGTTTGCTGCAGAACTGGCAGTTCTCAAGGGTCGTGTAGACAAACTGGAATCAGAAGTCGGTCAACTCGAAGCAACTCAGTTCTCCACCACTACCAAACTTCGTGGTGAAGCAAACTTCGTTCTTGGTGGTGTTCCTGGTTATGATACCAAAGGTGGTGACAGTACTCGTACTGCATTCAACTACGATCTTCGTCTGAACCTGGATACTTCATTCACTGGTAAGGATCTGCTTCGCACTCGTCTGCGTTCTGCTAACTTCAGCAGCAATCCTTTCGGTTCCAGTTCTTCAATCTTCAAACTGGATAAGGCAGACGGAACTGTAAGTGAAGTTGGTAACAATGTTGTTATCGACCGTCTGTATTATTCATTCCCTGTTTTCAATAATACCACCACTATTACTGCTGGTGCTCTTGTTCGTAACACTGAGATTGCTTGGGTTCCTTCAGCATATGACTCCAAGATTCTTGACTTCTTCCAAGTAGGTGGAGCTCCTGGTGTCTATAATAAGGCAACTGGTTCTGGTTTCGGTATCCAGTATGGTAAGAAAGGTCTTGTTGCTGGAATCAACTATGTAGCACAAAATGGTGCTGATAGTTCCACTGGTGAGTTTGACCGTTCTGGTGCTCTAAACACACTGGCACAAGTCGGTTATCGTGGCACTAACTGGGGTGCTGCTTTCGGTTATCGTTATGGAACTGAAGGCACCCGTGTTCGCACTTACAATGGCCTTGATGGTGCTTCAGGTGCTCTGGTTCCTGGTCAAACCTCTAACGGTTATGCTATCAACGCATACTGGGAACCCACCCAATCTGGTTGGGCACCTTCTATCTCCGCAGGTTATGGTTGGAACACTGTAAGTGGCACCAAGAGTGCTGCTACCAACAGTCAGTCCTGGTTTGCTGGTCTGACTTGGGATGATGTGTTTGTTGATGGTAACTCTGCTGGTGTTGCTATCGGTCAAGCACCTACTGGAGAAAATCTTGAGAAGTCCACTCTTCTTGAAATCTTCTACAAGTATCAAGTGTCTGATAACATCAGCATCACTCCTGCTATCATCTATGGTAGCGACAATCAGCGTCTTGCTGGTAACTCTTCAAATTGGGGAGGAATTTTACAAACAACCTTTAAGTTCTAAGGTATAAATAATGATGCCTTAATTGGTTCGCATCTTTAAGGTAGAGATTGGAGGGCAGAAATGCCCTCTTTTCTTTTATAAATAGTATTGCGAACCAATTTAAGAGCAGATGAAAAACACTAATATGTTTTATACTTACGCATACTTGCGTGAAGATAGAACTCCTTACTATATTGGTAAAGGAGTTAAAGGTAGAATTTACTCTTCCAATAGAAAAATAAAAAAACCAAAAGATAAATCCAGAATTATATTTCTTAAACAAAATTTGACAGAAGAGGAAGCATTCAATCACGAAGAGTATATGATTTCAGTTCTTGGTAGAAAAGATTTAGGAACTGGAATATTAAGAAATAGTACTAATGGTGGTGAAGGTGCTTCTGGTTCTTTGAAAAGTGAAGAATTCAAAAGAAGACATAGTGAAAGAATGAAAGGGAAAAATAATCCTAGTTATGGTAGAAAACAATCAGAAGAACATAGAAGAAAAAATAGTGAGGCAAATAGAGGAGAAAATAATCATTTTTATGGTAAATCGCATTCAGAAGAAACCAAGAAAAAAATTAGTATGAAGAAGAAAGGAAAACCTCTTTCAGAAGAAACTAGAAGAAAACAGAGTGAAGCAAAGAAAGGCAAATATATTGGAGAAAATCATTCTCATTATGGAAAGAAATGGTGGAATGATTGTAAAGGTAATACTACACTATCACTAGATTGTCCCGGTGAAAATTGGGTTCTTGGTAGATAACTTACTTTAATAAATAACTAAAAAGTATTTGTAAAATGGACGCACAAGAACTTCACAATCTTAAAGAAGCATATATGGAAGTTGTTATGAATGAGTTGGATGAAGGTATGAATATAAAGCAATTTGAAAAGAAGAGAAGACTTCAAAAACAAAAAGAAAACAAAGCATTAGAAAAACTTTCTCCTACTCGCAGAGCAGGTATTCATAATCCAGAAAAAGCATCAGAAAGGGCAGAAAGACGATGGATTCGTTCTGGTAAGATGGGCGCTGGTGGTGAGTTAAGAACAAACAAAGTTCGTAAAGCAAAAGCACTTGGAGAACTTGGAGAGCAGATAGATATTTACGACATCATCCTCTCACATCTTCTTGATGAAGGATATGCTGAAACACCAGAAGCAGCAGAGGCTATTATGGTGAATATGAGTGAAGAGTGGAGAGATAGTATTGTTGGTTGATAAATTACTCATAAGTTGAGTGAAAGCACTCCATTCTGGGGTGCTTTTTTATTAGGTAATGAAAACCTTAACCAAACCTTAGTGGACTTTAAGATTTCCTTCTAGTATTATTGATTACGAAGTCAATTCACTTCTAACAACTTTTTATGAAACTGAAACATATTTTTGCTGCTGGTCTAGTTGCTGCTGCTCCTGCAGCTGCTCTTGCTGGACCTGCTATTAACGGCGCAGGTGCTTCATTCCCTGCTCCAATTTATCAACGATGGTTCCAAGATTATGCACGAAGTACTGGGAATAGGGTTAATTATCAGTCCGTTGGTTCTGGCGCTGGTGTTCGTCAATTTGTTGCGGGCACAGTTAACTTCGGGGCAAGCGATGAACCAATCAGTTCTGCAGACGCCGCTAAAGTAAAGCGTGGTGTCGTTCAAATTCCTATGGTGGGTGGAACGATTGCTGTTGCTTATAACAAACCTGGATGCACTTTGAAACTGACTCAGAAGCAAACTGTAGATATTTTTGCTGGTCGTATTAAGGATTGGAAAGCACTTGGATGTGCTGCTGGCCCTATTCGTACCGTATATCGTGCAGATGGTTCTGGAACTACCTTTGCATTTACTAACTCTCTGGATGCTTTTGGTGGTTGGACTGCTGGTGTAGGTAAGTCTGTAAAGTGGCCTACTGGTATTGGTGCTAAAGGTAATGAGGGTGTTTCTGGTAGTATCCGACAAACTCAAGGTTCTATTGGTTATGTAAACACTGGATTTGTAAAAGCAAACAAACTTCAAGCAGCAGCAATTCAAAATAAGGCAGGTAAGTTTGTTCTCCCCACTGCTGCTTCTGGTTCTGCTGCACTGAATGGTATCAAACTGGACGCAAATCTTGCTGGCGAAAATCCAAATCCTGCTGGAGTAACTGCGTATCCAATTTCAACTCTGACTTGGGTTCTTGCATATAAGACTGGTAATGGTTCTAATGTCGATTCTATTCGTAAGGCACTCAACTATGCCCTGAGTACTAAAGCACAATCAATTGCTGATGACCTTGGATATGTTCCTCTGAGTGGATCTATTCTTAACCGAGCAAGGATTGCCGTAAACCGAATCGGTCAGTAAATTAAAATAAAATCTTAAGGAGGGGCTTGACCCCTCTTTCTTTTTGCTATATAATTCTGTTGTAAATCTTAACAAATATAATGACTGTAACAAAAAATGAGTTCGGGCAAATGAATATGTTTGCCAAAGAACCATCGATGTACATGACTAAGGAAGACCTTGAGCGTTATGGCATCGAACCCTATGCTGAGAAAGCGGAGAAAATGAATGGACGCTGGGCTATGGTCGGTATTGTTGCTGGGGCTATTTCTTATGCTCTCACTGGCAACCTCTTCTTTGGAGTAGTTTGAGACTTGACAATGACTTCACTTCTCTTTACAATAACATCCGTTGCCTTCTTCGTTTTGTTGGCAGCGTCTGTTGAAAAAATTTGTGAGACCTACTAATGACTGTCTTTAACATTACTCTTCAATCCCCCGATGGTACTGAAAATACCATTGAATGTGCTGACGATCAATACATTCTTGAAGCTGCTGAAGAAGCAGGACTTGATATGTTGTATTCCTGTCGAGCAGGTGCTTGTTCTTCTTGTGCAGGTAAACTGATTTCTGGTACTGTGGATAATGAGGAACAATCGTTCCTTGATGATGATCAGATTGCAGATGGTTTTATTCTCACTTGTGTTGCATATCCCACGAGTGACTGTGTGATTCTTACTGAACAAGAGGAGAACCTGTGACGGCAATTCAACCATCATCAGTTGATATGTTAGGGCAGTTTGCAATTGCCCTTGAGAAACTTGGATGGGATGCTAGTGATGAACTATCGGTAGAGATTGGTGGAGTTGCAGTGACAGGAACTGCTACTAGTCCAAATGCAAATCCTAAATGGGCAAAACCATTTGGAACCGTCACCTATCAAAACGATGCTTTCATCGTAATTAAGAACAAGTCAAGGAACCCTGTTGTTCCTTCTCAACCAAATCCTGAACTTAAACAACAACACCCTTATCAAGGAGAAAAACAATGAACGAACGCGCAGAACGTATTAATGGTTGGGCAGCGATGATTGGTATCGTTGCAGCAATGGGCAGTTATGCTGTCACTGGTCAAATTATTCCTGGTATTTGGTGAATTTAATTTTTAGTTATGTTTAATATTTTTAAGAAGGTTACTATGCGTAAAGAACAATATACTATTCCTAATGTAGAATTTATCTTCCGTAAGAATGGTGAGTTTGTAACTAAAACCACCGATGATCTATTTGCTGCAAAGCGTGTAATCATCTTCTCTCTTCCTGGAGCATTTACTCCTACCTGTAGTTCTTATCAACTACCTGGTTTTGAAGAACGATATGAAGAGTTTGATGCACTTGGCATTGATGCAATTTACTGTATTTCTGTGAACGATGCATTTGTAATGAATGCTTGGGCAAAGGATCAGGGAATTAAGAATGTAACACTCATTCCTGATGGTAATGCATACTTCACTCGTGGTATGGGTCAACTGGTTCGCAAATCCAATCTTGGTTTTGGTGAACGTTCTTGGCGTTATGCTGCCGTGGTTGATAATGGTTTGATTGAAAAACTATTTGAAGAACCTGGAAAGTGTGACAATGCAAAGGATGATCCTTATATTGAAACTACTCCAGAGAAAGTTCTTGAGTATGTGAAATCGACAGTCCGTGAAGTATCGACGGTTTGAGTAAAGGAGGGATAAACCCCTCCTTTTTTAATAAATAGATTTACTGAGTAAATAGTAACAATGAGAATAGATCTTCATAACTTCTTTAACTATTACGACGAGAAAAACCCCAAACATGTTGCAGCAGTAGAGCAACTTGAGGTTGATTTGATAGATAAATTCCCAGAGTTAATGGATGACTCGGCAAACTGGGTAAGAATTTATAGAACAAAGTCAGAACCAACAGTTCCTGGAGTTCTCAACGTTCCTTATTTTCCACAGACGGACAATTACAGAGACGCAAATAGAACTTGTAATTCTTCCTCATGTGCTATGGTATTAGAGTATTTCAAACCTGGCACTCTAGTAGGACCTAAAGGCGATGATGCCTACGTTAGAAAAGTTTTCTCGGTCGGTGATACGACTGACCACTCAGTCCAGACAAAAGTTCTGGAATCTTATGGTATCAAATCACACTTCAGTTACAATCTTTCTTTTGCTGATCTTGATCGTGAGCTCACCGCTGGAAGACCTGTTGTTATTGGCATTCTTCATCGGGGGACTCTATCTAATCCCGTAGGTGGACACATGGTAGTTGTGATTGGTAAGAAGGGTGAAGATTATGTTGTCAATGACCCCTATGGTTCTTTGAATGATGGATATACGGGCCCAGTAACAAACGGCAAAGGTGCTGTTTATAAGAGGTCTGATTTAACGTATCGTTGGTTAGAGAAGGGTAAAGATAAAACTGGATGGGGAAGAATCTTTGATGTAAAAAAGTAGAAACGACATCACAAATTCCTCAGTGTGGTGTCAGTCTAATCAAAGAGTTTGAAGGTTGCCACTTAACTGCTTATCCTGATCCTCTTACTGGAAATCTTCCTATTACCATTGGTTGGGGATCTACAAGAAAGAGAAATGGTCAACCATTCAAACTCGGTGAAAAGATTACTCAACTTGAAGCAGATGATCTGTTAGAGTTTGATATTGAAAGTAGATTCTTACCAGAACTGAGAAAGATTCCTTACTGGAGTGAGATGAATGACAATCAAAAAGGAGTTCTTCTATCTTTTGCTTATAATCTTGGTGCTCGTTTCTACGGGTCTTCCGGTTTTAATACTATAACTAGAGTCCTTAGGAATAAGGAATGGTCTAATGTTCCTGATACCTTAAAGATGTATCGTAATCCTGGTAGTAATGTTGAGGTTGGATTGCTAAGAAGAAGAGGTGCAGAAGGTAGATTATGGGTAAAATAATTTTCTTCCTCTTTTGGCAGGTCTACGAATAAAACGAATTATTTCTGGTGGTTGTCTTTTAGGAATTGGTCTTCTATTTTCGAGCATTATCCCATCATTAGTCACAAGTCTTAATAGTATTAATAATTCTAAAAATATTTTTTTCATCTCCCTTCTTGTTTATGAATCCAGGTTTTAAGTTCGTGTAGATATTTTCTTAAACTATCTGCTTTTTCCAAATGCCAAACTTCACCACTCTTGAAATACTCTTGAGTGTGGTTGTCTATTGCTTTGAGAATATTATGTATTGGTGCGTTCCAAGGTTCCCGTTTGGGTGTATTCCATTCCCTTGGCATCGTGGGAAAGCAGTTTTAAGTATTTAGACCGAAACACCCCTTGACAGGGTTTCAAAACAATGTTATGATAAATACAACAACACGTTAAGGAATATTACAAATCCTTAATGTTTGCAACTCCCATTAACCGAGACCTATAGGGAGTATAAACACGTCTCTCATACCCACACTGGAGGGTGGTGTGGGAATAGTATAGTATCCAGCTCCCCCTGGAATTTTACTTACCCTTTAACGAAATGACTGCTACAATTTCACGTCAAAAAACACAATCAAATACTTGGGAACAGTTTTGCAACTGGGTTACTTCAACCGACAACCGCATTTACGTCGGTTGGTTTGGAGTCCTGATGATTCCAACTCTGCTTTCCGCAGCAATTTGTTTCATCATCGCATTCATCGGTGCTCCCCCTGTGGACATTGATGGTATCCGTGAACCTGTTGCTGGTTCTCTAATGTACGGAAACAACATCATCTCTGGTGCTGTTATTCCTTCGTCCAACGCAATTGGACTGCACTTCTACCCAATCTGGGAAGCCGCTTCTCTGGATGAGTGGCTATATAATGGCGGACCTTTCCAACTGGTCGTCTTCCACTTCTTGATTGGCATTTATGCTTACATGGGCCGCGAATGGGAACTTTCTTACCGACTCGGTATGCGTCCTTGGATTTGTGTCGCCTACTCTGCACCCGTTGCTGCTGCTTCTGCAGTTTTCCTGGTCTATCCCTTCGGTCAAGGATCCTTCTCTGATGCGATGCCTCTGGGGATTTCGGGAACTTTCAACTATATGCTTGTTTTCCAGGCAGAACACAACATTCTTATGCATCCTTTCCACATGTTGGGAGTTGCTGGTGTCTTCGGTGGTTCTCTTTTCTCTGCTATGCACGGATCTCTTGTCACCTCTTCTCTTGTCCGTGAGACAACAGAGAATGAGTCACAGAACTATGGATACAAGTTTGGACAAGAAGAAGAGACATACAACATTGTCGCTGCTCATGGATACTTTGGACGACTCATTTTCCAGTATGCATCATTCAATAACAGTCGTAGTTTGCACTTTTTCCTTGCTGCTTGGCCTGTTGTTGGTATTTGGTTTACTGCTCTGGGCGTTAGCACTATGGCCTTCAACCTGAACGGTTTCAACTTCAACCAGTCCATCATTGATGGTCAGGGTCGTGTACTGAACACCTGGGCTGATGTTCTAAATCGTGCTGGTCTTGGTTTAGAAGTGATGCACGAAAGGAACGCTCACAACTTCCCTCTCGATCTTGCTGCTGCCGAGAACACTCCTGTTGCTCTTACTGCTCCAAGTATTGGATGAGTTTAGATAAAATCTGAACATTATCACCTACTAATCCGAGAGCAGTGTTGCAATTATTGCATAACACTCCTCGGATTTTTTCTTTAGTGTGGCAGTGATCGATACATTTTTTATCAGTAATATCCCTGCCACATACCTGACAATTATTGTGATTCATTAACTCTTGATACTCTGATTCAGAAAGATTAAACTTTCTTCTCATATACTCATGAGGTTTGTAATATTTTCTTCTTACAGATGTAGAACATTCTTTACATTTTGATTGATGTGATATTTTTCCAGTTCTTAAAGTTCTTTTGTGGAACTGATCTAAAGAAAGAGTTCTATTGCAGACATTGCATAGTTTCATATTTGTAATACACATTTTCCATACCTATTTAGGAGGTATAATGGTTTCATCTACTTTACAACAACCAATTACACAGAGAGGGTGGTTTGATGTTCTCGATGACTGGCTTAAGCGTGATCGGTTTGTTTTTGTCGGTTGGTCTGGCTTATTATTATTTCCGACGGCTTATCTCGCTCTTGGCGGGTGGCTTACAGGGACCACCTTCGCAACTTCGTGGTACACCCATGGAATTGCGAGTTCATATCTTGAGGGGTGTAACTTTCTTACTGCTGCTGTATCTACTCCTGCTGATGCTCTCGGACATAGCCTTCTACTCCTTTGGGGTCCTGAAGCTCAGGGAGATTTCGTCCGCTGGATCCAACTTGGGGGACTCTGGACTTTTGTGGCGCTCCACGGAGCTTTCAGCTTAATCGGTTTTATGTTACGTCAGTTTGAGATTGCTCGACTGGTAAGTATTCGTCCTTATAATGCAATTGCATTCTCTGGACCGATTGCTGTATTTGTTTCTGTATTCCTGATGTACCCACTGGGACAATCCAGTTGGTTCTTTGCACCATCATTTGGTGTTGCTGCAATCTTCAGGTTCCTTCTTTTCCTTCAGGGTTTCCATAACTGGACCCTCAACCCTTTCCATATGATGGGAGTTGCTGGTATACTGGGAGGAGCACTACTCTGTGCAATTCATGGTGCTACTGTAGAAAATACTCTCTATGAAGATGGTGAACAAGCAAATACATTCAAAGGATTTGAACCGACTCAAGAGGAAGAGACGTATTCTATGGTTACGGCGAATCGTTTCTGGTCTCAAATCTTTGGTATTGCTTTTAGCAATAAGCGTTGGCTTCATTTCTTTATGTTGTTTGTTCCCGTTATGGGTCTTTGGACATCTTCTATTGGGATTATTGGTCTTGCCCTTAATCTACGTGCTTACGACTTCGTAAGTCAGGAGATTCGTGCGGCAGAGGATCCCGAGTTCGAGACCTTCTACACGAAGAATATTCTTCTGAATGAAGGCCTTCGAGCGTGGATGGCTCCAGTAGATCAACCTCATGAGAACTTTGTGTTCCCTGAGGAAGTTCTTCCCAGAGGAAACGCTTTGTGATATACTGGGAGGGGAGACCCTCCTTTTTTTATGATCAGTTCTGATACTCCATATAAACTTGCTGAGATCATTAGAGATACTTGGCCACAATTATATCCACTAAATAATTTTCAAAACTTAACAAATGTTATGAAGTTTACAGTTTATTCCAAAGACGGCTGCCCATATTGTACAAAAGTTCAACAGGTGTTAGAATTGGCCGAGTTACAGCATGTAATCTACAAATTGAATACTGATTTTACTAAAGAAGAATTTTATGCAGAATTTGGTGAGGGCTCTACATTCCCTCAAGTGATTGTAAATGATGAACATATTGGTGGTTGTACCGATACAGTTCAGTACCTTAAGGAGAAAAACTTAGTTTAATGGAAACTAATTTTCACGAAGTTTATACCGATGTTGAAAAAGCAATTGATTATGCCTTTCAGGGAAAGTTTGTTCTGAAATTTTATGACTACCTTAAAATTAAGGGTGCAAGAAAAGTTGAAGTAGAAGAGTTTATCGAAAGTTCAACCGCATCAAACATCAGTAATGTAGTGATGGATCTTGATGATTATCTTGAAGGTGGTGCTGATGATATGCATAAACAACTTCGTGAAGCTTATGGTCATATCCCGAAACCAGAAGCAAGAAAAATAAGAAACTATTTGTATGGCATCTTGGAGGATGCATGGAAGTATAATCATGACAAAAGGAAAGGGAGACGCAAAAAGCAAACTAAATAACTCTGAACCCGAGATCAATCGGGGTGTGGAATTATTATTACGGAAACGGAGGAAGAAATCTGAAGAACCAAAAACATTCCAAATGAGGTTTGGTAAGATGATTTCTCTCCTCAAGAGAGAGATACACGTACAATTCGAATTTCATTTGGATATTCGGAAAAAGTAACTCTCGGAGAAAGACAAATGTTAGCAGTAACACTCACCATCGGCACTCTTGTTTCAGTGATGTTCTTTTTTGTTGGTGGAGTAATTGGATGGATGGCCAAGCAACATTTCTATGAGAGCTCATATCCCTCATATACACACCCAGAAATGTTTGATCAAAATGGAAATATAATTCCAGACGAAATTTTAGCAGTGAGATTTGAAAATGACTACGAATACGACGACGAAGAAGACGACGAGTAGAACTAGGAAAACAACAGCAAAAACTACTTCTCAAACCAAAGAAACTAAGAAACTTCCTCCTAACCCTTTCATGAATGAGATTCTGGATCTTGTTCATGAGCAAAAAACAGATGAAGATAAAGTCAAAATTCTTCAACAATATGCAAACGATGCTCTTAAAACTCTTCTGATCTGGAATTTTGATGAGAGTATCATTTCTCTTCTTCCTAGTGGAGAAGTTCCTTATCAACCAAACGAGAGTCCTCTGGGTGTAGATCACTCCTCTCTCCGTAGGGACTACAAGAACCTCTACAACTTTGTAAAGGGTGGTAATGATTCTCTTTCTAAGATCCGTAGAGAGACGATCTTCATTCAGATTCTTGAATCTCTTCATCCAAATGAAGCAGAAGTTTTAATCCTTGTAAAGGATAAGAACCTGGAAGATAAATATGATATTAGTTTTGATATTGTGAAACAGGCGTATCCTGATATTGTATGGGGAAATCGTTCGTGAGTGTAGTTGCGGAGAAACTTATGGCAGATTCAAAAAAAGAAAATACAAGACATCTGCCTCATGAATATGGATGTGAAATCCTTTTTGAAAGAGCAACTATGGTTCAAGCAAAAGATTCATCACTTCCGAACGACGCATATCTGATTTGGTATAACGTCGATGGTGAAACTTTTATGGATGTAACTCGTTGTAGAAAGAGAGTTGACTTATTTGATTTCTATTACGATAAGTATGGTCCAGGATCAGTTCGTAAGATTGATTTTGGATACGGAAGAGTAAACCCTAAACTGTGGGGATATAAAGCACCAGATAAAAAGAAAAAGAGATGAGTGAAGGTTTTAGTGAAGAAAAGATTGAAGTTGCAATCAACAAAGACGAAGTAAAGAATCTTCTTAAAAAGTATAAGAAGGTCAAAAAGTATATGCGTTCTCCAGTGTTCACTGTCAAAAAGATGGATGGAACTGAAAAGTTTGTCAGTGAACTTCTGAAGGACGTAGAAAATGGGTAAGCATTATCTTTTGAATCTTTATGGATGTTCTTTTGTCCTTCTGGATGATGAGAAATGTCTTATTGACTTATTAGAAAACGCTGCAGTTGCAAGTGGTGCCACTGTGGTTCAAACTATTTCAAAGAAGTTTGAGCCACAGGGTGTCACTGTTATTTGCTTGCTGTCCGAAAGTCATATCAGTATTCATACATGGCCAGAAGAAGGTAAAGCAGCAGTAGATGTTTATACCTGTGGTGATTGCAACCCTAAGATTGGTTGTGATATCATCATTCAACAACTTTATGCTCAAAATCATACCTTAAGTTATATTGAGCGTTAACTAAATACACTATATCTGGAGAAGTATATGCTCTCTACTCAATATCGTTTACGCCTTGAAGCAATATGCGAACGAATTGTGAAAGGTGAATCTGTAGAGTTAAGTGAAATGATTTGGGCAGAAAAACTTGCAAAGTCTAATCGTTCTGCTGCAACTATTCTGAGACAGGCAAGAAGACGTGCTGCTAATCCTGATATGCAGGAAGGTAGTTTGGATGACTTTATGAATGCTCTTGACTTGGGAGACCCAGATCCATCCAATCATAGAAATAGGTTTAATGGTGCTGATGATATTATTGACTTCTTCACTGGAGATAAACCTGAAGATTGGAGACAGAGAGACTGATGAAATCTTTTCAAGAGTTTTTATCTGAGGAAGAGAAGTCCTCTAAAAAAACCGCAGGGTATATCAACGAACCTAAGGGAAATGAGAAGTGCTCTAATTGTAATATGTGGAGACCACCAAATGCGTGTACTGCTGTGAGTGGTAAGATCTCACCTGATGGTTGGTGTAAGTGGCATCAATACAACAGAAAGAACCAAGATTAAGAAATAATAAAATTGGTATAATATTTTACAAAATTACTTGTCTAGATAATCTATCGGGTCTATAATGACCTTACGTTCATCGGAGAAATCCGACGCAAGTAGGACGGCGGAACGGAACGTTCATCCCAATGGGACGCAAACCGCCCGAAGGAACGGGACCTAAAAATCTCATTCTGGAGGAAATCCTAATGGCTAAAGTAGTATATCGTGGTGTTGAATACGATAATCAAAAGCGTATTGAATATCAACAACAAATGATGCAACAAGCCCAACAGTACAACGAAACCTATCGTGGTGTTAAGTTTACTAAGGAGGGTCATAAGTGATGAAGAAACTCAATGCACTTCAACTCATCAAAGAGCAGAAGCAAAAAGAAGATCGTCGTCGTAAAGCATCTCTTGCCAGTTTATTGGCATCAAAATAGTTTAGAGGGTCCTTGACGGACCCTCTTTTTTTGTGTATAATTACCTTTGTGAAGGTTCAATGAGATGGACAAAGAAAAACTTAAGTTAATCATAAGGAATCTGGAATCTCTTGTTGACTGTTTAAAGTCGGAAGTGTATTCTGACACTGATTCCTACCTAAAATATGAGGATGTTGCTCCTCACCTTAACGACTACGATGAGATCTTTGATGACGATGATGGATACCCAGATTGAAGAATTTGAGTTTATGAAACCAGAAGTAAAACTCATAAGTGTTACACCAGATGCAGAGAAGCATATGGCTTACTGTGCTCGTGTAAGTAATCCTGCTAACCAAGAGAATGAAAAGTTCTCTGGATTGCTCAAGTATTGTATTCAACATCAACACTGGAGCATCTTTGAACAAGCCAGTATGACTGTTGAGATCAATACTACTCGTGGTATTGCTGCTCAGATACTTCGTCATAGGTCTTTCACATATCAAGAGTTCTCTCAACGATATGCTGATAGTTCCCTTCTTGGTAAGGTAATTCCTCTCCCAGAACTTCGTCGTCAAGATGATAAGAATCGTCAGAACTCAATTGATGACATTCCTGACTACTTGAAACTCACTCTTACAGAAGATATCCGAGTTCATTTTGAGCACTCTATGCGACTCTACAACCGTCTTCTAGAGAAAGGTGTGGCAAAGGAGTGTGCAAGGTTTGTACTCCCTCTGGCGACCCCTACACGACTCTATATGACCGGTTCTGTGCGTTCTTGGATCCACTACATCGATCTAAGGTCTGCACACGGAACACAGAAGGAACACATGGATATCGCTGAGGCAATTCGTTGTATCTTTACTTGCCAGTTCCCTGCTGTATCTGAAGCACTTGGTTGGACTCGTGATGGTTGTGCTGAGTGTGTGGACGCACCTTCTATCACCATCGAATAAATATCCCTATACATTATTCTTAACAATGCCAGTATATCCAGTTAAAAATCTTAAGACAGGTGATACACAAGAACTTGTCATGTCAGTTGCTGACTATGAACAATGGAGAAAAGACAATCCAGATTGGGACAAAGATTGGTCTCAAGGATGTGCTGGAGTCGGTGAGGTAGGTGAGTGGCAAGAAAAACTTGTCAAGAAAAATCCAGGATGGAATGAAGTTCTTCGTAAAGCTTCAAAAATGCCTGGTGCAACAGTAAAACCATTTAGTTGATTTATGGCACGTAAAAGAGCACCGAACCCTGTACCTTTTGGAATGAGTAATAGACAGATGAAACGAAAGAAGCCAATTAATCTTGATATCATGAAGACGATTGAGCCTTTGACTGATAATCAAGAGGCCCTCTTCAAACAATATAAACTTCAACAGAATGTTGTAGCTTACGGTGCCGCTGGTACTGGTAAGACGTTTATTACACTCTATAATGCTCTACGTGATGTTCTTGATGATAAAACCCCTTACGAAAAAATTTACTTGGTTCGTTCTCTGGTAGCAACTCGTGAGATTGGTTTTCTTCCTGGAGACCATGAAGATAAGTCCTCTCTATATCAGATTCCTTATAAGAACATGGTTAAGTACATGTTCGAAATGCCTGATGATTCTGCATTTGAGATGCTCTATGGCAATCTTAAGACCCAAGGTACAATTAGTTTTTGGAGTACTTCTTTCATTCGTGGAACTACTTTAGATAATGCAATCATTATTGTAGATGAGTTCCAAAACTTGAACTTCCATGAACTTGATAGTATTATCACTCGTGTGGGTGAGAACTCTAAGATTATGTTCTGTGGTGATGCCACTCAGTCAGACCTTGTAAAAACAAATGAACGTAATGGTATTATTGACTTTATGCGAATTCTGAGAGTGATGCCTTCGATGGCCATGATCGAGTTTGGTGTGGAGGATATTGTTCGTTCTGGTCTGTGTAAAGAATACCTTGTTGCTAAAATGGAACTGAATCTCTGATGTTTAATCATGTTGAATTGAATCTTCCTTCCCTTGAGAGGGAAATGATTGATGGTGTTCGTTATTACAAAGTTCCAGGAAAGGAAGAACTTCAGAAGTTTGTTTCTATCACATCAGTAATCAGTCATTTCAGTAAAGAAAAGTTTGCTGCATGGCGTAAGAAAGTTGGTGATGAAGAAGCAGACCGTATTACTCGTAAAGCAACAAGTCGTGGAACAGATACTCACACTCTCATTGAACAGTATCTGAAAAACATGGACTTGAACTCTGATGTTCTTCCTATTTCAGAACATCTCTTTCAAGTTGCAGTTCCTGCTCTTAAACGTATAAATAATATTCGCGCACTTGAAGGTTCTCTCTATAGTCAATACTTAGGTGTTGCTGGCACTGTCGATTGTATCGCAGAGTTTGATGGAGAACTTTCAATCATCGATTTTAAGACTTCTAAACAACCTAAACCAAGAGAGTGGATTGATGGATACTTCGTTCAGTGTTGTGCATATGCATGTATGCTCCATGAACTTACTGGTCTATCCGTAAAGAAGTTCGTGATTATTATGACATGTGAGAATGGAGAAGTAGAAGTTTACGAAGAATACGACAAAGCAAAATATATCCGACTACTCACTCAGTACATCAAGAAGTTTGTCAACGATAAGCTTCCTTGACATTACTTTCATTCATGTGTATAATCTTTTTATGAATTGAGGAAAACTGTTGTTTATTACTGTACTAGGCCAAATGGAGAATGAATTAGAAAAAGTATTAGAGAACAAGTTTTTCTGTCCTTCTCGATTTGCCCAAGAGATCGAAGGTCTGGTGCAGAAGAACGAGGATATGAGTTACATCGATGCCATCATTCACTTCTGTGAAATGAATAACATTGATGTTGAGTCCGTTCCTAAACTTATATCCAAACCACTCAAGGAAAAGATTAAGTATGAAGCTATGGAGTTGAACTTCCTTAAGAAGACCTCCCGTGCAAAATTGGTCTTTTAATTCCATTTTTGGGGGGAAAATTTTCCCGGTAAAAATCCCTATATTACTTTTTTTGAATGGTGCCTTTTGATACTTATAAGACCTACCTTGCCCTGAAGAATCACTTTACCAAAGATTCTTACGATTATCACAAATATCAAGGTAAGAGTCGAGCATCTCTTCAATCCTTTTATAAGAGAAAGGATCGTTACTGGTTTGAGAAACTATCAAGGCAAAAAGATGATAAAGAGATCATAAATTTCTTTGTATCAAATTTTACATCATGTTCCGATCCAGGTTCATTATGGATTGGAGAAATGATTAAAGAAGGTGAGTCAAGATATACTTCTTGGCAAAAAAGAATACAATCTTTGACTTACCTGTTTAAACAAGAATCTCAAGAAATCTTTGAGAATGGTGTTGAGACTGTATTTGACTGCTCAAAGGGACATCCAACTCTTTTAAAAATGTTCCTGAGCGGTCAAATTAGTTTAGAAACTATGGTGATATACGATAAGATCTTTCTATTTGGGAAGAACTTTGATAAAAAACTAAAAGATCCTGTGTGGGAAACCGTCAGTTTAAAAATAAAAAAGTATTCCCCGTTCCTACATATAGATGTATTCCATTACAAAAAAATACTTAAAGAAATAGTTGGAGGAACATGAGTTTTTTTGATTCTGATCTTGTTCGTGCAGAGATGGCTGAAATTTCTGATCTACAAGAAGATGTATACAGAAATGTATTTGAGTTTCCTCGTATGACTAAAGAGGAAAAGTTGTTTCATGTTGGTTTATTGGAGAAGCTGTTGAATAAACAACAGGTTCTCTATACTCGTTTGAAACTTTCTGATGATCCTGAAGCAATTCAGATGAAAGAAAGAATCAAAGAGTCGGCACAGATGATGGGACTTCCTCCTAATGTTGATATGAATGTTATTTTTAACAACATGTCACAACTTCTGGAAACCATGAAAGAACGTATTGACAAGACGGGTTCCGACCTGTAAACTGATGGAGTACACAAAGGCCAAATCCAAAAAATCCGAGGTAATCTAATGTCTTTTGAAAATCTTAAAAAGCAATCCAAACTGGGTTCTCTCACTGAGAAACTGGTGAAGGAAGTAGAAAAAATGAGCACCAATGGTGGTGGTGCTGACGAACGTTTCTGGAAACCAGAAATGGACAAAACTGGTGTTGGTTCCGCAATCATTCGTTTCCTTCCTGCACCCGAAGGTGAAGAACTTCCCTGGGTCAAAATGTATGCACATGCTTTCCAAGGTAATGGTGGTTGGTACATTGAGAACTCTCTGACTACGATTGGTCAGAAGGATCCTGTGTCTGAGTACAATCGTGAACTGTGGAACAGTGGTAGCGATAAAGATAAGGAAACTGTTCGTAAACAGAAGCGTAAACTATCTTACTACAGTAACATCTATGTTGTAAAGGATCCTGCACATCCTGAGAACGAAGGTAAAGTCTTCCTGTTCAAGTTTGGTAAGAAGATCTTTGATAAGATTCTGAATGCCATGCAACCTGAGTTTGAAGATGAAGAACCCATCAATCCCTTTGACTTCTGGGGTGGTGCAAACTTCCGTCTGAAGATTCGTAAGGTTGAAGGTTATTGGAACTACGATAAGTCTGAGTTTGATTCTCCTTCCCCTCTGTTTGATGATGATGATGCTCTGGAAGCACTGTGGAAGAAAGAGTATTCTCTCTCTGCTATTGTTGCTCCTGATCAGTTCAAGTCCTATGAAGATCTTGATAAGCGTCTGAAGTATGTTCTGGGTCAGAAATCTGCTCGAGCTGCTGTCCAAGAACAAGAGGATGAGTATGGTTCCTACGAACAAACTCCTTCTAAGGAAGAGAGTGTGATTGCAGAACTGGAACAATCTTACGCTCGCAGTAAGTCACCTTCTCTCCCCAAGATTGAAACATCTGATGAGGATGAAGATGATGCTCTGAGTTACTTCCAAAGACTTGCTGAGGACTGATGAAACTTTTACTCTTAATTTCTACAATCTTCTTATCAACTCCTTCTCAAGCTATAACTTGGAAGGAGTTTTGGAAACCCCTTAATCATGGATCGGGTGGTTATTATTATACTAGACCTCATACAAACTATGTTTGTTTTAGGGATGTACATCGTGAACAATACATTCCAGGAAACCAATGGTCTCATGGATACATAAGAAGGTGGACTGAAAGAGTATCAGTTCCTTGTTATTACTGAAATAATCTAATATTTTCTCCTCTCTTTAAGGTGGCATTCACATACTGATCGCCACCTTTTTTGTATGGAAGAATACCGTCAAGATCATTAAAGATCACATTCAAGTATTCTGGTTTAAGAGCCCAGATATTTCTATTATCATCTTGTATTTTAGTTTCGTATTCGTAATTAGTTACTGGAACTACAAAAGAACTTGATGGAACATATACGGTATATCCAAGACCAGAATCCCAGAACTCATAGTAATAAGAGTTTGCTGTAACTGTAGATGTTTCTGGAACTACGAAAAGTGCTTCTTCATCTCTTGGGTTCGCTAATACTGGTGATGCAATATTAGGAACAAAGGGAAGTTCATATCTAAAACCAGTAACTGTAAATCCATTAGTTGCAAGAATTTCAGTTACTATCTGAGCTCCATTATATTGATTTTCAGTTACATTATTGATATTAACTTGATCACCTATCTGCAATCCTGGAATACCATTTACAAGGAAAACGGTGACAGTTGTAGAAGGATTTAAAGAATCACCCGATGAAATAACAGCAATCTGAGAATTCACTATCTCTACAAAGTTCCCATTTGTTTTCCAGGTTGGTGAGATTCCAAGACCACCTCTCAAAACTATTCTTCCTTGAGAGTCTCTTACTTCTGATGTTTCATAACTACGAATTCCATTATAGAGATTATCATAAGATCCATACTTCTCAAGCATTACTTCATCAAAAGTTCTTTGAGTCAAAGGCCATTCATTTTGAACATTTACAATATTATTAGAAAGAAGAATTATCCAATCTAAAGTTGAATCACCGTAGAGTTTGTATGCAACATTATCCGGTCTCTCATCTCCAATAATTTTATACTTTGTGAAAAAGTTAAGATTTCCAAAGATATCGTCTCTTAACTTTCCTCTTTTGAAAAGATTTTTGACAGCAATATAATCAGAGATGTTCTGTTCACCAGGAACTCTGCTGACATAATCAAAGTTGGGAACTTGTCTGAAATAAGTTTTTGCCATTTTTAGAATCCGATTGGGTGATCATTTTCATAATCCTTATCATAAAGTGGTACAAGTTCTTTAAATGAAAGAGTGATTATATATGAGACCATACTTCCATCTTCAAAGGTCATATATGATCCTTGAGGAGTATAATTTACATCAAAACCTACAAGAGCACATTCTTTTATTTTATTTAAAGCATTTTTTAAATTTGAACCTTCCTCATCATCATTTTTCCCCAAATATTTAATAAGAAATGTATTTGGTGCTCTTAAGAAAAGAAGATTTTCATCTTTTTTTACAGCCATATTTTTCTTAAAGAATTTAATAATTCCTCTAACTTGTTGAGACTCTTTTTTAGTTCTAGGAGTCATTTTAAAATTAAAACTAAAAGGTCTTAACTGTGGGCCATTAAAAAGAAGCTCAAGATTAGGATTGAGAATTCCACCGGTTCTTCCTTGTAAGTTTTGAATACCGACGATTTTTTCTGCAAGTATGGCCAAAGTAGTATCTTTATTTTGACCTTTTGTTGCTTCTTTTGCTGCATTTTGTAAATTTTGTGCGAATTTATTTTGATCAAAATTACCTTTAATTAGTTCAAAAGAGGTATCTAAAACAGACCTAGTAATTTCATCCAATTCACCTTCTCCCCATCCAACTATATTTGAGTCGGTGATTTGAGCTTGTATTGGGAGAGTTACTGTTCCTTCTGTTGTTCTATTTTGAGTTTCTCTTGATGCGTTTTGTTGAGTTAAACCTGGAGGTATATATTTTACAGCCGTAAACTGAATTACATCCTGATCTAAACTTAAATCTTCTGGATATTTGAAATTAGTTATTGATGTAGTTTGTTCTGTGATCTCTTGATTCGCATTAACAGAAGTAGAACCTCCGGCAGCTCCTGGATTGTTTGGATCTGCTTGAGAATTAGTTTGTCCGCTTGCATCTAGAATGGAATTACTAACTGTTCTATTATAACCCTGAGAATTTTGAGCTAAATTTCTTTGAAATTCTTCTGAGGAAAATGTAGACGATTCTAAAACAGTATTCCCATTTTCCACAAAATAATCAGCATAAATCGTTCTAGTTCCATCGTTATTTAAACGATAAACTTCTCCACTTTGATTGGTAACAGATACTGTAACATACCTTCCCTCAGTATTAGGCAAAGTATATTGTTTAGATTCAGCCATTATAGACTTTTTTATCTATTTAGTCCTTATTTTGCCATAAGGTAATGAACGAAGATACTCAATTTCATCAGGTCTAACAAGGTGACAAGCACCAACTACTTCTTGCCATGTATAATTCCTCATTTGTCCCCAGTGATAATTGAAACCTCTAAATCCCCATCTCTCAATTTCAGTAACTGCAACTAAGGGATGTTCATCATATCGGATACCTTCAGTTTTTGGATAGTATATAAAGGTATAGTATTTTCCAGGATCGGGAACATATTCAATATCTTTAAAAACTTCTATGATACTCATCATAATCAGGTCAGCATCTTCAGAACCATCAAGTTTTCTTTTCAGTTGAGATATTCTTGATGATTTTTTTTGAATGTCTTGCCCGAAACCTTGTGCCATTACTTAATCCCTAGTTCGTTTTCTGTGATAATACGGAACTCAAGCATTCTATCTGCACACCATTCCTTTGCTGCCTTCCACTTTGCCTCATTAACAGCATAAGTCTTTACTTCGTTAATGAATGTTCTAGTTCTCTTTTTACTTGTTTGGACAGGAGGAAGAGTTTGTCTTTTTGGTTTAACTTCAATCACATACTTTTTAATATTACCAGATTGTTCACGGACTTTGATAATAAAATCTGGAAAGTATCTTCTTACTCTACTGGTTGTTGGGTCAAAATAAGGAATGAAGAATTCTTCTGAACCCCATTCTAAGATATTTTCATTGAGATCACACCACCGACAAAAACGACGTTCCCAACTACTACGGCAGATTATATTATTAGGATCACCTTTATACTTATTTGGATACTCAGGTTTATAACGACTCTTAATGCTTTCTGCCATTATACATAATATATCAGGTCAAATAGTATTTATAGATGCCTGCTCCAAAGCCACAACCTGTAAAGATGTTCCAGGTGAAGGAAAAACTCCTTCGTCCTGCACTAACATCTAATTTTGAATGCTATATTCCCCCAACTAATATCGCAGAAGTTGATAGGTATTATGACACTCGACTTCTTTCATTGTCATGCTATGAAACTGCTTTGCCAGGATCTTCACTATTCACCAATGAATCTACAGATGATTTTACTGGAATCACTCAAAGATTCGTTTACAGAAAAGGATATGACCAATCAATTGATTTAAATTTTTATGTTGATCACAGAGATTCTCAGGGATATAAAATAATATTATTTTTTGAATCTTGGATTAGATATATTACAAACGATGATAATACTGATGAATCTAACAATTTCAATTATAGAGTTAAATATCCTGACGAACAAAATACTGGATATAGAAAAGAAATTTACTTAACTAAATTTGAAAGAGATTTTAAAGGTGATTTATTGACCTATAAATTTTTGAAAGCTTACCCGATTTCAATGAGTTCCATGCCGGTATCTTATCAAAATTCTGATCTTTTGCGTTGTAGAATTTCTTTTAATTATGATAGATATATCATAGAAACAAATTCTCAGTCAATAGAATCTGAACCAGGACAAACAACACCTGTAGGTATTCCTGATTTAGGATTTCCCGAAAATCCAGAGTTTGGTATTGATTCTAACCAATTTGGGCAAACAAGTTTAGATTTATCAAGAAATCCTTTAGGTGGAAGAGGAATAGGCCTATTTCCCGGTCAAATTAATCCTGGAAGTGGTGGTATTATTCCTCCAGACAGTTTGTCCAACGAAGATATTGAGCTATTCTAATTTTAAGATAAATAATCACACTGAAACTTCTATAGGATATTATGCCTTTACCAAAGATTTCTACGCCAACTTATGAACTTGAGTTGCCATCTACAGGAAAACCAATTAAGTATAGACCTTTCCTTGTAAGAGAGGAAAAGCTTTTAGTTCTTGCAATGGAATCTGAAGATTCTAAACAGATTACCAATGCAATCAAGACAGTCATTAAAAATTGTATAGAAACGAAGGGAATAAAAGTAGAAGCTCTTCCTACCTTCGATATTGAATATCTCTTCTTAAATATTAGAGGTAAGTCAGTTGGAGAAGAAGTAGAGTTGAGTATTATTTGTCCAGATGATGGTCAAACTACAGTACCTGTAAAAATTCTTTTAGATGATATTGTTGTAGTTAAAAATCCTGAACATAATAATAGGATTAAACTCGATGATTCTTTGATGATGGAAATGAAATATCCATCATTGGATCAATTCATTAAGAGTAATTTTGATTTTAACTCTGATGATGTAGTGAATCAATCCTTTGATTTAATTTCTTCGTGTATTGATAAAATTTATAATGAGGAAGAGGTTTGGGATACTAGGGATGTGACTAAAAAAGAACTTGAAGATTTTCTTGATCAGATGAACTCAAGTCAATTTAAACAAATTGAAAAGTTCTTTGAGACAATGCCAAAACTTTCTCATACTTTAAAAGTTACTAACCCAAATACTGGTGTTGAAAGTGAGATTACATTGGAGGGACTTACAAGTTTTTTCGCATAGGTATGGTCCACATGGACCTTGAGAACTACTTCAAACTTAATTTTGCCTTAATGCAGTATCATAAATATTCATTAACGGAAATTGAAAATTTGATACCTTGGGAAAGAGATATCTATGTATCACTTCTTAAGGATCACTTAGAAGAAGAAGAACTCAAACACAAGTTAGCTCAAGGGGTAAAATGAACCCAGTATCCGAACAAATTGATGAAAGGATTTTAAGGCTACTGGGTCTTGAGGATGTTTTTGACCTTGATTATGATACTTATATGACTCTCCTTCGGGAGGCAATGGTTAAAGGTGCAAATAGGTTACCTCAAGAAGAACTTGCTCTTCTTGCAAATGAAAGAAAAAGAATAAGGGGAAGGGAAGGAAGATTTAATCCAGCACCACAAAAAATAACTGTAGATAACTTTGGTGGTATTGGAAATATAATATCTAAAAAATTAACTTTACCTGGTGCTGGAATTTTAGCACTATCCCAAAAAACTGCTGAACTAAGACAACAAGCTGCTGAGGTTCCTCAAGAACAACAAGTAGTTCAACAAACAATACCACAAGATCAGTTTGTTGAATTGAATCAAACACTCTCTTCGATACTTGATACTGTAAATAAACTTTATGATCTTGAGGTAAGAAAAGCTGGAGAAGCTGCTCTTTTAGCTGAAAAAAAATCTAGAAGAGTTAGAGAGGATACTTCAGAAAGTGCTGCTGGGTTATCTCAAAAAGCTTCTGAAGCTTTTCAAACTGTTGTAGCTCCATTTCAAAATATCTTAGATAAGATATTTGGATTTGTTAAATTTATTTTCCTGGGAAAAGTATTTTTACAGTTGGTTGAATGGTTGAAGGATCCAAAAAATTTAGAAAAAATACAATCTCTTGGCAGATTTATAAAAGATTTTTGGCCTCTTTTACTTACTGGATACATACTTCCATTCAAAGGTTTTATTGCAAAAAGTATCGCTAAACTTGCATTTTATAGTGGAAGGTTAGTATTGACAAACCCGGGTGTACAGTTGGGTCTAATGACTCTTTATGATGAACTTCGTCGTCAAAGAGAAAGAGAAAGATTAATACAACAGGAAGCAAATAAAACTGGAAAATCTGCAGAGGAAGTAAGGAAAGGAAAAGAAAAATCAGAAGCTGGTTTTTTGTCTATTCTAGGTCGAGGACTGAGAGATGCATCTTTATTTTCTTCTGGTGGTGAAGTTACAGGACCAAAAGGAATAGATAAAGTTCCTGCTATGTTAACTGAAGGTGAGGTTGTAATCAATAAAAAGACTGTTGATGCTATTGGAGCTGAAGTATTTCTGGCACTAAACAGACTTTATGGTGGTCCTGATGCTAATAAACCAAAGATGATGAGATTCCAGACAGGTGGATTAGTTGGCAAAAAAGATTCTCTTTTAAATCAAAAAGCACTTCAAATTTATAATAGATTGATATCTGGTGGACTTACTTCAACTGCCGCAATGGGTGTTGTATCTAATATTGGAGTAGAAACTGGATATACCTATGATCCATCTACTGTTCAGAAAAAAAATGGACCAGGAAGAGGATTAGTTCAGTGGGAGAAGGGTGGAAGATACGATACTGATAGTATTAATTTGATGTCTTTTGCTGAATCAAGGAAGAAACCTTGGAATGATTTGAATACACAGATCGATTTCATCCTTTATGAGTTGAATAATAATCCTGAATATAGAGAAGTCAAAAATATTATTAATACTGCAAAAACAGTTGAACAGGCAACCGAAGTATTTTTGACAAGATATGAAAAAGCAGGTGTCTCACATTTGGATAGGAGATATGCTGTAGCAGAGGAACTTCAAAACAAAATACGAGCTCCAAAAGAACAAACAACATCAGTAAAACCAAAACCAAAACCAAAACCAACACTAAAACCATATGCTCCTGGTGGAGATCCAAAAGGAACAGGTCTAGGTCAAGAACAACAAAGGTCAATAGTGATTCCTAAACAGGAGAAAAAACCAGAGAGATGGGCAATAGATCCTCGTGGATGGTTTGGAATGAGAGATGGTGCAATCGTTGATGATGACAATTCTAATAGAATCGTTGTTCCACCAAATGCTTCTGATACTCAAGTTGCAGCACTTGAAATAGGAGAAGCAGTTCTTCCAAAACCAACAGTTGATTTACTTGGCGAGAATCTGATTAAACAAATAATTGATAAAACTAATCTTGGCAATCCTGATAAACAAATTATCAAATCAGATGTAAATAGATATACCCCTACTCCACTGAATAGAAGTGGTATGAGTGGAATGATGACTTTACCACCACAAGTTATGTCTTCTGGAGATCAAATGTTGTCTAGTGCGAGTGGAAGTTTAGTTCCATTCTTTTCAGTTCAAGCTGCATCTAGTCAAGATACTAGAAAAAATAAATCTGATATCTACGGTATAGCATAATGGCAGTAGAATCTCCAAATAAATCCACAATATCACCACTTAAATTTTTTAATAGAACTGCAAAAGTTAATCAGCAAGGACCTGATATTGCTAAAGTGAGATTGACTCAAATTGACTACTCATTAAGAGGAATTCTTTCAATTAGAGAAAGATCCATTAATACATCTAGAATAGAAGAAGAACAATCCCAGAGACAAGAGAAAGAAAAGAAACTTGAAGCTGGAAAGTTTATTGTAAGAGGTGTTGGTAAGCTTGCTAGCGCAATTCCTGGAAAAAATACGATTCAAAGGTTTCTCATCTTTATGGCTTTTGGATGGTTATTTAATACTTTTTCCAAGTATTTTGGAGAATTAGGTGGTCCACTTTCAAGTATTATAGGTAGATCTGCTCAAGTTATTGATGTTTTTTCAAAAATTGCTTTTGGTATATTTAATACTTTTGCAACTTTTATTGACTTAGGATACAAAGCTTGGGATGTGATGCGTGGAGTTGAATCTCCCGAAAAATTCCAAAGTGCTTTAAATGATATGGTCGTTGGTATAGATAATTTTTTTGGGGGTATTTTGCAGCAACTTGGAATTATTAAAGCTTCTGAACCATCACAATCAACACCTCCAATAAGACCTGGAACACCATCAGCACCTTCAACACCATCAACTAGAGTGGGCCCTTCACCCTCATCGGGAGCTCCTCTTTCCGCACCTGGAAGCGAGAAACCTGGTTATTATGGGCCACCAACTCCCCAAGCACCACCAACACAAGTTACTGGAGGAATTGTTCCATCTCAAGCTAGAATTACAAGTGGTTATGGATCTCAGGAAGGGTTCAGAAAAAAAGCTCACACTGGAATAGATTATGGTTATCCAGCAGGAACTGAAATATCACTAATCAGAAGTGGTGTAGTTGTTGAAGCATCTAAGGGGTACAACGGAGGTTATGGTAATTTTATATTGGTGCAACATAGTGATGGAAAATATTCAATGTTTAATCATTTGCAAGACATATATGTTCAGAAGGGTCAAAAGATAAATGCAAGTGAAGGTAATGCACCAGTCATTGGAACTATTGGTAATACTGGATTTTCTACTGGCGATCACTTAGATTATAAAGTAGCTACGAAGTGGGATGGATATAATCCTAGTGGATTTATAAATCCGACAAGTTATCAGGATAGAGTTTTCAGAATTGGTTCTGATGTAACTATTAAACCTTCTCAGGTTCAAAAACTTGGAAAGGAAAATGGAAAGGAAGGTATAATTATTAATGGTCAATGGAGAGCTAAGCCATGGACAAACGAGGAGAGAGAAAGATATTCTAGAGTTTCTGGAATACAACAAGAACAAGCAAAAGGATCCACATCTGGAAGAGCTTCTTCTGGTGGTGGAGGAAATTTGAAACCTTTATTGGATATGATTAGCTCTGGCGAATCTCCAGGAGGTGGATATACTGCGATGTTCCCAAGTGAATCACATCCTCAGATTTTAGATATGACAATCGCTGAGGTTATTGCATTTCAAAAAGAAAAACTTAAGGATGGTAGAGCATCAGCGGCTATTGGAAGATATCAAATGCTATACCCAGAAAATTATGCCTCTGCTGCTGGACTTTCATTAAATGATAAGTTTTCACCAGAGAACCAAGATAAGATGGTTATTGCTTATCTTAAGAAGAATAGAAAACTTGACTTGTGGTTACAAGGAAAAATATCTGATGAAGATTTTAGTGAAGAGTTAGCAGGAGAGTTTGGAACATTCAAGAGTGCTTCTGGTTTTGTTTTACCAAATAATACTGGAAGCATTGATTTTAATAAAATGAAACCTGTTTTTAATAAGATTAAACAATCACAATCATCATCACAATCATTAGCAAAACCAACCCCAACCCCAACTCCAACATCACAAGTTTCCACACAAGCTGCACAAGAATACGCAGCTTCTAAAGGTAAGTATTATTCAAGTACAACTGGAAAAACTTATGGAAGTTATTCTGAGGCTTTAAAAGATCCTGAAGTTCAAAAAGGTCTAAAACCTGAGAGATGGGCAACAGATCCTCGTGGTTGGTTTGGATTGAAAGATGGTGGTATAGTTGGTGAGATTCCAAAACAAACTAAAGCTACTGATATATCTTCACTAGAATCTTATCCATCATACTCTCCTGAGTCCGGAGAATCTATGAAGGTAGCTATCCAACCAGTGATCATAAAGGTTCCTACACCTTCTGGATCAAATAATTCAACATCTTTCCCAGTTGCAATCGGTGTAAATAATAGTATGAGTAATACATCAAAATTATATGCATAATTTATCAAACTTAAGTCAGGGATAAAATGTTAGCAAATACTCCAGCACAAGCTGGCGAAGGTCAGATAAAAGAATTAGTTTTTTATTCTAACTACAATGATCCCATTGATGTTTCATCTGGTTGCATAGAATTAAATTACTATGAGAGTATTCTAGATGATACTGTAAGATTTTCTGGTACTTTCGGTGATACTGGATACCGAAAGGGTGATGAAAATGGATCAGCCGCTTTTGAAAGAGATGATCTTAATCTTACAACAGGTGAGAAAGTTGATATCAAAATTGAGGATGGTTATGGAACAGAACTTAAGTTTTCTGAAGATAATCAACTAAGAATTAATGGCGATCCAAGTGCATCAAGTGAAGATGTCAATAAAGTCATCTTTAGTGTTGATATGTATTCGAAGGAATGTATTGATAATGTAAATGCAGGTAACTATGTTTATGGAAGATATGATGGTAAAATTACAGACTCTGTTGCGGCTATACTGAGAGGTTGTTTAAAAACTCCCAAAAATATTGTAATAGATCCTGGTCTTAATACTTATAACTTTCTGGGTCACTCTGAAAAATCTTTTTATCTTTGTACTCTCCTAGCTAAAAAATGCGTTCCTGATCTTCCAAATGCTTTTGGAAATCTTGCTGGATATCTTTTCTATGAAACTTATGATGGATTTCAGTTTAGATCTATTGATATGTTGTTTATGCAAGAACCAAAGAGAAAACTAATATACAATCAATTGATTGGTGAAATTCCCCCTGGATATGATGGTAAGATACTTACATATTCTTTTATTGGATCTGCAAATCTTGATAACGCTATTCAAACTGGAGCTTTGACCAGAGCGAGACAGCAAAGATTCAACCCAAGAACTAAGGGATACGATGAGAATTCTTATGATTCAGAATCCTCCTATTTTGAGGATAATAACGGAGGTAAAGAAAGAATCAAAATCGCAGAAGGCACAGGAATCCAGGAAAGTGTAACAAGACAGTTTAGTGGTAGAAGTGCCGATGATGGTATTCTTCCTGCAGGGCTTAGATTACGGCAACAAATTCCAAAATCAAGAAAACCAAATTTTGATATGAATGAAATTGTCAGACAATCTGTGATGAGATATAATCAACTGTTCACTCATAAAATGTCTATTGCTATTCCTGGTGATTTTAGTTTACGTGCAGGTGATTTGATATATTGTGATTTCCCAGAAGTATCTGGTAAAACCAGTAGAGTTGTAAGCCAGAAGGTTGGTGGTATATATATGATAGCAGATGTATGCCATCGTCTAACTAAAAATAGTTGTTATACACGACTCAATTTAGTTAGAGATTCAATTTACAGAAAACCATTTAAGTAAAATGGAAAAGTCACTACAACAGCACATTAATGATGATAAGGATCAACTAGATGATCCTAATACAAGCGGTCAACGTCGCCGTCATCTAGAAGATGAACTTGATGCTCTTGAAGCATATCAAGTCAATCATCCTGATGTAGATCATGACCCAACACCATTGGAACTTTATTGCGATAGTCATCCAGATGCCCTGGAATGTAGAATATATGAAGATTAATCTCTATGTCTGAAACTAAGTACTTTAATGAGGAAACAGCCCATTCAAATATAATGTACTGGTGGCATGGTGTCATCCAGGATGATAAGTATTGGTCTGGATGCTCAAATGATGATATATCTAATGAGTATTCAAAAATACATGATTCGGGTGTTGAAAAAGTTAAGAAGGGATATGGGAAGAGATACAAGGTTGCGGTCATTGGAAGACATTATGCAGTAAAATCTGGAGAGGACGCAGACTGGTTAGAAATGGCAGAGGCTGTTTATCCAGTAACTGCAGGATCTGGATTAGGTGGAAGTAAGCAATCTTCAGCACTTCGTCAGGGAGCACATGTAATTGGATTTTATAGAGATGGAAAAGAAGGAAGAGAACCCTTAATTATTGGATGCTTAGGTATTCATGAGGAAAATGAACCAAATCTTTTTGGAGGGGATCCTCCAGGATTTTTCTTTCCAAGAACTGGAAATAAAGGAAAATGTGGAGAAAAATTAAAACCTATTGCAACAAAGGATAGGAACGGTACGGGCACTCCAGTAGAATCAAATGCAAGTCCTCTACAAAGAACTGTGTCTCATGATGATAAACGTAAGGATGGTAGTGTAACTGAACCAATATATCCTCCCTTAAAATGTGAGGGTCCTGCTGATATTCTTGCAAATATTAAATTACTTCTAAACAAGTTATCTTATTACACTAATGTAGCAAAACAAGGTTTCTCTGATTTAGCTGGTTTAGCCGAAGGCGTAATTAAATCAGTTACCAGAGCAATAACTTCACTTACAAATACTCTCTTGGATAGAATGAGAGGTTTTGTTGTGAATGTTATTAATAAGGCAATTAAGGGAGTGATGAATCTTCTTCCTCCATTTTTACGTCCAAATGCAAACTTTAGAGTGCAGGGTGTTTTGGGAGGACTTTCTTGCGCATTTAATAAAATTAAAGATAAAATTCTTGATGTAGTAAAGGATCTGGCAAAACAATTTGTTGATAATTATGTGAATGCACCTTTATGTGCTGCAACTTCCTTCTTGGGTGGTCTTTTGGGAAATGTGATTGGAGAAATTAATGGTGCTGTAGATACTGCGGTGAGTGAAATTAACAAAGTTTTGGATATTGGTAATAAGTTTGCAGGAAAAGCATTAGACGTTTTGGATTTTGTTTTAGATCTTCTCAAGTTATTTGAGTGTGAAGAAGATGAAGCAAAGTGTCCTGATACTACTCAATGGAGTTTTTGGAATGGTCCTAAAGATATTCAGGCACAAATTCCAGAGGCAGTCAATCAAACTGTAGAAAATATTATTAATGAAGTTGAAACTGTTCTTCCTGGAAGTGCCGCTGGAGCAGCTTCAAACCCATGTAATTCTAGACAAATTCCATGTGGTCCACCTAGAGTTCAAATCACAGGTGGAGGTGGATCGGGTGCTCAAGCAAATGCAGTTATAAGTGCTACAGGAGCTGTACTTGGACTTGATTTCTCCGTATTTGGAACAAACTACATATCAGAACCACAAATTGTACTTGCAGATTCTTGTGGAACTGGTGGTGGAGCTGTATTTCAACCGATTATGAGAGCAACTGGAACTAAAAATCAGTTCCAAGAAGATTTATTTGATCTTGTTGGAGCAATTCCAATTGATTCTGGAACTCAATATTTACCAGCACCAAATGGAACAACTGGTGGAGCAGGATTTATACTTGCAGGTCCAAGTGATACAATTCTATTTAAAACTGGATCAACTCAAATTATTAATGGTAAAGAGGTTAAAGGAACTGGATATGAGGTTTACAGTTGTGGAACGACATTTGAGGTTTTGAGAGAAGATGAAATTTATCTTCCTTCTGGAACTATATCTGAAGTCATAGATCGGGATGGAAATGTTGTTCAAACATTGAATGGACTTGGACAAACCACTAAAATTGTAATTGAAAATGCAGGAACTTTGACAGCTCCTTGTAATCCTGATAATGTTGTTGTTGAACCTGTGATTGATTTCCCAATATTGATAGCTGGAGAAAATCTTCCTGGTTTACCAATATCATTTGGAGAACCTGTCGTTTCTAATGGAACAATCACACCAAAACCAGAATCTTATGAGGTAGTGCCTGTAATTGATACTGTTGTTATTACAAATCCCGGATTTGGATATTCGCCATCAGATCAAATTGAAATACTTAATAACAAAGGAGCAGAACTTGATTTTACAGTTAACGAAAGAGGTGAGGTTACTGAAGTTAAAGTCATTAATGGTGGACTTGGATTTAATTCTGTCCCATTAATTAGAATTGAATCGGAAACTGGATATAACTTTGAAGCAGTTGCAGTGTTTAAGTTCATTCCTCTTTCTGAAATTGATCTAAATAACATCACACCACCACCTGGAGCAAGGTTTGTGAGTGTTATTGATTGTGTTGGAAAAATAACCAATAGGTAAAGTAAATGAGTAGTGGATCTAAGGAAACATTTGAATCCTTACAATATGGAAATAGATTTGGAAGTTTATACTTTGGGAGTTTAAACCTTGCAGGAAACGGCGGACTTGAAGCTGATGTAATCACTGGTGTTACTCTTCAGGCAAATAACTCCATTCATTATTTTCATATGGAGAATGATGGTCCAAGAAAAGGTTGGACTCTTCAAAGAAGTCCCGGAGTGTGGGAAGTAAAGTGTGCTGATGCAGTAAAAGACGGTGAAATTGGAGCAATGATCCATGTTGAAAATGGAGATTTGGTTTTAAAGGCACCTAATGGAAGAATCCGTCTTCAGGCAGTTGATATTGACTTAAGAGCAGAGGGATTTAATGAGAAAACAGGAAATATTAATATAGAATCAAATAATGCAGTCAAAGTAAAAACGGGACAATTTAAAGTCACTTCAGAAAATGGTGTAAGTTTGTTCAGTCCTCAAGCAATAAATATAGTCAGTAACACCGCTATGACTTTAGCAAGTAACTTTGTAGGTGGAGTAACCTCCGCTGCAGCACAATTTGGTGGAAAAGCATTCCCACAATCTAATGCAATACTTAATAACCTGAACAGATTTTAATTAAAAAATTATGTCATTTCAATTTGATACTTTACATATTACCCATCAATTAACTACTGGTATTGGTTATCCAGAATGTTTTGGATTTGATAAAAAAATAATTAGAGGGTCTGTTTATTTGGACGGTCCATCAATCACTGGAGATGAGAATACTTTTAAAACTGTAGAAGGATCAGTAATGATTGGTCCTTGTAATAATACAGATTCTCCAGTTCCAAAAGTGTGTGATGGGACAACATTAAACCCCTCATTTACTGTGTCAGTATGTGGCACTGCATCAGTTGGAAATCCAAAAGGACCTGCTCTTTTTGATCCATATTCTCTCGTAGTAAGGTCTGGTACACACTTTACGAGAAATGTTTCTTGTTCCGTAGATGGTGCTGGCCCTGGCCCAACTACAGTAACACCTTCAAATTCCGCTGCACTATTCATCGGTGATGTTGATATTCGTGGGTACACAAGAATTTCTAATCAATTAGCAGTAGGTGGAAATACTTCTGTCGGTGGTGATATTACACTAGGAGGAACTGTATATGCTGGTGCAGACATTAAACCTACAGGTAATGTGGATGCTCAAGGTGAAGTATACTCTAATTGTAGAGGTCATAGACTAAGTGCTAAAAAGAATTTTGATATTCCACACCCAACAAAAGAGGGATGGAGACTAACTCATACTTGTGTAGAAGGTCCTGAAGCTTCTGTTTATATTCGGGGAAGAGTTAAAAATACAACAGAAATTCATCTTCCAGAATATTGGAAGGGATTAGTTGACATTGATACTATTACTGTTAATTTAACGGCAATCGGTGCTCATCAAGATGTGATTGTGAAACGATGGGATGATGAAACAGTTTATCTTCAATCTCGTGGAGGTATGCCAATCAATTGTTTTTACTATATTATGGCAGAAAGAAAAGATACTGAAAAACTAATTCCAGAATATAAAGGAACTATTGAGGACTACCCCGGCGATAATTCTCAAAGGTCTATTGCTGGATACCATTACGATACTAAGGAGCAAACAAATGACTGAACCATATCCAATAACTTACGTTACATCAAATGGTATTCAATATGAGTACACCAGAAGACTTCTGACTCTTGTAGACCCAGTAGATATCTTAGATTTAATTGTAAGAAGACTTTATGCTACCGATTTTGTAACCATTGCTGGTTATTATGATCCAGATGATGATGGTGGTGGCTCTTGTCCAATAGGTCTAGATAACGTTAGGCTTTATGTTGGTGGAGACACCGTAATCAATAGAGACACATTAATACGTCAGAATTTAGTTGTTCGTGGTGATTGTTGTATTGATGGAACCCTCACAAAAGGTTCTGGTACTTTTGATATCACACACCCACTAGAAGAAGAAAAAAGACTAAGACACTCATTTATTGAGGGTCCAAGGTACGATAACATTTACAGAAATAAAGTCAGACTAACAAAAGGTAAAGCAACCGTTAATTTAGATACTGATTGCGTTTCTCCAGGTGGTCAAACAATGACACCAGGAACATGGGAAAAATTAAATAGAAATCCAGATATTTTCCTACAAAACCTTGAAGGTTGGTCAAGATTAAGAGGAAAAATTAATGGATCTACTTTAGAAATTGAGTGTGAGGATGAAAATTGTACTGACTTAATTTCTTGGATGGTCGTAGCAGAAAGACAGGATGATTTTATTGTTAATGCTGAAATGAGTGATGATGAAGGAAGGTTAATTCTGGAATACGAGGCTTGACATCCGACCCTAAAGATCCTATAGTACCTAGGTAATCAACGGTCTAACCGAATGCAAAATGAGTATCTTACACGTTGTGTGGTTGATCCAGTAAAACGAACCGTGTATCTGTACTCCAGTGAGGGGTCAGAAAAGGAAGTGGTCTGTGAGACCGTAGATGAATTCATGAACGTGTTAGAGTTTGTTCGTGCAACAGTTGATGAGGAAACTCTTTCCTACGCAAATCCTCTATGAGACCTGAAACAAGACAATCAATGGAGATGTTATTCTCCGCTAAATGGAATGTACCAACAGCAGCAAAAAACTGTGGTCTTACAAACAAAGAAATGAAGATTACATTTAATGAATATTGTCGTTTACATCCTCCTACCTATGTGTTAAAATCTGATAATCAACTCAGTTTCTTCTGAGTTTTTATGGGCGTATGGTGAAATTGGTAAACACAACTGACTTAAAATCAGTCGGGGTTTCCCCTTGTCGGTTCAAGTCCGACTATGCCCATGAGGTTTAACCTCTAAATAACCAAAAGTACGGAACTTTATGAAATACCGTATCGATGCCAGATATTGTTGGTATAATCGTGGATCTCAAATAGTTCTCATGTATTTCATAAATCAGGTTCCATTTACTTTTGATGACCTCCCAGACGAATCTTTATTTGACTTGGAGTTGATTAAGTTGGCAGACAACGAACGACGATTTGAACCAGAGGATTTGTATCAATCTTCATTCTATCTTATAGATGAAGAGTGTCATCCGATGTTGTTTGAAGTCGAACTGGAAAATCCAGAGATGATGCCAACCGATTAATGCCCTTGTAGCTCAGTGGTAGAGCAACGGTTTTGTAAACCGTTTGTCGCAAGTTCGACTCTTGTCGGGGGCTTGAGTTCTATAAAACTCCAATGTCACTTATTTCACAAAAAGACCGAGAAATGGTCATTGAAGCACTAGAATATTATGTTCAGACACTTAAGGACGATAATTGTACGGAGGCTTCTATCACAGCATTCCAAACATTACTCAATTGGATCGAACTTGAGCATTTCAAAAATGAAAATTAATCTTTGGTATTGTGATGGGATGAAACAGTGGCGTTGGACACTGACTGATTCTTCACGCCCTATTAGTAGACAAGAATCTGGTCAAAGACCTTTTCTTCGTGATGCGATGAATGATGTAGCAAATACTGTAGAATATATGTTAGAATCCAATCAGAATGAATGAGGATATATGAAAACTTTTGATGATAAAATTAATTTTATTTACGAAAATACAAAAGATTATCCTCACTCTGGAAGATCTTTTTTTGAACATCTAATTAATACATCTAACATAATAAAAGATCTTTTCCCCGAAGATCAATATCTTATAGATGCAGGTCTTTTTCATTCAATCTATGGAACCAGTTATTATGAATTTGATAAAAAAATTTCCAGAGATATGGTAAAATCTATAATAGGAGAAAAATCTGAGAACTTAGTTTATATTTTTTGCACTTTACCTGATAGAACATTCCGAATAATTCAAAATACTTTTGAAAGAGAAATACAAAGAGATCTCTATATTTTAGAATATGCAAATTACTTGGAACAAAATGGCAACAAACAGGTAATTGATAGAATAAAAAATGATCTCTACAAAAATTTTTCTATTAAATTGCCATAATTTGTTGTTAAATCAAAACAAACTGAGTAATAATACTTAATGAAATCAGATTTTTACATAGATAGAGTTGGTAAGGAGGAAGTCAAAGAACTTCTTTATACCTATCATTATCTTAAAGACGAATCTAAAGATTTTAAATCTGGTTTCAACTATGGGCTTTTCAGATCCTCGGTTTCTGACATTCTTAGGGTTGGTGGGTGCTTGGGTACTTGTATCTTTACTGGCTTACCCGTACCAGAAATAGCAGTCGGTGCTTTTGGTCTAGAAAGAAATCAGCAAAAAGGTATATACGAACTCTCAAGACTCTGCATACACCCAGATCTTCAAAAAGAAGAATATAACATCACATCTTGGTTCGTCAGTCGTTGCATTAGGAGGTTTAGAAAAGATGCCACAGTTCGTGCTATTCTTAGTTACGCTGACTCTAATCACCACACTGGAACTATATACAGAGCTTGCAATTTTCAATATTACGGTTTAACTGCACCTAAGAGGGACTTTTATTATGCAGACGGAACTAAACATTCTAGGGGTAGCATTAACGGTGCTGATGGTGAGTGGAGGGATAGGTCTCGTAAACATCGGTATCTTATGGTATTTGATGAGGAGCTCAGAAGACGATTGACATGGAAACAGGAGATGTGGTAAAATAATAAAGGTGATACTGAACCGATCCCTTCCGTGTGACTTGAGAACCTCCTTCGGGAGGTTTTCTTGTATCATAAATAATCCATAACGGAAACTATAAGAACTAATAAGATGGGTCTCTCCAGATTAGATAATTTTCTGAAATCAACTCGTGGAACCATTCTCTATGTTGATCCAAGCAGTTTAGATTCAACTGATAGTATAGAGAATCAGGGTAATAGCCTCACAAGACCTTTTAAGACGATTCAAAGGGCACTGATTGAGGCAGCAAGATTCTCATATCAGAGAGGACTGGATAACGATAGATTTAATAAGACTACAATTCTTTTATATCCTGGAGACCATATTGTAGATAACCGTCCTGGTTATATTCCTGATGGTGCAAATAACTTTAGGCTTCGTAGTGGTGCAACTACAAATGACTTAGTTCCGTTTGATTTAACAACTAACTTTGATCTTACTACTGGAGATAATGATCTCTACAAGTTAAATTCCATTCACGGTGGTGTAATTCTTCCTCGTGGAGTTTCAATCGTTGGTATGGATCTTCGTAAGACCAAGATTCGTCCAACATATGTTCCAAACCCAGAAAATGATCAAATTGAAAGATCTGCAGTTTTCCGTGTAACTGGTGGTTGTTATCTTTGGCAGTTCAGTATTCTTGATGCTGATCCCAACGGAACTTGCTACAAAGATTATACAACTAACCTTTTTGTTCCCAACTTTTCACACCATAAACTTACAGCATTTGAGTACGCTGATGGTACAAATAATGTAAGTATTGCAGATGATTTCCAGACCTATTCTACAGATAGGACTGACCTTGACATGTATTATGAGAAGGTTGGTATTGCTTATGGTCAGTCAAGTGGAAGACCTATTGAACCAGATTATCCTTCATCTTCTCTGGATATTCAAACAATCGTTGATGAATATCGTATTGTTGGATCTCGTGGATCTGAGGTTGGAATCTCAAGTATTAAGGCTGGAGATGGCGTAACTTCAAGTACTTTGATTACTGTAACTTTATCAGAAGAACTTGATGGTCTGAATGTAGATACTCCTATTCGTATTGAAGGTGTTGGAGCTCCTGGATATGATGGTCAGTTTGTTGTTTCTGGAGTCAATAGTTCAACAGAGATTGTCTATCAGGTTCAGAACGCTCCAGCATCTGCACTTCCATCAGTTTCAGGTGCAACTCTGAATATTTCTGTTGATACTGTTACATCTGCTTCTCCATATATCTTCAACTGTTCTCTCCGTTCAGTTTATGGTATGTGTGGTTTGCTTGCTGATGGTGACAAGGCAAGTGGATTTAAGTCTATGGTTGTTGCCCAGTTTACGGGTATTGGACTTCAGAAAGATGATAACGCTTTCGTTAAGTATGATTCAGTATCAGGGACTTATAAGGATTCCACCTCTTTTGATAATCTTCATACTGATTCTCTGGCAAGATTTAAACCAGAGTATGAGAACTTCCATATTAAAGCAACCAATAATGCATTCCTTCAGTTAGTTTCTATCTTTGCTATTGGTTATGCCGAACACTTTGTTGCTGAATCGGGTGGTGATCTTTCCATCACTAACTCTAACTCCAACTTTGGTGCTAAATCTCTGGTCGCTTCTGGGTTTAGACATGAATCATTCCCAAGAGATGATATCGGTTATATCACACATGTTGTTCCGCCAAAAGAAATTGAGACACAGGAAACCAGTGTTGAGTTTGTTGCTGTTGATGTTGCAAAAACTGTAGGTATTGCATCAACAAATCGTCTTTATCTTTATAATGAAATCAATGGAGATGTTCCACCAAACACAGTTATTGATGGATATCGTATTGGTGCAAAAGTAAATGATACTTTAAATGTTCAGATTTCTCAGGCAGGCATCACTACTGTCTATTCGGCAAGAATCATTATGCCGAATACACAATATACTGGAACTGAACTTTCTTCACAAAAGTTATTTACAGTTGGTAGAAGTACTTCAGGTATTAATAGTATTTCCGCAAATGTCTTCACATTAACATCAAATCATTCTTTCCTTACTGGAGAATCAGTTCGTGTATTCAGTGAAAATGGTCATATCCCTGACGGGTTAAACAATAATCAAGTTTATAATGTTATCACGAAAGAAACTGATATAACTCTTGGTGATAATCAGGTTAAGATTGCTCAATCCTTAAGTGATGCTATCAGAGATCAACCTATTACTGTTAATAGTAATGGTGGTATTCTGACGATTGTAAGTAGAGTTTCTGATAAAGCTACTGGAGATATCGGACACCCAGTTCAGTGGGATGGATCTCAGTGGTTCGTAAATGTTGCTACTAATCCCACAGAAAATACGATCTATTCAACCGTTGTTGGTCTTGGAACTGCGGGTCTTGGACAAGCAACTCCAAGAACTTATGTTACAAGAAGACCTGATACGAGAAGTTTACTTGATACAATCTATCGTCTCCGTTATGTTATTCCAAAGGATTCTACTCTTGCTGCTCGTCCACCCCTTGATGGATATGTTCTTGCAGAATCTGGTGATGTAATTGGAGCTGGATCAACTGAGATTCAAAAATATTTTGATCCAACAAATAGTTCAACACTTTCAAACTCAACAGAACTCCGTAATCCAAGATTTATTGCAAATGCAACTTGGACAGCAGGTATTGCAACGATTACAACTGAACTTCCTCACGATCTGAGAGTTGGATCTCAAGTTGAAGTTATTAATGTAACCAGTGGAAATAACCCAGTTGGTACTGCAAACTCTGGATTTAATGGAACTTATAATGTTTCTGGGATCAATAACAGAAAAGAATTTACTTATTCTCTCACTTTAGATCCAGGAACATTTACAAACGATCTTTCAGCAAGAACATCAGGACTTCCCGCATTTAGACAGAAGAAGTTCCCTGGAACTTATCAGATTTATAGAACTCAAGAGGTTCATAAGTATGTTCCAGGTGTTCAAGATGGTGTCTATCATCTGATCATAAACAGTGCATCAAACTCACCGACTGTTTCACCATTCTCTGAGTTAAGATTTGCACAACCAATTCAGAATCTTTATCCTCAGACAAATAGAGACAATCCTGTATCTGATCCATCGCCATCTGTATCTTTTGCTCTTCCAAATCCAATTGGACAGGTTGTTGTTAATGATACCCAGAAGAGTATTACTAAAGAATCTCTGAGTAATGCATTAGTTGATCTTTCTGTTGGTTTTGGTCTTACTGATATTAGATCAAACACTGCAGGAACTGCTCATACATTCTACTCAACAATTGATCATGGACTTGCTGGTATCACTTCAGTCAGTATTGTGTCCGCTGGTTTTGGTTATGGATCTGGTGCAGCTGGAAACATATACAACGCAAGATTAGTTGGATTTGCTGGTTCCACAACTGGAGCAAACGCAACTGCAGTTATCACCTTTGACGGATCAGGAACTATTACCGCCGTTAAGATTATGGACGGTGGTAGCGCTTATGGTATTGGAAACACTCTGTCAATCGTTGGTGTTGCAACTACAACTTCTCATGTTCCTGCAGTTGTCCAAGTAACACATATTAATGATAATATCAATGACAGTATTCAACTTGATGGTATTACTCCAGCTTCAAATAATGAGTATAATACTCTTTATAAGATTACTGGAATATCAACTGGTAATACAAAACAGTTTGAGGTTCAGTCATCAGTTGCTATCAACAATCCAACTCAAACTGGTCTTGGTGTAACTGCTACTTCCGTAAGTAATACAAAAATCGTTGGTAAGGCTCTTGGTATTTCTACCTTTACTTACTCACCGACTTCTGGTATTGCAACAGTCACCTTTAATAACTCTCATGGATTTAAGGTTGATAACAAACTTCGTATATCTGGTTCTGATATTAGTTTGTTTAATGGAGACTTTATAGTCAAGAAAGTTAATACATTAACTTCACTGTCTGTAAATGTAGGTCTCGGAACAAATGTTATTGGAACTGGTGGATCAGTTACTGTCTATAGATATGGATTTGCTTCAGGTGGTGGTGACATTACCCGTGATAAGGAAAATATCTCAGGAAGATTTAACTTTGAATACGCTGGTATTACAACTACTCTGAATACCAGTATCTTAGCAAATGCATCAGATGCTACACCATTAGTTATTATTGGTGCAAACACTCTTGGATTTAAACTTGGTGATTATATTCAGATTGATAATGAGATCTTCAGAGTTAAAACTGATGTAACTGGAAGTTCTGTTTCTGTGTTCCGTGGTCTCTTTGGAACACCAAGAGAAACTCATACATCAAATTCAGTAGTCAGAAGAATTAATGTAATCCCCATTGAACTTCGTAGAAACTCAATCATCCGTGCTTCAGGTCATACATTTGAGTATCTTGGTTTTGGTCCTGGTAACTACTCTACAGCTTTCCCAGAGAGACAAGATAGAGTTATTACTCCACAAGAGGAACTGATTGCTCAGAACAGTAGAGTTGATGGTGGTGTAAGTATCTTCACTGCGATGAACAGTGATGGTGACTTCTATACTGGAAATAAGAAAGTCAATTCTGCAACTGGACAAGGAGAAGTATTTGATACTCCTGTTCCAACCGTAACTGGTGAAGAAATTGACGATAGTGCTGGTTTTGATGTCCAAACTTCAATGGAAGTATCGGTATCAAGATCTCTAAGAGTTGAAGGTGGTCCCGATAGAAATCTAGTTTCGGAATTTGATGGTCCAGTTCTCTTCAATCACAAACTCACTTCAACTTCTGAGAATGGTATTGAAGCAACTTCTGTATTCCTTCAGGGAGAAGAAGAAGTTTCCCGTAAGTTTAACATCAGTAAGAATAAGCCATCTCTTGCTGGTAACTATGGTGATGTCAGCTTCAACTCAGAACCAACAAAGAATGGATTTGTTGGTTGGGCTTATGTAACACAAAACCAGTGGGAACCATTTGGATTTATCGGTGGAAGTGGTGTTGGTATTTCTTCTAATGGTTATTATGTTGGATTCTCAACACTCGTTAATATTGAAACTGATGGTATCATTCTAACCGCTGATAATGACGAACCTTCTGGTGTTACTACGGTAAGATTTGATGCAAATCCAAGAATTGGTATTTCAAGTGGAACTTCGAATGAATTCGTTGGACTTGCAACTCAGATTAACTTTGTTGGTTATGGTATTACTCTGACAACTAATTTCAACCCAATCGGAGGAGTTGCAACAGTTACCGTAGATACCAGTGGTCTGATTGGTCTTGGTGGTTCTTTCCCTGGACTTCCAAACTTCTCAATTCAACATAATAGTAGTGGAGTATTTGCTGGAACTCCAATCTTCCTTTATAATCCAGTTGGAAATAATCTGGTTGTTGAGGGTTCTTCAGATAATACAATCTTTAAGGTCACTCAAACTGGAAATGGTAACTCATTCTATGTTGAAGATACTAGTGGAGATCCAACACCATTTGTGATTAGTAACAGTGGATCTGTAGGTATTGGAAGTTCGGTTCCTACTTCTCAGATTGATATCATTACTTCACAGCAAGCAATTAATATCAAATCAACTAATGGTGTTGGAAACATCGTTAGAGTCGATAGCTCTGTTTCTGATACTACACCATTTATTATTGATGTAAATGGCAATGTAGGTATCAATACAATAACAGCAGTAGCTCCACTTGATGTTGTTGGAAACGCTGCAGTCACTGGATCAGTTAGAATTTATGAAACTGACAGAAGCAACTATGTTGGACTTCAAGTTGGATCTTTAAGTTCTGATTTGACATTCACACTTCCAACATCATATGGAATTGCTGGACAATTCCTCCAAACAAATGGTGCTGGAAATCTACAGTGGGCTACTGCTTCTAGACAAGATGTTATTGCGGGAACAGGAATTTCAATTACTTCCGTAACTGCAATTGATAGTGGGCTAGAAATAGCAACTATTAGAAATACAGGTATTACCTCTCTCGTTGCTGGAACAAATATCCAAATTAATGTAACTGGTGGTGTGGGTATTATTAGTGCTACAGATACTGGATTTGCAAATATTTACCCATTCACCACCCGTGGATTCAGTATTCCTATCTAATTAACCCAATTCTGGGATTATTACGATGTTGTGAATACCGCATATAGCACTAAATGTTTGGCCGGGAGCAATAATTAGTTCTGTTGGAAGTGCAACATCTTCTCCATTGGAATTATTTCCAACTGCTGTTATAGAAACAGAGTTGTTAACACCAACAGCCTGAAATGTATTCACTGGCCCGCGATCGGTGAATATGATATTGCCTCGATCATCGCGGGCGACCCCAGTGAAAACTGATTGAGTTCCACCCATAGCAGTGTCCCTGAATATTTGAGAGAATGCGAGATTTCTTCCAATTACTAGGGTTTTAGCATTTAATGCACTAGACGCACTTACTCCTGCCCAGTTGAGAGTTATAACGCTAGGAACAGCTGCTCTAAAATTCCCGATGTTCGGGTTGCCGCTGGCAGCGATTGGAGCAGTTCCTTGCATATAATTAATCACAATCCTCACATTTTGACCTGTATTATTGGTATAAGAAGGGTTAGAAGGACCACTCAATACTGTTGAAGCCATATGATTTCCTAAAAGTGTTTTTTAGTATTTATAAATAACTAGAAAGGTTGGCGCTCTCCACCGATGGCAGTACAAAAGAATTTTGTCGTCAAAAACGGCATAGAAGTAAACGATAATCTTATATTTGCCGATAAGGATCAAAATACTGTCGGTATTGGAACCACAATAACCCCAGAAAAACTTCAGGTTAGTGGTGGTATCGGTGCAACAAGTATAGTTGTAACAGGTGTTGGTACTTTTCCAACACTTAAGGCAACAAATGCATTAGTATCTAACGGTTATATTAATGTTGGTATCGTTACGACTTTAAGTGGTACACTCTCTACATATACCACAAGTAACGCAACTACTTTAAATGCAACAACTGGTAATATTGTAACTGGTGTTGTCACTTCAATTTCTGGTACAAATCTAACATATACAACTGGAAATGTTACCACTCTGAATGTTGGTAATCTTAATGGAGTTTCTGGTGTTGTTACATCTATCACTGGAACTGGATTAACTTATACTACAGGTAACTTTAATACTCTAAACGCAACAACTGGTAATATTGTAAGTGGTTTTGTTACATCTATCAGTGGAACTGGTTTAACTTATACCAGTGGTAATCTTGGAACTCTGAATGTCAATAACCTTTATGCAGTTTCTGGGTTAACAACAAACGGAACAATCACCAATCTGACTGGTACTGCAGCGACAATCGGAACTGTTCAGATTTCTGCAGGTATCATTACATCATCATCAGGTATCGTTACTTATTATGGTGATGGTACTTATCTGAATATGGCCTCCAATCCCGGTATGGGTATTGGTATTGGAACTGCTGGAGGTGCTGTTGGTTATGGTGCCACTTTCTTAGACCTTAGAGGTGCAGGAGTTTCAACCACTTTCTACAATAATATAGCAGGTATTGCAACGATCTTCTTTGAAGGTGGTGGAGGTGGTGGAGGAGCCATTGGTATTGGTTCCACATTCCCAGGAACACCATTGTCAATAGAACCTCCACCTTCAAGTGGTGACTTATTCTTCCATATTGATTATGGTAGAACCTTTATCTATTATGATGAGGTTGCATTAGGTATTGGTGCTACTGCAGTTTGGATTGATGCCGCACCATTTAATCAAGGTATTGATGCAGTTCTTGCTGGAGTTGCTTTCTCAGAAGGAACGGCAAGTAACCCATCAGCATATTTCCAAGGTTCTTCAAATACTGGATGGTTCTCACCAACAGGAGGACAATTCACAGTTGTATCACTTGGTTCTTCTATTCTGAATGTTAATCCAAGTGGTATTGTTGTCACTGGTATTGCAAGTGCAACGAATGGATTTGCAGGAACCTTTAGAGGTGGTATTGCAGTATTCCAAGATACAACAACAGAACCAGTTGTAAGAATTACTCAGACAGGAACTGGTAATGCACTTGTAGTTGAAGATTCCGGAAACCCTGATGCAACTCCTTTCGTAATCACTGGTATTGGTAGTGTTGGTATTGGAACAAACACACCAGTCACTCACTTAGATGTTCACGGAACTATTCGTGCAGCAAGACAAGACGCAGTATCTGATGGTGGTGAAATTGTTCTCGCTCGTGCCTCCGATAACGCAAACGCTTGGGCTTTAGATGTCCATACTGATAGATTTAGAATTACTGATGTTATTCAAGCATCAACAAGATTTAGTATTAGTCCTGGTGGCAATGTAGGACTTGGTTCTGATGCAACATCAAAACTTCATGTGTTTGGTGATGCAATTGTAACTGGTGTTGTTACTTGTACAGATATCAACTCAACATCAGATATTAACCTTAAAGAAAATATCACAACCGTTGATAATGCACTTGATATTACAAGTCAACTTCGTGGTGTGAGATTTGAATGGAAGAAAGATCATAGACCTTCTTATGGTGTAATTGCACAAGAACTGGAACAAGTCTTACCAGAACTTGTAACAGATACTGATCCTAAGACCGTTAATTATAATGGTATTATCGGAGTTCTGATTGAAGCCATTAAAGAACTGAAGAATGAGATAGAAGAACTTAAAAACGATAAATAAAGAAAGTAAAGCCGAGTGGAGACACGACGATGGCAACAAAAGAACTCTTTCATATAATGGGAGGGTGATAAATGGCAATTAAAATCTCAGGGACTACAGTAATCAATAATGATGCTGAGTTAGGCTCTGGTTTAAAGTCCATTTATGATGTTATCTCTACAACTGCAACAAGTAAGACACTTGTGAACCGTGAGTTCTGTACAGTAACTGCTGCAGGACAAACAATCACACTTCCAGCTTCTCCAAGTCCTGGATGGGAAATTTTAATTAGTGTTGAAGATTTTATTGATACAGTTGTTGGAAGAAATGGTGAAAATATTATGGGTCTTGCAGAAGATATGACTATTGATGTAAGAAATTCTACAATAAACTTAGTTTTTATAGACGCAACAAGAGGTTGGAGGTTTAGCTAAATGTCAAATGTAACTCAATTTTTCCCTGGTGGTTCTTCTGGTGGAGGAGGTGGAGGTGTCGGAGATTTTTCGAGACTTTGGTTTCTCAATCAACAATTTGAAAATCAGGTATTAATTACTTCAAACACTACTTTTGTAGTCCCACCTGGAACTAAGGCAATTAAGTTCACTGCAGTTGGTGGTGGCCAAGCAGGTGTTGCAAGCACAGGTGGACCAGGTGGTGGATATTTTGAAAAAACATATCAAGAACCTTTTACTGGACTTACTACAAGTTTCCAATTAACGATTGGTGCAGCTGGAGGAAATACAGTTCTTGCAGATAGTGCAGGAACCACAATAGCAACTGCATATGGAGCAACAGCAATTAGTGCAACAAATCCAGTAGGAGTTGGAGGAACTGCTTCTGGTGGAGATGTTAATGCTAATGGTTCTCCTGGAGGAACTTCTCCTGGTGTAGGTGGTGCTTCTGGTGGTAAATTTGGTGATGGTATATATGATGCAACTTATGCTGGAAGATGGGCATATTTTCAAGAAAGTTTGATTAATGATACTGTAAAGAATTTATTTTTAGGATCCTATTATGCTAATGGTGGTCTTTCATTTGGCGGATTTACTACTACTGGAGATAGATTTTTTGGTGTAGTAAATCAATCACCTTCAACGTCAGCACCTCCAGCTACAGGTCCTGGATCTCCCGGTGGACTTTTTGGTGTTGGTGGCAGTGGCACCGGCGCGGGTGGAAATGGTGGTGCTGGTGGATTTGGCGCAGCTGGTGGGCCAGGGGCTAGTGCATCACCGACAACTGGTGCTGGCGGCCCTGGTGGGTTTGGTGGTGATGGTGGACCTGGTGGAGGTGGTCCGTTTCCAACTGCCACAACTGGTGGACGTGGTGGACCTGGTGGATTTGGTGGAAATGGTGGACCTGGTGGATTTGGTGGATCTCCAGGAGGTGTTGGTGGACCTGGTGGACCTGGTGGATTTGGTGGATCTGGTGGATCTGGTGGTGATGGGTTTGCTCCATTTTCGCGGACGGCTGGATCAGGCGGCCCAGGTGGGTTTGGTGGAGGTGGAGGCGCATCAGGAGCTCCCCCTGGTCCAGCTGCAAGTGGTGGAAATGGTGGATTTGGTGGAGGAGGAGGTAAAGGAGTTGTTGGTGGAGCTGGAGGAGCTGGAGCAATAATCGTTGAGTGGACAACAACAGCATTACCAACCTAAGGAGGAAAAGAAAAATGGCAATCTATGCAATCTTAAATAAAGACACTAACATTGTCACTAATGTTGTTAATGCTGATGATGAAAAATTCATATTCTTAAATTCTGATGAATATTCTGCACCAGCAAATCGTGCAGTTGAAAGAGGAATGTTCTATGACAAAGATACAAAAACATTCCCAGAAACAGGTGATAGAGGTGAATTATTAGATTTAAGAGATACCATTCAATCTCTTATTCTAAGTCATCAATTAAAGATGGCAGAAAATCCACATATGACCTCCGAACAACTGGAAGTTCATACAAATTATATTAATGAACTACAAACTATTTCTGGACTTCAATCTTATGTTGAAATGAAATCCCAGTTTGATAATGTTGGACCTGAACCAGAAGTTCCACCAGCTCCAAGGGAAATCACCCAAGATGTCTTTAGGGGAGTTTTGAAACTTACTGAAAAAATACTTTGGGACAACCCAGAAACTGGAACAACTCAACAAGCTGCAGTCATCAATACTCTCAAACTTGATTTCCCTCATTATGGAGTTGAGAGTATGTCAGATGAACTTGAACTATTGGAGCAAGTTGGTTTCTTTACCGCACAAAGAGTTACTGAAGTTACACAAGCCCTTTCATAAACTTTTATTTTATTCGTAATGATACCTAAAATTATTCATCAAACTGGACCTGATCCAGAAAAGTGGCATCCAATCTGGAAAGAGTGTTCTGAAACTTGGAAGAGCACCTTTCCAGATTTTCAGTATATGTACTGGACTGATGATGGCTTAAGAAACTTAGTCAAAGAAAAATATTCAGAATTTTTAGATTTATATGATTCATTTCCATACCATATAATGAGAGTGGATTTTGCTCGTTTCTGTATTCTTCACTCTTATGGTGGAATTTATGCAGACCTTGACATTTATTGTTATAAAAATTTTTATGACTTATTGAAAAGAGATTTGTATATTTTAGAATCTTGGAGTTGTTGGGGAGAGAAAGTTCAAAACTCTTTAATGGTCTCTTCACCTAACCAAGAGTTTTGGGAAAAATGTATGTTTTATTCTGGTGTAAAATTTCTTCTAAACCAAAAAAATAATTATAAAGAATATATTTTAGAATCCTGTGGTCCTAAATTAATTTCCAAAATTTTAGATTCTTCGGTCAAATTTCTGCCAAAAGAAATGTTCAATCCTATGGTAGAAAATCAATTTAATCATGGATATGAAAAAGCCATAGAAGATTTTAATACTTTAAAATACAATCAAAATGTTTTTACAAGACATTACTTAACAAGCACCTGGATCAATTGACATTCTAAGGAAACTAATATATAATGTGTCTGAATAACATAAGGAGATTGACTTTTGGCATTCCAATCAATTTGGTACTTTAGTAACCTACCAGATAAGATCGTAGATATTATTGAAGAAGATCTTGCAGAAAACTTTGATCCACAACTCCAAGATTCCAGAGTTGGTGCTGGTGATTATGGAACTGTAGATAAAGATAAGAGAAACGCAAAAAACGCCTGGGTTTCCACAAATCACTGGGTTGCAGGTTTTGTGTGGCATTATGTTCAACGAGCAAACCGTGAGAACTTTCTGTATGACCTGACAAATATTGATGGTGAATCACTTCAATATACTGTGTATGGGGAAGGTGAGTATTATGGTTGGCATAATGATGCTGGACTTTCCACACATTACAAACCAGTTTCTGCAGGTAATCGTGGAAATGGTGGAGAAATCGCTTCAGATTTTATCAACGAAAACTGTGAAAAAGTAAGAAAGTTGTCTTTTAGTTTGCTTCTTTCTGACCCAGAAACTTATGAAGGTGGAAACTTACAACTTCTTTCGGAGGATGGGAAATCTTATATCGCTCCAAGACAAAGAGGAACCATTATTCTCTTTGATTCTCGTACACAACACCGAGTTCAAAAGGTAACTAAAGGTGTTCGTAAGAGTTTAGTTGGTTGGACTGTTGGACCTCGTTGGAAATAAATGAATAAAATATATGATGGGTTTCCAGTATTTTTAATTGAAAATTTTCATATCGTCAATTCTTCAAATAAAGAAGAATTAACACAATTAATATTAGAAAATAAAAAATTATATTATAATGAACAATTTTCGTACAATTTTCCAATAAAAAACGACCATAAAAATTTCTTTAATAAATTATATGAAAAATTTTATAATTTATGTGAAAAAACCTTTACATTTACTCCAAAAACAAACTCATCAAATACATGTTGGGTTTATGTCAGTGATAAAAATGATTTCAAAGAAGTTTGGCATAATCATTTAAATACATCAACAATTAATAGTGTTTATTATCTTAATATACCAGAAAATGATTATGTAACTATTGACTTTGAACTAAATGGCAATATTTACAATCGTAAAGTAAAGAATCATGACTTAATTATTTTTCCAAATTATTTAAACCATAAGCCAAATAGATGTTATAAAGATGGATATAGAATAAGTATTAACATGGAAATAAACTGCAAAGAATCTGCGGAATATATTTTTAATAATATGAGGTAAACTATGACAGAAAGAATGACTCAACAAGATATTGACTGGCAAGAAAAAGTCAATTCTGGCACATCACCAACAAATAACGAAGAATTTGATAACAACGGATATCTGGTTCTAAGAAATCTCTGGGATCCGAAAGATCTTTATTCAGATCCACCAGAAGTCAAAGGTCAATATAACTACTTTGGAAAGGTTGATAAGTTCAATCATGTACCTGTAGAAAATCAGGTAGAAGGTTCAACCTCAAGGTATTATTGGCCTCCTTATAAGTTTGCTCATTCTCAAATTCGTTTGAAACTTGAGGAAGCAATCGGTAAGAAACTTTATAATACTTATTACTATGATAGGTTTTATAATCCAGGTCAAGCATTAACTAATCATGCAGACCGACCAGCCTGTGAGATTTCAGTAACGGTTCATATTAGTTCTAATATTATTACTCCTTGGCCTATTTGGATTAAGACACCAGATACTTATGATGATGCCAAAAAGAGAACTTTCGTTCTTAAAAAAGGTGAAAATCGTTCAGTGATCTTAAATCCTGGTGATGGTATGATTTACAAAGGATGTGAGAGACCACACTGGAGAGATCCAATGCCGACTGAGTATCGTAGAACTTGGTATGGTAAGAAGATAGAGAAAGAAGGTTTATATTATCATCAGGTCTTTTTTCATTATGTTCTTGCTGATGGTACAAGAGCCCATTGTGCAAATGATATGGCAAGTTAACTCTAGAGAGGATTGACCATCCTCTTTTTTTATAAATACCTAAAAAGACAATAAAATGGCTTTAAACTTTCCAGATTCACCAACACTGAATCAAGTATATATTGATACTACATCTGGTTTTTCTTATCAGTGGGATGGAACTGTTTGGCAGAGTTATAGTGAATCGGCAACTGATAACATATCAATTGTTGATGATATTTCTTCGTTGTTTAATGGTGTAACTGATACTTTTTCTTTAGCAGTTAGTGGTTCTTCAATATCACCAGGAACTGCACAACAGATGAGAGTTGTTCTTGGTGGTATTGTCCAGGAACCAGTGACTGATTATACGGTATCTGGTTCTAATATTGTATTCTCAACTCCTCCATCAGGTGGTTTAGATTGTTCTATTGTATCTCTTGGTAGATCAGTCCCATTAAGTGTTGTTGGTGATGGTACAGTAACACCAACAAAACTTTCAACTGGCGGACCATCTTGGAATACTGGTGGAGATTTATCAATTTCTGGTAGTGTTACTGCTACTTCGGGGTTCATAAGTGTGGGAAATACAACTCCAATTCAAATATCTTTAGTTGGAAATCAAATAACTTTTAGTGCCGTTGGTATTGGGAGTACTACTTTCACAATATCATAAAGGTTTAAAAAGTAAATTGAACTAATAAACAAACTAATATATGATATGTCTAAATAAGTAAAAGAACTATAGAGTTATAATGTCACAGACAAAGGCACAACTAGTTGGTGGTGTAGGAATATCTACTGTTGGTAATTTGTCGGTTTATGGTGGAGTGAATGTCACTGGTGTTCTTACTGCTACCAGTTTCGTTGGTGGTGTTACGGGAGATGCAACAGGACTCACCGGAACTCCAAACATCACTGTAGGTTTTATTACTGCTACTGGTGCTTCAATCAGTGGTAATGTAACCGTTGGTGGTAATGTTTCAATTGCAGGAACTCTCACCTATGAAGATGTAACGAATGTTGACTCTGTTGGCATCATAACCGCAAGAAGTGGAGTTCAAGTCACTGGTGGTTCTGTCGTTGTTGGTTCTGCAGTTACTTTAAGCTCTGGTGGTATTACTGTAGGTGTTGTCACAGCAACAAGAGTTTCGGTAGCTGCTTCGGTAACAGCATTAGAATATTATGGTGATGGTTCAAAACTTCAGAATGTAGGTGGTGAATTAGATATCACATCAAGCCTCTTCATATAAATAGTCAAAAAACAATACGATGGCACTCGCAAAAACCTCAATATCTCCAATAGTATCAATTACTGGCGTTGCTACTGTTGGAATTTACACCAATCCATCAAACACAAAATCTTACATTAAAGCATTTGTAATGCATAATGCAGGAATTTCCAGTGCTTTCTGTAGATTGCACCAAGTTCCAAACTCTGGTGGTAGTGTAGGGACAGCAAGTTCTAACAATCAATTCTTCTCACAGTATATCAATGCAGGTGAGACAACATTTTTAGAGTATCCATATCCAGTTACACTTACACAGGCAAACGATAGTATCAGATTTTATAATTCAGTTGCAGGTCAGGTAGTTAATATTCAAATTCTCGGTGATGCCGATTACACCTAAAAATTATGGGAATTCGTAGTTATTTTCAGCAAGCATTACAATCTACTGTTTATTATGGTTCTAATGTAAATAGAAATACTGATGGGAGATTTTCAGCAACTGGTGGAACTATAGTTGATGATGCTGGATTTCGTATTCACATCTTTACTTCTCCAGGTTCTTTTGTAGTTTCTGGTTCTCCAGGATCTGTTGAATATCTTGTAGTTTCTGGTGGGGGTGGTGGTGGTAAAGGTGAAACAAATGCAGGATCGGATGGTGCAGGTGGTGGAGGGGCTGGTGGTTTTAGAACTGCTACTGGATTTTCTATATCTACTGGAACATATCCAATTACTGTAGGTGGTGGAGGCAATGGTTCCACTTCAATATTTGATAAAGGATCTAACGGATCAGATTCAATATTTTCAACTATTACTTCAACTGGAGGTGGTGGTGGAGGATCTGATCAAAATACTGTCGGTGCTAATGGTGGTTCTGGTGGCGGAGCATGTTCATTTACAACGGGAAGTCCTCCCACCGAGGCAGCATCTGCTGGGGGTTTTGGAAACACACCACCAACATCACCACCACAAGGAAATAATGGTGGATCTAGCACTATAAGTACAGCAGTCACCAATAGAGGTGGTGGAGGAGGAGGAGGAGCAGCTGCAGTAGGTCAAGATAATTCTGGCAATAATGGTGGACCTGGTGGAGTAGGATCTCCAATCACTTGGTTACCAGCATCTTATGGAACTCCTGGTCCTGCTCCCGGCAGATACTTTGCTGGAGGAGGTGGTGGTGGAGCAGGATATAACTCCACATCTGCAGGTTCTGGTGGAAGTGGAGGAGGAGCTAATGGATCGGCCGCTAGCACAACAACACCTGGTGGAACTGGAACAGTTAATACTGGAGGAGGTGGTGGTGGAAGTGGAGGAGGAACCGGAAGTGGAAGTGGATCAGGTGGTAATGGTGGTTCCGGTTTCGTAGCAATCAGATATCCAATCTAAATAAAAACAAAAACAATATGGCACACTACGCAGAGTTAAACCAAAATAACGAAGTAATCTATGTTGTCTATATGGACAATGAGATTATCACTGATGAAAATGGAAATGAAGTAGAAGAACTTGGTATTCAACACCTTCATACTCATCATGGTGCTGACAGAAAGTGGGTGAGAACTTCATACGGCGGAAACTTTAGAGGTAAGTATGCAGGTCTCGGTGATACTTATAGAGAAGACCTTGATATGTTCATCAGTCCCTCACCATATCCTTCTTGGATTTTGAATGAAACTACAGGTCAGTGGGAAGCACCTGTAACTCAACCAGAATTAACACAAGAACAAATTGATGGTGGATATTATTACACTTGGGACGAAGAAGCACATAACTCAGACAATACAAATGGTTGGACTTTAATTCAGTTACCTTCTCAAGAGTAAAATGGGTTTAATATCTTACTTAAATACCCTAGCAGGTGGTAATATTATTGAAAGAACTTATGATAATCTGACTAGATTTACTGCCAAAATTGTAATTTCAGCAACCGGTGGGACCATAACCGAAGTTGGAGGATTTCGTATCCACACCTTTACTTCACCAGGTTCTTTTGTAGTTTCTGATGCGGGCCCTGGAACTGTTGAATATCTTGTGGTTGCTGGAGGTGGTGGAGGTGGATATGGAGATAATGCATTTGTTTCAAAAGCAGGTGGTGGCGCAGGTGGTTTTAGGACTGCTACTGGATTTCCTGTAACTACAACGACTTATCCCATTACTGTTGGAGGTGGTGGAGCAGTTGGAACACAGGGAAGTAATTCAATATTTTCTACAATAACTTCTACTGGAGGTGGTGCTGGTGATGGTTGGAGTGTTCCCGCTTACATTCCAGGAACAACCGGTGGAAGTGGTGGTGGAGCAAGTTATATGGAACCGGCGGGACCCAGAACAGGAAAAGCAGGAAACACTCCACCAACATCACCACCACAAGGAAATAAAGGTGGTGATTATATTAATCCAGGCATAGGTGCTGGAGGAGGTGGTGGTGCTGGTGCAGCTGGTGGAAATTCTACTCCTACAAGTAGTGGAAATGGTGGAGATGGTTCATCATCTTCCATTTCAGGGTCTGCAGTAACTTACGCTGGAGGTGGCGGAGGTGGTGGGGGAACCGGACCCGCAGGATCTGTGATAAGTGGGTCTGGAGGACCTGGAGGTGGAGGAAATGGAGCTACATCCTCTGCACCAGCTGGACCAGGAACTACAAATACTGGAGGAGGAGGTGGTGGTGCTGCCATTGGACCAACTTATCTTGCTGGTTCCGGTGGTTCCGGAATCGTTGTAATCAGATATCCTATATAAAAATAAAAAAATGCTTAGACATTTCCCGTTATATTCAACCGCTTCAAATATTACTCGTAAGTTGTTGAGTAATAATAATAAGGCTACATTTTCCCCACCACCACAACAATTTGAATATGTTCTTTTTGGTCCATCAACAGGTACAATTGATGTTCCATCTTCCATAACAACAATAAAAATTGCTGGAGTGGCTGCCGGTGGTGCTTGTGGTCCAGGAAAAGGCGGTGGTGGAGGTGGAGCTTCTAATATTAGAGGTAATACATTTCCAGCATCAGGAGTTACTTCAATTTATTATTCTATTGGTGGAGACGCTACAACTGCAGGGGGTGCAGGAGCAGATACTTTTGTAAAATCTAATGGTGCTGGTGGCGCTGATATTATAAGATTAGTTGGTGGTGGAACTGGTGCTGGACCATCATGGCCAAATCCAAGTGTAGCGGGTTCCGGAGGACCTGCCACTGGTGGTGGACCAAACGCTATTGCTGGAACTCCAGGTGGTGTGGGTGCTGGAAGATATGCTACTGGTGGTGCAGCTCCTGCAGCGACAGCAGGAGGAACAGCTGGTGGTGGTGGTGGAGGTGGAGATGCTGATAATGGTTTAGCAGGATATGCCGGTGGATCTGGAGGATCAAGCGATACTGCTCCAATTTATCCTTCTGTCATATCTACAATATCTGTAGGACCAGCTCCATCAACATGGTCCTTTAAAAATGGTTCAACAACAGGTGGTACCGGTGGACCTGGATCTCCTGGTGTATCCGGATCCGTTGCTCCTAATGGAGGGAGTGTTTCATATTCTACTGGTGGTCAAGGTGGAACTGCTAGTCCGTTTACTGGAGCGGGCGGCGGTGGAGGTGCAGGAGCAGGAATAGTATTTAATGATCCATCAAATCCAACACAAAATGGAAAAGCCTTTGGTGGTGGCGGAGGAGGTGTTGGATCAGGCGGAAGCAATAGTGGAGCTGGCGGTAGAGGACTTTTAGTGATACAATTATTATTCTAGTATTTTTATTTTATGACAAAGATTGAAATTTTTGATAATTTTATTCCAGAATATAATCAAATGATTGTTGGCGGAATTCTGAGTAACTCTCATTTTCCTTGGTACTATAATAAAAATACTATTAGATATGCAGAAAATTCTGTAAATTTTAATAAGAAATATTTAAAATGGTGGCAAAGAAAATTCTCAATGAGAAATAGACCACAATTTACACATACATTTTACAAAAATAATGAAATAAAATCTGATTATTTTAATACAATAAAAGAATCTTTTGTTGATTTTATTCCAGAATTTAAAACTCATAATTTAGATAGAATTAAAGCAAATCTAACTTATCCTCATAAAAATGAATCAATTTTAATGCCTCATTTAGACTTAGCAGGAAAGGATGGTGTAATTTATTTGTATTATGTTGAAGATTCCGATGGTCCAACAATAGTTTTTGATGAACATAGAAATATGCAAAAGATTCATCCTAAGAAAGGAAGAGTTTTAAAAATGTCTGCACTGACTTACCATAGTGGCAATGTTCCAAAAAAATATGAAAGAAGAACAGTCATTAATATAGTTTTTTCAGAGAGGTAAATTTATGTTTAACTTATTTCGTCAATTTTTCATCAAAAAACCATACACCTGTTGTATGGAACTTCATAACACTCTTGGTTGTTATATTTCAATTCATCATCCATCATCAGGTCCGATTGAGGGATACAACCAGTTTTTCTATGAGAACCATTTTCTAATCATAAGTAATCTAAGAGAAGAACAAAATGTTTCAGATGTTCTCTCTTCTGTTTATTCCTTTGATATTAAGAGTTCAAACATCAAAATCATTAAGGGAAAGAAAAAAGTTTACTTACCAAATAAAACTTTTGTTTCTTTAGATGAGAACTCTGTATTCGTTTATGATACAACAAAGATAAAGGTTTTTACCTGAGGACACTTCAAAAACTGTCCACTGACCTCCCCAGTTCGCTGTGGGAGGTCTTATAGTATGTGGAGACACAAGAAAACCAATGAGGTACTCCACACTGGACAGATTGATTTTTGTCACAAGTTTCCTATGGTTTTCTCACTGGGCTGCTAAAGTTTCTGAAGTAACTCTAAAGGCATTATTCTAATGCACTGGTTAGATATTACTGGATATAAACCGCGTAAGACACGGTGCAGAGACACTGTAAGGTGGTTCCTCAACAAATACCTACCCAGACACCATATCACTGTTGAAATCCTTCACAGAGGACTTCGTAGGGAGCAATCGTATGGGTATTGTTCTGTGTCTGGGGACATCTACAGACCCCGTGAGTTTCTTATTGAGATTGATCCGAAACTTGATCTTGAGCTTTATACAAAAACAATCATACACGAATTAATTCATCTTCGTCAATGGGTTCAGGGAACACTCAAAGAACGAAGAGGAAAGATGTACTACAAGAACATCAAGTGTGAGGATCTGGACTACTGGGAACAACCCCATGAGATTGAAGCTCACTCACTTGAACAAATGTATTATGAAGATTACTTGACAGACACCCATCAGACCCACTAGAATACCTTTGTTGGGGTTGATAGACAAACTCTAAGCTCTTAAAAACACCATGAAAACCAAGAAAAAGTTTATTAACATCAAACCCAAGAGTTCGAAGGCAAAGAATCGTTTTGTGAATCAAATGAGTTCTCTTCATGCTATGGAAGTAGAACAAGAAACTGATACGATGTTCTTCTTGGCTTCTATTAATCGTCAGTACTTTACATGGGTTCCTAAGTCAGGGAACGAGCATTGGGAAATTATCTAATGAGTTAAATATAACAGAATAGGAGAAGTTATGGTTGTAATTTTATCAACTGTCATAACTTGTTCACAAGCATACTCATTGGTTAATCGTATGACTAATGTTGTTGGATTAAATCCACAACAAAAGATAGAGATTATCAAAGAAATGCGTAAAGTCGTCCCATCCTGTCCTGTAACTATTCAGAAAGATGTCCCAAAATCCCCATCAACAGGCAACTGATCTGTTTATTGAAATGGTATATAAGAACTATCCATTTCTTCGTAATCGTGCAGTAGAGCATCAATGTGAAAAAGAAATGGATAGGATACAGGAAAAGCTTTTAGAATTCTTACATAGCAACAGATGATTTCATACTATCTTTGGTTGATTATATTTGCAATCTTTTTGTATCTTGTAATCACAGATCTATCCATTGCACAACTGATTGTAATCTACAGTCGGTGGTGGAGATTGCAATATGAGAAACTCAAATGGTGGTTGATCTACAATCCTCAGAATCCTGTGGTAAAGTATTTGATGTGGCGTAAATCTATGAAAATGGCTCAAGAACTCATGAAGGAGATGAATGATGGAATGGATTGATGATGCTTTTCGTGTAGAAGAAAAGAAGTATGGTCTCTGGGATTCTTATGATAAGGATGGTAAATGTATCATCACATCACTCACAGAAGAAGATTGTGTCAGGGCTACAAGATTTTATCTAAAGGGTTGTCAAGAGGGGTGGGGTAGTGATACAATCAGTTATGAAGGTACTGTAGGTGGAAAACTATGACTGAACGCACATTCGTAGATAAGAATGGAAACAGTTGGGCTTGGGAAGAAACTCCTGAAACCATTGAAGCACTCAAACAACTTCATGAAAGTGTAAAACAGGTGAATGAAAACAAAGATGGACGATCTGCTTAGTAGAATTGAAGAACTTGAAAAAGAAAATGTAGAGACATCAAATGTTCTCTATTCAATCTTAAATAGGATAGAACTATTGGAGAACGATTATGTCTTACGATCTGACAAGTTTCGAAAAGGCAATGACACTTTTTGCCAATAGAGTTGGTATTATTGTAAATCTCGAAGTTGGTGATAAAATGACACCAGAACAGGCATATAAGGAAATCAAACAAGAGTACAAGCAACTGAAAAAACTTCACAAAAAGAACAATGACTGACTTTGATTACAAAAAGTATTCCCTTGAAAACCTTGAGAAATGGGTGGAAGATGCTCTAAGTTCTGCTGAAGCATCACCACAAGAGATTTACGATGTCATTCAGAAAGTAGTATCAGAAAACTACTATCATCACAAACATCATGCAAGTCGTGCATATGAACTGATGGAAAAACTGAATGGTAGTGTTACCTTTACTTCTTGTGATAAAGATGATCCATCACCAGAATGTCAGAGGTCTTGGAATAATTTTTGGGAAGATTCTCCATACCCTCTTTATGTCAGTGAAGATGGAGATGTTTGGATTCCTGATTCGGTTACAAAGGAAGATAAGGTATCAAAGTGGCGTCTTCCTGTACAAGTTGACGGATTGACTGGAGAGTGTTATATTGAGTTACCTGATGATTTGTTGGAAGTGGCAAATCTGAAAGAAGGTGATCAAGTTGAATGGATTGATCGTAAAGATGGTAGTTTTGAATTGAGGAAAGTCGATGGCACTAAGTAAATCAGTTGAAGAAAGTTTGAAGGAAGCAGAACAGAGTTTGAGGAATGCTCTGGCATATGCTGCACGACAAGAACGCCCAGTTGTTTGTACTACGATCTCCAAAGTCATTCAAGAAATTGAAACACTTCAAAGTTTTGATACTCTGATGGATAAACTTGAGAATCGTATTCAGGGTGATTCTGGTGGATTTGGTACATTCTTTAGAGAGTAAAGAACTGTAACGACACTCTTAAAACAATATTAAGAAACACAACTTTCTGATTAAATAGTGTTAGGATAAGGACACAATTCTTGGGATCACTTCATGACACTTCCATCCAAAGGTAATACCAAACTAACAGAAGCTGAGTGGGACGAAATGACTGCTTTGAAGGAAGCAATCAATCAACTCCCACAAGCAGTTTCGCCTGAGAAGATGGAAACTTTCACTGAGTATCTTGTACGAAGCCTCAGGGAAAAAGGTGGTTGATAAAGTTAGTAACCTCCAAAGTGTTTCTATAGTGTAACCACTCCAATATCATGGTCAATCGTAAGTATGTCACCGCAGGACTGGTTGGTTTTGCTTTCATACTTGGATGGAATGTGTTTCTGATCCAAAGGGATGAAAACCTCTACAATTCTTATTATCGTCAACAGGCAATTGAGAACATGAAGAAACCTCCAGTTGCCGAGATACGATGAAAGACCAAGTTAAATTGATACTTGCTCTCCAACAGATCAACAATCTTACTGATTTGTTGGAAGGTAATGAGTATCAACAGTTTCTTTATGGTCACTTGATTTCAGTTCAATGTGAACTTGAAAGACAGTTGACTAATCTTACACACACTGATAAACTTAAGGAGTAATTAACAAACACTGATGACAAAATTCCTTTATATCGTTGATCACTTCGTTGGATTCCCTCAATCAGAATATGGTGGAGTTTGGAATGTAATTGCAGAGAATGACGATGAATGTTTTGATCTCATCTCTGAGGTTGATAACGGTGACTATGAAGGTTGTTATGTAAATCTTCGTAACAATATCGTCAAGGCACCCCGTTTTGCCCTTGCCGATGCTGTAGAATCTGAAGTGATTGATCGGTTCATTACCTGATGTCTGTCAAGTTTCCCCACAAAGCACCAACTGGTTTTCATTATGAACAAACTCCATTCAAGCGTAATATCACTGCCATTTGGATTCATTATGATCGTCAGTTTGACTACAATAATGGTAAGCCTGTTCGATGTATCTGGGGATTTTACAACTCCAAAACAAAACAATGGCACGCACCAGTTAATTCAACGACAGTGGGTGATGTAGTAGATCCAATGAGAACAACTGCTTATTCTTCTATGCAACTTAAATTGAACCCATTGATGTCTTGTTTCGCATGATGCTCGTTGAAGGAACCACAGTATCTTATAAGAAGGTCACTGGTGTGATTGCATTTGTAAGTGACCAATCAATCTCCATTCTTGTCAGTAAAGGAAAACACAAAGCACAAGATGTTCGCGTTGTGGTGTATCGTGGTGATTTCAATCTTATCCAACCCATTGAAGAAAAATGACTTACAACGCTGAAGTACAATTCAAGTTTGATGCAACATTCAAACCCAGTTCTTTTTCACCTGGTTTCTATGATGACGAAACTCTACCAGAAGAACACTATTTGATCACTGCACCTGCTGGTGACTTGAATGCAAAGCAGTATTTCAAACTGTTTGAGAAGTTCCTACTGTGTGTGGGTATGAACCCTGCAAGTATTCGCAGTGGTGCTATGTCTTTGGTCTTCAATGAATATGTGAATGAAGAAGAACAACGTAAGGTTGCTACAGAATATGATCTGACGATGAATGAAGATCTCTACGATAAGTTCAAAGAATGGCAAGAACTTGAGGGGAGTATTGCTAAGAGTGAACCTAAGATCAAAGGTGATTGGAACTCACAACAAGAAGATTTGATTGGGTTGAAATAATGAAACTGATTTCTTTTAATCATCGTGAGGATTATGGACATGATTGGTATGTTCAAGTTCTTCATAACAAACGCTGGGCACTTCTTCAGACATCAGTAAGTTGGAATGATTATGCCTCATTTCCATTTTTACAAATAAAGATGGGGTCGGGTACTCTCTTGAGTATTATGGTCTGGGCCTACAAACTGGGATTTGATGTTGGATTTATGGAAAGAACTTGGAATTTTGAATACCTTAATGAACTTGATGGTGTGGATGAGTGTTGAGTGGCACTTGAAGAACTGGCACAGGGCATCTCCACAGGTGTCCTTTTTGGTCTATAATGACTTCATACACACAGAAACCTGATGACTTTACTTGAAACACTGAATGAAGTGAGTTGGGATTGGTCTTCAATGGAACAATCTTCCCCACAAACAATTGCTTCTGCTGTTCTTCAACACTT
>JACCDG010168409.1_pt1 | contig 88307 bp, 136 predicted proteins | sample 7442471 | NCBI WGS metagenome assembly JACCDG01 (sample SAMN15323444, study PRJNA562643) | freshwater metagenome | isolation source: river surface water | place: USA:Blue River Watershed | collected 2017-08-17 | reverse complement strand
TCAAAAACTCTTGAATACTTTGATTATTTTAAATTTTGTGATTGGGCGGCAGAACAAATTGGAATAACCACTGACGAAGTACAAGAAGCCTTTATTAACTTAAATTTTAGTGAAGGCTTTTCAAATGATAGTTATCATTTTGTAAGTTTAGATGTAACAAATTTAGCTTTATATCTAACTGATACAGAACGTCTTCATGTAGTTCAAGTTATCGATCTTATTCATACAGAATATCCAACAATTGATATTGAGGTTGCTTTTTGGGTTAGTTGGTAAAATGAAAGTCCATCCTTGGCCTAATAGATTTGGTCAATTTCAGAGACGTAATATTTCAGGTTGGCATTTCAATTTTTATGTTGGATCGTGTTCCCACGGGACAGCTTGGCAAATAAAAATAAGCACAAGTGGTTGGACATGGAATATAGTTTTTACAGATAAGATTAACGAGAATAAAAAGGCTTAAAAGTGTTTAAAAGTTATGTATTGTATTTAGCCGTATTGAAAGCTGTTAAAGACGGAAAAGCAGTTTACGTAGGTTTAGCATACGGTTGCGCGTCTAGACCGTGGGAAGTAAAGTTTGAGATAAATGGCCATGAGTTTCATACTCATGGCAGCTACAGCAATATGTCAATTCATGGTACTTCTATCAGTGATACTGGAGCTTTATGTTGGGTCACACCTTTGAGACTAAAGCGTGCTCTTAAAAAACAGGGTATCATTCCACGAAAAACTGATCGTCCCACAATAGAAGAAATCATAGAAGATATAAAGCAGAGATGATTTGAGGAAAATGGATTCGAACCAGACTAAATGTACTTGTAGAGAAATAAAGCTAGGTTCTAAAGCTACAGGTAGTTACGACTGGAACGAAACTTGTTTGGTTCATGGTCTTGGATCTGAATGGTACCATAGTCCTGAACAAGTTGAAAAAAGGTTGAAGACATCTCAGAGACTAAGAGATCTTTGGGAACAGAGACGCCAGGTATTAAAGGATATTAAAGTACATAATGATAAAGTTGATTAAGAAAATCTGGAAATGGTTCATGACCCCTGTCTATTATTGTTCACGCAACCATCCTCATGCAACTACAGAGTCTCGTGACACATGCGAGAAGGGTTTATGAGTTATGTCTATGAATCAAAAATTCTTTCTTCCTTCTGATGATGCGGATCGTACAAAAGTCAAAAAAGAAGTTGTACCGACAATCAACGGATTAGTAGATCTATTTGAAGAGCACAAAGATGTTCTGTCTTTTAAGCTTGTTGATTTTTTCGCAACATACGGAAGTTACATAGAACATACTTATTATGAAATGTTCAGAAGTCCAACAAATTTTGGTCTTTATTTTAGAGTTCTTGAACCTTTTTCGAAAAGAACAGTTTGGATAGGTTACGACTATCCTCCAATTGAAATAGTCGTACCCAACTTTTTGTTTGAACTCTGCTTAGAGTTTTGCAATAATTCTATGACTGTTTCTTTTTTAAGGGCTTATCCATATACGGTTACTCATAATCACTTGATTGATCCTATTTTTGATGGTATCAATCCAATTTCAGATCATTATTTATGTGGTATGCTTCATACATGTGACGTATATATTCCAAGACCTATAGCAATGCATACACCCATAACATCAATAAAAAGTCAAGAATTATTTCAGATGATTCTAGTATTTATTGATGCATTTTGGTCAAGCAACTTTAGCTATTATGTATATAGTGGTAACGAGATTGCTCGATGCATGTGGGCTAAGAAAAACGACATTACTCTTTACAAAGATCAAAGCCAAGCTGAATTACTTAGTAAATGTCATGCTTTAGGACTGTTAACCGATCCTCATCTTTTTGATGATTATCCTCGTCCATCAATGGATGAAAGTTCTTTTCAATATCTTCCTCCTAAACAAATTCGTGAAGATACATTTCCAACAGATCTTCATCTAGATTTAGAAACTACAGTTACATCTAAGAAAAGATTTTGGTTCAAAAAATGACTTATTCAAGAATTTTGAAAAGTTCAGAAGCTAAAGATCCATCTATAGTTTTATGGAATCCGAAGTATCCACATAATGTAGGAGCAGCATTGAGAGCTGCTTCTTGTTACGGTTTTGAACAGGTGTATTTTACGGGCGATCGTATCTTATCAGAATTGGAACGGCGCGGAAGACTTCCTCGTGAAGAACGAATGAAAGGTTATGCTTCTGTTGACTTGATCAACACTGACAGGCCTTTTGATTTATTTCCATCAAGCGTTGTTCCTATTGCAGTAGAAGTTTCTGACAAAGCAGAAACCCTAATAGATTTTGTCCATCCTGAAAGAGCTATTTATGTGTTTGGTCCAGAAGACGGATCTTTACCAGCGGTAGCTTTACGTCATTGTCATCGACACGTTATCATCCCTACTGCGCACTGTTTGAACTTAGCTACTGCTGTGGCTACTGTTTTGTATGATCGTCGCGCAAAACGCGTTCTAGAGGGCTTAGAGCCAAGATTACCAGCGGGTCAAGTAGTGCAAGAACAACGCGGTTTTATTTGTGATTTGGAATCTGAAGACGATGGCTGATGATACTTTAACAGAATATCTTGAGTCTGAAGAAGGCAAGCATAAAAATGGCTTCTTCAAAAAGATGGGACAGTTAACTGTTAGTTCTAGTGGATTTGATTTCTCTCATCCTCATTTGAGAGACCAAACCAAAACAAGCTTTAGCTTTAGCTTTAGTTTTAAAAGCCGTAATAAACTTCGATCTTATACAGTGAGTTGGGAAAATGGCTAGAGATATTACAAACAGTCCAAAAAACTGGATTAAGAATCCTGAGATCCAGATTCGTCAACCTCATGGTAAATCTCATTGGGAGTGGCAAATTACGGTTGATGATTCTTTGATAGAAAATGGCCCTCGATATACATTCTGTGCCGGAAAGGCGCGAACCAGAAAACGTGCTATCAAGAAAGCAAATAAAGTTTTACAACAAGAGCTAGATAGAGTAGAAGCCATTGTTACTCCTTGGGAGCCTGTATCGTGACTGAAATTCCCGAACATCTTCTCAAGCGTTCTCGTGAGCGTAGATCTAATCTTGACTTGGGCAAGAAAGTTGATACTATGGCTGAACCTATTAAAACTGAACAAGAAGTTAGAAAAGGTTATTTTAACTTCAAGATAAAGGTACGTAAGCCTGTACATCGTCGTACGTGGCGTTGGGAAGTTTGGGCTCAACATCAAAAGCTTCAGCATCAAATGCCTCATCTTCCTGGTCAATTTTTTGATACTTGTATTGATCGGGGTGATGCTTGGACACGAGATCGTGCCATCAAAAAAGCGACTCGTGCAGTCAATCAAGAAAAGAGAAAGCAGGAAAATAAAGATACTCCTTGGGAGGAAATTTCAGTATGACCGAAATTCCCGAACATCTCTTAAAGCGTGCACAAAGAGCAAGAGAACTTGCTCAGAAAGATGCTCGTGTAGCTGCAGCTAATGATGTTATTCCTAAGCAGCGCTGTGGGGATAAACTCGTGCCAGATGCATTGAAACAAGATCCTGAATATATTGAATATTTGAGATTAAAAGAGAAGTTTAAAGATGTTTCATAAGCATAATTATTCTGAAGTAAGTGCAGTTTTTACTCCAAGTCTTAGCGGCGATTTCAAAGCCAAATCTATTGATTCTCATACTATGATGAAACTTGCATATGGCTTTACGACGATCAAGCTTGTCTGTGACAAATGTGGCAATATAATATTTAGAGAGACTCCCGGTGATCAAAGGTAATGAAAAAGTTAAAATCATTCTTTCACCGTTCTCTAGAGAAATTAGGATTAGATAAAGAAACCCGGGAAATATCTTCTATGTCTGTTGAAGAACTAGAAAATCTTTGGGATAAGGCAGATCCCACAGATTCCATAGAACGTATTTACTGTCGTTCTAATAATGGAAGACCAATTAATGTTTCGCCGGGAGAAGAACCTACACATATTTGTTTTGCTCTAGAAGATCTAGACAAGCTTACTGATATGATTGATGTGTCACTGAAACAAGCTCGTTGGAATATTGATGTTGATACTAGAGCTATAATTCTTCGCTGTCTCCGAGGATGAAGAAATGAAACAAGATGCTTCACTTCTTGTTGCTGCAATAATGGCTGTTTTTATTGTTTTCTTAATGTATGGCGCGTTTTTAATAGCAGCATCATGAGACCAACCCCAGATAGCTCAATTGGCAGAGCCGCGGCTTCTAACACCGATCGGTTGTGGGTTCGAATCCCACTCTGGGGGCTATGATGAGATTTTGGAAAAGAAAGGCAGATTCTGTAATTCCAGAAATGAGTTTTACAGATATGGTAGATACTCTACGATTGATACGACTACCACCAGGTTTTTCAGCTACTATTGATCGATACGTTTCAGAAAATCGTAATCATTGTATTTGGTTTGATACTAGTGACGGAGATCCAGACTGGAACAATTTACCAATTGGATTTAGAATCTATATTAGTTATCAAACTAAAAACTCTCTAAAACCTGAAGAAGATTTTATACTAGCGGGGACTAATACAGTAAGTAACTGTAGAGTAGATATAGAATTCTTGGTACATTTAGTTTATAAAGTATTACAAGATATGTATAACCACGAAATAGATGAGTGGTTGACATATGATGGTGAATATTATAACCCGCCAGTACATGAACCTAAAAGAGGGGATTTAGTAAATGTTTGATGAGCCTAATACTTGTATACTGTGTGCAAGGCCAATTGATACAGAAGCTAAAAATCAAGTAACTTGTACTGTATGTCGTCCAGAGGAAAATGATCATGAAGCCTTGGAAAAAGCCAAGTAGTGATACCATTGTAGTCGCTTTAGGTTTTATAATATTATTTTCATTATGCGCTGTAATGACAGTCATACTGTTTGTAGGTCTTATTAGTTTATTCATTCACTACCCTCTCATGACGATTAGTTTATTGTTAGCTGCTTTATTTGCATATGGAGTAGTTTATTTCGTGGCAGGATTTTTAGAGTAATGAACAGATGGAAAATTCCTAGTTTAGAATCTTTTGGTATCTTACTTCTCCTGCTTTTCGCCGGATTGTTGATTCTTTCATTAGCGGGCATAATTCTTTATACACTTTGGTTAGTTTCTCCGTTGATAGTCTTAGGTATTGCTTTGGTAGTAGTTTTAGCTTTTGTTGCAGCTGGATTTTTCGAGGAACCTTTTTGATATGAGCATCACAGAAGCTATGTTACTGTATGTCGGTTTAGGGGTAATAACGGTTTTCATCGCTTTTTACCCTCACACCAGAAAACAGAAATTAGACGAATATTTGGTAAATGTGGCTTTATGGCCACTGCTGCCATTAATGTATTTGGTCGAAAAAGTCGAAGATTTTGGAAATTGGGCTAAAGTCAAATTAAACAAAACTAAGAAATAGAACAATTATAAATTATGATTACTGTTTTGGTATCTCCAATGTAATCCCCTTTGTGATGTTCTAATTCGATGACAATTTGCGCATACGATTTCGCATTTATCTATTTCTTCTTGAATTTTCGATGACCATAATCTTGAATTATTAACATAAGAACTAATTGTAAATGATTTATCTTTTAAATGATCAAATTCAAGGACTATAGGATTTGATTCACCACAATCAACACATTTTGACTTTTTAAAGAGTTCCCATAAAATATCTCTAGCATACGCTGGTCTGGATTTAACAATAGTATAACCTTTGTTAATCCATTTTTCTAATCTATATTTAGATTTCAATTCTTTAATTTGAAACTCTTTAGTTTTCCTATATCTTTTTTGATATTCTGGATTATAGTTGTTTTTATTGACAACCTTTAGACATTCCTTACATCTGCTCGTTCTTCCATCTATTGAAGCTTTGCGAACGTGGAAATCATTTAAAGGTTTAATTGTTTTACAGTTGTTACAAAATTTTTCATCCATACTTGAAATAGTAAAGGAAAAAATTCCTATATATAGTGAAATTGGGAAAAATTTTTCATGGGAACTCAGGTTTTGAGTAAAAAGTCAATTTCCGGAAAATGATATGTATTTTGATGTAGAACCAACAAGAGTGAGAAGTAAATCTGAATACACCAGTTACATTTGGGAATTCGAAGGGTTTACTATCTATGCTGTTCGTAAGATAGTTGATAATAAGTATGTTGATACTTATGACATTGATATTCTTACAATGAAATCTTCAGGCTTATCTGAAGATGAGTTAAATGCATTTATTAATAAGCTTTCTGCGGTAGTTCAACAAGACGATCAATAAATTAGAACACATCTTAGTCAGCTAACCCATAACTCTTATATGATACGGGATAAGAATAGATTTAATCCTGGGTGGACAATCGGGAGTCCCAGGCCGTAGAAAAACAATGGGCAGGTGTGCCGAGTGGCGAAGGCAGCGGACTGTAAATCCGTGACAGAGAAACACCGGGGGTTCGACTCCCTCCCTGCCCACTATAACTTGGGAGTATAGCTCAATTGGCTAGAGTATCTGACTCTTAATCAGAAGGTTCAGGGTTCGATCCCCTGTGCTCCTACTCAATAATAGCTTACTATTAGAGATAATATGGCTAATCCTTTTCACACAAATCAAATTGATTGTCTACCATTTCTAGAATTTATAGAGAAGTATCCTTGGATAGCAAATAAGAAACGCTACCAAGTATTTCTAGAGATTGGTTTTAATTGCGTCAAATGCAATCTGTTAGGTACACATTGGGTATGGTGGAAAGAAGAAAAAGGTCAAGAGCCCAAGGAACATTGGGATTTAGCCGGGTATAATGATCAAGGTCATCTTGTGATGATTACTATTGATCACATTATGCCACGCTCCAAAGGTGGAGCCAATGACACATCAAACTATCAACCAATGTGTTCTTTTTGTAACCAGAAAAAAGCAGATAAAATACCAGAACATCTTATCAAGAAAGTCAATCATGTTAGAACGAATACGAAGCTATCGTGAGTCTCAGTTATATCGAGGCCCGATAGCTCAGTCGGTAAGAGTATAATTTTCTCTAACCATAATTACTATTATATATTATGAGAAACTGTATAATATGTAATAGACAATATGAATATATTCGAATCCGTACAAAAGGAAAAGAATATAGTAATGGTAGTACAACTAAGTACTGCAATAGCTGCGTAGTAAATATAAGAAGATTTAAATTACGCAAAAAGATTATAGATTATCTAGGCGGTAGTTGCGTTGATTGCGGCTATAATAAATGTTATGGCGCTTTAGATGCTCATCATTTAGATGAGTTAACCAAAGATTTTAATATATCTGGTGCTCATTGTAAATCCTGGAAAACTATAGTTAAAGAGCTTGAAAAATGTATTCTTCTTTGCTCTAATTGTCATAGGGAAAGACATCATGATTGTTTTAGATATGAATGTGCATCGAATACCCCGGTAGAAGATCATTAGATTCTTCTACCGGCAGTATCCCCTCATTCTTATAAAATGTAGAAAGGGTAGTTGGTACACGTGAGTTCAATCCTCACCTGCCGGACAATAAGATGGGAGTACCGGGTTCAATCCTTGGTCGGGCTACTATGATTGTCTTAGCAGATATACCAACATCTTCGTACATATTTGATGGCAAAACTTGGTATGTACATTCTTCTTTAGGCGAATCTATACAATTACAAATCCAAGATTACAAAGACAGGTTTATAATTTTTAAACCTATTACGTATCAAGGTGAACACGATTTTAAGCCTGTTGGCATAAGAGCTTATAGCTTGATGAGTGCGTGGGCTTTTGGTCTGTTGTATGCTCAAGTCGTTCAAGATGGAGATGTTCTCCATTTAAGTTTATATTACTAATTATGATTACTTTACAACGTGACACAAGTAGAGAAACATTTTACGTTATTGGTCGCGGTGAAGTTCATATATATAATGTAATATGTGAGCCATTTACTCCTCGTTCAGAGTTGAGTAAGATTCGAGGAAGCGTAGTAGATGGGCGTGTTGTTAAAGCTATCGAATGTTTTGGTACGCCATATATTACAAAGAACGAATCAATAGGAATACTTTTCGAATGACTCACATATTTTTTTCATCTGATCCTCACTACAACCATGACAACATTATTAAATTGGCTGGGCGGCCTTTCACCGATGTTGTCGACATGAACGAAACGATGATAGCGTTAACGAATGAGCGTGTGGGTCATGATGATGATCATTTTATTTGTGGCGACTTTATGTATGAACCCAAGCGAGATGGGCACGTAACTTTAGATGAATTGATGGCACGTTTGAACGGGCGCAAACATCTCATCATTGGCAACCATGATTTAGAGAACGAAGATGTTCTTACTCATCCTGGGTGGACGAGCGTTCAGTTTTATCATGAGCTGCGATATGGTAAGAGTCGTTTTGTTTTGTGTCATTATCCATTAGAGACATGGCGCAACGCTCATCGTGGCTGGTACCATCTTCATGGTCACTGTCATGGTGGACTTAAGCGTGTAATTCCTCATAGATTAGATGTCGGTGTGGATTGTCTGCCTGACTTCGGGCCAATTCATATTGACCATGTTCGCGCAACAATGCAAGCGCAACAGAACTACATACCCCAAGATCATCACGGCGATCAAGGCAATGTAGTAAAGCAAAAAGTATTATGGAAAACGTAATACTTTGAGCGGGCGAATGACATATAACTTAGTGCTAAGACGGGAGTACTTAGAGAAGAAAGTATAATGTATGAACAAGCTGAAAAGCTTTGTCATCTTCACGTTGGTCGGAGTATTATTCTTCGGCCTTTTCTATTTGGGACGTGATACAGTAGACGAACCCATTGAGCTGGCAGTTGTGCCAGTTCAGCAAGTACAACCAGAAACTACAAGTACAACGAGTACTACTACTACTGTAGTTTCTCGTGAGATAACTATTGATCAGCCAGCACAAGTAGTCCAAAAGCCAGAGAGATTGGACAACGCTTTTCAGGTTGGAGATGCACTACCTTTACCTGATCCTAAAGTGCTCGTTAACTCACTGCCATATCAGTTCATGAATCCTGAACCTGCTAAGCAAGCTTGGTATATCATGACTGATGTGGTATTACATTGGGACCGCGCAAAACAAGATTTGTGGTGGCCCTTTGCTTATGATGTCATGTTAGGTGAATCCGGTTTCTGTTGGAATCGTCTTCGTGGTGACGTCATGCAATTCCCTAATCTTGGATGCTTCCAAGATCGACAAGGACCACACGAAGATGCTGGGTTCGGTCAGGTGACATCTGCTTGGCATGGACGTAATGCATATCTATGTAAAGAACATGGAATCTGTGGGCGACATGCAGTCATTGCAGACCCTTGGACTTCCATGTACTCTATGATTGTAGTCATGGACCATTCAGGTTCACAACCATGGTGCTTTAATGAAAGTGCAATTCGTTATCATAAGTGCCGGACGTTGGCTCCAGATAGAGACTACTGATAGGTCCTGCAAAAAAGAAACAAGTAATTTATAGTATTTAAGTGTTCTTATCAACTTAAATATACCAAGGTTAGAAATGACCGCAACACTAACAACGCCAACTACAACACAAGACACGCAGACACCGGAATACTTCACCCGCGTTGAAGGCAACCTCATACCAAAAAGAGGTAGGCCTAGGTCTGGGTTCTATGCTAGGATTTATGGGCAGCTTTGTTCAAAGCCCATCAATGAATGGTATAGATATAATACCCAATTCCCAGATATCAGAAGCTACAATAACTTTTATCAGAGCATTCGTGCTCGTGCGACGGAAGATGGTCGCAAGATGCATACAGTTACTGAAAAAGATGTGAGTGGCAATATCACTGTGTATCTGAAACTAACCAATCCCTAATGATCTCACTGGCATATCATCTTTCCTCTCTAACACGATGAGTTCGGTAAACATCTGTTATTGTCCTTTAGTGATATGCCAGTGAACAATCTTGACATTAGTATCCTTCCATATGCACACGGTAAAAGTATAAGTACGGTTGTGACAGCTTATACATACTAGTGTCAAGAGAAACAGAGCTATGATGAATGATTTTGATATCGCGGTTAAATATATACAGAAGCTTAGATTGAACGAACCTGCTTCGTTTTTAGATTTGTCTCGTTTAGTACATATGAGGACAAATTCTCATGCATTTAGTGATCTTCTCAATGAATTAGAAGAAGATAAGGTTGCTCATGTGTGCAGGAATTCTCGTAGAGTATGGAGACATTCGTATGCCTTCAGCGATTTTCAAACGTTCCTCAGAGAAATAAGAACTTCTGATTTTATCACCAACGTTACTTCAGATGGTGTTGAGATTCAAATCGGTGACTTGAAAATCTTGATTCCGAACTCAAGATCTGTTGAAGTCGCTAACCTGTTATTGAAAAACTCTATTGGCAACTTTGGTGCGTCACTGTTAGCCAACGATTAAACATACTATAATATATTATACGATTCTAACATAGGATTCTCATGAAATCGTATAATGCCAAAGCAACACAATTCTAAAGAAATAAAACAACTCTTCAAAAAGATTGAGAAACTTGGTTTCACAATCACCGCTAAGAATAAAAAGGGAGTTGTTAAAATACTTCCACCCGATTCTATTGAAGGACCAGTATACTTTACACATGGTACTCAGTCCGCTTATCATCAAATGATTAGGGATTTTAATAGAATGTATCAAGTAGACCTAGCTGAAACAGAAACAGCAGAGTTGGTTGAGACGAAATGAAAAAGGGGGGAAGTGAATTCAGAAAGTCGCTGTTTATTTTGTAAGAGCGATGAGCATTTAGTTCTTTTCGAAGAACCACGCAAAGATGGACGAACCCAATTAGTGTGCATGTTGTGCCACAAGAAATTGTTGACTGTTTGGAATAAATTGTTTTCAAAGTCAGCTCAGATTGTGTACAAATAAGAGAGGAAAATGTGTTTCAGTCATTTGATAATGGCGGATTCATTCGCGTGAATTTTCATAGCGATCCGGGTGTGGTTGAGCGGATCAATAGTCATGCAAGGGGTCAGGGCAATGTCGTTGCTTCTGGTCCCTTTACTATGGGTGGGTACGGTTTTCCTATCCTCGAAGACATTGCAGCCGGATCTCATTATCAAATCCTGAAGTCGCCATTGCCTGGTGATAACGTTCAGTTTGGTTTAGAGTTAGAGGCTGCTCTGACTGACCCAAACACCGTGTATTCTTATGTGGATGCCGGTAACGTCACCATTGTTCAAGTCGATGGGTGGGATCGTTCTCGCGATAGCCTCAGTAATCATGGCTGGTCGGTATTAGCTACTCCTAAGACGTTCAAGCGACTCAAGACTTTGAACCGGCCATTCAGAACGTATTCAGTTCTTGAAGACTACTGCTTGCGTGTCCATATCATCAATGATGATGATTACACAGACGCTGATATCGAAGGCCTGGATCCATCTATCGTTGAGCGCCTGTTGGACGGTGCTTTTGTTATTGCGCCCTGGATCCGTACCGAGTGCGTCAACAACGTAACGTTTCCAACTGATGTGAATTCCGTAACACAATATAATGTGGATGATTTCCGGCGCAGAACTTTTACGCGTCGGGCTCGCCATATTGAGGCATGGAACGCCCGTATCTTTGGCCCCATGATTTTTTCCGGGGCGGTTGATCATGACGATCCAATTCGTCAGCGCCCGGGCACTCTCAAGGGTGAGGCGTTTGTTCACACCTCAGATATCTGTGAGCGTATGCGAGTCGATGTTATCGCTGCTCGTTCTGCGCTCAAGCCTGAGGTGAGCAATGACAAAAAGACGTTCATTCTTTTGGAGTCTCAAGCTCCTAAGCTTGAAGGTGTGATGAGCGACCTGCAGACGATGATCAACCTGCCTGCGCTGTTTGATCCAGCAGACGTTGAGTTCACTACCAAGGAGATACTCAACCGAGCCCTCCATGGGCTGAAGAACAATGAGCTGTTGAGCTATTGGTTTGACATGGCTTCATCTCTTTTCAATAGAGACACTGCTGCTTATGATCTACAAGACGTTGCGACACTGACGAAGTGGAATGCACGTGCGTGGGTGATGAGTGGTATGCAGATCACTTCTTCACCATGGCTGTTCGAGCAGCTCGCACGGACGATTGTTTCTGTTCTGCGTCCGAATGATCCTCAAAAGCTTCGGTTTCCCATCGCATGTGCAATCAGATGTCAGGTAATCTCTGCATCTTATGCTAGCATGTGTGGTTCAGATGTCGAAGTTGAGGTTGGTACGGCGCGTTACATCGAAGAGCTAGAGTCAGTCGTTGTCAATGATGAGGATTGGCTTGAGATGTATCCGTCTCATGGTGGATGTGATCTCGACGACTTCTTTGTGTGTTACTATCGTACCATTGATGGTCAGAAGTCAATCGTTTTAGTGCGGTCGCCTAATGATATTGGTGAGTATTCAATCTTCAAGTATGTCGAAGGCGATTTCTATCCGAAGTTTGAGACAGTATCTCAAGGCACCATTGAGTTTCCTGAGATCGATAATGATCCCAAGCTTTGGCCCCAGAGATTGTCCGAGGCAGTTGCTGAAGGTCGAGTCACCTATCGAGGGTTGCCTTCTGAGAATGCAGAGAAGGACAAGAGCGAGCCTGGTTTATATACGATGAACCATGTCCGTGCAGCGATCGTCAATAACAAGTCTTCTCAAGCTTGCGTTGGCGCGAATGTCAACAGTCGCTGCCTTTGGTCTTTGACTGTGCGAGATCATCGTCCTGATCAGCTTACTACAATGGAAGCCTGCATTGATGCTGGTGCCCAGGGTGGTTCTGCTGCTGATACTGATGCAGTCATGGAAGAGGCCAAAGAAATTGTTGATCTGATCGTGGAGTCTACTGACGGTCCCATTGATGCATATCTTTGGAACACTCGGTTTGCACCTATCCACAAGTATCCATTTCCTATGGAGAGAATCTCCAGTGATGGATATATCACGGTCAACAACTTGTTCCGCAAGGATTATGCACGTCGTTTCAACGAGATGGCAGCCAACTATGCTCAGCGTCACTGTGTCAACAAGATTGATCCACTGATTCACAAGCTTGCTGCGCTGCGTCTGCGGGATGGATATCAGTTGCTGGTGTCTTCTCGTGCGAGTATGGTCTATGTACAAGATATGCTGACATCTTCTGGTGGTCTTAATGGATGGGATTCTATCCACGGTCCGATCAAGGCCAGACTGGAAGCAGAGCCGAGTGATTTCGATCGACACAATCTTGTGTTAGCACTGTTCAGCGCATGTCATAAGGTTCCAACAGCTACGTCAGGAAAGTATTCTGATCAGCTGGTAATGAACCCTGATATCTTCCCGTTTCTCTTGGATGCACTGCGATACTATGGTATTGCTGCGTACCTTGAACTCAATGACGATTCAAAGGTGAAAAGAGTTTGGCGGTCTGAATGGGACTTGGCTTGCACAACTTGTGGAACTCGGACCCAGACCAAGAACCCAGTAGTTCTTCAGGCATATCACTACAACAAGGGTCTGTGTAAGACCTGCCGTTCGTGAGTAGTTGGGGGCTCTAGGAAGAGTGGAGCCCCCAACTACCACATCAGGAACGTAATATTCATGATTGAAAAAACAAAACAAATACTATCCAATCTTGGTAAGTATTACGAACATGTATTGTATGCAGTTCGTTCTAGTCTCTTAGTCTATGTAGCTTACATAGCCTTTATGAATCAGTTCTATTTTCTATCAATCGCATTTGCATACTTTGCATTCGTGGATTATCAAATGCGGTACCGTCTAGTTATGAGTAAGGTATGAAGTATTTTCTTGTTTCTTTAGGAGCATTAACAGTACTCGTGCTGACACTTATGACTAGTGTTATTGCCTTTGTCGGGCAATATCAACACTATGAATAAGTAAAGGAAAAACATGAAGAGGAAATGGAAGCTGGTTGCACTCACGGGACTCATTGTTCTGGGTAGTGCAGCTTGTAGCCGACAGCGCACAGCTGCCAACGAATGGGGCTGCCTGTTCGCTGGTGGTCCGGTTGAAAACAGTCTTGACCTGAAGAAGGCATTAGGTCCTGGTGAAAGTAGTGGCCGTGGTAACGATAACCTCGTTGCTGGTCCTTCTGACGTTCGGTTCTTCTATGTCGACTCCGATCCCAAGACTGCTGACTTCGGCACCAACCCGATCGTTGTTCCCGCTAAGGGTTCTTCGTCTGAAGGTGTTGGTGTTGTGCAGGTGCGAGCAGAAGTTCAGGCACGGTTCGTGCTGAATGAGAACTTCTGCGATCTGTACATCGGCAACCTGAAGCGTGTTGACGAGACTACTCCGCTGAATTATAATGCCAAGCAGGGTGAGGAGTCTGGGTGGGGACAGTTCCTGACCCTAAGCATGAACCAGAAGCTGATCGAGGCAACTCGACCAGTCCTGGCTCCTGTTGACTACATTACCTTGTATGTCAATGGTTCCATCAAGTCGGGAGAAGAGACTGGTCTGGCATATGATGTTCTTGCAAAAGAACTGTCGACTAATCTTTCCCGTGAGTTGAACAAGGATCTGGGTGCAGATTACTTCTGTGGTCCCAGTTATCAGTTTGATGGTGTCATTGATGGTAAGTTTGGTGGCAATGGTTGTCCTCCTATCGAGGTTACCGTTAAGAGCATTGTCCCTGTTGATGATACTCTGATTGCTAACCTTACCGCAATTGTCAACAACGAAGAGCAGCAGCGTAAGATTGAGTCTGATGCTCTGTTGGCCCAGGAGAAGGCCGAAGCAGAAGCCGATAAGGCTGAAGCTCAGGCTGCAGCTGACCAGCGTACTCGCGTTGCTCAGGCTAAGGCTGACCAGGCTATCCAGGTTGCCGAAGCTGAGGCGCAGCGTGAGATTCAGCTTGCTCAGGAAGAGCAGCGTCGTGCTGTGGCTCAGGAGAAGGCAGAGACTGACCTGATCGTGGCTCAGGCGCGAGCAGAAGTTGCGGCTCAGGAAGCAGAGAACACCGTGCTGACTGAGCAGGCTAAGGCTGCATTCTGTGTAGCTCTGGCTAATGTCGGTATCCGTTGTGATCTTTACGCTTCGGCGCAGGGTGGCAACTCGATTATCCCGCAGGTGAGCATCGACGGATCGGGTGGCGGCGCTGCGCCGACAGTCGTTCTTGACGCTCGATAAGATATAATGATAGAGGGAGGCTCAGGCATCATGCTTGGGCCTCCCTTTATTTTCTTCTAAGGACTATCATGTTTTTCTTCTTATTCTTTGTTCTTATTATTGGACTTGTTCTTGGTTTTATTTTTGGTAGACTATCACAACCAAGAAAAGTAAAACACTCTGATCCAGTTCTCGATAAAGCTATTGAATTACTTCAATCAGCAGATCAAAACTGGTCAGTTGATCCTGGTCGCGCTCTTGCAATGAAAGAATCAGCTGACTCTTTCATTGCATTGAGATCAGGAACGAAAGAAAATCCGCGACAGATAACACCGAAAAGCTCATCATGAACGACCACCTCAGGTATATCAATCTTTATATCACACCACAAGAGCATGACATGCTTTTGTATATTCTTGCTGAAAGGCAAGACTTTTTTTCTTCTGAGATAGATTCTGATACACCTGAGAATGATCAGTTCAGAGTAGCCTTAAGTGTTATTGAAAAATTAAAGTATGCAACTCAGGAGTCTGGATACTTCAATCTATCAGATTCTGTGCATGATCAATTCTCACCTGGCCCACATATTTGGGCAATGATAGAACAAAAGTTTAATTCTGATAACGAGATCTTGTCTCGTCTGCCTATTGGATCTTGGGTGAAAATTGGTCCGCAAGAATATGATGTTATTGTTTTATATGCGTTCGGTTATACGCGAGAACATATTAATAGTTCTGAATTTTACAGCATCAGCTTGCCAAGTAAGGGTATTGATGTTATAGTTATTCAGAACTATAAATGGTTAATAGATAATCAATCTTACTATCAAGAAATTCATCCTGGACTTCTTGAATCTGTTTGGGAATCAGAATCAATGGTTGCCCAGATAGCCTCGCGCCTCTAGCTCAGTTGGTCAGAGCAGTGGACTTTTAATCCATTGGTCCTGGGTTCGAATCCCAGGGGGCGCACTGTGGCCGTAGCTCAATTGGTAGAGCGCCAGTTTGTGGCACTGGTCGTTGTGGGTTCAAATCCCACCGGTCACCCTCTTATATATTGTTATCATATTGTTATCATAAAGGAATTATCATGGATTTTGATTCAGCTTGGTCTATTTTAGTTTGGTTTGTTGTCATTCTTATTCTTGGTGCTTTAGGTCTTGGATTTTTAGTTGGTAAACTTCTTTAATCATGGTAACAAGACTTTTTAAATTTCTATTCAAGACTAAACCCTTTCCTACCTGGGACGAAGATCCAGGTTATCTCGAAATAGTTTCTATTGTTCTTACGAATCTTATTCGTTATATCATCTCTGGTATTTTAATTGCTCTGCCATTAGTTGGTCTTTTCATCGTCCTATATGCCATTAGTCCAATGTTATTTGGTATCGTATTGCTTGGCTTTCTTATCCTTGCAATAATATTAATGCTCACTTATCTTTATTACGTAGATTACTTATGACTAAACGGGGCTTTGCTGTATACGAAACAAAAGAAGATGTTGATGGTGAATGTGGCCAACATCTTTTTGATGAGTTAAACTCTACTGGTGCCTGGTGGTCACTGATGCCACACTGGGATAGCGAAACAACGAAACTAACTGGTTTTATCATCACAGTAAAAGTAGGCCATCAGTCTGCGAGGTATCAGTCAATGACGGTAGCAGGATGTATTCAAAAAGCTATGCAGTGGATTACGAAAAAGGAAAAGACTGAAGGAATACAAATCCATGTTGACAATTGATCTTGACGCTCCAGAAACGTACGATACTATACAGTTTCTCACTTTTAGTGGAGGCGAAGAACACGTAAAGATACCCGTATACGATACTGACCCCCATATTTTAGTGAAGTCTCGTATCAATGACCAGGAATCTTTGATGCGGTTTTTGACGCTACTGAATGCTCTGGCGGCGCAGAATATCAAGTATAAGAACATCGGAGAGTTGACGTTATATGTGCCTTACTTTCCAGGGTCTCGTCAAGATAGATCAGATGGTCAAAGTCCATTAACGTGTGAGCTTACTGCAGCACTCATTGCTGGTGCTTTGTGTAGTTACACAGGCACGTTGAGAATTTATACGTTTGATCTACATTCGACCACTGGCAAAGACATTGTTCTCGATGTCTTTGATGGACTGTATGGTTATCCGTCACAGCAGGTTCCTTGGATCACCAATATTGGTGTTGATAAATTGAACCCTGGGTTTTTCGATGCTGATATTGTCAACATTGTTATTCCAGATAAAGGTGCAGTAGATAGAGCTACTCTTTTCCGAGATACGTTTTTTCCTCATGCACACTTAGTTCAGTGTGAGAAGATCAGAGAGTTTAATACCGGTAAGATTCGCTATTATGAATTAGCTAATGACAATTACTTTATTAAAGGAAAGTCACTTGTAGTCGATGATATTTGTGATGGCGGCGGAACATTTAATCTATTAGCTCAGGTGTTCCAAGGTTATGCACCTGAGGGTTCTGAGTTACAGTTATATGTGTCACATGGCATCTTTTCAAAGACGCCTGAAGCATTAGATGATATCTATTCAAAGATATATACTACCGACAGTTTCTTCCATCCATATTATGACTTGGATTATCCCAACGTCATTGAGATGCCTGTTCCCGAGTTAGAGTTTGCTACCCACTAAAGAAAGAAAAAGATATGTATTCTTTTATCCCTTTTATTTTTTTACTTGACGGCTATAAGACAGATCACCGTCGCCAGTACCCTGATTTCCTTGAGTATGTGTTCAGTAACTATACTTGCCGTGGATCACGTCTAGCAAACCAGAACTACAGCATTTTCTTTGGTCTTCAGTATATCCTCAAGCATTACTTCGGTACCGTAGCGCAAGAAACTTTCTTCAATCGAGATGTTGATGAGGTTTGTGCTGAGTACCAGCAGATGCTTGATAACTACTTCGGACCAAATGACATTGGCACTGACCATATCCGTGCGCTTCATCAGCTTGGGTATATTCCCCTGGAGTTTCACGCAGTTCCTGAAGGTACTCGCGTACCACTCAACATGCCCAGCTTCACGGTCATCAACACACATAAGGATTTCGGCTGGCTGACGAACTACTTCGAGACGCTGCTTGCGTGTCTGACATGGATGCCAATCAACTCGGCAACTGTAGCAGATCGATTCCGTAAGATCCTCGACGAAACAGTAACAGCACAGGGTGGAGACGTAGAGTTTGTCAACTGGCAGGCTCATGACTTTAGCTTCCGGGGTATGGCAGGCGTTGAAGCTGCTCTGCTTTCTGGTGCAGCTCATCTGCTGCATTTCACTGGTACTGATACCATTCCTGCCATCAAATTCTTAGAGACATTCTATTACGCAGAAGGCTTTGTTGGTGGTTCGGTACCTGCGACAGAGCATTCTGTTATGTGTGCTGGCGGCGAAGTCAATGAACGCGAAACGTTCAAAAGACTGTTGAATCTGTATCCTCGTGGGATCCTTTCTGTCGTCTCAGATACATGGGACCTTTGGCATGTTATCACGAATATTCTTACTGAACTTCGAGATGATATTATGTCTCGTGATGGTAAGCTCGTGATTCGTCCTGACTCTGGTGATCCTGTGAAGATCATCTGTGGCAATGATGCAGCTGAGCCGGGACATCCAGCTACCAAGGGTGTCGTGGAACTTCTTTGGGATATCTTCGGTGGTACTTATACCCCTGAAGGTTACAAGGTTCTCGATCCTCACATCGGTGTGATCTATGGCGATTCTATCAATGAAGAGCGTCTCCTTGCAATCCGTGATGGACTTGCAACTAAGGGCTTTGCGCTTGCCAACATGGTCTTTGGTGTTGGGTCGTTCACCTACCAGTATAACACGCGTGACACTCTAGGTCAGGCCATGAAGGCAACATGGGCGCAAGTTGACGGCGTTGAGCACATGCTTCAGAAAGATCCTGTTACTGACACTGGTCTCAAGAAGTCTGCAACTGGAATGATTCAGCTGTTTGCGGATCAAGATGGCTCTATTCGGATGGTTCAGAATCTCGATCTGTTTAACTGGAGAGCTTCTCAGTTTGAACCCAATGCATTACTGCGACCAGTATGGCGTAACGGAGAATTTCTTGTCGAGCATACACTTGAAGAGATCCGTGCACGAGTGTCTCATGCGCAGGTAAATCTGGTATAATGTCACCAAATTTTTTTCCAGTTCAGTCTAGCTATATTTATCAAGATATATGGTTGGTGAGTTTAGCTAGACATATGAAACAGGGTGGTATCTACCCTGGATTTGTCACTGAAATAAACAAAAGGATTTTTTATCAGATAGACAGTTTGCGATGGCTCTTTGAGAATTCAGAACTTCACTATCCATTTGGAATATTTATTCCAGAAGGAAAAGTGATGAGACAGGCTGCACGTGATGCATTTGAATCAATTGTAGAAGATTACTTGTCTTGTTTTGATGTAATCATTCCAAACTTATCAGATGATTATCGTTTGTTTATATCAGTTTGTGGCGGCAAGATCAGTGAGTTCAATTATGTTGAAGCGTTGAATAAATGGCTTGATGAAGCTTTTGATCAAGATGATATAGCTAAATCATATAGACCTGCATTGGCTTTTTATATTCATTCTTACATGAATAAACATAATCAAAACGAATCAAAAAGCTGGATGCTTCAATCGTATTTTTCTATCTGGGAATACATCTATGATTACAAGATCAAGTATACGAATCTAGCAACAGAACCTCTTTGTAATCGTATATGGGAAATACTTGAAGATGAACAAACTCAAGGTCATGTTCATGAATACTTTGAACGTGAACATGGTATTTGGTATTGTTCTTGCGGGACAGCAATCGAACCGGGATATATCTAATGGAGCTATATGTTCATCACTAAGAATATAACAACAGCTGATTTTGAGAAGCTTTTCGAAGATCAAAAAGCTGTTTTTGCAGAAACTGTAGCTGCAGAAGAAAAATTTGTTACCGTTGCAGAGTATTTTATTCTTGGTAACAGAATAGCAACACTGAGGTTCCCTCGGTTTGAAAGCGTAGAGCATGCTACGCTGTGCTTCAACCAGTCGATGTGGTTTCCACGAGTCATTGGTGCAGACGAATGCATCTTTTATGTAGACACGACTGCTGAAGTTACGAATTCAAAAAACGGAGAAACCAAGACAACAGATGTGTTTGTAGCTTTTAGGGCTAACCGACACAATCTTTCTCATCTTGCTACTCCGTATTACATGTATCCGGATGTGCGATATCCTGTATGGGATCCTGATTTCTATGTCTCTGAAGAGAGTTTATTCAGTCTAAAAGATATAGTAGGAGCCCTGCATTTTGCAGTAGAAAGAACAGAAAATCTATTCGATTCACAGATCTATATTGATTTCCTAAATCAAAATGGATTTACGACAGAATTTCATCCTCCTTTCACCGAGAAAACAATCATCCAATTTACTGAAGAAAGATACTGATATGTCAACCAAGACCCAAATCGATAAGGCCATCAGGAAGAAGTTCCAGCCTCCGTTTGAGATTCTTGAAATCCGTGAGATGGCAATGCCTGATGCATCTACCGTCCAGATCATCACCAAGATCCAAGGTGACGTCGTTGTCTCTTCTGGGTCTGCTCGGCGTGCTCGTGGCGACGATCCCAATCCTGAGCTGGGTTACATGATCGCTCTCAGCCGAGCCCTAGAGTCTCTGCAGCGTCGCGTCAATCGCCGCGCAGAGGGTATGGTCCGGCACATGGACAACATCGCTGCCCATCACGAAGAGCTTGCTCGGAGTGGTAACACACCAAAGAGAACTGTACTCCCAGCAATCCAGACGACTCGCAACGCTACGACGAAGGGCCGTCAGGGTAGGCGCACTGCGCGCGTTACCACCAACAAGAAGTGAATCATCATAAACAATTTCTACAGGAATAATAGTGACCACAGTATCTAATATCACAGACCTATTTACAACTGACAAAAACGAAGTATACGACGACGAAGGATTAGATACGATTCCTTATTCCGAGGAAGTTGTTTCAGAGCTTCTTGACGAACAAGTTCCGAGTATTGTTACAATGGTCCGCTCCTGGAGTGAGTTTCTTACGCTTGCTCCAGGAGCAGATTCAGAACATAATAAAACAAAGAGTTTAAATCTACTTGCAGACATCTGGCATGATCTTTCAACTAGAAGTGAAGATGACCCAGATATTTTTAGTGACTATATTGGTGTCTTAGAATACATCATAACAAAGATGTATGACTCTATTGCTTTGTTGTCACGGTTTGTTTTAACGTACAATAACGTAGAGAAATTTGGACTAAAGCATGCCGACGTCACTGATGTTGTTTCCAAAAAACTTGCTTTTAATATTTTCTTTAGTCCTGAAGCATTGGGATACGAGTATCCTCAGAATGGTTTCTATAAAAAGACAGCGCCCAGCGTTTATGATGCCACGTGTCCAGACGATCAGTTTAGATGCACTACTGAGGCTGAACCGAATCGGACCATAGATTTTATTCAGATGCTTTCTCCAGACTTGAAGCAAGCGCTGAATCCTTTCCTTGATAGATCCATCATTTGGTTGTATGGCAACGAAGAAAATGAAAGCAACACATAAACATCATGTTGATAGAAGTTTTTATCGATGGAGCATCCAGAGATAAAGGTTCTGGCGACCGTAGATCAGCTTGTGCTGTCGTTATTTATAATAAGAAAAAAGAAATAGCCAGATTTAGTAGACTTCTTGGCGACCGCGATCATAATCAAGCGGAGTATGAAGCATTGACCACAGCATTAACAATGCTGATGATGTCTGAGTATAAGAACCCCGTTATTTATTCAGACTCTGCTGTAGTTGTGAATCAGGTCAATGGGAAATGGGCTGTTAAATCAGAAAAACTTTATCCTTACTGGTTGACCATTCTTGAAATACAAAAAGAATATGGTTTCAAATTAGTTCAAGTAAAAAGAGATAAAGTTTTTATTCCAGACGATCTGTGCAATAATATGTTAGACTTCCTACAAGAAGAGTTCGACAAAAAGAAATAATATGGCTAACTTACATAACAATGACGATGTATTCAAAGACGATGAGTCCAATGAGCCATCGTCTACAGAACAGCAGCCCATTTCCCATGATGGACATACCGTCAATGTAGGCGGTACAACATTACCTGGCTATCTTGTTGACGCAATGAATCAGTTCTTGCGTGATCAAGGATTGAAGCCAAAGGTAAACAAAGTTCCTTTCGGTGAGATTTGTTTTAGTGACGTTCATCGAACAACAAATCTCATCTGGAAGCGTGATAAGAATTCGATTGCTTCTGCTGCAATGTGGAGGGTACTCAATAATATCACTGAAGGTGCTTTAAAAATTGAGTACACTAAGCTAGCACTAGAAGAAAAGATCATTGGCTATGGTTTTGCAAGTCAAATCGTAAACTTTGCATATGCAGAAATAGAACCATATGTAAATGATTCAGCGAAACCTGAAGCCATTCGATACTTCAACATGCTTCAAGTTTATTTTGATATCTTACAGTATCATTATAATATTTTTGTGGATCGGTATGAAGAGTTCTGCCAAGAGAATCTTACTGAGCCGGACAAAACTGTTCTGACTACGAACAAGTTCAGTGAGATTCATCCATATCTTGCCTCGAACTTTTTGCTGTATCGAACTTCAGGAGCAACTGATCAAGACTTTGAAGAGCTATTGATCAGTTTCTATGATGGTTTGCTACATGAACTCGGAAAGACGTTACGTATGAATGTCATCGAGTTTGATAACGTAACCACGTCATAAAAAAACAAAGTAATATAATATACTATACGATTTTTTTGCTTTCTAACAGAAAGATCTATAGTGATCAATCAAACCGTTATTCAAATTTTTGATTTCTGCATTAAACATTTTCATACTTTGTATGCATACTTTTCTACAGGAATTAATTATCAAGCTTTAGCATCTCAGATGAAAAGCTTATCATTTATTTTCTCGTATTTATCAGAAGTTATTAGAGTGATATCAACCTTGTATGTGTAATTCGTTTACAACAATTGAATAGATAGGTGTATCGTGGGAGTCATTCCTGATAGTACGTTTTTGTTTAACCCAAAGACGGCTTCTGATAATCCTTATATCGGTGAGTGGAGAAAACAGCTCGAAGATATTGATGAGTTGATTAAAGATCTATGTCAACGAGTCCTTCTAGCTGAACAGTATCCATTATTTGAACAACTCATCAAGTTCTTCCCGGCTGGCACAACGCCTAAGGAAATCAAAACTCTCGGTAAAGCTCTTATTAAGTATGCGGATTTACTCCCAGAAAAACAAGAGCTTCAGGAGAAAATTGGAGCCATTGATTTTGCTCGGAAAAACCCAGACGTTTTAGCGTTGGCTTTCCACGATACATCCACACTTGCTACTGACTTTGAAAACTTTCTTCAGGAAAAACCCGAATAACATATGAAATACCTTTTTGATTTTGACGAAAAGAAAACCTCCATTACCAAAGGCGACGAAACGCTGAGCAGTGAAGAGATCGAAAAGGTATTAGCTCGGGTTAATGACGCTGCTGTTTTTGAGACAGGACTTATTCCTGTATATGGCACAGGGCTTTTATCTTATCGTCGTGGTTTTGGTTGTGAGCAGTTTGTCTACCAGATCGAGCCACAAGTACACACCGTAGCTTGGGGTAAGTATGAACAAGACGATGATAAGCCTATGTATCGTCTTGCTCAGCCCTGGAAGATTATCATAGCTGATTTTCTTCACGGTAGTTTTGTCGGTGTTCGACATTTTTATTCTCCAGTACAAATCTATACATTAGATCAATACTTGTACGCTATCAACTTACCGAACACAAATACAGTTGGCTACAACGGAACTTCAGTAGGCTGGACCTGTTTATATCAGCATCATGATACGACACAATTTAGTTTTGTTGAAAAGATTAACTACTTTGTAGAACGTGAAAGTGGTTTGTCTGAACCATATAACGATTTCAATATGAGTACCACTGACGGTCCTCGTTTTTATCTTGACCAAAAAGCTCCTGCTTATATGTACGATCCAATTGCCTGGGAAGACAAAACTACCCAAGAAGGTGTTGATTGGATTTGTGATGAAAAAGTATTGATTCCACTGAAAATTGATTGGAAGAATGCTCCTTGTGCTCAGTTTCACGATGCAAAGGGTGAGCATTATACCCTGCGTGATGCTATGTATAAGCCATACGAGCCATACTATCCACATGGTATTCCTTATGATTCAATGCTGAATACTTTTTCAAGTAATCCATCCAGCATTGAAGCTTATCAAAATGCAATTGTTCAACAGCAGATTCAAACTCTATGGCGCACAGGCAGAACTCAGCAAGAAACTGGGAATAAGCCAAAAGAAGTTTCTATAGAAAATCTTATTGCAAAACTGAATAAAGTTCAAATAGATAAGATATATCCAAAGCAAGTTCATCTTTCTGATGGTGTGCTATGTCAATGCTGCGGCAAAAAGTATCCAAGTGATACTCAACTTCATGAAGTTGTCACTGAAATCCATTTAGGTTTGGGTGAGTATCAAACTATTGTAAAACATGAAAATGAAGGGTTCCTAGCCTTTGATGAACTCATCGCTAATACTATTTTGGACTCTCCAACATGTGTGAGACAAAATTGGTGTGATCTGTGTCTCAAGACGAAGGCCACTATTCCCTATGAGGCAATACGATCAAACCTTTGGGTAGCAGATAGTCAATTAGAATATGTTACCCATGATGAACATTATCACTTTTCTTTCCTCTTGTTAGAATGTCCTACCTGTAAGAAGAAATACTTTTATGAAGATTATGTCAAGCATATGATCGTAAATCTTGCAGCATGTACTACTGACTACATGAAGAACATAATAGAATATGACAAGATGCCCATGTCATATCAGTTGGCTAGAATGTATTCTCTTTTGCTTCATGGCGCCCATGTCGGATGTACAGATTGTTTGGCAACGCCTGTAGATACTTCGATCATATCAGTACCAGGTATGAGAATTCGTTTTTATATACCTGATTTTACTGGTAGCTTTGACGACTATCCGCACCTCTTGCAAAAGGGAAGCAAAGCGGAACTAAACATGGTTGAGCAAACCATGGAGTTACAAACAACTTACTATCCCATAACTTATTTAAACGCGATTCAGAAGCAGATTTGTCCTTGTGGTTTACTTTCAACCAGTTCACAAGCATGTGCAACTTGTGTTGGTCCAAACGGTGAATACGAAAATGTTTGGGCAAAAACCCTTTCGTAAATATATGTTCCATCCAGAAAGATATTCAATATAATTATGTCCCAGACAACAACCGTTCCAGTCATCGAGCCAATTGGCGAGATCCTTGGGTTCCCACTATTTCTAGGTAAAACAAGCAAAGATATAGAAAATATCGAAGCACTTGGTCATAACGTCTTCTTCATTTTAGGTTATGAAGAGTATGATGAGCAGGGTCAGACCGCTAAGATCAGGAAGTCGCGGCCTGCGCTCTTCAAAGTTCTTCGTAACTTTACTGGTCGTTGTATCCAGCCAGTCACTGACAAGGCTCTGGGCCTGAATCAGAAGCTTCAAGAACAGGCTACCTTTACCCTTCCAAGGATCTCTTGGCAGCTCATTGAGAAGATGGATCAGTTCTTCCGGGAAGTTTTCAAGCTTCATGGAACTGAATCGATTGTGATTCTGACGTACGATCCAGAGTACCTGGACCACGAGAACCCATCTCTGGGTTGGGGATGTATTGCTCCTAAGCAAGAGAATACGGCTGGTCACTGTAACTATACTTTGGACGAAGACTTTATGGCTGTAAAGCCAGAGCACGTCCACATCGTTGGATCGGTTCACTCTCACCCAGAGATGGCCGCATTCGCATCTGGTACTGACCATGCAGACCAGAAAGACTTCGATGGTATTCACATCACTTATGGTTGGTCAAAGAATGGTCCAACAGAGTATTATATTGAGTTTGTGATTGCTGGTTCTGAATGGGTGTGCAAACCTGAGCAGGTCTTTGAGCCCGCACCCAGACCAGAGTTAGATGTCGCAGAAGAAATCAAGGGCTGGATTGATAACGTTAGTAAGAAGACCTATACTCATACTTCTTCTTCTACTAGTAGCTCTAGACCACTTACGTCGAGCAGCCACCGTCCCCACCAGAGTTCCATTACGACTCCTACGAACAAGTTTAGACGTGGAGTCAACATTCCACCTGATTGGCCAGCGCCGTCAGACGTAACCTACATCGCTACTGTAGCGCGACCGGACCATAATGGTCAACACAATGAGCCACTTTGTTTGCTCTGTGGCGTACCACTGTTAGATTATTCGATCGAACAGGGTCGTTGCTTTGCTTGCAAGGGCTTCGTTGCCTATGAGGATGAAAAGGTCGACGAGTTTGCACAGCGCTTCTCTGACAATAACCCAACAAGAGGCGCAGATCTAGCTCGTCTCAGCACCGTCAACGCTGATAAGCCCATCCGCCTGATCTGGGGTCCCCCGGATGATCGTAAGATCAGTGAGGATCTTAGAACTGAGTCAGCAAAAAAATAACAACGGGAGCATCAAGGTCCGTTAAGTCTGATTATCTCCCGCAAGATCGATGCCCTAGTTGTGGTCTACAAGCTGTAGAGACTTACGAGTCTTACCAAGATAACTGGGAATATTGCACGAATTGTGGAGAAGATCTAGGTCCTTGGTGGCTCCCAATCGATGTGTCTTGGCTTGATGATCCAAAAGATTTCCATGAGTTTCTTCTTGCTCCATTGACCAATCCAAATTGGTTGACAGCTCGTCTCTTTTATGCTCATAAAAATGAGATTACAAGTTGTCTGCGATGCGGTGCTGATGATGAAAGAAGTTGTTACGGTAGTCAACATCCTTACATTGCTTACCGTAACGTCGTCGGCATTGACCCCTCAGAAGATATAGCATATTTCGATGGTTATCTTACCGAGTATCAGATTCCATTAGAGGAATTCTATAACTTAACTACTCAATCTGAAGAGCGTTGTGTTCCAAATGATTGTCGATCTTGCATCTTTTATCAAACACACAAATGCATGCCACTGATTGAGGCATTAGATGATGTTGCTCGGGATCAGAATTCGGGATATATAGATGACGTAGAGACAGCAGTCTTTGCCGTTGACCAGTTTAAGATCACCCCCTGCGATAACATGGTGTTGAATTCTAACGCAACGTTTGGTCGCGTCGAACAAGTCGTTGCATGGAAAGATACTATGATGACTGCTTATGACATAGATATTAATTCTATTGTTCCACAGCCAAGAGATTACGTCGCACATAAAGCATCTTCTCACCTCCCTGTTTACACTCCAAACGATCGTCTTGATACGCAATTTGGATTTGCCGTGAGCAGAGCGTTGAAAGAGTTAAAAGAAAGAAATGTAGGAACAGAGACTGAATACTATGCTGATGAGATTATGAATCCTGAATCAGTTTGGTGTTGGGAATAAATACACAATGAAAGGTAATAATGACTCACGATCCTAAGAGAGTTGTGATTGCTGGTTGCGGCGGCATCGGTTCATGGTTAGCCCAGGCAATGGCAAGATCTCTAGAGTTTCAAGCCCCCGGCTCGATGATGGTGCTGGTGGATGGAGATTCTTTTGAAACTAAAAACGTAGAACGTCAAGTGTTCGATGCTCTTGGTAACAAGGCCGTTTCTTTGCGAAACACAATCCAGCCTATGGTTCCTTCGACTTTCGTCGTAGCCCGTCCAGCTTGGATTGTCTCTGAAGAGTCCAACAGGGAAAACGAGGAAGGCGATGTAACTAAGGTTACGCCTCAGTCTTTACTCGAAGAAAACGATGTTGTCTTTGCTGTTGTCGACAACTTTGCAACACGTGCGATCATCTTGGACGCAGCAAAAGAATTCGATAACATTGACATCTTCTTAGGTGGCAATGATGATCAGTTGTACGGCACAGTTGTCCATTATCAAAGGCGAGACGGGCAAGACGTCACATATCATCCCGGTGTATTCCACGAAGAGTTTGTGAATCCACCAGACAAGAATCCAGGTGAACTATCTTGCGCTGAGAGGGCCAAGCTAGATGGAGGTACTCAGCTATTAGCTGTGAACCTAGGGGTCACCGCAAATCTCATGGCTAAAGCAGCATATGTTATGTTCGGAACTGAAGATCAGTTTAAGCTGGCGATCAGCAACTCTGAAGTTTGTTTCGATCTAGCATATGGTGTCTCTCAGCCATATGATCGACTTACAGATTACGGTAAATCGATCATGCAAGAGAAAAAGCAATTAGCAACAACATAATAGGAGCAAATAATGGCTGCTGAAGGTCAGAGCGTTAACCCCAGTTCTTCGAACTCTGGTTCAGGAACGGGTAAGGTCAAGTCCGGAGCATGGATGAGAGACCTCAAGGCTGGTATTACAGTCAAGGAGGCTCGCGATCAGATGAGTGCTATGGCCCCGGTTCCCGGTGATGCCAAGGCATACTGCGGTACTCAGGAACTTCCTGAGGATGCCGTCCTCGAAGAGGGTATGCAGATCGAGTTCATCCGTAAGACCGGCGAAAAGGGCTGAGTCTTTCATAACGAGCAGTGGTAGCTTGGTCGTAGTATTATGGCCAAGCTACCATTGTTTTTCTCTTGAAGCCATGATAAAATATTCTTCATGACTTTTAATAAAACCACAGAAATCTCAGACTTTTTAGATACTATTCTTGAACCAGAACTCAAGAATATATTAGATGCTATTCATACTTCTTCTGGTTATTTCAAACTTCCAGATGAGTCACATGTTCTGGAATCGCCTTTAGAAGTTTCTAAGATTGTAGCTCTATCGGCAAATAAATATGCAGTGGCAACTCGTTTTGCCGGAATAGCCAGAGCTAGATATAAAATAGCCGAGGCTAATTATAAATACAAATTTCGCACCAGTCTAGGTGACGGTAAAAATGCTTCTGAGCGAGAAGCAAAAGCTATGGAATCAGCCCAAGAAGAATACGAGCAAATGATCCTACTGGAAGCTATCGTAGAACTTGCAGAGTCTATAGAATCTTCTTGTCGTATTGCTTCTGAATCTGCAAGAAGAATGTTGCTGGGTTCTCAGCAAACTCAGTACGCAGATTCGAGATTTGATCGTCACGTTGAATCACTAACAGCCAATGATTACACCCCCTTTTGATACTATCTATTTTCACATTAAAGAGTGTAATAGTTGCGGCGTTAGAGGTTTTACTGGAACAAGAGAGACAACACCTAATGCTGGTGTTTTAGTTTATTGTTTGAAGTGTAACAAAAATACTTTTTGGAAACCGGTCACTTTTTATATGGCCACCACAATGAAAAAAGCAGCAGCGTTAGAAAATAGATTTAAAAATCTGCACTATATTCAACTAAATTTGGAGAATTGAATTTCAATGTCTTTGCAAGATCTGCTTCATTTTCGCTATCCACTTCTGTGGGTGCAGACGGATGAATCTGAGAGGATTATTTTTAACTTAACCCAGTTGATGAATGATCGAAAGCTTTATGTTTTTGATGCATTAGATGGGTTAACGACATGGGACGAAGAGTACGGAGACTTCAAGATTATCCTCGTTGAGAAAATAGATCTTGAAGGTAATGTACATGATGTTCCTATCCAAGACTTTGGAGAAGCTTTCTTCTGGGTTTATGATCAGGGTCACCACGCTACTTTAGTGTTCAGGAACTTCCATCAGAGTGCAGAAAAATACTATGATGTTTTTGCATCTCTGTATAATAAGTTCTATCGAAGCTTTAGAACAGACGATGCAGAGACTTTGCCTGTCAGTGTGATTTGTCTGACTACTGAAGCTGAAGTTCCCGCTGAACTCAAGTCGATCATGAGTCATTCAAACATCGGACCACTCGACAAGTCAATGATTATGGATCTTCTGGCTTATCTAGAGTCTTCGATTCCAGCCGAAGAAGCTATCATCGAAGATGGCAAGGGTGAAGATCTTGCTCACGCATGTCGTGGTATGACCGAGCTAGAAATTATTGATACGGTCTTTTCTTTAGTTCGTAGAGATGGTAAGCTAAAGTCTGAAGAAATTGAACGCCTCAAGTATGAGCGACTGAAAGCTCAAGCTTCAATTGAGATCATACAGCCACGACATGGCTTAGAAGAAGTCGGTGGTCTTGATCGCGCAAAAGAAATTATCTACAATGCTGATTGGATTCGTCGCAACCCCGAAGAAGCCAAGGTCCGACGGTTAGAGCCAATCAATAAAATTCTATTCCTAGGTGTTCCTGGTACTGGCAAGAGCTATATTTGCGAAGGAGCATGTAAGACTTTAGGAATCGATCTTGCTAAGATTGGTGTCTCTAAAGCAATGAACAAGTTCATTGGCCAGTCTGAAGCCAATATCCGTTCAATGTTTGCTCAGGTTCGTGCTCTAGCCCCCATTGGTATCTGGATTGATGAGCTTGGTCGTGACTTCCAGGGTGGCGATCACGATGGTGGTACCACCAACCGTGTCCACGGTGAGATGCTGACTGCTCTACAGGAGCTACCAGATAACGTGGCATTGTTTGCTGCGGCTAATGACATTAGTTCGCTGCCTCCCGAAATGCTCCGCGCTGAAAGATTTGATGAGATTCTCTTTGTAGGTTATCCTGCATACGTAGAAAGAATCCTTATCTTCAAGCTGCATCTTGAGGGTGAAGATGATCATGATTGGGACAAGCTTGCTCGTCATAGTCTGTATTATACTGGTGCAGAAATTGTCCAGCTCATCAAAAAGACACGCATCGAGCACATGCGTCAGTCTGGCCCTATTACCACCAGTCAGCTGATCCAAACGATGCCGATGATCAAGAATCGTCTTTGGGTTCAGCGCCGCGGACTTATCCAGCACATGTATAGAGATGCTTATGATAAGTATGAGTGGGCTTCTACTGAACAAAGAGACGAAGCAGGGATTATTATCAACCCACCAGCCACATCAAGTACACACGTAGTAGAAAAGACGCAGATTAAAATATGAGTATGACTGATACAGGTCTACAACAGATTGATGCAGTAGATGTTTATAAGAAGTGGCGGCAATCCTCAGGTGAGGGTGGTTTCATTTCTTTCCAATACTGGCATCGCGTAGAAAAAGTTATCATTGATATCGGCACTACCAACGCTGATGGTGGACTCAAAGATAACGCAAAATGTTATGTTGATGTACATCAATTCTTAGCGTATTTGCAAGCAGATGTGTTCGGATATCTTGCTCGGTACAATCCCGACTTCGGTACAAAGGGGTTCGCTGTCTTTGGTGGCAGCAAAGACGGAGGCAAGACAATCGCAAGAGTGTTCTCTGTGAATATCTGGTCTGCCGATAAGGTTCTGGACCGCAGATTCAAGTGCGGTTGGTACAATGGAACTGCAGCTGCACAAGGTGCTATTCTTCCAAACTATAATGAGAAGATCAAAGAAGAATCGATCAAGATGAGTCAGGCCGAACTGGGCGACCTATATCAGCGTCTGACCAAGACTGTGCAAGCGTTTGCTGTCCGTAAAGTTCTGCATCCGGAGGCAACGAATGGCTGATCCCGATACAGAAGATAATCTCAATGACAAAGATCTGATGGTCAAAGTTTTTGAATCTTTTCGTGCAGAAATGTTGCGATTAGAAGCAAGAATTGATCAGCTAGAACAGCAGAATGCCGCTTTAACTACCGGGTTCATGGACCTCACTACCATTGTCGACTCTATGGTGGAACACTTTCATCTTAAAGATGATGAAGACTTTGGCGCTCTTCTATATAGTCATAAACAGAAAATGCTAGAAATTTTACGTCAAGGAATCAAAGATGCGGAAACATCAGCTAACAAATTCGTGTCACCAATTCTTTAGAGGGTACTTCAATAGTGATACCCCCGATGTTTATCTGCTTTCTGATGAGACTGAAACAAAATTCTTCATTTGTTGCACAAACAAAGTGGTGAAGAATCTTATTTTGTCTGGGTTATTCATGACAGAAATTGTTACTGATTTAACAGCCCGACAAAAAAAGAATGTTCAAGAACTTTTCGTTTTGTCAGATTCCACTATATATGATTCCGATCTCATCGGCGTTATAGACATAGTTGCATATACTCCACAAGAAGTATCCACATGATTAAGTATATTTTTTCTCAAGAAGATAATCCTTCCCGTCTTATGTACAGTAGCATGGACGTAAAATTAAGTACTCTCATAGATAATATGGCAGTTGATTTTCACGGAATCAAAGAAGCTTTTGACCAGTTATCTCTTGAGGAAAAATCTGTTTTTCTCAGAGGCTTCTATCCTATTTTTAATTTAGGTCAGAGATTTCGGGCTCAATTAAAAGGACTAAAGAATAAAAGTTATTTTACTGATGTGCCTTCAGGTATTTTTCAATATCTAGCAGAACATTCGTTACCAGCTACTGATGCAAAAGTTCCCCATGTTCTTTCACAGTTCATGGGCCAAATGGAATTCAGCAAGGATAATGTTCACATCTATCCTGGTAACTATAATGATTTTGTCGACTATTTTTTCCAGTCTGATTTCTACGAAAGTATCGATGAGCCAATCAAAGGAATGATCAAGAACAAAAAGATATTAACGATTCCATTTACTGATGATAAGTTGATGTCTAATTTTGACTTCGAAATTGAATATTGTCCTATTCTTGAGGATTACTTTCTTAGACATGGCAATGAACTTGGACCTCACTATAGCTTCTTTTCTTTAAATGAAGATATTTCTTGTCCTGTTCAAGAATTCCATAACATATTGAAAGCAAGTATCGTCCAACATGCTTGGTGGTTTTTAGAGTACACTGGAAGAATAACTTGCTTCCAAGATTTTACAATCATTCATACAAACATTGAGGAAAAAGATATCTTCCTCCAAGATCTTCCCAGTTATACATATGCAATACAGGCATTTCAACAGCAGAATGTGATTGGCGATTCACTTCGTGAAAGAATGGAAACCTATTGCTTATGTTTGAATTTCTTTTATGATGTATTGATGTCGCAGTGGATTCAGCCCCATCGTAATGACTTCCAAAGAGATTTTACAACAAGAGTGTTTCAAGAAATAGCTCTCCTTAAAGACCAAGTAAAGAACAGTAATAAGACAGTGAAAGAAGTGACTCATGGATACACCTGGTAATAGAAGAAAAATTATTCTTCCCGCAGGATTCGTTTCGAAGCTTTCTGCGGAACAAGAAGCTACCCTCTTGGAAACTCTTGCTCCTAAAGAAGCACCAAGCCCGAAATTTAATCTCGATACGATTACAATCAATATCGATAGAGAAAATCTGACTGAAGAGAATAAGAACAAAGCTTTTTATGATCTAGAGACGAACAGTATTACCGTCTATCCAGAAGCTCACATCATAGATCTGGAGTTCAGGCCCAATACTTTCTTACCTTTATTCCAGATCGGTAGGGTCGCATTTAGTATCGAAGAGATTTTCACCCTCAATGTTGATACCTCTAAGATACCCAGCTGTGTTTACTATGTTCCTTCTAAGTCTCAGAAGGATTCACAGCTACCGTTCAAGTGGCCATATGCTTCTGGAATGAAAGAGCCTGCTTGTACTTGTCCCAACAAAGGTTTTTCAAATCGCAAGCCAGGTATGTGTGACAAAGCTCCTATGTTAACAAGCTGTTCTGATTATTCTGCAATTGAACCCCAGCATGTGGCAACAGTGGTTGTTCATGGAGAGCACTATGGCACAGTAGAAGCTCAGTATTTCTTTCCGAGAAAGACAACGTATCTACTTACTGTACCAGAGCAAGAGTCGGTTGAGTTTGATTCTGTCGATGATCTTCAGCGTTATGTCGACGATACAACTGAAAGCTCTTGCGAAATTGTTTCAAACATGAAGTCAAAACCAGAAGATTCATATTTCAAATTAGTATTTACCTGAGATGACAAAGTATCAAATTACATACGATATTGAACTTTTAGATTTTAAACCCACCCTCGCATCTGAAGGACAACCCGTCAGATATCTTGATGATGGTAAAAGTTATGCTGTTGCGAATCCATTTGATTTGAGCAGCCCATTGAACTGGGGCCTGATTAGTCCTGTTTGTAAATACATGACCCCGTTCTTGAGTACAGTGAATTACCTGGTGATCCAACGTAGACCAACTCAAAGAATGTTTCTTGTGGATGAAGATACAGCACCGATCACGGTACCAATTCCTTGGCATACTGTTATCTTAGAGGCTGGTATGGATGGTAACGTTAATCGTTTTGGAATCTTTTTCAATGATGCGCAGATCTATACTGATCAAGATCCTTTTTATCTGAGCTGGCTTATGCCCATTGCTGATTTGGATGGACTCAAGCCGTTAGATATATTGTTTAGTTTGCGGGACAAAGAAGGATTAATTCAAGATAGTAATTATTGTTTGAACAGCAGTAATTTTATTGATTTAATCTTCACCAAGCTCACTGATATATTTCTAAGTAACGACATAGCAGTGTTAAACGATATGTATAATTTGACTTGTTCGAATCATACTGAGTTTCTGCACCACTTATCGAAACAAACTCTAGATGATGCTGTACGTGAATTACCTCAGCGTACTGATTTAAACATTCGTAGCATCCACGATGCAGCTTTAGAAAAAGCTGATTCTATTCCTACATTGTCAAGTATCCTTCAAGGTTTCTATGAAAGAGAGAACTCATAAAGATGGGTAACCTATTAGAGATTGAAGTAACTAATAAGAATACCTACGATGTAGGCATAGGTTTTATTGATAGAAATGGGACACCAGGAAAAGTTATGAAGGTTGCTTCTGGCTTAACTGATGAGAAGTTTCAGAAATTCTATTTACAAAAAAAACAAAATGCACGTCTAGAGATTCTTCCCCCAGCCATTCGTTATTTTTCCCCTAAAGGTGGCCTCATTGTCTGGGAGCGTCCACCGGAATATCATACGATTAGTTACACGCCACAAAAGCAGAGTCGCCTTGACAGCAATGGCCAATCCAGGTATACCTTTAGAATACCTACACCCTGGCAAATATATGTCATCAGCTATAACAAGAACTATCTCATTAGTAACTTGATGATGTTCTTTGCAAGCTCGTCACTGAAAAGCTTGGCAGATGATTTATCTTGGAATACTGTTAACAACTTTTATGCTGACAATCGTCTATGCCAAGCTGTCTACACAGAGATCCCCATTGCAAACAATCTCTTTGAGATGCTGAGCAATGCGTATGATATGGTGTGGAACTCTGGATTCAATGATGATTTGGCAGAATCAATTCGTATGGCAGCTGCCCGCAAACGCGACAACAGAGTGTTGGATGGATATATAGATACCACTCATCACTACTATGATCGTTGGCAGAGACTTACGATAGATGAAGTAGTGACAAGTCACTGGCCTCTGTCAGGACAAAAACTTTCTGATATTATTAAACATCATGAAAGTACATCTGTTAATGTTTTCAACATCGTTGATTTTGTTAACACAGCTCAAATTTTAGATTAAGGATATAAACATATGGGCGATTTAAAAACAAGTGAAATGACGCCCGTTTTTTCTCGCACCGAAGTTGCTGCGTTATTAAAGTGTTCTAATCTTACGATTGCAAACAGAGAACGACGGGGTAAATATCCAGAGCCGATAAGAAATTCAATAAACCATAGAGTATATAGTCTAGCCAATGTTTTCAACCTCATGTTTATTGAGGAAGGAAAAATATATATTAAACCAATCATTGGTGTTTTGTATCTTAAAGGCTATACTGATGTTGAGGATGTGAAAACTTATGTCCTCAACGAGTTTAATGAATTTCAAAAAACAGTAACACAAGTTGACACTCTGGTGGAACAAACTACTGAAACAATTAATCTAGCCCAATAGGATGTATTATGGAAGATGCGGCATTAAAGAACCAGATAACGGAACTAAATAATGGTATCATGAATTTTGCGTTATCTTTATATTTTATATACGCATCCTACATGCCTATTGATCAGGCAAAAGAAAAAGTTAAAGAACAGCTTAGTATTTTAATAGAATTTTTTGACAAACCAACAACGACTGACACTAAATAAGAGAGTAGATAACGAGATGATTACGAACACGAACTTGGTAAGCCTTCAGGGTAGACTGACTGCTGACCCAGAAACAAATGACAATATTGGTTTAGTTAGCTTTTCTTTAGCTGTTGATTTTGCCGGTAACGAAAAAGATGCAGACAGCAAAACTGGATTCTTTGATGTAAAGATGTGGGTTAATGACTCACAGTATCAAGCTCCAGCTGTTGTTAATGCGGTAAAGCAGAATATTGCTGATGGCAAACTCGTCAAAGGTGCTAAGGTTTCCGTTATGGGTAGACTATCCCAAGAACGTTGGACCAAGGATGGTTCAAAAAACTCGAAGGTAGTTATCGTAGCGGAAAATGTTCAGGTTATGTGGTCAGGTAGCAATGAAAATACTACAGCCACCGCTACTGCTGCACCAGCTAAGCAAGCAGAGTTTAGTATAACTTCATTCTGATAAGGTTATATGAATTCTGAAGATTTTGATCCAACTCAGATTACTACTATTGTAGATAGAGCTTTACAAGAGACTTCTACCATGCACATGTCGTTTCTGGACATGCAAGTCATGGAAAAGCTCCATCAGATGCTACCTAAATATATTGATCAAGCTGATATACAATATATTTTAGCTGAGATTCGTGAAGACATTTACAAGAGTTTCCGAATCCCTGATGCTCAAAATCTTCACAAAGTTATCTCTAAATGCATAAAATGCAAAGACGAGATAAAGGTTCATCCTCAGCAGCCTCAATGGAATGTGGTTGATCCAGACCTAGTTATTGTTGCTTTGAATCCCGAGTCTGTGAAAGGTTATGAAAGTCTTTTGACTGACGGCCTTTCACAGGCCGGGTTCAAATCTAATAGATGTTGTTTAACATATGTGACTAGATGTCCAGCAGCCAAAGTTCCTTCAATTTGTCTTGCAAATTGCGTACCTTATTTTCATACTGAGATCCACGCCTTACACCCAAAACTTATCCTTACGTTAGGTTTAGATACATATAGTTCTGTAACTGGTGATGCTACATCGAAAGCAAAAGATGTGATGGGCGCGATCAAATGGTTTGGATTGTACCCAGTTTTACCACAATATTCGCTTGGGTATGTCACCAATATATTAAAGACATCAACTGATTTTATTCATAGATTCAATGATATATTTGTGACCGCAAGAAAGCATCTTTACGGTGATACATCTATATGACATCGCAACTCAAAACAAAGAAAAAGCCATCTGCTTTTTCAGAGACAGTTCAAAAAGAACTCAAGAATGAAGCTGATGATAAAGAACTACAACTGCTTCAAAACAATAGAACGAAGTGGCGTTCAGAGTTATTAAATAATAAGCATGCGTGTGAGAATCAATTTGTTGCTCAGCGTGCACGACTATTCGAGAACCATCGCTTGTATACATTGAATCTAATAACTCAAGACGTTTACTTGCAAGTTATTAGTCAAGAAAAAGCTTGGAAATGTAACGCAGTTCGTTTCTTACAGCAGATTGAAAGTAAACTGCGAGAAATAAATACTTCAGCTGATGCATGACTTTGTAAAGAAACTAAAAGCATCGACACCTAACGTTCTTGGTCAAGAGGCAGCGGAAATTTATCGCCAATTCTTTTCAGATACATCGACGCAGGAGTCTTTCAAATTATTCCATAGTCATGATCATGGACATGATAAGATCATTCTTTTTATTGAAACGTTTATATCAACCTTCGCTAAGATAGAAGGTAATACGGGACAGTATCTTTACTCGTACCAACCATTTCAAATAGGTATATACGAAGAAGATATTACCTTACCTTCAGGCAAAGTTGTCAAACTTACAACTTGGTTTAGTATGTATACTAATTGCTTCATTGGATATACAGAAGCAAAAGACACTGAAGTATTTGATATATTTATTTGCGTCAGAAATGATGAATTAGAGAAAATAATGGAGCTTCATGGGTCGCAAGAAAAAGAAGAATAGAACTCAATACGTTAATGTTCAGCAATTTAATAATGCTCATACAAACTTAAAAAAGAAACGTAAAAATATCCCCAGAGTTTCTGAATATCAAATGGATCTTGTTATCCATGATGTATTTGGCGGCTCTTATTGGACTCCTGCTCACGATGACAGTATACATAAAGCTTGACGACTCAGGGTTCCAGTGGCTAAAGAAGCTTCTCGACAATACGATGGCCGCTGATCCCAATAGCCACATTAAACTTACTTATTATCCTCAACTGGAAAGTTGTTACAATGCTTTTTCTGAAGCATACACTTTAGAACAGTTAGGTAAACTAGAAGAAGTTCAAGGGCTTTTTGCCGCAAAGAAAGTAGCAGCTGCGAAGGCTACCACACGCCCAACTAAGGTAAGAAAAAAAAGAATAAAGAAAGCTGACAAAGATCCTTATCAGTGTCCAGCTCATCCCAACTATCAAGCAGCACGAGTACCTAGAACAGACTGCGCTAAGTGTTGGGATCTTTATCGCCAATTCCATCCCATGGATTATCAGGCAAAACGTAGAGCATTCGAACGTAAGCATTCATGAAGCGATGCGGTCACTGTTCTAACCCTATCAATGTACCATCATCTTTTTCTGAAAGAGATGGGAAAAGATTTATCTGCGCTGATTGTAAATTAAGTTTATTACTAGACACTATTGTTTCGAAAGATGATGAGATTGAGAAAGATCAGGACTAAAGCAACTGGATTAAGCGCCACGGTCGTTCAGGCCATTGGTATATACACAACTGCAAAAGAGTTCTACTATGATGTTCAGGCTTTTCAGCAGAAGAAGAATTTTCATAGCGTCTCTTTAGCTCTTGATGATCCAATCATCACGACATTAGTAAAAGATATAGACAAGCGTTTGACGACAAGTGATCGACACAAGACCCTTGTTTCAAGTGAGCAAGAGTTTACTCCTGGATTTAAAAGTAATGACAAGATTCAATTTCAAATTGATGGTTACGATTTTAACGCTAGTGTTGTTAAAGAATCTCGCGACCAAAGGGGTGGGCAAGACGAAGCGTTCATTCCTTCGTATATACAGTTTTCCGCGAAGAGTAAAGAGCACTTTAACATTCTCACCAGATGGCTGGAGGAGATACGTAGACAACACTACGCATCAGAAAGAAAGCCTCTTATTTTATCACCAGGCTCTTGGGATGGTTGGAGCTCCTTTAGTGAAGTCCCGGCAAGATCGATCGACTCTATCTTCTTAAGAAACAATCTTCTTCAAGATATCATTGATGATATCGAGTTGTTCAGAAATTCACAAGATGAATACGTTCGACTTGGTATCCCATATCACCGTGGCTATCTACTTCATGGTCCCCCTGGGACAGGTAAGACCTCGTTGATCACGGCTCTTGCTTATCACTTCAGCGCCAATATTGCTATGATGAGTATGTCTGCTTTGAGATCTGAAAATTCAATCATCAACTTGTTCAATGACCTTCCTGACAATACTTTTTTGGTCATTGAAGACATTGATACTTCTCAGTCAGTACAGACTCGTAAGGCTAGTGTCCTTGAAAAGCTACAGATAGCTGAAGATGGTGATACTGGTTCAAAGAAAACCACTGAACGTGTTACCCTTTCAGGTATGTTAAATACTCTTGATGGTATTCTAAGTCCTTCTGGTATGATTGTTTTCATGACTACCAATGATATCTCTGCTATTGATGAAGCTATCATCAGGCCTGGACGAGTAGATTTCAATCGTGAAATATCATACCTTGATACTAATCAAGTGAATAGAATGCTGAGCTACTATCTTGGCGCTCCGGGAACCTACATTACCGAAGAGATAGAATCTCTGAATATTACTCCATCTGACATCACAAACATCATTAAAAATAATCTCACTTCTAAGGATCGAGTTATACAAGATGTTTTAGATTTCATCGACTTAAAGTTTGCGACCATTGATGGAAGAAAAGTTTTATCAAATAACTAACTATGGAAGCATTAATAGTAGGCGACAGCCACGGTAACATCTCCTTTATGAAAGCTATACTAGAGATAGCTTATGAACACGGCTATCCGGGTGTATTTCATGTTGGTGATTTTGGTTGGTGGCCTACTCAAAAAGATAATGCTTTTGTTAACTACGTCGACAAGAAATCTAAATCGTTAGGTTTATTTGTTTGGGCTTTAGATGGCAACCATGATTTTCCTGGAGCCAATCCAATTGATCTTCGAGGATATCTACCTTGGAAGATTAAGAATACAGATCTAACTTGTAATAAAGATGATGAGTTTTGGTATAACCATACTGGCCTGAAGTGGATACCACGAGGATCACACACTATTATTGATAATAAAAGAGTTGGATTCATTGGTGGCGCAGTTAGTATTGACAGAAATATTCAGAACAAACGCGGTACATATTTTGTTGACGAAATGTTAACAGCAGAAGATGTAGAATATATTAAACAAATGGGTGAAATAGATATCTTAATATCTCATGATAGACTAGGTATCCCACCACATATGGCTAAATGGTCTTTCGGCGAAGTAACTGATGCTTATCTTCTACGGCAAAATGGTAGATTCAAAGAAATATATAACGTATTGAATCCTAAGATTCATTTTCATGGCCACTATCATACACAATATACTTCACAAGATGAAGAATGGCCTGGTTGTTTTACCGTCGGGCTGGCTTACGAGTCTTTAGATGCGTTTATTGGATTTAATTTTGAGACTTTAGAAATAACAAAACCTTCCTATATTAAGGAGAATTAAAATGACAAACCCCCAGTACACACACATGACTATGGTCGTTGATCGTTCAGGATCAATGGCTGGACTTGCCAAAGATTGCTCTGGTGGCATTAACCAGATGATTGCTGATCAGGCAAAGCTTGACGATAAAATGACTGTTACTCTGTACGATTTTGATACAGAATATTCTAAGGTATTCGGTCCTATCGATGTTCAGAATGCACCTGAGTATACACTCCAGGCACGTGGTGGGACAGCTCTGAATGACGCTGTGTATCGCGCGATCACCGAAACTGGAGAATACTTAGCCAAGATGTCAGAAGAAGAGCGTCCTGGCCGTGTCGTATTTGTTATTGCTACCGATGGTGAAGAGAACTCTTCACGTGAGGTCAGCTTTAATCAGGTAAAAGAAACGATTGAACACCAGAAGGATAAGTATAACTGGGAGTTCATGTTCTTAGCATCAAACATGGATGCCCAGGCGGTCGCCAAGACATACGGCATGTCAAAGGGCATTAGCACCGCCCATACAGCAGACGCATATGCAGCCAGTTATAACACTATGAGCACGAGCCTTCTCGCTGCTCGTTCAGCTGGTACTAGTTGGAAAGAGCAGCTTGATACAGGTGACGATACTACACAGACTTCAACAAATGAAAGCACTTCTTCATGACGTGTATCGTAGCCGTTGCTGATTCTAAGAAGGTCTGGATGGGTGCTGATAGCGCCGCTACTGGTCCAGGACTAGATCGTTGGACTATGAATGCCCCTAAAGTATGGAACAGCGGTCCGTTTGTATTTGGTGTCGCGGGTAATCCATCTGTCATGCAGACACTCAAGACAAAATTCATACCTGTTTTAAGTAATCAGGATCCTTATGAATATATTGCTGGATCATTTGTAGATCAGCTGCAAGAAGTTCTTGGACCGCTTGGAGCGGATTCACTTCTACTGGTTGGGTATCGAGGAAGAATCTTCGAAATCGTTATGCCTCAACAGTATTTGGTTTTAGAACCTAAAGATAACTATGCTTCCATAGGTTCTGGTGCACCGTTTGCTCTAGGGTCTTTAAGATCTTCTAGAGGAAACCCGCAGAAGAGAATAACTCAAGCACTAGAAGCTGCATCCACTCACAATGCTGGATGTGCTCCTCCTTTTAATATCATCAACGGTGGTAATAAGTGAATGATATTTTCTTTGAACCTGGATTTGAATTCGAAGATGATGATTCTGAGATATTAGAATCAGATAATAATCCAGGTTGTGAAGAATGTGGTGACGATGCCACGGTAAAAGTTGGTAGCAAGTATGATACTGTGTATTTGTGTGATGCTTGTGAAGAAATGTATGGTTATTTAGACGACGACTAATTGAATGGCTATGGCTTTAACATATCTATATAGTTCTGTACCGGATTTATCTGAAGAACATTACAAACTTTGTAGTAAGCATAATCTTGGCTCTAGAGGCCAGATGTCCCACCTTATCTATATATTAAAGCGCGGAACTGCACCTTTTGCTGGGAAGGTTCTCATGCTTTGGGATGATGATGAGTTTGTTGGATGGGCGCTGTTGTTATTCGGAAGGCCTACATATTATCCTGCGCCTAATCTAGTAGAGATACAGTTCTGGGTTCTCAGCAAGCATCGTCGTAAGGGTTATGGTACAGAACTATATAGATTAGCCTTAGAACGTACACGTGGTAAGTCTTTGAAGGTGACAGCTTGGAATCCAACTTCACGTGGGTTTTTTAGGACTGTTACTCAAAGATGTAAGCGTCTAAAAATAACGGATTGGACTGCGGTTTAATGTCAGATAAAACTTCTCTCGGGGATAGGATGAAAGAGTACTATGAAAATAGAACTCGCTATTATCTTCCCCGTAGAACACATGCAGTTATTAGACTAGACGGTAAGGCTTTTCATTCATATACAAGAGGATTAGAAAAGCCATTCTCCCAGCCGTTTATCAACGCTATGGTTGACGCAGCCAAAGCTGTGATGTCAGAAATCCAAGGTACATGTCTGGCTTACATCCAGTCTGATGAGGTTTCTATCCTCATTGCAGACTTCAATACAATTCAGACTGAAGCTCCGTTTGATTATAATATTCAGAAGTTGACTTCTGTTTCTGCATCGATCATGACCTGGCATTTCAATAAGTTCATGTACTTATATGCTGCTCATCAAAAGCCTGGATACTTTGACTCACGAGTGTTCTCTATTCCAGAGCGCACGGAAGTTTACAACTACTTTTTGTGGAGACAACGGGACTGTATCAGAAACTCTAAGATGGGATTTGCCCAAAGTTTCTTTTCTCAAAAAGAACTTCACAAACTTGGAGCCAATGACGCTATCCAAAAGGTATTAGATGTTCATGGTCAAGATTGGAATAATCTACCTAATCAATTAAGAAACGGTACTGTTTTATATAGAGATACTGAACATGGTATTGTAGAGTGGCATCTACAGGATTCGTTGAGCGCACTCAACGAACATTTCGTGCCAATGATACCAGTAAGAACTGACTGATATGTCTAATGACGTTTTTGTTGAAGTAAAACAAGGTCAGATTAACATTAATAGTGTCTCACTGATCAGAAATACTCAGATAGCTAAGCTGATCTACATTGACACTAAATCAAAGTACTCCGAAGTCACATATGGTTATAATAAAAATACCCTAAGCATAATAGCTTTTAAAGGGGAATACACTTTATATACCAATGAAAATTATGATCATGCTACTGAAATTGAATTAACTTTTAATGATATAAATTTTCAGGATTGGCAAAATCAAGGTTGGTCGGTCACATTAGATTATGGTCGATATAGTATCATAGTTTCGTTGATTAAAGAATCTAAATCTCATCGGGTCGATCAAGTATTATGGTGGAGAGAAGATGACGAAGACACTACTTGATTCTATCATACTAAAAGTAGAAGTAGGATCAAATGCTTATGGTACAAGTATAGATGGTCATCAAGATTATGATCAGATGGCATTAGCAATTGAACCGTGGGGTCATCTTTTTGGTTTAGATAATGTAGATACCTACACCCATCGTCCAGGCAGAGGACCTGAAGAGCCTTCTGCCCCAGGTGATTTAGATCTTGTCGTCTATCCATTAAAGCATTGGTGTAGTCTTGCTGCACAGGGTAACCCTTCTGTATTGGTTGCACTTTGGTCAAGGCCTCTGGCAATGAAAGTGCCCGGACAACTGATTCGAGAGTCTGGGCACTTGTTTGTCAGTAAAAACATATTTGCTAGACACATAGGATATGCTAATAGTCAAGTTAAACGACTAGAGCAGGGTAAGTTTTACAAGTCTCGGCAAAAGATTGTTGAAGAAAATGGCTATGATACAAAGTTCGCAATGCATGCGGCTCGATTGCTTATCCAAGCTAAGGAGATGTCTCAAACAAGTAGACTGGAATTACCAATGCCTAAAGATTCAAGACGTCTTGTTAGAGACATCCGTCAGGGTAACTATACTCTTGATGAGTATTTCAAAATCTTCGAGCAGCTACGTCAAGAACTTATACAAGAAGAAGAAAGATCAAAGCTGCCGGATAAACCTGACTATACAAAAATAAATCTGTTACTATATGATATATATAGAACAGAATTAAATGGCTCAGGGTTGTATAATCCAAAGCACTGTGATATAATTACTGAATGAACTGGATGTTACCAAAATGATATTAGCAGTTACAGAAAGTGGAACTCAGTATCTTATCAATCCTGAATTAAAAACAGTACGTAGAAGCGGTAAACCACTCATTATGGCGACATCAGGAGTGGACCCAACAGATTTTGAGGGTGAACTTCATTATAGAAATGGTGTCACTTTTGAAATTGGTTCATCTATGTACTTCGTATATTGGGATGGTACGTGGAGTATATCAACTCCGATAGTTAGTGTAGAAGAAATAGAATTATCGAAAGAAGAAAGTAATGACCGCGTAGAACCCTGATCGACTATATATATTAGTTGACAAATCACTTCCAACTGGTTTAGCAGCGGCGCAAGCTGCTCACGTTGCTGCAAGAGCAGCGTTTCATCCAAACTTTCCAGAGATTACAGAAGAAACATATTTTATAATTTTGGAATGCCCGGACCAACCAGATATCTATGCCGATAGATTAGCTCATTGGTGTCGTCCTGATATTCGTATTGGTGATACACCAACTGAACATATAATCTTATGGCATGAGCCTGATTTAGATGATGCTTGTACAGCAATAGCTGTATGGAATCCAGAACCAGGTTTATTAGATACCCTCTCTCTTTGGAAAGGGGGTGTTGAAAATGGAAGTTGATTACCAGGCAAAGTACGAAAAGCTTCGCGAACAGTATCGTGATCTTTCAGAAGATTACGGGCTGGCTCTAGCTAAGCTCGAAGGTAATGATTATGCTGTTGGTGCAAGACGTGAGACGAAGATCGATCGTCAGCGCAAGGCTCTTCAGTTACTGAATCGTCGTGTACGTGTACAGAGACTTCAGCTGCGTAGGCTGAATGAACTGGAGCGTGGTCTGCGTTCTGAAGAGTGGGCAGCTCTGAAAGAAGAGTTTGCACATGAACTCGCAGAAGATGATTGGGATATAGATTGATCATTAAAGAATATTACTTCATTCAAAGTTATTCTGAAGGCGAATGGAAATACCACACTCCTAAAACATATCTTTCTAAACAACAAGCTGATGATATTTTAGAGTGGTGGAATTCAAATCTTCCTGAAGTTGAAGTTAGAATAATTAAAGTAACTGAAGAAGTGATATAAATGAGTAACCTTTACAACGATAAACCTCTTCTAGAAATATACTATGAGGTATGGTTAAAACCTGCTGGTCACTGGGTTCTAGCTGACGGTGGAAGACGCCGGCACAAACCAGATCTCAGTAACTACAGCTACCCTACTAAATTAGTAGTAGTAGAAGAGACTAGTTGGGTTGTAGAAGAGAATATACGCCCTAGTACACGAGGAGGTTGGTATCGCTACAAACCCTATCCAGCCCTCAGAGGCAGCCCAGCAAGCTGATTAGAGGGATCACCCAGATAAAGTGTACTTATAACAAGATTTTGTTGTCGTGACCGTAACAGGGGGCCAGTATCCCGGCTGACGGATCCGACCTCGACCGTGGGAAGTCTATCTAGACGCACTGGATATAGATAGAGCGGCAACAAAAACAATCTGGTTGGACTCAGCAGTCTCTGAGTACCCTGGTGCCCGGAACGGATCTTCGGATCCGGGTAATAACTCTGTGGGTTCAGAGTATAAACGAACACCCTGGTGGATCCAGCGAGGAATTTATTTCCCGGCAGGCCCTCACTCCGGTCCTACAGCGGAGTATATCTGTAGGAATCTGGCAGGTTCACATAGTTCAAGCACACCACTACATCGCGAGATGGTCTATGCCGTCAGATAGTCTTTGAGAGAGAACCTTTACCTCAAAGACAACTTAACTCACACTACGCTTACGAACGACACTGGATTTCGAACTAACATGAAAACAATGACTCAACATCTTCTTGATACATATCGTCCAGAAGATTTGAATGAAGCTTTTGCAGTAGGTTATACCGCTAGTTTAACGAATGATCGTGGGGCACTGGCTGACCCGAGGAATGCACTGAAGTCTGTTCGGACAGCTTATGGGTTGACTGCAACAACACCCCCTCTGTTAACTGATCCCGCAAACAATCTCAAGTTGAACAAAGCTTCTAAACCGAGTTATGGTTTAACATTACATCACTATGCTTTTAGATCTAAAGTTAATGATAAACTGACATTAAATCTATGTCCAAATGCTGGTGATTGTATTAAGGTATGTGTACTGAGTAATGGTAATGGTACGCGGCCCACAACACAACTTGCTTGGAGATGGCGCTCAGATTTTCTAGCTCATCATGCTGATCACTTTATGACATTGTTGGGTTGGGAAATTGGTAAGGCTGTTCAAGCTGATAAATCAATTCTCGTACGACCAAATGTTAATTCAGATATTCAGTGGGAACTCATAGCACCAGCTGTTTTTGATGGTAGTATTACTAAAAATAGAGTAAAGTACTACGGATACACAAAGATTCCAGACTATGTTCTCGGAAAAAACAAAGACGGGAATGTAACAAATTACTATAGAGTTTGTTACAGTCATAATGAATCGAGTCCTTCTTGGAAAAAGTTGACTCAGTTCATTGAACGTGGTGGGTCAGTAGCTGTTGTTACAAACCGCAAACCACATAATCCCATACGACAGTGGGCTAAACCTATCAGAGTTATCGATGCTGATCTAACAGATGAATGGATCTTCAAATCAGGAGTGATTGGAGATCTGTCAGCTAAGGGTAGAGCAGCTAAGCTTGCAGGTGTATCAAAGTTTATCTATGATGCATATGCATATCAGAGTTCCCACAATCTCCGAGTGGCGAAATAGGCAAACGCGGAAGTCTCAAAAACTTTTGATAGAGATATCTTGTGGGTTCAAGTCCCACCTCGGAGACTAATAAAATTCTAATGATCTATTACTAATATAAAATCGACGCGATGAGGAGTCTATTGGTTTGACTTCGCGGTCTCATAAGCCGAAGGCCCTTCGGGGTTGCGGGTTCGATTCCCGTCATCGCCACTAACTGATGGTGCATTATCGTCTTCTATATCTGAATATAGAATTATACCATCAGTATAAATACGGGCCAACGAAAAGTGCGCTGTTACGTTGGTCCGAGCCGAAAGGCCGATGAGCGTCCACATCGTTAAAAACGGGCAAGACGGGGGTGTAGCTCCAATTGGCAGAGCGGAACCTTTGCAAGGTTTTGGTTGAGGGTTCGAGTCCCTCCACTTCCACGATGGAAAAGATCGAAAATCATCGAGACTGTTATCTGATCTGTAATATACAAGTAGAAGAAAGTTATAGAGTACTCGCAGATGCTGATGAGATGAGTCCTATGGTTGACAATATGGTGATTCGTATCGTCAAAAATATTGGTTCTGAACAAATAACCGAACCAAGATTTTATTGTATGGATCACCAGGTCGTTGTTGATATTGGAGATTACAATTATGAATGGGATTATTGATGAGTCAATCTTTTCGGGAATATGCATTAATTGATATTGCGCGTGAAAAGGTATCTGATGAGGTCCATGGTTATTTAGTTGCGGCTATCAATTTAATTGTAGATAAAGGTTACGCAAATCCACATACATATTATTTGCGCGCTAAGTTAGAAGATCCCGATACTCATATTCCTTACACGAGCGAATGGGACGAGACAGAATATTACGGCAGTCGATCCGCAGTAAATTATAGTCTTACTCGTGAAGCTCTTCAAGATTTTGCTGAACATGGATTAGATTATTCAAAGTGTACTGATCCCGCAGAGCATACTGGACGTGGATTTGCCGGAACTTTCACTGATAGCCATGAGTCATTCAAGTATCTTAAATGTATACTTACTTCTAACAATGGTAATGTATACATTTATACTTTAGACATAGATGATTACGGCTATAGGAGTAAAATCTCAGGGTTTGCAGATCTGATTACTAAGCTTGGTGATTATAAGGATTTTGATATTCAGTATGTAGCTCAAAATAGATTAGAAAATCTTGTTGATGTATATAATCAACCAATTAATTGGGAATGGGTTTTAAGATATGGCAAGTAAAAAGACTGAGTATAAATTTGAATTTTATACTCTAGAACTTGAAAAGAAAAATACTTATCCCATTCTTTTTGAGTTAGCTGATCATGGTTATGGATACTATGGAACGAATAGATATCTCTATATAATTATATCAGGTAAGGATTTTTATATTAGAGAATCAACTGATATTCAATACATGAATGTTGATACTCTTGCAGAAACGTGCAATCGATACCTTTCTGATAAATATATCAAACCTTATTATACAATTGAAACTTACGAAGAATATGGTAGCACTTGTGTGAGTGCTGAGATGTACGGGTATCGTAAGGCCACTGCTGAAGAAATAGAAGAAATAAAAGGATTGCGCGAAGAACAAAAACGTAATGCTTTAGAAATAAGAAACCAGCAGAAAAACAATATGCTTGAACAAGCTCGTAAATTACTGCGTGAGGCAGGAGAATTACCTTAGGGGTATAGCTCAGTTGGCTAGAGCGGCGGTCTCCAAAACCGCGTCAGTCGTAGGTTCGAGTCCTACTACCCTTGCTATTGGCTCCGTTGCATGTTGGTTGCAAAGTGGCTCTAAACCACCTTTAGCACGGGTTCGATTCCCGTCGGAGTCTCTATGAGAAAAAACATAATTGTAGAGCGTCTACAAAGCGGAGAGTCCGTTGAATATAAACCACACGGTAATTCTATGACTCCACGTTTGGAGTCTGGGCAACTTGTTAAAGTTGATCCAGTAAAGATAGAAGATGTTTGTGTAGGTGACGTAGTTTATTGTAAGGTTAAGGGCAGAACTATGCTTCATTTAGTTACTGCCGTAGGACAAGATGGTCGCGTTCAAATATCTAACAATCATGGTTGGGTAAATGGTTGGACGCGCATTGTTTATGGAAAGCTAAATGAAGATGAGTGATGATGAATTTGATATGACAGATGATAATCTAACTTTTACTAGATGGTTGTGGCGCGACGATCCATCTTGGTATGTGACGACAATTAATATTGTACCTTCTGGTTATAAAGTTAGACCGGATGAAGTCGTAGTTATTATTCATGATGATATTACTAACATAGAGGTCTGGAAAGAGAAAAGTCTTTTAGATCATTATATACCAGAGGTGTATGTGTTTGATGAAGACGATGAATACACAAGTATTGAGTCATTAGATCGCTTGTGTAATCCAGAAATAGATGATACAATATAGTCTTGAAAGAAAAAGACAATAACATCTGATAGGATGTAGTGAAACTTGGAGATACTTCTGTTTCTGGTACATAAATGTGCTTCAAGTAAAGTGTTCACATCCTATACCAACTACTGATAGTATGTAGTGTAGAGAAGAGTTACTTCGCATTTTAAGCCGTAGGTTATAGGTTCGAATCCTGTTATCTCCGTTAGGGGATATAGCTCAATTGGTAGAGCAACGTTCAAAAACTTTTTTCGCCGTGTTCACATACTATTTATATTATGAATTTTACTGACATGAAGTGAAGATAAGAGATACTTCAGGATAAGTTAGAGGCTAAAAACCTCGAAGCGAGTGGGGTCGGATCCCCACAACTCAATCTAATTGTATTGAGAATTAATCATATTTATATGGTTATGTGCTTTTATCGACTTGTACACATGTCAGAACTTCGCTCGATATGTAGTGAGGTTTGGAGATACTTCAACTTGAAACTGAAAAACCTTCTTCAAACAACTTGTTCACATATCGTACCATCTATGGAAATGTAGTGAAGACAAGAGTTACTTCTGCTTGTAACAGACGTGATGCAGGTTCGAGTCCTGTCGCCCCCACTACTTGGGGGTGTAGCCCAATTGGTAGAGGCCGTAAAAATACTTTAGTCGCCTTGTTCACATTTCCTTAAAATCTACTAACATGTAGTGTAGATAAGAGTTACTTCGGCAATCAATTAATAAACCAAATTAAATGAAAGTGGGATCGAAACCCACAAACCTCGTAAGAGGTGTAAACTTTTGTCGACGTGTTCACATGTTAGACTTCTCACTAGTGCGTAGTGTAGATAAGGGATACTTCCTGTACCACAACCTCACAGGAGTAGCTCAGTTAGGTTAGAGCGCCAGTTAATTATACTGGAGACATCGGTTCAAATCCGATCTCATGTTCCTTTATCGCCATGTTCACGTACTAGAACTTCTCACTAAGATGTAGTGAAACTTGGAGTTACTTCTGACTGCAAATTAGACCCAAAACAACTTCAAGTGATTTGTTCACATCTTAGACCATCACAATAGAAAGGATAATCCAATGGCAAAGTTTGCCAAGGCAGCTGCAACAGCAGCACCCAAGGGGGCTACCGCTACTCTAACAGCGAAGTCTACGTTTACCCATGAAGGTGCGTCTGCGTTTACAAAGGACCTCCGTACGGAGTTCTTTACTTTAGCGCTCAGCAACTTTGTCGGTGAAAACACTTTCTATGAGTCAGGTAAGGATCGTGATAATAGATTTGTCGCGCTCATTAACCAGCTCTGTCTAACACCAGAAGATACAGATTGGCTTGCTAACTGTATCGTATGGTTGCGCGACTCTGCAAACATGCGTACAGCCGCTGTAGTGGCTTCTGTCGAGTATGCTCGTCTCTGGCACAAGGATGCCAGCAAGACTGGTCGAGAGGTCATTAGAGAGACTCTGACGCGTGCTGATGAGCCAGCAGAAGCACTTGCTTATTATCTCTCCACTTACGGTAAGCCAATTCCGTATGCTATAAAGCGTGGTATTGCGGATGCAGCAACGAAGCTGTACAATCCGTATAGCGTTAACAAGTACGATGCCGCTGGTCATGCAGTGCGTCCTGGTGACGTGATCGAATTGTGTCACCCCAAGCCACAGGATCAGGCTCAAGCAGATCTGTTCCGTTATATCATCGAAACCCGTAAGGGTCGTGATGAGATCACTTGGACAGATCATCTAGCTGATCTTGCTCAGCTGAAGGAATGGCACAAGAATCCAACTCTGGAGACTATGCCTAAGCTCGCAACCTGGGAAACTCTATCTTCGCACACGAAGATGGATGCCAAGGCTTGGGAAGCTATCATTCCTCAGATGGGATACATGGCTCGACTACGTAACCTACGTAATTTCACTGAGCAGGGCGTTGACGATAAGGTCCTTGATGATCTAGCCAACTACCTCTGTGATCCAGAGAACGTTGCTAAGTCGCGTCAGCTTCCATTCCGCTTTTACAATGCATATCTGAACGCTTCTACTCGGTTTGCTTGGTCGATCGAAAAGGCTATGCGCCTTTCGGTAAGCAACATCCCAGAGTTTGAGGGTGAGACGCTCATTCTTATCGATACTTCGGGATCGATGAGCATGGCCATGTCTCAGCGTGGCACTATGCGTATGCATCAGGCTGCTGCTTTGTTCGGCTCTGCTGTAGCAAGTCGTTCGAAGAAGGCTCATACATACGTATATGCAACCACTTGTGCTCGGGTTGATCTCAAGGGTGATGATATCCTGAAGAATGTCCAGATCATTGAACAGGCATCTGGTAAGGTGGGCCACGGTACTAACACTTGGCCTGCCCTAGAGTATGCTCTCAAGGAGCTTGGACATACTCCAGATCGAGTATTGGTATTTACCGATATGCAGGATCATCCTACTAACCAGACTGTGAATAAGCTTCTTCCGAAGACTACTCCAGTCCACGTTTGGGACCTGCAGGGCTACAAGGCTACTAATCTAGAGCTTGGTAGTGGTAGATATCTGTATAGCGGACTTTCCGATCAGAGCTTCAAGATGATGAAGCTGATCGAAGATCTCAAGCCAGGTCACTGGCCTTGGGAGATCAACTAATATTTTCCTGACCAAGGTTTACGTTAGTTGATTACAAAAGACTATTCCCCTACCCGCCACTGGGTAGGGGAATAGTCTTTCTCATAGAAGGATAGAAATGAACGAACTCGCTTGGTTTCTGTTAGGTTTTTTCTTTGTTCTTCTTATGTTAGCTTCTTTATTAAGACTAGAAGCTACCGAAGAATATGGAAAACCAATCAGTACCAGAAACCCACAAGATCTACAATCAGATGAGTAGGCGTTAGTACGTATAGACTAAATAGTCCATTTTTCGTTGGCACGTCTACTTGATTGCAAATTGTATCTGACTTATAGTTCAGATCCGATGTGTTAGGTCTAGCTGTTTCTGCTGGGTAAGCAGTAACGTAACCAGCACCAGTTGGTTCTGTTGATGTTATATTGATTTTGGCGGCAACTGCATTCGCAGGTACACCTAGTGTTATAACCTGACCAGCAGCAGTCTTGTTGCCATATGTGCGAGTATCTAGTAAACGCTTCTTGTCGAATTGGAAGTTTGACGCAATCACTGGTCCGTCACTTTCTCCTGGAAGTTTCCAAGTATTTAATATTTCATTCTTGTAATTAATGCGGGCGTTGGGTATTTCTAGAGGCTGATAATGCCACGGTTCGCTATTGACATTTGCAAAATGTCTTACACCAAATTCAGCAGCCAGAGCATTTCCTATCTTATGATCTCCAACCATATCGACAGCTAAGGCGTAGCCGTCTTTGTCGGTAGATTCATGGTATGATCTTCCCGGAGGTGCTGAACTAGCAACTCCGCTCTTTTTCTTCCAGAATCCATAGTGGTTCCACGTTGGTCTACCATCCCACCAGAACGATGAGGAAACGTATGTTGAATACTTATCGTATCTGCTGAGGAATAGGTTGAGCTGCTCACTAGAGTCTCTCCAACCCCCACCAAAACCGTAATCTCCACCCCTTTTTATTACCTCATCACATAAGGCGAACAATCTCCTCATATGTTCTGGGTGGACTTTACTGAATTTTGGTTGAGCTAAAATGTAGGCTTTGGTTCTCCTCGTTGAGCTTGCTCCCCAAGGACCGCTACCATAACTATGTAGGTACGTTTGTTCTGTCATTTTTTAAAATCCTAATTAGATGGATTATTTGTGTTTATTTTGTATATATACTATACTGACTAAGAAGGCTATCAATGCGTGGGCTGCAATAGCGTACATATATCCTCCGTAAATGGCGAATATAAGACTTCTTAGGAATTCTGTTGCGGCTAAGAAAGCACAGGCCCATATTAATTTATTCTTATACGGCTTCCATGCATGCCATAAGAGTAGTATGCCAGCAAAGATATAACCTACTACCCATAATATCCTGAATTGATTAATAAAATCAGGAGAATTCCGTGGCTCAAAGATTCCCATCAAGAACAAGCAGACGCTTAATCCTATAATAAAAGGATTAAATCTCTTTAATAGTGTTTTCATTTTTCTTCGCCTACCCTTTTCCGAATAAGTTCAAACAAATGTTGACGCGTCATCTCGTGAGCAGCTTGTTCTTTAGATAATTCTTCTCTGAGTATCGCGATATCCCTTCTCAGGTTCTCTATGTTTTCTTCTTCTCTCTTATCAGCTTTAGCATCTCTTTCATCTGATCTACCCAACATGAATTTGAATACGGCAATAACAACACCGAATATTCCCAACTGAGTCACAATGCTTTGGATGTCGGCTGGAGGAGATACTTCTTGAGCTAAAAGGGTAGACATCAGACCAGCAATAGAAGCTGTAAGAGAAGCTATTATAGCATTCATAGAATTTCCTAACAAGTTAAAAGCTTTACCAAATAATGTGGTATAATGTCAAACGTAAATAACTATACCTATAGTAAGGGAAATATTCTATGAACTTTAATCCAGAGTATCCAATTGTTATAGCCTTTGCTGGTAATGCGGGGGCCGGAAAAACTTCAACTGCAAATGCTATCGTTCCCGGCGCTTCAATGCAACGCTATGGAGATCAACCATTCCCCAGTGAGGTTTGGGATCATTTATTTTTTGCAATGCCTATATACGAGATGGTCAATGTAAAGACGCAGATCCAAGGTGACAATAAAGATGATCGGATTTTGTTTAGTCTACATGATATTGTTTACGATTTAGTTCAACGTCGCTGCACATATGATGATTGTATTGAACTAGTATACGATTTATTCGCCATGGATTGTGACATAAGTCATGGAGATAAACCTAGAACGTTTATGCAACAGGCTGGAGATCATTGTCGAGTCTTGTATGAAGATTGTTTTGCTGAAAAAGCTATTAGAACAATCAATAATAGATTCCAAGAAGTCTCTATAGAGTATGAGCGTTACGATGAAGATCCACCCGCCTCTTTTAATATCATTTCAGATCTAAGAATGAGAAATGAATTGGATGTTGTCAGACGTCAACCAAACAATCTTGTCATTAAATTTATAGCTGATCAGAAGATATTAGATCAAAGAATTATGGAAAGAGCTGGGCAGGTTTTAAACTCTGAACAAAAATCACACAAATCAGAAAGCGAATTACTGACAATAAGTGATGACGAGTTTGATGTCATCGTTGATACATCCACATTAACGCTACAAGATCAAGCTGCTATGGTTAAAGAAGTTATTTATTCGTCAATCAGAAACTTTGTATGAGAGGTTAAAAATGCCAAGAGAGACTAAAGAAGCTATTGCTAAAACAGAAGATGGATTAGATAAGAAATTAGAACCGATGATGCATGAACTTGTGATCTCTTCTAACCCAGTTATTATCACCGGTGTTCAAAGAAAAATCAACATTGGTAACTATGAGACTATTGATGTCTACTGCGCCATTTCAATGCCACAGGATCATAACCCATCTTCTCCCGAAGAGCTGGCTACCATGGTTAAAGAAGCTGCAGAGATTGGATTCATGCTGACTTCTAAAGAAGTATCAGACAGATACGAGTATATTAAAGAGTCTAAAAAGGGCTAACCACTAGCATCGCCTAGATCAATTACGTCAGCACCACCTGGAGCGGAAGCAGTACCACCGTCACCAGAGTCACTTCCGCCTCCAGTTGCTGACAGCCCATCCCAAAGATGTGGCCCCAGTCCAGGATCTCCAGGTCCACCTCCGGCAGCACCGGCTGCAATGAGTATCGTGTGTAAGCTACGCATTATGAGTAATTAGTTCCTGCCTGGTGACCAAAGATATAGCTACCACCATTTACTGAGAAGAATGTATAGACACTAAGTGTTGTATGCGTTGGTGCAGATCCACCAGACCACTTCACCGCTGCGGGCCAAGTCGGAGTGAAACTTCCTCTGAGTATAACAATCCACTCATGGAAAGTCCCAGTTGCTGTAATATTACTGAAAGTAAATGTACAATTTTGATCCATAGTTACATCAAATACTGGAGACTGAGAAGTATTAAGGGTTTCTGTTGCACCTGTAGCAGCGATGGTGGTGATAGAATGAGATCCACCACGGTTAACCATACTACCATCGGCTATCTCTTGTAATGCACTTTCAACCTCAGTAGAGGTGAAGTAGTTACCACTGTCTGTTATATCAACATCTTGAGCAGTAACTACAATGTTAAGATCTTCTGCGTCGATTGTGATAGCACCAGTTTCAATAGCAGATAATCTTTCTGCTACTGTGTTGTAACTTGACTGTGGGTTAGTACCCAGAGTACCCTGAACTGCCTCTATGGCTTCATTCACCTTACGGTGTAGAGCAGAGTGATTCTTCGCAACTGATTCTGTTTTATCCGACGACGTTGGTAGCGGGAAGGTGTCGAACCCGCTTGGATAATTTGAGGCCATAAGACTATCTTCTCCTAGAATATATTATCTAGGTATATAGTAAGGCTAAAAATTAAAGGATTTCGTTTTTAAGAAGCTCAGCTATTTCAGTTCGAATTTCTTGTAATTGAGCCCTACAAGTATTAGGATGTTCTGTGGTTTTAATGGCTATTTGAGAAGCTTTTATACCATCTATGTAACGCCATTTTAATAATTGCCTTTGATGCGTGGTCAATTTGTCGAAGGGGAACATCGCCGTATCACCTAAGACCCAATATTCATCAATCTCTTCGGGTCCAAGTAGATCTTCAAGAGCAGGAGTGATAGGCGCAACGTTAATACTATTAGCATCACTGCCGTCAGCATTATAGGATGAGGAAACTGAGTCATCAGAATATAATGGGAAAGAATGACGACCTAACTGATCAATGAGGAAGTCTTTTACGTTCTTCTGTAAAATGAAAAACATATAATTATATATGAAACCACTAAAAGGAATAGATCCTCTTCTCTCGTATTTATTAACGCAATACAGGAAGCTCATTTGTACAGTTTGACGTACATCTTCCTCGTCACCATAACGTTTTACTATAAAATTGATACCCGACACAACTTTATTAACCTCTTTAAAAGTTTGATGATTGATCTTGTTATATTTTAACCTGATTTGAGTACCTTTATCTGGCACAAAGATACTAATAAATCTTCTAATGTCATAATCATGTAAGTCAAACTTTCCTTTATATAAAAGGCTTACATATTTGGTAATAAAATTATTGAAGATTTCTAATAACTGAGCTTGGGCTATGGAATCACCTTTTTTAGCCTTGGCCACTAAGATCTGTATCTCTTCTTCGGGAAGTTTATAGTATTTATCTGAAGCTGACTGACGCTTCTTTTCTTTTCTCTCTTTGTTTTGCGTCTCATCAAAGATGATGGTTTCATCATCAACTTGAGGTTCAGTATCATTCTTCATTTCTTGCCTTCCCATAAAGCTATCTTATCAGCTGTCAACTCCTTGATGTTCTCGTAATAAAGAATATTAGCTACACCTAACTTAGTAAAAAATATTTTATTAGCTTTATTAGACTTTGATATTACTACAATTAATTTTTTAAAATCATCAGGGTAATGCTTTTTGAATTTCCTTAATTTATTCCTACCTCGGCTATCTAAATAACCTTTAACCTCTATGTATTCATCAGTCTTAGGGAGGTAAATGTCGGGTATATAAATATGCCTCCTACCATTAGCGGTAGGAGGAAATTCAAATTGCTTAGGTTCAAACTGGAAATCAATTTTATATAGACCCAACGCCCTCATACAATTAGCTTCCCAGGCTGAGCGCGCAACAATACCATTGAGATCTTGCCTTAAGCCAGTACGAGTGTTTTGATATGCGTTGCCGCGTTTTGTTTTACGCTTTTTCTTAGGCGCTTCTATCTCGGGGACGACTTCAACTAACTTTTGTTTCCTAGGTTTAACTACTTTTCCCCTCGAAGTAAAAAACAGTCTCTCATTTTCTATATCAATAATCATTGAACCTCCTAATTATATAGTATTATACAACTATATAATATAAAAAGCAAATTATCGATTATTGAAATTTCTTGAGACGCTTTACACCTGCTGGACAAGTCCCATCAGAAGCATATGAACAGTACATACAGTTACGTTCGTTCGGCGTAGGTAGGAAGTTCTCGGTACTAAGGATCTCTGAGATCTTTTCTTTGATGTTTACTTCTACATCTTCAAGATGTTCTTTAGTAAACAGGTGTCCCCTTGTGGCATTCGATCTCAGATAATATAGCTCTGCTTCAATATCTTTATCAGGGTATAGATAATTCATATATAGACTATATATACCTAGCTGAACATTAGTAGGAGTTTCTTTCTTTGTTATCTGGCGCTTTCCTGTCTTGTAGTCAATGATCTTAACCTTATCATCTTTGACTACAATAGCGTCGATAAATCCATTGATACGAGCATTATCTAATACAAAACTAAATGGAAGTTCTTTTTCAGTTATTTCTATAGGTCCAGAGTTTACGTTAGCGAAGTCAATCAACATATCTTCGCCATCTTGCACCATCTGACGAGGTATCTCTTCATTTGGATCGTAATAATTTAAAGCATCTCTATAGTTTTTAAGAAGCTCTAAGGTATTAATCTCTTCTTCGTTTTCTAATGTTACCTCTAATGCTTTGTGGATGATATTTCCAAGGACAGCAGGAGGACCATAGGTTTGTGGTACCTGTACGATATATGAGTAGTAATATTTAAGTTTACACCATTCAAAAGTACTGATTCTAGAGTAGCTCATATTTTGAAGGGCTAATCTTTTAAGTGGATGTAAAGAATCTTCAGTATCTATCAATGTAATACTCCAATAGTTCATTATTGTTTTTTATAAACTCAATTATATCTGAAGTAATAATACTTATGACAAGTTCTTCAGAATAACTAGAACCATCTACAGAAGTACACCCACTAATAAACCAGATTGCATGTAAAATCTCATGCAATAAAGTATCTTTTAATAATGCTTCTGGTAAACCTTTTTTAATATAGATAGTTAATTCGTGCGCCGCAAAGATACCTAAGACATTATCTTCCGGAGTGTATTGACCACTGGCATCGTGTGATGCAGGGTCTTCTACCTCACGTATTTTGATCTGATAATTTCTTATAAAAATGTTGTTATTATCTATTTTCATCTTCATCGTCAAGATAAATTAACTCCCCATCTTCATCGACAATAGTCCCATCTTCAAGAATAAAAATATTATTCTTCTTGTCGTACCAACCCTCTCTTACTGGAACTAATCCACTTTCTCCAAACTCCATAAAATCATCTTCAAATCTAGGACTCATTTTCTATCTCCTTTTCAGCCTTTTCTGTTTCTATAAAGTCAATAGCTCCACCAACAAGGTGCATAAATGCTACCAGTTGTTCGTCTTTTACTTCAAACATTGCGGCACCAATAATCCACCAAGTAGTATAGCCACCGTTTTCTTTCTCATATATTTCGACAGCCATTTCATGATGAGGCTCGTCTGCCATCCCAATTAGATGAATTCTTTCAGACATTATTTCCCTGTAATTTCAACAGGATCCCAGTTAGGATCGTTTAGCTTTTCTCTTTGCTCTTGCAGCCACATCTTCCAGTCTTTTTCGTCTTGAGATTCTGAATGGACTTTGATATCACCTTGGAAGGGGTTCCCAGGGAATTTCTTAGTGATAATAACACCCTGTTTACTCACCCAACGTAAGATTCCCTGAGTACACATACATACATCCATGGGATGTGGATCTAGTTCTCCATATGGATCATAATGTCCACTACAATCTCTACACTTAGCGTTTGCTTCGTGTCTAGCTTGGCATCTAAAACATGATGTACATAATTCAAAACAGTTTCTATCTGTGGGATTTTTATAAGTGCCTTTTGCAGCCATGTTATACCTCTAGTATCTTTTTTAGAACTTGTTCAGATTTCTTGTTAACACAATCTTTAAACTGTAATCTTACTAAAGCTTTATTATCTCTATCATAATAATCAAGATAAACTTTTGACTTACCTTTATTGTTATTTATGATATCAATCATTTTCTTAAGTTTATTATAAGTTATTTCTTGATCTGATTCTAAGTATATATTTTCTTCACTTGAAAGTATTTCTAGTTCAACAAGATCAAACTTAATTAATCTGATCGAGACGATGGGGTTTTCGTCCTCTCCGTATTTATCAATTATACCTTGGACAGTGATAAAATCACCACGTGTGAATGGTTTTTCAGGTAGCCCCTCTGCATACTTAGGCATAATACTAACTTCGATAGAATTATTGATATCTTGTAAGACGAGGTTAAAGAATCTCTTACCCTTACGTGTTACTTTCTTTTCTACGTTGACGATGACACCAGATGTTATGATGAAATCACCCTCATCTTTAAAGAATGCTGATTTAATTGGTTCATACTTAGCGTTAGATTGCGCGAAGTTTTTCATTGTCTCAAATGGATGCCCAGAAATAAATACTTTCAGTTCATTAAATTCATCCATTAACATATTGACATATTCTAATCTAGAATAGTTTTCAATAGAATTAAATATTGGTAGCGGCTCCATCAACTGGTCGAAAGCGCCTGCTGCTAACAGATGATCCATCGTCTTCTTATTGAGAAGTGAAGTATCTACGTTTCTCAAGAAAGAAAAGAAATTATCAAACTCCTTCCCTTCTCGACTCTGTAGAAGTGGATTAATAGTTGTCTCACTTAGACCTTTAATCCCACTTAGTCCATAGATAATATTGTTATCATCTAATACTTTAAACGAAATATTAGAATCTTTTACGTTAGGCAGTTCTACATTAATATTTAATCTCTTGCACTCGTTGAGATATTCACGTAACCTATCTTCGTTGTCTACAACAGTAGACAAAGCTGCCGCCATAAACTCTGCGGGATACTTCGCATGAAGATATGCTGTCACATAAGACAAAAACATATATCCAGTAGCATGCCCTTTACCGAAGGAGTAAGAAGCGTGGTGTTCAATCTCGGCGAAGAGTTGAGCGGCTACTCTCTCGTTCATGTCGACCGTAGCGACACAACCCTTAACGAACTTATCCTTCATCTTAGGCATAAGTTCTACTTTCTTTTTACCGACGATCTTTCTCAAGTCATCAGCTTCCATAATAGTGAATCCTGCTACGTCAGTAGCTATCTTAAGAAGCTGTTCTTGGTATAGAAGTAATCCGTATGTTGAATTAAGAATAGGTTCCAAAGAAGGGTGAAGGTATGTAACGGCCTTTTTGCCATGTTTTCTATTGATGTATTCGAAATGTACGTTAGAACCCATGGGACCAGGACGATAAAGCGCTAGGATAGCTGATATATCCTCGACTCTTTCTGGCTTAAGACCTACCGTCACTTCGCGGATACCATCAGATTCCATCTGAAACGTTCCCATATTATGACCCTGAGATAAAGCGTCGAAAACCGTAGAGTCATCTTCCGCCTGATCTAAAATCTCATAGATATTATCATAATGTATGCCTTTTGTCTCTTTTAGAAAGTCCAAACACATAGAAATAATATCTAAGTTTCTAAGACCCAAAAAGTCAATCTTCAATAGACCTAGCTGATCGATTCTACCCATTTCCCACTGGGTAACAATGGGTTTATTCTCGCCCTTCTGGAATACCGGGACGTAATCTGTTATAGGTTTATCTGCAATAACAAGTCCGGCTGCATGGATGCCAGTTTCTCGCCATAGACCTTCAATTCTTTTCGCCTGATCTATAACTTCCTTTGCTTCAGAATCTGTCTCGTACATGACTCTGAATTCATCAGATCCTAGACATTCTTCTAGAGTAGGGAAGACACCAAATAGGGGCGGGGGCATAGCTTTCGAGATCTTATCCCCTAAGTCATATGGATAGTCTAGTACTCTAGCTACGTCTCGAACTGCCTTCTTAGCTTTGATTGTATTGATGGTCCCGATCTGTGCGGTGTGATCATAACCGTACTTCTGTCGGGTGTACTCAATAATCTTATCTCTATAACGAGAGTCACAGTCTAGGTCGATATCAGGGGGACTATTTCTACCGGGTACCAAGAATCTTTCAAAGATTAAATCATACTTAAGTGGATCAACTTCAGTAATGAATAAGCAGAATGACACCAAAGAACCAGCCGCAGAACCCCTAGCAGGACCCATTAAAATATTTTGAGACTTGGCCCACTTCACGATATCTGATACGACTAAGAAGTAATTAACAAATCCCATTTCATTAATAACTTTAATCTCATAGTTAAGTCGATCAACTACGGCCTGATTTTCTCTCCAGTTCTCACCAAATCTTTCCGCAGCACCTGCAGCAATCTCTCTATTCAGAACCATTTCTGGTGTTTCATGAACTTGAATCGGGTATTCCGGGTAATGATTCTCTTTAAAAGAAAGATTCAGATCATGCTTCTCATAGATTAACATAGTGTTATCTACGTACTCATTATGACCCCATAAAGAAGTCATCTCATCGTATGATTTCAAGTAGAATTCATTTCCACTAAACTTAAATCTCTCTTCATCAGACACACGGCTACCAGTATTTATACAAAGCATGATGTCATGATGATTATGATCATCTTTGTGTGTATAATGGGAGTCACACGTAGTTACGATGGGTGCATTTATTATGGTAGCAATGGCGACTAATGCTTCCCATGTTTTTCTTTCCTCTGGAATACCATGGTTATGTAGTTCGATGAAATAGTTTTCTTTGCCTACTATTTCCTGCATCCTACCTGCCGCAGCTAGCGCAAAAGCAAAGTCGTCACGTAAGATAGCTTGTTGAACTTCACCAGATAGGCAGCCAGACAACACAACTAGCCCTTCATGGTGATCTTCAATCAGCTCATGGTCTAATCTAGGCTTAACGAAGTAGCCCTCAAGATAAGCCTTAGACGATATCTTTAATAGATTTTGATAACCAATATTATTATAGGCTATCAATCCAATATGATAGGGACCTCTCTGATCCCATTCACTACGTGCACGACCTGATCTCTCATCTTCATCCTTGTCGAAACGAGTCTTTCTTGACTGATAAGCTTCCAGTCCAGGAAAATACTTTACCCCCACACTTTGTGCGGCATCGTATCCGTCAAGTAATCCATGAAGATTCCCGTGATCAGTGAAAGTTATTGCAGGTTGATTTAGTTCTTTAGCTCTAGCCGCATATTCCTCAAACTTAGACGCCCCGTCTAACAAGGAACTAGTTGAGTGGGCGTGCCAGTTAACCCATTGCTTCATTTAAACCTCTTCTAGTATGAATTCGAAGAAGTAATTATACCACACCGTACCGGTTCATACAACTAAGTCGTTAGAAGGAGATATTATAATCAGTGTTTGTCAACGCATTTGAGATAATATTCGTACCAATCGATCCAACTGGGCCTGAATTGCATAGAATGATAGATCCAGTCCCGGAGCGTTCAACAAAATAATCAAAGCTATTGTTTGTTCCACCCCAGATATTACCGTATACTATACCTCTTGTATCCCCAAGACCAAATCCTGGATGAGCATTACTAGGGCTCTTATTGTTAGCGATAATAAAGCAGTTGGTTACAGAATAATTATCTTTAGTTGCATATATACTCGGACCAAGACCGGTAACGTCGACGTACAGGTTGGTGACTAGAACATTTTCACCGTCAATCCACAAGTTCCAGTTACGGGAAGCCCCAGCAGAAGAGTTCATCGTTAAGTGACCTCCACGAACAACCCATCCATCCTGCCCTAAATATCCTCCGCCATGATTTAAACCATTACACTGGAAATCTTCGATGACTCCATCAGTACAGGCTGATCCAGGTTGAGTGTTTTTGACGATCACTCCTATGCCACCATCATTACCAATATGATCGCAGTTAATAGATCTTTGTTGAGCGTACACGCCAGGAGTTGTATCGGTACCATTAGTAAATAGGAGACCACAGCCAACGGCAGTTGACCAAGTAGGGGTTAAGCCACCTCCAGGAAATCCTGCAACTTTGGGACTTCTGAATTGAATGCGAGTCCAGGTAGCCTTCCAACCAGCAGAAACAGCACAACAAGCTGCAACATTATTTGCGTCAATCGTAAAATCTTCAAACTTATATCCATGACAGTTATTAGAAGCATTTAGAACAGCTTGATAAGTTCCGGATGGAGCACTTCCCGAGTTCCATCTTAGAACCGTTCCAGCTAAAGCACCCGTGGTAGCACCAGGTCGAGGTAGAGATCCCTGACCCCTAATACATAAAGGCCAAACGGTAGAACTATCATCTGCTGACCCAGTTGTAACCGGCCTCGTTTGTATTGGTGTTGTAATAGGGATATCGCGTTCAAGAAGATCAATACGACCACCTTTATGTCCCGTCCCACCAACATAATTAGAACAATGGTCGATTAGGGCTTGCAAAACTGTAGCAGCGTTTGTATTAGTAGATATAACTCCATGCACAGAGCACTTACCAATAAAGTTCGATCCTTCTTTTACAAAGATTCCAAGACTAGGTGCGCCAGAAACACTATCAATAGCTATTTCATTAGTGTCTACAGCAGCCGCTAGAGCTTGATAATATGTATACCAGGAGAGAGCCCCCTGAGCTGGTAAGTCTGGTAATGGCATGTTTTTTTCCTAGATGAATTAAGGTGTATAAGATAGGTTGAATCCCGTATTAGTAGAAGCATTTGAGATGATAGCCGTTCCAATTCGATCAGAAGGACCAGTGTTTCCCACTATCACTGACTGTGTATTAGTACGCTCAATAAAGTGCGAGAATGTATTTGTATTTCCATACCAAATACATCCAGCGACAGTGCCTTTTGCACCTCCCAGTCTGATTGCTGGATAAGTATTATTGATGTTTTTCCCGTCAGATTTAACTTTACAATTTACAATACTAAAGTTATTATTGTCGGCCCAAATATTAGGACCAAGTGGAGTAACCCCAACATCGACTGATCCGACATGCAAGAATCCATTCTTTAACCATAGATTCCAGTTTCTAGTGCCTGAAGCAACGTCACTCATTTCAAGCTGTCCGCCACGGACACCCCAGCCACCGGTACCAATATAAACGCCTCCATCATTACAGGCGTAGCACTGTATATCTTCTATTCTGCCATCAGTACACCCAGAACCGCCCCGACTGTCTTCTATCATTAAACCAATTCCACGATCAGGACCAATAAATTCGCAGTTAATAACCCTTTGCTGTACGTATCGGTCACCTTGAGTGTCATTGCCATTAGTTATATATAAACCAAGACCAACCGCATTGGTGCGCGTTGGCGTTAATCCTCCACCACCAAAACCAGCTGGTTTTTGATTCCTGAATTGAACACGGTGCCAAGTAGCCTTACGTCCTGCTGCAACAGCACAACAAGCTGCCACGCTGTTTCCGTCAATCGTAAAGTCTTCAAAGATATAACCATGACAATCGTCATTAGCATCTAAAACAGCTTGATATGTACCGCTAGGAGCTGTTCCAGAGTTCCACTTGAGCACAGTACCCCCTACTGCACCAGTAGTGCCACCAGGTCTTGGGAGTACGCCCTGCCCTTTAATATAGAGCGGCCAAACCGTAGTACTAGTATCTGTTGCTGCTGTTGTAACTGGCCTGGTCACAATCGGACTCGTAAGTAGAATCTGATCGACATTTAATTCTATCTTACCACCCTTATGACCAGTGCTTCCATCGAAGTTAGAGCAATGATCTATCAGATCCTGGAGAACCGTCCCACCATTAGTGTTGGTTGAGATAACTCCGTGTGTGATACACTTACCGACGAAGTTGTTTCCAACCTTAATCATCAATGCCATGGTGCTTAAGTCAGAACTTAAAGATAAGATATCAGTTTCATTTTGATTAACAGCATCATGCAGGGCTTGAGCATATGAATACCAAGAAGTATTTCCTTGGCTTGGAATAGTTGGCAATGGCATTTAAATTCCTCCTAAAGGCGTGGTACCAAATGGGTCTAAACCGAATCCAGCAAAACTTGGTGGGGCTCCTAAAATACCCCATACTCCAGCATAAGATATTGATCCAGGCGTTACTGTTGAAGCTTCTACCTCAACTGCAATCATATTACAGTTAGTATTTGCTGTTGTCTGGATCCATCCTGGATTTAAATCATCTCCTGGATCTCCGTTATAGTAACCACAAAGATGGACAGAAACAGGTGCAGAAGCAGATCCAGTAACATTAGAAGTAGTCCAGTCTACATCACCATTAGTATCTGAGGTCAACTCTAGTCTAGCTGTAGCTTGAGAGTTGGTGTTTCCGGCAACGAATACTATAACTCTATTGTCCGTTGATCCAGGACTATTCATTACTATGGGTTCGTCTAGGTTGCTGGTTGTGGCGGTGTGACCACCAGAAGAATAAGCATCTACGTAGCCTGCAGAAGTCGTACCACTACACTCAATTATAGTAATACACCCAAAGGCGGGTTGGTTAGTATATGAATAGGTAAGGACACCTGACCCAGTTGAGGTCGCATGAGCGTGAAATAATGTTGATCTACGCCTTGTTGTTCCAGTAGAAGCCCATAAGTCATCGACTACTTGAGTCCACGTTTGAGACCAACCAGATAACGTCGGTATATCTGGGTCAGAACTGGACTGCCTGAATTGAGTAACTAATACAAAATAATGGCGGTCAGTGACGTGTGATACAGAGTTAGAGACTTCTGACGTAGCGCCAGGAGAATAGTCTAGTCTAGTATCTAAATGGGTAACTGAAATAGCCATTAGCTAATCGTTTCTGTATATTCAATCCAGATGGTAGCATTTGAGCCGGGGGTACCAGAACCGATCTGATCAATATCTACGGTTAATATGTCTCCAGCAGAAACAGATGTAGTGTTTGGAGTAGAGGTCATATCTGAAGTAGTGCTGACAGCTATAGTTGGTCTGTTTCCTTGAGTACTAAAGATCGTTGTTCCATTTTTATTAACATCGAAGATAATCGAAGCGCCGGTTGGTGCTGTACCCACTGCTACATAAACATTAGTTATCGTAGCGTTACGCTTGAATGGTATCGGTGTCGCACCACTACCAACTACCAAAGTCCCTGGATAGGTAATGATTTTTTCTAACTTAGTTGTAACAGTATTTTGTGAGGCAAGGGTGCCAAGTCCATCTAGATCAGCTTTGTAAGCAGTGGTAAACGCTTCTTCAGTATCTTCTAAAGCCTGTGTCCAACCCTGAACTAACGTTCCGATATCACCCTGATCTAACAGAAGACTGGTGTCGGCTATGCCGTGGACGTTGGGAGTGGCAGCGGCGTGTGCTGCTAGCTCTAATGACCCTATATAAGCCAATGAATTCCATGCTAAAGAACCATTACCTAACTTAATCTTAAATGTATTGGTTTCAAAACCAATTTCACCGGCAGCTAATATCGGGTTAGCTGACGTCCAGTTTGCGGCTGTGTCTCTTCTGACCTGCCAGGTACCTTCAAATGTAGCCATTAATGTTTACTCCATATATTAGTTAGACTAAATATATAGTAAAGCGCAAAAAGTCCAAATCAACGGCCAGAGTGTCCGAAACCACCACCACGATCAGGGCCACTCAACGTCTCAACTTCTTTCCAGATTGTATTATATACAGGCTGGATAACTAATTGAGCTATTCTGTCACCTCTTTGAATCGCAAAAAGATTTTCTAGATCTGTATTTAATAATACGACTTTGATTTCTCCACGATAAGAAGCATCGATGAGTCCAGGCGAGTTGACGATAGTTATACCATGTTTAAGAGCCAATCCCGATCTAGGCGTAATCAGTCCACAATAACCAATCGGAATAGCGATTGAAATACCCGTACCAATTAATTTTCTCTCACCGCAATCTAGCAGATCATCTTGAGTCGCATAAAGGTCCAAACCGCCGTCACCAAAATGAGCAGTTTTAGGTAATGGTAAATCTTCATCTAACCGAATAATTTCAATTTCAAGATCCTGCATTTATTATCCGCCACTTCCTGGGTTAATCATCTCACCACGACGCCTACGCTCTTGTAGTCCTTGCACTGCACCTTGTGGGATAATTCTCATTGGCCCCTTACAGAAAGGACATACCCCAGATTGTCCCGACATAGCAAACTTATCTCTGCTAGCAATCGATTCTGGGATAATAGATAGACAATCAAAACAAAGAGCAACCAGCTCATCCGAACTATCGTCAACATTAAGAAGATCTTCTAATCGGGTTTCTTCTTTATCATTTTCATTCATTATAATTCTCCACTTTTTAGCATTGTATAAGCATATCGAATAGGAGATGGCTGAGCTTTTTCTTCTGATTCAATATATTTCCCATCACCTGTATTAATTAGTTTGGGTCGGGGCTCCATCTTAGAGCAACCACTACATATTATACCAACTTCTTTAGCCTTTTGGCAAGTAAAAGGTCGGCCACCTATGCCATACTCTCTTCTCTTAACCCAATCTTCTATATGTGCATTAGATATCTCAAAGTGATAATCACTACAATTCTCTAATATCTCATGCAGGTATCTAATAGATTCTTCAGTATAAGTTAAAAGTGAGCATAAAAATAATCTTTCATAGTGATCCAAATGATGATTCTTTTTAGCTTTAATTTCTAGTTCTTGTATAGTTGGGCAACCTTTTACCAGTTTAAATTTGTCAAACTTCTTAATTGTATCATCGAAGTTTCTAACATACCCGGAACCTTGTTCCAAGAATCTAGAGAATAAATCTCCACTATTATACTTAGGTAGTAAGCTTTGTTCGTATTGATACGAATATTCCCGATACCATCGATTCGCATGATAATCGAAGTGTTGCTCAGGCTTATGAAGATCTTCCTGTTTCTTTCTGCTTCGTATGAAAATAGCATCTAGCTTATCTTCTAACAGTAGATCTTTACACTCTACTTTATAATTACCAGTCGTTCCATGTTTTGTGTTGGGAACGCGCCACATTCTTCGTATGTCATATACCTGGTAATCGACACATTTTAGTCCAAGTTTCTGCTCAAGATCATGAGCTATGAATGATGATATTTTTGGTAGATCATCTGAGGCGGAAATACCTAGAACTAATGGCTCAACTTCGATATGACATCCCTTCATTCCTGAGAAATAAATATCGATAGCATCGATGGGGATGTATTTTAACAGTTCATCTAGAATCTTTTGGGCATCTTCGAAAGCTAAGAATAAATCAGTCTTATGATCTAAATCAAAATAAAGAGGACCTAGCGGAACGCCCTTGTGTACGTCTTTAATGTCGTACTGATATACGGATCTATATATATTAGTGTCATCGTATTGCGCAGCATAATCTGATAATTCAGCTACATCAATAAGCTTGGGTGTGCCAATCTTATTATTCCAGATCTGTTCTCTAACAAATTTCGGACCCTGATCTTTAAAATTCTCAATGATTCTACCGACTTCAATGTATTTAAATCTAGAAGTATATTTATTAGGGTCATCTGGCAATCTCATTTGATAATGCCTTTTCCTTCCGGCGCATCAAAACGCCAAACCTGTATCTTCTTATCGTTAAATAGCTTTTGGTTTTCACGATGGAATACAATCTCTCCCATAAACCATTCGTTATTTTTAAGAATCCAATTTCTAATATTTAAATCTTTACTCAAATCCATCTATCCTTATTTATCTCAGGTCCGTCAACAATTATATGTAGACTTGAGGCTAGGAAGTCTGCTATATGCACAATGTTTTCTAATTCGTTTTTAGGTATAGTCTCTGGAATAGGGGAAAAAATACCGTGTGAATAACGGATTAGTTTAAGAATAAGTTCTAGATGATTAAACTCTATATCTAACGTGTTATCCTGTGGTGGATGAATATTATTCTCTTCGTCGTAACTACGACACATCTTGACCATACCATCTACTGTATAAATATGCATAGGGTCGTGTATAACACTGGTGTTTGACTCATCGGCCCAGTAAGCTTTAGTGATATCGTGTAATAAAGCAGCTGCTAAGATGCAATCAATTTCTTCTTGAGTTAAATCAATAGTAACTGTAAGTAATGCTGCTATTCTTACGACTCTCTTAGTATGGATGATTAGACCTTCAGGACCGTACTCATCAGGCGGGTGAGTCTCTGGTACAGTTGAAGCTGGGGAAACCCAAAAAGGTTCTGCCATCTTCATAACAGATCTTATAAAAGATTTAATCTTTGGATCGTTAATGATTTCTATTTCATCATGAAAGATTTTGATCTTATTGTCATCATCATCTATTTCTTTTTTCTTCTCTAAAAGCGAGTCAATTAACGGGTGTTCACTCATAATCGTTTTTCCAACAGTCATACATTACGTCAATCGCCGAAGCAATTAGGTTATATATATCAACCTCGTAAAATTCTACTAATTCTAATATCTTTTGGGAATCTTCTAAGTCAAAAATAACTCCAATCTTCCCTTCATTACTTGTCACGTAATCAGATTTTGACATCATTGAAACTCCAGTTAGCACATGGCTTATCGTATACACACGATTTACAGTAAGCCGTCAATCCTCTACGAGGTGGGAAACTCTGTTCTTTTTCTAAAGATTCACACCAAAAAATCATAGCTTTAATATCTTCAGGCTCAACTTCTATCTGCTTAGCTCCAGGTATCGTTGAACCAAAGTCCCAAATGAAATAACTTACCTTCTCTTTACTTTTGTTTCTGTAATGAAAAGCGTAGTCCAACATTGCAAAATCAAATGTCCAATAACTACTTGGCTTTTTTAGATCAGAAGTAATCCACTTATAAACTATGTACTCATAGCTACCAGTCTTATTCTTTTTGCGTGTCACTAAATCAAACACGCCCTCGATCGCCACATGCTTATTGATCGGAACAGTAAAAGATTCGTCAATTAAAACTACTTCTTCATCTAACTTGTTTGCGAAATACTCATGGAAAGCCATAAGGGCAGCAGCTGCTTGTGTCGTATATGAGATATCGCTTTCCCATAGAATTTCGTTTCTAGCTGTCGCTATATCTATAGCAGAAGTATCTTCCTTAAACCAATTCTTCTGCCACCTATGTTCTAATGCTTGGTATGAAGGCTCGGAGAATGCCTGTTTCTTATAGAAAAAGAAGGTAGCTATTGATCTAATCGTTTCACTAAATCTTTCTACTCTTCTCTTTCTAATATTCTTGGTTTCTTCCATCTCATCATTATATTTGAAATCATAATAACGTCCGCATACCTGAAAGTCTTTGAGTGATTGTGCGGTTACTTTAATCATACAATAGATCCTAAATCTTCTAATTCTACGAACTCCATATTATATCTAATATCTTCTTTTTCTGGAACATAAGCTACATATGATTTAATGTTATCTATATATCTAATTACGGGAGGTGTATCTGCGTACTCTGTCCCTGTAATTCTATTCTTAACGATTTGTGTCTGCATAAGTCTTTCGTCGATAGTGTCATCGTCCATAGCATCTTTTTGTGGCGTTAAGAACAATGCAATAGTTGACTTTTGAGTGATAGTGACAGACCCACCCATGTCCGATTGATCTAGTTTTTCCCGCTTTTCTTTAGTGGAGTTAATGTTCTGTTGAGCGGTAATAATAAATACTGCATCCATATCTTTGGCCAACTTTTCCAAGCCGACCATAATCTGCTCAAACTCACCCCATCTAGCTTTGCCACCAGACTTAATAAACATCGATTGGATAGTGTCGATAACTACAACGTCAGGCTTACGTGCTCCATGACCTAAGACATCTCTCAACCATCTCTCCAAGTCCTCAAAGAATAAAGTATCCGGGTCATGTCTGATCATGAGACGATCACCCCATTCTTCAAGTTTATCAGTAAAGGTTTGGGTCAGTTTAGATAACTCACCTGATGTCAACTTATTCGCCTCTGCGTATACATTTCGTTTAATGATCTGCGTCATCAAAACTCTTTCCCAGTGAGATTGAGCTTCTTCGAAGTTAATAAACAGGACAGAATAACCTTCATCTAACCAGTTATTACACAGACACTTAACAAAAGTTGACTTACCCATACCACTAAGCCCAACTATTGAGTGGACACCACCCCGGAAAAATCCTCCATCTTCTGAATACCCCAACGCCATGTTAAGTGACGGAAATTGGGTCTTCAAAAACGGTGGGATATCCCACAGCTTCTCGACATCGTTAATGATGTCCTTAGAAGTTCTAACTGAAGCTAAAGGATCATAGTCAATATCTTGGGATAATGATTTGATTTCGTCAGTTAATTTATGTATCTGGTCGTTATCGAGTAAAGTAGGACCGGATAATAATTCTTTTAAGTTCTGTACAGAATCTAGTTGTCTACGCTTTCTAGCTCTATGTTGAACTAATTTAATAATACTATTGTAGTCAGATATTTCAATACCCATTAAGGTATCAATAAATTCTTCGACTCCTATAGAGCCACCTAGAGCATCTTGGATGTCTGTCTCTGATTCAATCCAAGTTTTAAATGCAATTGGGTTAACTGGATCTAAACTTGTTTTGGCATGGAAAGCTAATAAGGCCTTATAAAACTCATAGATCCCAGTATAACCATGAACTTTTCCTACATCTTCTGGGTGTAACTCCTTAGCGAATTCTGTTATAGCACCAGCATCTCGAAATGCAGATGCTAACACTTGCAAATCGAATATGTTTTGTTCGGACATTAAACATTCTCATTTCTTTTTACGTTCTTCTTTTAACTTGCGCCGTAACTCACGCTCATAATCTTTACGACGTTGCTTTGCTTCCTCATAATAAGGATTATTCTTCACCGTTAATTGAGACTTTGTTTGTAGTTTACTTTTAATCTTAGGTTTTATTTGTACCTGATTATTATCGTTTCTTATTGCTGTTAACAATCTATCAAATACTAAGTCTTCAGTTAGGACATCATTATACCTAAACACTACCAAAGTAATACCATGTTCTTGACATAGTTGTATTTTTCTTTCGTCACGATCTTTTGATCTTTCAAAGTCATGATAAGTATCGTGGAATCTAGCAATGAATTCGAAATGTTGACGGCCGTGATATTCAGCTGCCAGTTTATATTTAGGGCAGTAGACATCTAACATCAATCTTTCCCCAATGTGATGCTCATTTATGATCTCTGTCCCTGGAAGAAGCTTCTGCATAATTTGAGTTAATGCGCCTTGACCTCTAGACATTTTTCTGTCTCTACGTCGTATCCAGCCCAGTCCCAAATCTTTTTGTTTTCTTTGCACTTCTGCTTGAGAAATATTTAGCTCTTTTGCTATCTCTGCTATTGACATATTTGTTTCTAATAACAAATCTAGCAATGCATAGTTTTGGCTCCAGAAGTCTTCCATTGTTGACCCCTTAATTTAAGTTATGTTTTCTGATATTAACTCTAAGACTAAATCGCTTAGACTATACGAATACCCTTTCTCTTCGTTATTTAGATACCATATCCAATAAGATTTACCCAGGCAATCTTGTACCTGGGTAATCTTGATCTCATTTAATTTAGGTTTTTCCTTTTTAAAAAAGTTCACTCAACACTTTTTCTTTTTCTTTTTTGAGGAACTCATTTCATTTGTTTTCTTTTTTGACTTTGACTTCATTTTTGGTGCGCCATAATCATTTGATGATGTAGCCATATTATCTCACTTTGTTATCTCTTGGTATATCCATTTATATGTTTTCTCCATACCTTCTTGGAGGGAGATGCTGGGTTCCCAGTCATAAAGTTCTTTGATCATAGTATTATCACTATTTCTACCACGAACTCCTTTGGGAGCGTCTAATTTATAATGACGTTCTAGATTAATACCAGCAATCTCTTCTACTATAGTAACCAATTGATTGATAGAAACTAGCTCTGACGAACCAAGATTTACCGGTTCAACATTATCACTATTTGTGATGAGTTGAATACCATGTAGACAGTCATCAATATACATGAAGCTTCGAGTCTGTTCTCCATCGCCCCAGATTTCAATCTCGTGCTTACCAGATAGTTTTGCCTGAATCACCTTCCGACATATAGCAGCAGGAGCTTTCTCTCGGCCACCCTCATAAGTTCCCCAGGGTCCATAAACATTATGGAATCTAGCTACACGAGTAGGGATAAAGTAATCTTCTCTGAAGTGTCTGCACATTCTTTCTGAGAATAACTTCTCCCAACCATAGCCATCTTCTGGCATGGCGGGATAAGCATCTGACTCTTTAAGGGCTGTGACATTGGGGTCAACTTGCTTATCCGCCGCATAAACACAAGCGGATGAGGAATAGAAATATCTATGTGGTATATTTTCTTCACGACACGCTTTTAACATATGCGTATTGATAAGAACGCTTTCCATACAGGCAGCTTTGTGGGTTTCTATGTACCCCATTCCGCCCATGTCAGCAGCTAGATTGTATACATATTCAGGTTTAAAAGTTTTTATTAATCTCTTGCAATTATCATAATCTCTAAGATCATAGCTAGCAAAAGAAGTCATTGGTTTTGTCGGATAATACCAATCTTCAGGACGCTTAATATCAGCGCCAATTACATTATATCCCATTGCTTCTAAATGGAACGCAAGGTGCCCACCAATGAAGCCACCCGAGCCTAAGCAGAGTACATTCATAATACATTCTTCTTTCTTCCTCTAGGAGTGTTATTTTGATCCATGATAAATAGCTCTTTCACTGCACCCCATTTACCACGCATATCATATTCTCTATGACACCAATAACACAATTCCAACCAATCATCTAATTCTCTTTTATAAAGCCAACTTTTATTTGCCCACTGTACTTTTCTTTTGCTTTTACAAAACTCACATTCAGTTGGTTTTCCTTTATGGCGTCTTACCCAATCATGTAAAGCATCATAGCCTACTTGATCTCCTTTAAAATTATGAGGTATTTCTCCAGGTTTAAATTCTGTTTCAGGAGACAATCTTTGTCCTGGTTTAATCCAGGTTGGATTCTCTACTTTAAGTTCGTATTTAAGACCTTTAGGTCTAACACGATACTTATATTTACATTCTTGAGAACAGTATTTACCGCGGCCAGAATTTAATTGCCATTGAGCTATCTTAAATTCTTTGCCACAAGGACATAAATTAATCATTTACATTACCAAGGTAAACTTCCATTATTTCTTTTATACTGTAAGACTGCTTTTTTTATAATATCAAAAAGATTATTTGAATTCTCACGCAAAACTTTTTGATTATCAAGTTCTTCACGAACTATTTTTCTAATTAGTTCTTCTAATTCTTTATCATTATCATTCATACTGTTTTACTTTCTAATATAGAGAGCATCTCCGTGTGGCTGAGTTAATCGCTCGTCTGGATATACTCTTTCAAAATCTTTATACAGTCTATCTAAATCTTCCAACTTAGGAACATTCTCATAGTATTCTACTGTTGAATATTCAGAAATAATACCATCAAAATGATTAATATATTCTCCTATACCTCTAAATACCTTATCTTCTGCGCCCTGAACATCTAATACTAATAGATTATAAGGCGACAAATCAATATTGTTTTGCTGGATCCACGTGTCAAATCTTGTGGTAGTTAAATTAATACTACCGTTCACTAATGCGTGAGGATTATAATCTTGATGTAACTTTGGTTTTAGCATTGATGAAGCATACTCGTCGCGGGTTATCCAAAAGGTTACTTCTTGTCCATCTTGATCTGATAAACATAATTCAAAACCCTTCTGCTCCGGATAATATTCTAGATTCTCTCTCATCTTCACCGCATAATCTGGATGCGCTTCGATCCAAATTGCAGGCCATCCTAATGCTGCGTACTCCCATGCTTCTTCTGCGTAGTGAGCGCCAATGTGTACTACTCCACGAATAGGCTTCTTAAACTGCTCTTGTAGATAATCAAATCCAAAATACTCAGGCATCTTTTCTCCAATAAAAACATAGTTCGTTATTAGGGTGTGGTATATCTTCGCCAAAATAACTTTTAACTCCGGCTCGAACAGCAGCATCGTCGTAATTATCCCCAATAATAACTCCACCGCGAACGACAAGCTGAACCACGCGCTGTAGCGTGTTATAGACATCGTGTTCTGCGTGTGGTCCATCTATATATATGTATGAGATTCTAGGAGTGAACTGATTAAAGTATTCTTCCCAGCCCATCTTATTAATAGATATATTTAACTTAGTTCCGTTCTGAATATTAAGATTAAACCTACCTTCGATATCTCTATCTCTATAAGCTTTAACTTCGTAATCAGCGTAAGGTTGTGGAACCCAAGGGTCTATACACGTTAGTATTTTGGGGTATATGAGATTCATAGTGAAAACAGTTGAATGTCCTTCAAAACAACCAATTTCAATAAATTCTCCTGAATCATCTGTTATTTGATTAATAGCCCATTCTATTGATTGTTTAGTTAGAGGCGGGCACCACTGTTCATTAAAGATACATCCGGGTGGGTCTTCGTAATTATTCATAATCTTTTCCAATCAGGTCAATCATCTCTTGTATACCTTGATGTAGTTTAATGTAAGGCATTTGAATGTCAAATAAATTTCCACCCCATTGGTAATTAATTGGTTTTAATGGGTTAAATAGATTTTTAACTGTTTGACTAGTGTCTTTCTTCATGGAGAAGAAGATCTTTTTTTCTACATCATATGGAGGTACTAGTTCTTTGTCAGCGAAACCCATATATACATACTTAGCCAACTGTCGCATATTTACCCAAGGTTCTCTAGAGTTTACTACATCTTGAGTTGTACCTTTATAATGGTTGTAGTTTTGAGTTATATAATATAACATTGCGGCGGCATCTTTTGCATGCGTAAAGTGACGCTCTTCCGTGCCATCAGTACGACAAATGATTTGGCCATCTTCATACATCATCTTAATGAAGTCTGTGATGACATGTGATTTTTCTGGATCACTTTCATATCCATATACATTCCAGAACTTAACATTCACTCCACCCAATGCTTTAGTATAAGATTCACCAACAGCTTTCAGTTGACCATACACTGAGTCTGTCATATTAGACATTTGTGATGATGCGAAATAAAAAGGTTTCTTAGTTAAAGATAAAGCTAAAAAAGTATTCTCCATAATACGTATATTATTATGAATATAGCCTAACGAATTTTGGTTTGTACTAAGATATTTTGAACCACCAACATCATAAGCTAAAAAATGTATAAAGTCACTTTTTTCCATAGCATCAATAAGTTTGCTATCTACATTTTTGTCATAACTTAATCTAAGATCATGTTCGGGATCTAAAATAATATCCCACCTAATTACCGCATCACCTTGTGATTCAATATGATCACAAACATATTTACCTATCTGGCCTTCTGAGCCAAGAACTAAGTGTTTCATCTACTAACCTTTTCTATTATCCAATGAGCTAATGACATATTACCTTCCATGATTTGTTTTTGCGCACGTTCAAATACTCTATTTGAGGTAATCAAACTCGCCTCTTTGTCATGTGATATATGTCTTATTCTATCGACAATCGTATCAAGATCCCAATTAAAATCCACGTAATAATACAAAGAATCTTTAAAGTCCTGAAGTATAGGTGAGTTACTCACTGGAATTGTATTACAAAGAATGGGGTCAAAGTATTTATCTGTAATAGCATTGGGCCAATTCTCAAAGTCTATACAAAACTTGTATTGAGATAGAATAGAATACTTAGCCATAGGTGCAATCTCCCCCTTGATTCGGGGGTCATCTCCAACTAACCCCCTACCATAAAAATCTATATCCACATCTGATTGCAATAAGGCCTCTTTAATCTCATGCCGTCTAACATGATATTGAGTTAACACCTTACTGCTTACGATCATACAGATTTTCTTTTCCTTGGCAAACCAAGGAGGATATTGCCCTTTTGGTACCGTAGCAAATCCTAATCCATATTCAGTTTCACATGGAGGATCTTCTACGAATGAGTATATTGCCTTAACATTATCAAATTGTTTCCGCCGGGATTCACCATGCATCATTTCTGATATGGGTGGCGGTTCAAGTAGTAAAGCAATATTATTTTCTGGCGGGCTCTTAATATCGTAAACTGGATAATTAAAAGCTACAGCATGTGTGTAAGAATCGTCATCGACAAAGGTTGCCGAACCAAACTGATCTCCATTAAAACCATTTGTCTGCTGCTTTAGACGATCAATTAACTGACGAGAATTATTATCCCAATCACAAAACATTCTAATACGCATTAGATCTCTCTTTTAATCGGCAGCCAATATTCAGGAATCATTACACTCGTATCAATATGCTGAAGTGCTGGCCCATACCACGGCTCAGGATAGACAGTGAACTCGCCTTCACCAAGGTAAGCCGCCCACCAACTAAATGATGAGTTAGATATAATTTGACTATCACACAGACTTAACATGAATAAATCAATCACAGCCTCGACATTAGTTAGAGGGTGGGCATCAGTTAGTCTCATTACATCAGCGTCTTTAGGCGTACCCATACCAAACGCTGCGTCTTTAAATATCGACTGCTTCTTACACCACTCAATATCGTCAGAACAAACTAATATATCATCATAAATAATTGCATCTAACGCTTCTTCGTAGTATTCGAGAGAGCAAACTGGATGATGCTCTGGTAAATATATATTGTTAGCCCGACGGACGTGGACACCGACGATACGATCACCTTCTTTGTCCCACGGGAAATTCTCTTCAACAAGATATTTAGCGTATTCAGATGGTTCGAAAACATATTTAATAACCGTTTCTATATGTCTAAAATGATTTAAGTCCTGCAAATAACCTGGCCAGAAATCAATAAGTTCGCCCTCTTTAGGTTCAAAGTAATCTTCTGGCATATTAAAGTAAGGAAGATATTCCCAATCTGGGAAATAAACTTCGGCCTTAGCTTTATTAGCTTCACCAAGTACACCAGCTATCTGAAATAACTGATTACCAAGCGCACCATAATGGCCTAAGTTACTGAAGGTATATACTTTGTTCATAAAAATTTCCTATAGGTCTTATGGAAATGTCTTTCGTATTCTCTGAATAACTCCCAATTATCATGGTATTTGGGTTGATTAATCGTCGGGCCAACTTCATGCCAGATGTGGTAGATCATGTGATTAAATCTCTTCGGCGGTTCACCCAGAACTTTTTCAGCAACATAAGCAAAGATTCGATCGTCCCAACCCCATCCGTCACATCGTTCATCAAATCCACCTACTTCGTACATTGTCTCAGTTTTCATTCCGACAATTCCAGATACAGGTGGCATGGGGTCGTTGGGAGGAACTTTTAATTCCGCGTCATATTCAAAGTTAGCGTACAGAAGAATAACTTCTGGATCATCTTGAGTTAATTCAAGTCCAGTTTTCATGTTGATATTTAGGTATAACATATATGGAATAACCCATTTATATTTTCCTAAAGCATGCACTGAGTCTATTATTATTTCGGGATTCCAAACAGTATCTGCGTCAAGAGAGAATAAGAAAGGCCTATCTACTTTTCTAATTCCATCATTCCTAGCTTGAGATAAGTTAAAAAGTTCCGAGTCTTGTTCACCAATTACTATCTGACAACCAGGAAACATTCCTTTAAGTCGCTTGATATTCCAATTGAATATTTCTTCGCGCCGACCATGATCGGTTTTGAAAGGAATAACAAATGCTAATTCTTCTGTGTTGATTTGAAATTTAGACGACATGATCTTTAGGTAAGTTAATCCTATTCCAGTTTGAAATTTGCGGGTTTAATCTATTGATATAAAACACTTCATCTTCTGGAAGATTATCGAAATCCAGATACCAAGGCATGTGATCTACCATGTAAGGTCGGTTTAGTCTTAAAGATTCAGTAATTTTATACGGAGTTCCTGGCTTATGTAGGGCAAACGTCGTATCAATTGGGTGGTTCCAAGTGTCATGCGGTCCACGATTTCTCCAGAACTGCTGCTCCCATTTAATAGCTTCATTCTTATGAGCATAATGATCAGGTAAGTTAAAGATATTTAATGACGGACCGACTTTATCCCAGTGGTCTACTCTGTCTAGAACCCAGTGCATCCTATCGATCAGGTCCGGTGGACATTCGTCGCTAGGAAGAATGTCTGGATCTGTCACTATGAACTTTTCGTTCTGCATAATATCATAGCATTCTGGAACACGCCAAGGACCAATAGGTCCCACGTTGTCAATGCGATGAACGGGGAGTTCGCATTCTTCATACCACTCTAATAAAGGCTCGTAGGCTGAATCATTATCAATGATATGAATTCGTTGATATCCCCGACCTATTAACACGTCAACTAAATCATAAAGACAATTAAATCTGTCTCTTGAGATAATAAATATGGGTGTATCATTATGCATTTTTGATGCCTCTTCTGATTTTCTCTTCTTCTGATATTCCAGTTCCTACGGGATACTTATCATTATAAAAGCTTCCCCAGAGAGAACCTATCGCTTCGGCTTCATCTTTATAGTAACCATCATACTTCTCATTAAACCTAGCCCAACTCTTACCACCATACTCATTCCATTCTGGTGACTGGCCAGTCACATGACCAATATGATCAACGACCAATTTAGGAAGAACCCATAAAGAATACCCGGCCTCTTTCATTCTAATAGAATAGTCAAAGTCATCAGCACCTAATGACATTAGATCATCAAAAGGACCGACTGTTTCCCAAACTTCTCTTTTCATCATTTGGACGGCGCCCATCAAATAACTGGAACGAATATGAGACTTATCTCCATAGTCCGACAGATGTGAGGCCCGATCTTGCAGACCACCCATAGCAGGACCTACTGGCGCTACAGCACCAGCGTCTGAATAGGATTCCAAAAGACGCTTCATTTTACTTACTGCATTAGTAGGAAGCATAACATCATGATTCATATAGAGAATATATTGATGTTCCGGCTTTAATGAGTAACTAATAGCAGCATTTAGCGCCGGTGTCCAAAGAATGTTTTCAGGTGATTCAATAAGGCTTAATTCTGGCCAAGGTTTAATCTTGTCTTGCAAGCCCAAATGAGAACCATTATCCCAGATTAACCAATCTGCTTTGTAGTCTTGTTTTAGAATATGTTGAGCGCATTTGGTAACAACATCGAAATGTTTATACGCAATTACGATACCAAGTACATCAGACAATATTTACCACTCCCAGTTATGAAGGATCACCATTTCTACTGGATCCATTATAGACAGGATATGTGCATTTGCGTGAAACTTACCACCATCAATAGCAGAATATCTATCAAATTTCTTCTTCTTATCTTCGTCTTTAATATATGAAAGGTGCTTCATCTTTAGACCAGAATCATTATGGAACCGGCCGCGATTCAAAAGTTCTTGAACATATGTAGGTTCTGAACCACAAGCAAGGGCACGATCTTTAAATCGTCCACCTGGAAAGTATCTAAAGAATCTAGTACTACCGTGGGGAGCCCAAGCTTTATCTACTCTATATTGAGTTTCATTCCACATGTGATAGAACTGAATATTATAGACATCAAACTTATCGTTATTAACAAGTTGGTCTAACGAGTACTTAGTAGGATACAGTTCCTCGTCAGCGTCGATGGCCAATACCCATGTGTTACCAGGCTCAACGAACTGCGTGAGGTGTTCCCACGAAGCTTGACGCAATTTCCCTTCATTGGTTGAAAAGGTTGGTTCTTCCATGACCATAACTTTAGCACCGTAGCTCTCCGCTAACTTCGCTGTGTTATCATCCGAATAGTCGTCAGTTAAGGTTATGAGATCTACCTGATCCTTTAACCTATCCAGTACCTGTGGTAGATAGTTGTGTTCTTCATTACGAACAACCATGTTGGCAATAATTTTCATTAGTTCTCCTAACTAAAAACCCTCCCGCCCGGAAGGACAGGAGGGTTTTCTAGCATCTATTAGTTAGTAATTAATCAGGCAGTTTCAACCAGCTGGTGTGCGTTAGTCGCAGGAATGCGCTCTGCCCAAACCTCCGAAACCATGACCTCTGTGTTAGGAACACGTGAGGCACGTGAGGCTGCAGTGATCGCATCACGCTTATTGAGCGCACGAACTACCTTCGTAGTTGTTACTTCAAAATACTTGAATTTATTAGCTGACATTTTTATCTCCAATTTGTTAGTGCCCTAGTGGGCTTTGTGTTTACACTGAGTATGTTATCAAGTTAATTTCAATTTCCAACATTAGTTGAAAATTTTTCCTTAACAAAATCTACAACTTCGATCCAACCGATAGCTCTAGGTGAATCATGTAGATCTCTATTCCATGACTGATCATAGATCAAAGTATCTAAGCCAGCCTGAGAGCGTAAAAAGAAATGTTCAGGAGCATCATCGATGAGTATGTCCAAATCATATTTTGTTTTGTCCGAGTCGATAATAAGTTCGTGATAAGGAAAGCCGTGACTATTTAACCAGTATTCTGTTGCCATCTTACATTGGTCTACGAGTCCATGATATCCTCTGGCTGTGATAAAAACAATCTCAAATCCAGATCTATACAATTCACTTACACCCCAGAGCGCATTATCGTATACTTCTCCACGCCAGAAGATTTCTTTATCATGAACACCTTGATCTATAAAAGCTAAGTATTCCTCAATAGAATATCCCCACTGATCATCAAAAAACAACCATGTATTTGCTTCTATCGACATCTCTTCTAGAGGTCTACCGGTTGTCTCATGGATGTAGTCTCTTAGCTTGTCTCTGAAATTATAGATGGTACCGTCAATATCAATACCTATACGCGTCATCCGTGTTCCTCTACGATTTTCATTAAGTCTTCAGCTAGTTTTGGATAATCATCTTTACAGGCTTCAGCATAAGCTTTTAGCGCTGGAATTGCGAAAGGATCGCCTTCATATTCCAACACAAAAGTATAACCTATAGGTCTTCTATCTACACGTGTAACGACATACTTTTGTTTAAGTCCTTCGTTCTTAGCATTCATGTTCTATTCCTAACTTGTTGCATGCGTCAATATATATCTGCTGCGATTCTCTAAAGTAAAGTCGTGATGACTCATTAGGATCTTGCGAGCCACCCCAGGTGTGACCTGCTGTTTCAGCTTCGCCATTATACCAGACTTCATAGCCTAACTTCTGTGCCCATTGAGAACAAAACGTTTCTTCAAAGTAATGTTTTGTGGGAAGGAATGCGCCTATTGCGTCTGGATATAGTTTTCTATATTCTGGATGATTGTACATTTCATTCCAAACAGATCTACGAACATAATATATTGAACCAGATATTGTCCAACACGGAACTAAATCTTTGTATAACTTATCTTCTGCATCATACACTGACCAACCTCTATGCTTTGGTTTAAAAGCTTTAATGCCAGGCCAGAAGATACCAGCATGTCTTATTCTACGATTTTCGTCTAGCTGCTTTGGACCAGCAATTGCTATGTTTGGATGATCCTCAAAGCATTTAACCATATCATGAATATGCTTATTTGAGAACCACGTATCTGCATTAACTGCACAAAGGATTTGATTATTAGTTATGCTAGCGGCGTGATTGATCGCAGCTGAATAACCAATATTATCATTCAGTACAACATTGGTAATGGCGGGATATTGGTCCGCATGTTCTTGTAACCATTCCCGACTTCCATCTACAGAACCATTATCACAAACAGTGATGTCATATAAATCTGGATCATATTCAAGCGTAGATAAAAATCGAATAAGCAGATCTTTAGTATTGTAATTTACACAGAGTAAATCAACTTTCATCTTCTACTTCATCCTTTACACCGTACAATTCAATCTCTGAATCGGCATCAAAAGCTATGATCTTAACGTTTGGATGATGTGATTGAATTTCTTCTATCATAATATTAATTGTATCTTCAGATGCTGGCGGAACTTTCACAAAAAGAAAGTCATTCCAAGTATTAGCCTCAACAATATTAATAATTGTTTGAGGACTATGAGTATCTAATTGATATAGATATAGTTTAACAAGCTCACTCATAAAACTCCACAGCAGTCTCTTGTACCCATTCATTCATTAATTCGATAAATAACTGAATTGAATCAGATTCTTCATCACTAATTCTAGGGTCTAACAACATTGCCTTATACGAATCCATGATATGGTGTGCCCAAGCTATAGGGATAACAACACAGCATTCTCCCGGATTAACATGAACTGAGAATTTATTCTTCGACATTTTTCTTGGTTTCTAACTCTTGTTGTATTTTATTGATTTCTTCTTCGGTAATTGGATAAACGCATAGTGTTTCTTCGTCAGGAAGATAACTAGCGAATAATATTCTTTTATCCTCTGGCGTACAACCCTTTGGTACGGGGGTTTTTACGGCGGTTTCTAAAGAGGCTGCAGAATAAACCTGACTAGATTTCTTCCAGACTATCATATAAGTCGCTTTCGCAGCTGCCATTTTAACCTACTAAATGAATAAATAAGAGGCCCATAAAAAAGCCTAACGATATTATAAGTAGAGAAAATGATTCTAACAACAATCTCGATCTAGTTCCTTTGGGGACTTGATTTGCATAGTGTAACACACTAAATCCCCAAGCCAAACAAAACCCACAGATTAATGATATTAAAGCTAAGAATACAATTATCATGTCAATCCTAGTGCTTGAAATACTACAGGGAAATGTGGCTGTATTAAAGATAGCACAGCATGCGCGTACTTCTGAATCTCTACTTGAGCATCTTCTTCTAGTCTTTGCATAAGGAAATGGGTGACAGACTGCAGGCTGGCAGTCCAACGATACGATACGTAAAGTCCATACGCTGGCAGAAATAGTCTTGCTTGCTCAGCACAGATGCCCTGTTCAAGTGCCCAAGTATAATGAGCGTGCTGTCTATCAACATCTTCCATCAGCATCTGGAAAGCTAGTGATCCAATTTCTGGAGTCACCACTTCTCCAGAACCCTGTTTCTTATCGTCTGGAGCAGATCTCCACTCGTGCGGCTTAGGGATATAAAACTCTTCGTCAGAAGTAACATATCTACGACTTGCTTCGTTCCAACCATCCATTGTATGGTCAGAGCCAACAACATACTTCCAGTGTTGGCGCACCACCATTAACGGTGCTTTGATTTCGAAAGTCATTGTGGCATGGCGCAATGGAGACATATGTCCATGCTTAATCAAGAAGTGTATAAGGCGAGCGTCACTATTGCTCATCTCTAAACTTTCTTTAGCGAATGAAGCACGAGCAGCATTGACAACAGACAAGTCTGTCCCCATTTTATCAATGAATCTGACATAGCCTTTATCTAAGACTAAACGCAGATTATCATCTGCTGTAAAGTCAGCGCCTATTTTCATTACTTTAGCTTCCATTTCAATCTTCTTCTTCGTCGTCGTCATCTGGATCTTGATCGTATTCTAACTCTATCAGTCCTAAAAAACAATCCGCATGATCGAATAAACTAGATAAATGGACGATTGCTTCTTGGGTTAACTTGGGTGCATCTTCGGGTCTATCTTCAGCAATAGCTTCAAAAAAATCAACTAAGAATTCAGACAAGAAAGCTGCAACAGCAGTGACAGATGCTAGGCCATTTTGTAAATCCTGTATCTGTAAATCTATACCTACAGACAATACCTCTTCTAAATTATTATGATTAAAGATATTGAGGAAAGCCTCATCATCTGATTCGTTCATTTTTACTCCTTAGAGAACGAAAGGGGAGAGACTAATGCTCTCCCCTTTCTATTTGAAATGTTACTTAAATTTCAGTAAATTGATTCTTCTACTTCAACTGGTTCTAGTGTGATATGACCCTTGCCTTGAGAAATGGTTCCCATTAACTCGTAACCTTCATTGGCCAGATCTTCTAGGTAGTCAGCGTAGTTTCTAGCCATTTCGGCTGCATCTTCAAGAGTGCTAGCTCCATCGAGAATAAATTCTGATGAGATCAGTAGCTCACTATCCGTATCAAAATCGCTGTACTCGTCAAAAGTGAGATCAGATTTCATTAATTACTCCTATTCAGTATTGGTTTGTTGTGGATAACTTTATCAGTCTCCGCCAGAAACAACAACCTTTTCGAGAGAAAATTCTGAATCTTCTACCACAGTAAATCCGGGAAGAGTACAAGCCAGGCCATCACAGAAGTTGTCTTGTTGATCGTGTGTAGTACCATTAGTCCAAGTGATCTCGGTTATACCAGTAATCAATTTATCGTACTGCTCTTTCGAGATAGCTTCATAAGGCATTTGTTCATATGCGCCCTCTTTGAGCATTGGTAGGAATGAAATGCTCTTTAGCATCTTGTCGTTTTCTTTTAGAATCTCGAAGATCTTCTCCTTCTCAGACTCTGGATCGAAAGTAGCTGTACATGAAACCTGATTGTCTGCCCAATATTCTTGGAGCAGAATAGCAATATCTACTTTGTCCTCGACTGATACTTCCGTCTCAGTTGGAACCTTATCGTCTCCTGCTACTGGGAACTCCACGATCATAGTGCCAGGTTCAAACTTCGCAGGCTCAATCTTGTAACCAGCAGCTTGGAATGCAACCAGATCAGGATGGTTTTCTGCGAATCTAATACGACGGATGTAGTATCTATGAGTTGGATAGTGACATCCAGGTGTGGCACCTGCTAGTAATGAAACCGTACCAGATGGTTTAATGCTTGTCTTTTTGATTGACTCACGCACGCATAGCCATTCGGAGTAAGCCTTATCATAATGAAGGATAGTTTGGTATCCAGCCTTAGACCATCTAATTAGGTTCTGTACGCCACGGTGAGCGATGAACTGAGCTACACCCGACATTGACGTACCGATTCTTCTATTACGAAGCATAACCGCATTAGTTTCTTTAATATGAGTAGGAAGTAGAGAAACGGCCTTCGCGTAAATAAAGGCGTACTTTAGCGTTTCCTTGTACTCGGCTAATGTCTTGTGATGGAAGGGGAAAGTTTCGACGAGGTTACATACCTCGTAGGACTCTAGGCTCTGTTCTGCGCAGGGATTGGTGCCCATAACTCGCCAATCCTTGTTGTCAGGCTTATCTGTCATGCGTCCAAACTTACGGATATTGTCAAGCCAAACCAATCCAGGTTCACCGTTGTCAGCTATTCTTTCCGCGATTTGTGAGTAGTCATCACCAACTTCAACAAGCAAGCTATTATTGGATGCCCAACCATAATTTGCTCTTTCTGGATACTTCTCATAATTCTTAAGGTTCAAGAATAGTTCATCGTCTTTCTCACCCAAAGCAATCTCAGCAGAGCGACGAACATTACCAGCCACAACGCAAACACCGATCATATTCATGATGTCGGTGATATCTCGTGAGTTTACCCATTCCTCTTTTCTCTCTAGGGCTCGCTCAATAATATTCTCATGTAGCTGCTTTAGTGGGGCTGGGCCTTCTGATACGCCACCAAATCCCTTAATGGGCGCTCCCTTTTCTCTAATCAAAGAGTAATCAAATACAGGGAAAGGTCCGGCTCCAAAGCCCCATCTCAAAACCATTCCTAGACTCTCTACCCAACCCTCTCTACTATCAGGGATTTGAAATTGTACTTGAGCAGAAGATGGGCTCCACATTAATTTGTTTGCGCCCTTTGTATCGAAACCACAACCAACTCCTAGCATAGAAACATCCATGAGGAATCTAAAAGGCTTGTCAAACTCTTGATCAATGTTTGATGTAGAAACGAAGGCGCAGTTGTTTAGAGCCATACCACCGTTTTGCCTAACGTGTTCGGTCCCCTGAACCCATAGACCTCTGCCTGGTGGTAAGAACTTGAAATTGAAAATAAGATCATACATCTTTTGAGCATCTGCTTTAGATGTATTAATATCAAACGGAATATTATTATAAGTACAGTGACTATATAAAACCTCGTAAGTACCCTCTACCACGCGCTGAACGGTCTGCCACCATTCTTCATTATCTCTGCTGTATGTTCTTCTATATGTAATCTCTCCTAAAGAATTAGGTCCGGAGGCAAATCCCCATTTCACCGGCTTTGTTTTGTACTCGTTCAAGAACTCTTCTGATAAAAAGTTAAATTCTTTATATAGTTTAATCACTGCTCTTCTCCATCGTGTTTATGACTTTTTTCTGTTTGATTAGTTTTGGATCCGAATTCTTAATCTTAAGAATCTCTTGGTTCTTGATCTTAAGAATCTCTTCGGGCTTATAAACTTCATGTATTAATCGTTCAAAGAAATATCCTGATCTCCAACTATGAAGCTTGTATATTTTTGTTTTTAGTTCAGGTTTTAAAAACACGCTACAGATAACTGCTCCACCGTAATTGTGGATCAGGTTTTCCATTTTATGCTTAGTGTATCCATCGACCCATTCTCCATTCTGTTTTGAAGAATCAGTCAGCCACTTAAAAGCTTGTCTTGTATTTGGGTTGTATTCAATTGGGTATACAAATCCTAGATTTAAAGCTTCATTTCTTATCTTGGCTATCTGTTGGTCTTTCTTAAAGATCTTTTCTAACTCAACAATCCAGTCACGAGAATTAAACTGATGATAAGTATGACACTTAAACAGT
>JACCDG010221503.1_pt1 | contig 88631 bp, 80 predicted proteins | sample 7442471 | NCBI WGS metagenome assembly JACCDG01 (sample SAMN15323444, study PRJNA562643) | freshwater metagenome | isolation source: river surface water | place: USA:Blue River Watershed | collected 2017-08-17 | reverse complement strand
TTGATCGAATCAATCGTGCCACCCTCGGCTTGGAGGCCTCGGATACTTTGCTCAAGAGAATCTTCTTGTTTGAGAAGTTGGCGGATATGTTGCTCAGTCTGAAGAAGTTGCTGGTCGGACGTGATGGAAGCTGAGTCTGCCATCCCTGCGGAGGGCGCCAAAGGGCCCATGAGCATTACAAAAATTGAAGTGGCTTGCGCCAAATTCAAAAAAACAGATTTCAAAATTTCCCCTCTCTCCCGTAGCGAAGATGACATTTTGCGTCAAAAGAGGGGTCAAGTCACGCAGAAACGAACATGGCATCAAAAGTCTGCATGACCCTCTGAACACCTTCTGGAGACACATGGCGAGCGTCTGGAAGCCATGCGTTTTGAGTGCAGTGCATGATCACTTCGTAGCTCGGAAAGTACTGGCAATGGGGGTTTTTGCGACAGATTTCTTCGGCTGTGACTCTCAAGGTCGCTTTGGAGTGACCGTTAGCTGTAATCACATGCATGTCTTTGCCGCGGCCTGTGGCGAGGAGCGGAACCGGCGACACGGTAATGATAAACTTCATTTTTTTGTTGTGAGCCGAAATCAAATCAATAAAGCGCTGCACGTTTTGAATATTTTCTTCGAGGGTTAAGACGCGATGTTTAACAAGTGCATTCGAGAGTTTTAATCGAGGATTTCGCGACATAAATGTGCCGTCATCCATAAACTGCCACGCTTCGTTGAGGCCGAGAGTGATACAAAAGACTTCGCACTCAGTAAATGTTCGGCGTACGGCTTCAAGGTGCTTTGGATAATCTTTTTCAAACGACTCAACGCTCGCAAAATAAACATTCTCACGAAACGGAAATGTATAGACTTCTCCGCCTTTGTTATCGATTCCATCTTGGCGAATCAAAATCTGCTGGAGTTTTCGTTCGCCAAAAGCGACCTCAGCCAGTTGAGCAAAGCTCGGGGTATTAAAGAGGATTCCCCAGTTTGCGCACGCCCCTTGGAACCCTGTCTTTGGATCGATGTCAGAGGCAAAAACCCCTTCTTCAGGTCGGTGCATTTTTTCGGCGATGAAGTAATTAAACTTTCGCTTTTGGAGAGAAAACGCAATCTCACTCGCAAAGCAACTTCCCGCTGATCCAATTTTGGTCTGAGGGTTGACCCAGCCGAGATTTTTAACGACGGGAAGAATTTTGGAGATATCTTGAGCGGGATCGCGCTCGATATTGGGCCAATAAATCGCTTGGGGATTGGGCTTTCCTTCGTCTGAAAAAGCCTCCCAAGATTCCCTCACCGTGGACTCATATTGTTCAAGCTGAGCAATCGCTTTGACTACATTCTTATCCAACACCTTTGCCGACCAGTTGAGAGAGTCCCTTAAGATTGTTCGTAATGTCGACAAAAGACCCGCGACATTGGTAATCCGAATATTATTTTGCTTCAGCAAGTGTGCGATGGGCTCACGAATGCTGGCATCGGGTAGAGCACAGCGCAAAAACATTTGGGTGATCTCGTCTTGAGACCAAGAATCTCCCTTATCAAATACAATTGGCTTTTGTTCAGTACCCACGAGCCACCTCCCTCAAATCTTCTCTCAATTCTAAGGGAGGAAAGAAGCTTATCTCAAGAAGACTTCGAGGGCCTTGGTAATCGAGGTGAGTCGAACGAGGTCGTAGATCTTATCCTCAGAAACTTCGTGTTTGAGGAGGCTTTCTTCGTGACTCTTCACGCACATTTCGCAGCCATTCAAAATTGAGACAGCCAGCGCCATCATTTCAAAGGTCGCTTTGCCCGTTACAGGACGTCCCATGACATTCATGCGCATGCCTGCGGGTTTGGAGTAGGCTTCTTTGCCTACAAAATGTCTAAAACGATAAAACATATTACTCATGCCCATCACGGAGGCAGCGTCTCTGGCTTCCTGAATCTCGGCGTCCGCAACTCCCTCTGCTTTGAGGTGAGTTTCTGCAAATTGAGCGAGCTTTGTTGAATTGAGGCTCTCGGCACAGGCGAGGGTAATCAGGCCCGCCTCTTTTTTGGATAGACCCGAATCATAAAAAAACTTTTTGAAGTTCAACTTCCCATCGAGTTGATTGGGAGATTCTTTGCCTGCAAAAAGTGAATCAATATCCATAAAAATTATTCTCCTTAAAAACGATCCTCAGGGTGGAGAGGGGAGTTGTCCCCTCTCCAAATCTGAGAAACGCAAATCTTAGGCAACTTTCAAAGTGTCGTCGCCTTTTTCCCAACCACAAGGACAGAGTTCGCCGGTTTGGAGAGCATCCAAAACTCGGATCACTTCTTTCACATTGCGGCCCACAGAGAGATCACACACATCGACAAATCGGATCGTGTTATCCGGATCCACGATGAAGGTGGCTCGTAAAGGAGCGCCAACAGCTTTGTGCAAAATGCCGAGCTGTGAAGTCAGAGTTTTGTTGTAATCAGCCAGCATTGGAAAGGTGAGCTTTTGGAGATCTTTGTGATCTTTTCGCCATGCCATATGAGTGAATTTCGAATCGCAGCTGGCGCCATAAAGCACTGTTCCGCGATCTTGAAAATCTTTGGCGTGATTGTTGAACTCAGCGATTTCCGTAGGACATACAAAGGTAAAATCCAGAGGCCAAAAGAAGAAAACTCTCCATTTGCCTTTGGTGTCATCCAAAGAAATTGTCTTAAAGTTTTCGTCCATTTTTTTGTCGATTGCCACACAGGCATCGAGTTTGAACTGAGGGAATTTGTCTCCAATGGTCAACATCCCTTGAGTGGTCGGGGTGGTGGGAGTCGTTGTTGTCGGATTTGACATGATCATGATCCTTTCTTTTTGGTTTGCGCTTTAAATCTCCCGCGGACAAAGACGTCCACGGAAGAAACTTCAAAATCTTTAGAAAGCTTGGGCTCAATCGATACCGATTCGGGATGAATGTCCATGAGTCTTCCCGTGCTTTCGTCCACAAAATGATAGTGGGGTTCTAAATTGCAATCGTAACGAACAGCCTCGGACTTCTCATCGCGGATGGACTTGAGGAGCCCCTTTTCTACAAACAAATTGAGCGTGTTATACACGGTGGCCAAGCTGACCATCGGAAAAAACCCTTCGACCTTTGTTTTGACTTCATCCGCGGTCGGATGATCTTCGGTTTTCAAAACATAGGCCGCAATGGCCAATCGAGGGGCCGAAACCTGGATATCTAAATCCAGAAGCTTTTGCTTGAAATCACAGACCCATGGGGGCATCGTTGTCACAGAATAAGAATATCCCTTATATTTAGAATGTAAACAATATTTAGAATAATTCTAAATAGTCCTATATATTACTGTAATTATTGAGTATTTTTTTGAACTGGAGGAGCCCATTACTCCTTCTTCCTTAACACCTCTGTAGTTTAATGGCATAGATGTTGCTCATTAATTTGAGCGAATAGGTTATCCAAGGTTAAAGACCGAGACATAAGGGAGATTCATGCGCAATTGGACACTGGTTTTAGTTTTTTTTGTTCAGATTTCATTTGAAACACAGGCGGCCAAGCCTGCACCAGACAACTCGCAGTGTGAGCAGTTTGTCAGGGGTCTCTCCAAAGCACTCAATGAAGCTCAAAGAAGAGATCTCGCCTCTGTCCTTGAAAAACTGTGGGCAAGAGCTTCACTTCTTGAAGGCCGTGAGAGAGTAGTGGACCTTTCCGCTGAAGAAACCAAAGCTCTACGAATTATCAGTCATTTGTTTGCTCATGGGGACGTGAGATTTGGGCGCTTGCTTGAAAGTTCTCGAGCAGGAGTCTTTGAGTATCTCACCTCCAGACTCAATGAGGCGAAAGGAATTGTGGCTCAAGTCAGCGCTGAGAAATCTGCACTCGAAGCCGAAATGGTCGAACTCCATAGCCTGGGTACTCCTAATCCCGAGAAGCAGGGGGAGGTTTCTTCCCGAATGGTACAGATTGATGATTTGAAAGCTGAACTCTCCAGCTTGGAGAGCATTGTCAAAAACTACGAAGACTCCATTGAGCAGTTGAGAGGAGCTTCATCGAGCGAGATTCAGTTAATGCTCTGGGAAGGCCTGCGACTTGCCCGAGTCTTACCAGCGGAAAGCGCCATTCAGGTTGAGTTAGAATACAATATCCTTAACCAGTTTTCCAATGCAGCTCGCCAGTTGGATTCTGAATCTGCAGCGGTGCTCGAAAAAATTCGCGCCGACTTTAAGTTTGGAGATCCTGACGGAGTAAATCTTCTGGAGTCTGCAGCTCTCTTGAACCGAATTTACAAAGCCACCAATTGGCTTTCGATGCCTCAAAAAATGAAGCGTGAGCTTTTTGCACGATGGCTACTCTCGGATAACAATATCGAAAAGCCCGAAGCGGATCCTCGTGGCAAAAAGCTCGCCGCACGCTTGATTCAGATTGCAGATCCCGTGTTCTTCAACTTGCGGGAGATGACCAAGGAACCCTCACCGTTGAAACATTACTATGAGGCCTTCAATGGATTTATCGTGGGAGATCTCAATCGTCCGAGTAAGCCCGAAGTTCTTTTGGCGTCAGTAAAATCTGCCCTTCAGCAAAAAAAGGATGGGGCAAAATTTAAAGTGGCCTTACAAGGTCTTTTGGCTGAGGCGGATAATCATTCCATGCAGCCTGAGTACGATCTCGCGCTTTGGATGGCGGGGGGTAGGGAGAATTTGGTATCTCCTGAACTCGTTCAGTTGATCAAAGATAATCGAGCTCCGGGTTGGATTCGTAGAGGCGCTCGAGCAGGATGGCGAACTACTAAGATCAGTGCGGCCGTTTTGTTAGCCGGTGCAGCCCTGTATCACGGCAGTGACTATGCCCATCACTCTGGTTTGATTCCTCGTGCTCCTTCAAAACTTCAGCAGCTTGAAGCCATCGATCCTGTACTGGATTTTTATGATTCTACATTAGCACCGCAGCTTTATGAGCGGCATATTTTTCCGGCAGTGGAGGCTGCTCCGGAGCGAGTGATTCAGTTTTTGTATGATGTCAGTACAGAGAACGGCAAATCGGGTTCCTTCAAATACGAAAAGCCCATGCCTTAAGGTGTGGGTGTTCGGTCCAGGTACTCAAGTGCTGGTTGAAGTCCCTCATAGAGCCTGAAGGCAATTTTGGCTTGGCCTTGAGGGGTGGGGTGGATGCCATCAGCCTCTACGTCTTCTAATTCAAACTCCGCAGTCTCGAGCTGATCCGAAAAGTAAACCCGCAAATGATCGCTCTCCTGCGTCTGGATCATTTTGACGATGGTGCGTAGAGTTTGATTTATATCCGTCCAGACCTTGAGAGAACCTTGAGGGTCTTCGCGAGGCTCTGACTGTTCATAGCCAGGGACCCCTTGAGACTTTGCAGCCATGATTTCTTGATTGAGGGAGTTGGTTTCACTCCAATTAAAGAGTCCAAAGACGACCAACGCAGTTTTTTGAGACGGTCGTTGAATCTGTATCGCTGCGTGAAGCCGCAAAATCTCTTCCTTAAAAATTCTGCCAAACTCATTGGTGATTAAGGCCCGAAGCTCGTCATCGGAGGCTGTTGCACTCAATGGAAGTCGATTTTGACTTCGCAATCTCTTTGCGTCGTTCCAATTGAGAGGTTCCATATGACTCGTCCAAAAAACAAAGAGATCGGGCAAGGGCGGATTCTCAAGTACCCAGTTTATTTGCTCTTTGAGATTTGGAATATTGAGGATCCATCGCTGCCACGCCGGGGGATCGTCAGCCCAGTCTCGAACAAAAAGATGTGCTCCGGGGCGAGAGTAATTTGTGATCTCAAGGGGCCCGGATTTTTGAAGATACTCAAAGAGACTTTGGGGCTGATCTGATCGTAAGATTGATTTTGCAGTGATGGCATTTTGCCTTGTCGGAAACAAAAGTCGATAGGCATCCAAAGGAGCACTGTGAGCGCGAATCATATCCGTCAGAATACTATCCCCGATGACAGCCAGGCGGAGATCTTGCCGAACATCAAAGTCACTGCTCGCGCGGATTTGAGGAGATGTGGTCGAGCGCGTGACAACCAACAGAAGAGCCACGATCAAGCCGAGTCCAGAGACCAAGATCCAAAATCGTCTCACCCATTTCATCGTTGGATACTAGGCTGCTTCGGCCAGCAAATCGAGGACGGCTCGTTCCACATCTTCGCGCTGTGGGACAGAGTTGTACTCGAGACCAGGGGAGAGACCGATTCCAGGCACAGCCTTTCCACAAAGGATGCGCGGTCGAACGCTCATTTCGTAGAACATTTCATCGACCAGTCGGCGAATGAGATGCTCTCCAAAATTGGTGATTTCGGTTTCTTCATTGATAAAAATGATTCGTCCGGTCTTGCGCAAAGACTCCGTAATGGCCTGCCAGTCATAAGGAATCAAGGTTCGCAAATCGAGAACTTCTACATTTCCTTGTCCGTCTGCGGCGAGTTGTTCGGCCACTTCGAGACATAGAGGAGCAAGACGACCGTGAGTGACAATGGTCGCATCACTGCCTTCGCGCGAAATCTTAGCCTGACCAATGGGCACGGCATACTCTTCGAGTTTGGGCCACTTGGGTTTCCATTGTGTTCGATCGCCAATCGGGGCATCGATCATTTCTTTAAGAGTTTTTTCATCCGCCGGTTCTCCGGGGATGAGTTCTGCCCCCTTCGCTCTCAGGAGAGCTTTGGGCTTCATAAACAAAACGGGGTTATCATCCTTGATCGCCGAAATCATCAGGCCGTAGGCATCGAGCGGAGTCGACGGGCAAACAACTTTCATTCCATGAATTTTTGTCGCGATCGAATCAAACGAATGAGAATGATAAATGGAGCCGTGAATTCCAGATCCTGTCGGTGTCATAATCACCATGGGAGTGGGAAATCGGCCGCCACTACACCAGAGGGCGTTGCCCGCCAGCTTGAGCAAATCGATGGTATTAAAAATATAATCTACGAACTGGATTTCAGCGACAGGACGGTAACCTGCCCACGCGAGACCCATCGCCGCGCCGACGATTCCTCGTTCATCTAAAGGAGAATTCCAGGCCGTCTTGAGTCCCTGAGTGACTGTAAAAACTCCACCAAGAGGTGCCCCGACGTCTTCACCGAAAATTTCTTTTACGCCAAGATTGGCCTCACCGTAATGCAAGGCCATTCGAATGGCCTGAGCCATATTTGCCATCTTATGATCCGCCTTTTTTAGGATAGAAGGGATCAAGTCCCTCCGTAAAAATTCCATGCCAAATATCATCAGGATCAGGGTACGGTTCAGATTTGACTTGCTCGTAAGCTTGATCGCAGAACTTTTTGTTTTGTTCCCAATGCTTTTCGAGAGTCTTCTCGTCAAGAATGTCCATTTTCAAAACTTTTTCTTCGAAGAGTTTAATACAATCGGGCTCATCCACTCGATTGGCGCCAGATGAAGATGAATGTCCGTTCAAACGACTGGTGCGGGCCTCAAGCAAATAGGGGCGTCTCTCTTTTCGGATAAACTTCATTGCCTCTTGAATCGCCAAATAGGATTCGATTGCATCGTTTCCATTGATTGTTCGATGCGGCATATGAGGAAACGCCTTACCCCAATCAGATATGTTTACTTCGCCGTGTTGCTCCTTGGCGGGAGTCGAAATCCCAAAGCCATTGTTGACGACGATGATCAGAATCGGAAGTGGAAGCGCGGGACGATTGGCCCAAACCAAGCAAGAATGAAAATCACCCTCAGCACTCCCCGCATCACCACCATTGACGATGGTGAGTCCTGAGCCGCCGTGATGCGCTTGCGCGATCCCTGTTCCAATACAAGTCGAATACTGAGTCTCAATCGTGGGAGCGATCGGCATGACATTCCATTCTGGAATAGCATAGTGATTTACAAAATTTCGGCCCCGAGAATAAGGATCAGTAGCCACAGTCCGCATTTGGCGGATCGAATCAATGGGCTCAGCGCCCATGGCCATCATGATCGCGCTCGAGCGATAGTGGAGATGAAGGTAATCGTGATCAGGACCCTGTCCCTTCTTTACAAGAAAACCCAAAGGAACGTTGAAAGCTTCTTCTCCAGGACCACCAATCCAAAAAAATCCTTCGCCCCCCTTAGACATCTTGATCAAGCGCTCTTCAAGAATTCGTGAACGCACCATCACATCGTGCATTCGCTCAAGCGTCGAGGGATCGATTTTAAGGATGAGGCCGTCTGCGAGAGATTTCACTTTGCTGACTGCTTTTTTACTCATATTTACCGCTGCCACGTCAAAATTAAATAGACATAAACCCGAAGGAGTGTCCAATGCTTAAGTATACGAAATTCCTATTCGTTTGCGTATACACGGCGACCAATCCCAAGCATTTCAGCAGCTTAGTTTTCGGGGAGTCTTTTGAGAAAGTAGAGAGTGTATCGAATGCCGGACCAGATCGCGGTAATGACCGACAAAGTAAGAAGAATTCTGCCGATTTTGAGCCAAGGATCGGTGTTCCAAAGGATGAACAAAATCGCAAAAAACTGAATCCAGGTTTTGAGTTTTCCCCATCGATCCGCGGGCATAATAATGCCCACCGTCGAGGCGATAGAGCGCAGACCTGTAATGGCCGTTTCGCGGCCCACCGTTACAATGACAAGGAGCGGAGCGAACCAGCGCATATCGTAATCCCCAAAATGGACTTCGAGCCGTCCCAAAAAAAGCATCATGACCATGACAGAGAGAATAATTATTTTGTCAGCGAGTGGATCGAGCAGGATTCCTAGTTTGGACTCAGCGCCATAACGGCGAGCGACCCATCCATCAATATAATCAGACAGGCCGGCGAGAGCAAAGACGAGGGCTGCCATTTGATCCCATGAATAGTAGGCAAGAGCTGCGATCAACGGGATTGCGATGATCCGACTCAAACTGAGAATGTTTGGGATGAGATAAAAATCCGACCTTTTAATCGCGGAGTTCAGTGGGTTTGTGCTCCCACTCGATCGTTTGTAAAGGCGAAGGAGACATCGCCGCGGCCGCTTGAGATGTGCAGTCGCATGTCTTTAAGGTCTTTCACTTTCTCTCTTTCAAACCGCACGCGATAGGTGCGCGTGAACGAATCCATGTATTTATAAAAATATCGCGCCTTTTCATCTCGATTGGAGACGACTTGCACTCTCTCAGGGAGGATCTGCATTCTGCCGTCTGGAGATTCTAAAGAAATCCGCCAGAGCCCGTTTTTTCGATCCAAATCATTCCACTCTTGCTCGCGAGTTGCTGCCGAGATCACAAAAACGACATATGCCTCATCTTCCGCGAGCTGCTCGGTGGCGAGTGTTTTTTCTTCCTCGGCGGTGAGTCGATAACGACCACTGAATTCACGAATATAAGCCTCTCGAAATGTCGAATTCAAAAACGTCGCATGCGCTTGAATCACCGGCTGAAACTCCGAATGCACTCGATCGACTTGAGTGTGTTCATCAAAGACTTCGGAATACGAATCATTTCCCACAACCGCATCAAAAAAATATCGAGGTTTGAGGCTGTCTGCCGTGCGATGGCCCGTGGCTTTGTTCGCACAAGCACTGACAAGACTTCCAATGACGAAGCTGAGAATCAGCGTGGATGAGGCCTTCATAGGCCTAGATACTTTCAAAATCAGCTTTTCGAAACAAGGAATAAAGTTTGAGGCCTTCCTTCTCAATGTTTTCTCGGCCCCCTTCTTCACGATCCACAACGGCAACGACGCCCAAGGGATTCCAACCAAAGTCCTTCACCTTACGGTAGGCTTCGAGGGCCGAGCCTCCGGACGTCACAACGTCTTCAAGGATGACCACAGGGGATCCTGCAGTGAGTTGATGCCCTCCCTCGATGAGGCGGGCGAGACCATGACCTTTGGCTTCTTTGCGAACAATAAAAGCATCGATCGGTCTTTTGGCTACAAACGATGCGACCGAGACGGCTGTGGCAAGGGGATCAGCACCCAGGGTGAGGCCTCCCGCCGCGACGGCTTCAGGAAAGTACTTTTGGATGAGCTCAAAGAGTCCCTGTCCAATCCAGTAGGAGCCGGCCGCAAGAAGGCTGACTCGTTTGACGTCGATATAGAAATTGGATTGGCGGCCCGAAGCTAAAGTGACGAGTTTCTTTTCGTAGGCCTTTGTGCGTAAGAGCTCTAGTAACTCGGAACTCATTTGAACAAATCCCCCAATTTGAGAGCGAGACTCTTGTCTCCCTGAATTTTGATTTTACCACTGATCAATGCCATGGGGATGTTGAGTTGCTTTTTGAGGAGCTTCTCAAAATTCTCATCTGACATTCGAATCACACAATCGGGCTCAGAGTGAGCGCCTGATTTGATTTGCTTTTCTTGGCCCGTAAAATCCAAGTTCCAAATCCCACTTCCAATTTCAAACTGAAACACACAAAAAAAGTCTTCAAGGATGGCAGAATTTTCTTTCAAGCGGGAATTCATTTTCACTTCTAAAAATTCTGCAGTTGAAAATGACTTCTCGCTCATCGTGATCCTCGGCGAAGCGATCGAGGCTTTTGTAAAATTTCGTTCATCACAACAGCTTGGATTGGATTGAGAGGAATGAGTCTGGAAGAAGGCCGCACCTCTTTTTTGGAGGACGCGATAGATCTCAGTGCAGCAGCCCGCGCTTGGTTTTTTAAGAGCTGGCGCTGAGCTTCGAGGTAAGAATTTGTCGCACTCGATGTTTCCTCATCACTACTGCTCTCTTGAGTGTGTTCGGATTCCGTCATCAAATGTTCGGACCGGACTTCTTGATCCTCTCCCGTGGGAACATGCTCGTACGGAGCTCTTTGAGCTTCGAGCTCAGCGTCCTCGAGAGCTTGGCGCTCGGCGCGTTTAAGCGCCTCGCGAGACTCTTCATCGGACGCAATAGGCTCTGCGCTGGACTGCTCTTGCTGCTTCTTTTTGAGCTCCGCCTTTCGTTTGGCCTCAAGAATCGAACTGATCGCCCAAACGATCATCACGATGAGGTAAATCCAAAAGTCGAGACTCGCTTCAATCATTAACTCGAGCCCTTATCCGAACCCTTCGTCGATTGAGCAATGCCTGCGCGCATATCAGTGTCGGCCATGACGTTTTTCATATTGTAATAATCCATCACGCCAAGGCGACCGCTTCGAAAAGCTTCGGCCATCGCCATGGGGACTTGAGCTTCGGCCTCGATGACTCGGGCACGCATCTCTTGAGCTTTTGCGACCATTTCTTGCTCGATCGCTACCGCCATTGCACGACGGGATTCGGCTTTGGCTTGAGCGATGTTCTTATCCGCCAAGGCTTGGTCGGTCTGAAGTTTGGCACCAATGTTTTCGCCGACATCGACATCGGCGATATCAATCGAAAGAATTTCAAAAGCGGTTCCAGAATCCAATCCCTTTTGAAGCACCGTCTTCGAAATTTTGTCGGGATTCTCTAAAACTTCTTTGTGAGAGATGGAGGATCCAATCGTCGAAACAATCCCTTCACCCACACGAGCCAAGATGGTTTCTTCTCCCGCACCTCCAACGAGCTTTTCGATATTCGCTCGCACGGTGACTCGCGTGACGGCTTTGAGTTGAATTCCGTCTTTGGCCACAGCGGCAATGACAGGCGACGTAATGACTTTAGGGTTTACCGTCATTTTGACGGCTTCGAGAACATCTCGTCCCGCTAAGTCGATCGCGCACGCCCGTTGAAACGAAAGATTGAGATTGGCTTTGTCGGCCGAGATCAAGGCCTGCACCACTCGAACGACATTTCCTCTCGCGAGATAGTGTGTTTCGAGTTGATTGGTCGTCAGTTGAATCCCTGATTTGACGGTCGCAATTCGAGAATAAACAATGATCTTGGGGTCCACACCTCGAAGGCGCATTCCAATCAAATTAAAAATACTCACATGAGCGCCTGACAAGAGGGCCTGAACAAAGAGACCGAGGGGCACAAACCAAAAAAGGATAAAAAATCCAAGAACGACAAGAGCAACGAGTAACCAACTAAATTCCATAACGACTTACTTTCCTTTCAATTCAAAAAATCAAAGCTCGCGAGAAACAATAATCTTGGACCCTTCGATTCTCAAGACTTTGACGGACTGATCTTTTTCAATGAAGTCCCCTTCGGTCAAGACATCGAGATGTCTTTCGCGACCATCGACAGAAAAGGCCGCTTTGCCGGAAGGGCGCAGTGCTGTCAGGGTTGCGCCTTTGAGGCCCAAAGGGAGTTCTGAGGTGGGCTCCTCCTTTGCGAGACTCTCCTCATTGAAAATCAGCTTACGTAAGGGCGATCGTAAAAAAGTATAAAACAAAACTCCGCAAAGAATGAGCGAGCTCAAAAAGCCGGTTAACGCGATAGGCATTCCCCAAGCCTTTGCCCCAAAGTAAGTTCCTGCCAGAAGCAAAATAGTTCCGATCGTTCCGACGATGGCTCCCGGAAGTAAAATCTCAGAAATCAAAAACAAGGTTCCCAATAGATAGAGAGCCATAATCAATTTTTCGTTCATGAAGGGTTGGCCTCCACGATGATCTTGTGTCCCTCGATTCGTGTGACGCGGACGCGACTTCCTTTTTTGAGCCACTCTCCTGGCGCGAGGACTTCGTAACTCTTGCCATCGATCTCGGCCTTTCCTGTAGGACGCAAATCCGTCAGGAGCGAGCCTGTTTTGTGGAGTAAACCTTCGTAAGAGAAATCGCCAGCGCCCGGTGGGAGCTCGTCAGCCAATACAAGAGGAGAGCGTCGAGGATTTCGGCTGATAAAAAAGTAAGCGATAAAGAGTCCGACAAAGGCGCCCAAGAATGCATAGGCGACAGTATTCAAATGTAATTTGACGTCGGGAGCTGCAAAATCAAATGGGATTTTGGGCGAGATTCCCGCCATAAAGAGAGCGCCAAAAACGAGAACGGCCCCGAGAGCGCCGGGGATGATTTTTCCTGGGATCAAAAAGAGCTCGATAAAAATAAAAATGAAACCCAAAATGAGCAGTATCACTTCTTCCCATCCCGCGAGATTCACAATCCAATGCCCGGCAAAATAAGCCGCAAAGCAAGTGATCGCGACAAGACCAGGGAGCCCAAAACCTGGGGCCTGAAATTCCAAAATGAGGCCCAGAACACCGATCGACATCAGTGCTCCCGCCACTGTGGGATCAGTCAGGGTTCGCGTGATTTTCTCTGCCCAATTGATCTCAAAAACTTCGACTTCGGGAGTGCCCATCTCAAGGACTTTAAAAAGCTCCTCTTGAGTCGCCACAGTTCCATCCGAAATTTTAGTCTTAAGCGCGCTGGTGTCTGTGAGAGTGAGAACATCTCCCTTTTTGACGAGACCTGCAATATCTTCAGTGGCTGTCACCATGGCTTCTGCAATTTTTCGGTCACGTTTGTTGCGTTCGGCCGTGGCCCCCATCTCTGCTCTAAAATAACTCACGACTTTGTTTTCGACGGACTGTGCTCCGCCTTCGGCGCTCATCTGAATGGGCGTAGCAGCTCCCATTGTTGAGCCGGGCGTAAAAAATATTTTTCGGCAGGCGAGTGAGATCAGCGCTCCAGCCGAGATCGCTCGCTTGTTGACCCAGGCGAGCGTGGGAATCTTGGCATCCAAATAGGCATCCCGAATCGTCACCGCGGCATCGACGCGGCCTCCAAAAGTATCGACATCCAAAACAAGGAGATCAAATTGATGATCTTCGGCATATCGCAAGGCGCGAACGAGATAGGGAGCGAGCCCCAGTTCGACGGTTCCTTTAAAGGGGACCCATAGGACTCTAGGCGCTGCAGCTTTTGTGGACGCAGAATCTTTTGAAAACGCGGAGATTGAAAAGGTAAAAATCAACAGACTGAGGACAGAGCAAAGGGCGCCTCGCATGGCGCTCATCATGGTCGAGATTCAGGGGCTAATCAAATGAAGATTGGACGGAAAGTTCCATATCGAGCCCGATCCCTGCGGCCCCTTCTAAAAACTCCTGACCATGAGGGTAGCGATCCAAAAAATCTTCGGCTGACTGAATGAGCAAATCCGTCGGGAGGCTGTAGTGCGCCCAGGCGGGTCCAATCACAAAGTAGCCTAAACTGCCGCTCAGGAGTCCGATCGCTGTCGCAGTCGAAAGCTTTTCGACTGCTGTGCCGGAGGGGAGCATTACTTTGAGTTGGATGAGTCCAGCCGAGACAAGAAAGCCCACGACTCCGCTTCCGACGGTAGCGGTCCAGCGAATTCGGCGGATTTGCGCGCGACGCTTTTGAACCATTTCGAGTGCGGATTTTTGAAATGCATTTCCCAGAGGAATCCATAAGTGTTTGAGATCGAGATTGGCCTTGAGTGCAGCGGTGAGTTCGACGTCAAAAGAGCTTCTCGTTTTAGAATCAGCCGTCGAAAAATAAATGTCTGCGATATTTTGTCCCTCAACAAAGAGATTGTGGGACTGGCTTTCATCAAAGTTGATGGCGAGATCGAGATATTTTCCGAGGTGAGATCGAAAGTCGTCCACCTCTCCCGCCCAAAGAGCGGGAGAGAAGACGAGTGCCAACCAAAGAGAGAGGCTTGCCTGCAAACTTACAGCCCCGATCGCAGCTCCAAATCGTCGATGTAATCGAGAATATCTCTCAGATCTTCGTTTCCTTCGATGGGGTCCAAAAACTCTCTTTGATTCTGAAACACAAAACCACTTCCCAGAAATCCAAAATAAGCACCCGCACCTGCGCCGACGCCTGCACCCACAAGAATGATGGTTGCTCGACCGGCATATTTTGCAATGCTGGCCAGCCCTGCTTCGTTGGCAACGACTGGCAGAATTTTTTCACTCGCCTTAAAGGAGAGATATCCCCCGAGAGCGAATCCTGCGATAGATCCCACAGTGATGAGGATTGAGCGAATTCGACGATTGCGATGTTCTTGCTCAAGAGATTTGTCATGCAAGACGCGATCTAAGAATTCAAATTTTTCGGGTTGATGTGGATTTTCAAGCCAGACGGCATTGATGAGCCAAAGGCGTTCATAATAATCGCGTGACGTCGGTGCTTTAAAAACGAGCTCCGCTATTTTTTGAGTGCTCTCCACAAACTCAGGACTCGCTTGAGGATCTGATTTGTTAAATGACAGATCCGAATAGTCTTTGAGAGCTTCGACGAACTCTCGTTGCTCCTTTTGAGCTTGATCTGCAAGACGACGATAGCGATCCGTCTCGCCCCCACGCTCCTGAATCCGTCGTATCAAATCGTCCAGCCGCTTGCTGGCTTCCTGGCTAAGCTCGGGCTTTGTTCCTGGTGGTGGAGGAACTTCCTGGCCTTCATCCAGATTGAGGGCATTGAGTTGCTCGATCTCTGCTTGTTCTTTGGGATCGACGAGATAAACAATCACAGGATCTTCGGCTCGCAAAGAGCTCGCGGCACACAAGATCATTGACGCCGTTAATGTGGCTTTTGAGAAATGACTAAAAAGTTTCATTTGGAATCCCCCCCTAAAAAGTCGTTGATTTCATCGAGATCTGTATTGAGTGACCCTGCCTCATAGGAATAGTCAGGCATGGCCACGAGGTCGCCGAGCAAGTAACCCGCGCCAGCTCCCACAAGGGCGCCGACAGGAATCGCAATGAGCAGCGCTTGAGTGGACTTGCTGATCAACCGCCCGACAGGAATTGCGACGATTGCCCCTGCGACAGCACCTCCTAGCGTGAAGATTGTTCGCTTGCGTTTGGCTTCTTTGAGCTTGAGCTCAAAGGCTTGAGAAAACTGGCGATCGAGTCGATCAAATCTCTCGATCCGATCGGGATGTTCTCGAGCCAGTTGATGAACCTTTCTCAATCGATCCTTAAAAACAGCTTCTTTGGTGGTATTAAAGATTGCGTCCACTAAACCTCGCTCGATGAGTGGAACCATCGGGTCTGAATCTGGAAGTTCATGCGCCACGAGTTCTTGAACATAAAAGTCAAAATCGGCATCCGGCGATTCCGCGGGAGCGTTTTGTGCGGTGAGCGCTAAAAGAGCGCGTAGTCCAATCGTTAAAATCATTGTGAGTCTCCCATCACTTCGTCCATACCCATGGCCAGATCCATCGAAGTGGATTCAAGTTCTTTGGTGAAGTCTTCGCCGTGAGGGAATCGCTCTAAAAAGTCTTTGGCATTTACGATTTCTTGGCTGACAGGCAAGTAATACCGAGCTGCAAATCCACCGCCAGAAGCGACGGCGGCAATTCCCACAGCAACGATCCCTGCCGTGACATAATTTTTGGTGGCTCCCTGAAACTTAAGGACCATAGCCCCTCCAGCTAAGCCCAGCACAACGCCGCCAATAGAAGACCACACAAATATTTTTTTCATGCGATCGCTGCGTCGATCCAAGATCATCTGTGCCTCTGAGGCAAAGGCGTTACCTATAAACACAAAATAGTTTTTGATATCTTGGTGCTTCACAAGAGTCGCCGAGAGAAAGCTCGTAAACTGATCGCGACTCTCATCAGAGGCTTCAGAAAAATAGACCTCGGCCACTCGAGAGGCCGTGGTTTGAAGCTCTAAGAGAAGCGCTTGCAGCTCTTGATCTTTTGTAGGGCTTGCTGAAGCGCTCGAAACTTCGCGCATCTGTTCGGAGAGCTCAATGAAGTTTCGCACTTCTCCAGTAAAAATTAGAATGTTCTCATTGTAGTCGCCCTCTTGCGGGGGTTCCGCCCCTAGAGGTAGAGCTGATAAGGCTAGTACAAGATGAGTAATGATTGATTTCATGGACGAGGTCCTCCCTTCAAACTTTGGATTTGTGTTTCTAGATCTTGAATCAAACGCTTGAGCTCTTTGCGCGCGCGCAGCAGGTCTTTGAATCGAGAATTCATTTGATCTTTGAGCTCTGGCAAAAGTGCTTCGAGCGCTTGAGTACGTGTCGCGGGCTCCCACAGCAGGAGCGTGAAATCAAAATCATATTCATTGGCTGTCAGATTGAGTCCCGTAAATGTGAGAGATTGAGCTAAGTATCCTAGACCTGCCAGCGAGTACGCGGATGACATGAGATAGGCGGCGCCAATCTGAGTCCCCATTCGTGCCGTTTGATCAAAGGTGTCCAAAAACTTCTGGATCGGCAGTTCCATTTCGATACTGACGGCCGGATTGGTCGTCGTATTAAAATTATTGAGACCGACGATGCCGTATTCTAAGTCATTGTAGTTTTGAAGACTCTTAAGCAGTCTTTTGAGTTCTGCTCTCCAAAACTGCAAACGCGACAATGTGCGTGGACTAAAGATTTGCGTCTCGCGCTCAAACTCAACGATCACGTTGAGGTAAAAAAATGCATTTCCGATTTTTTCAAAACTCAGTCCTGGAAAGAGTTTCTCCATCACGGATCTAAAGACTCCGCCAAATTCGTTCTCGAGAGATTCGCGCTGTTCTCGCAAGCGAGTGGCTTGAACAGAAAGGCTCTCCGCCTGTTTGATCTTACCTAGATCTCTCAAAACAGCGGCTTGTCTCATCAGCGAGGCGTGCTCGCGCATCAACGTAAAGATTTGCCCAGCGCCTCGACTCCAAGCCTCTTCGATGAGAGGAATTTGCGAAGGAGAAGCGCTCGCTTTTTTGAGAATGAGATCGAGAGCCGAGTGGGTAGAAAACGCCTGGTTCACAAACGCGAGCCACTGTCCTCTGTAAATGTGTTCGTGGCTCATGCGAAGCTTCCACCAGCGGCTCCATTCCTTGAGGGTCTTAGGAAATTCATCACCCGGGCGTTGAAAGGGTTTTCCTACCATCTGATAGGCCCCTTCCATCGCTTGATCTCGGTAAGTGAGGATCTTCAAACCATCCGAAGGAAGGAGGGTGGATCGTCTAAAAGCTTCATTCAAAAGCTGGTTCTTTTGGTACTGACATTCGTGGGAGTAACAGGGCGCTTGGCCTTCTTCAACTCGCTTCAAAAGCTCCTGAGCCGTCGCGAGACGAGTCTCCAGCTCCGACAAATTACCCGCTAAGGTAGCCAGCAACGAGACGCTGAGCGCCTGATGCAATACCCAAATCACAGATTTTCCCCTCCACCTTCAAAATCTCGGAAAGGCGTTTATGACGCAATCAATATTCGCAGTGCACCAAAGATTTATATGACGCAAAATGTCATTAAATAATTCGCGCCGGATCAGTGTTTTAGCGTATTTTGAGGCCACCTATGGATTTTCAAACTCAAGATTTGGCGACAATTGGGTTGCTGATTTTTCTCGAAGGAGTTCTCTCCATCGATAACGCTTTAGCCTTGGCTTTGATTGCGCGAACACTTCCTGAGCGAATGCAGCGTCGGGCTCTTACTTATGGATTGGTCGGCGCGGTTGTGTTTCGAATCCTCGCGATAGGAATGGCGGGATTTTTGATGAAGTGGGTTTGGGTTAAATTTGTCGGGGGGGCGTATCTCATTTACATGGCGCTCGCGCATTGGCTCAAAAAGAAGAGCGATGCTCCCGCCGAGGCTTCCGAGTCCAAGAATTCAGGCGCCGTCAATTTTTGGAAGACAATTGTGCTGATTGAGCTGACGGACATCGCGTTTGCGGTGGATTCGATTTTGGCCGCTGTTGCACTGAGCCCCAAGATTTGGGTCGTGGTGACGGGGGGAGTGATTGGTCTCATCATGATGCGATTTGCGGCGAACGTATTTATTCGTCTCTTAGACCGCTTCCCTAATTTTGAACAAACGGCGTACCTCTTAGTGTTTTTGGTGGGGATGAAACTTCTGATCGACGGGACAAATAAATTCGTCGGTTTGACGTGGATAGATTTTCATTCTCCCTCGTCCCCAGCTTTTTGGTCGTTTTGGATTTTGACAGCGACTTTTATTGCGATGGGATTTCGTCAAAAACGCGAAACTCAGTGAAGAAACGACATTTTTTCAATCGATTTGACGGTAAAGGGAAGCTGAACTTGACGATGATTGGCACTCAATTGAAGGCTTGAGAGCGATTCGGCTACGCGACTTCGGCAGCTCGCCAGTTGATTGCGCTCTGTATTAGATAAGAAGATCAAAAACTCATTTTCTTTCCAATGGAGAACTCGATCCGAATTTCGGACCGCAGTGTTAATCAGGCGAGCGACCGAATTCATGACTTCGGCTTGTCCGGAGTGCCCGAGCCGGCGCTTTACTTGCGGCCATCCCTTCAAACTCACTCGTAGTCCGCAAAGTTCCTGATCCGCCGCAGTTTCTTTGAGTCCTTCAGCGACTTCGCGACTGGTGGCGGGAGGGTTCTCGGTGTTGAGGCCAAAGCCTGCGAGGCTTTCGAAAGTTTTTTCCATCAAGCGACGGAGTCGATCATTTTGAGTTTGCAGCCGATTTTTGCGGCCGATGGCTTCGATGAAGCGCGGAAGCTGAATAATATAATCAAGGCTCTTTGTCTCACTGATGATCACAGAGGTTTGAGTCAGGAGATCTGAGCGAACTTTGTTCAAAAACTGAAACCCTTCGGGAGTCAAAATAAAAATCGCCGGCTTATTTTTGTAAATTCGCCAGGCCTGATCCAAAATTTTGAGATCGGATTTTACGATGTTCTTGAGTTCAAAGATGATGCCGATGGCTTCCTGGCGGAGGCTTTTTGCTTTGCCAGTATCCGGACTTAGGTCAGACTTGATGAAGCGTTTGAAATCGAATTTAATCTGAGGGAAGCGTTTGCTGAGAACTCCTTTGAGAAGGAAAGACTTTGAACTCGGCAAAGTCTGCAAAATAATCCATGACGCCCCCGATTTCAATCGCACAGGGCAATTATGATGAGCCGAGTATTGGAGAATCAAGCATTTTTGCCTGAGGGAGACTTTTTTAAATGAGAGTTTTGGTTTCACTGGCTAGTTTTTGTCTTTTCTCAAGCTGTGTTTTTGCGGGAAGCCCCCATTTTGTTCCATCCGAAGGTCTGTGTGAGATTGGGAGCACGTCGAGAGTGCCTAGTGCGTGGACCTTCATGACGCAGGCGGCATTTCAGGAAAATTTTGGACTTTCGTGTTCGTTTACCGAAACCGCTATTGCAAAGCCATTTGAGGAAGTAGCACGGCGACCGGGCTCCCTGGTTTTTTGGGTTTGGATCGATCGTGATGAGAGATCAGAAGAATTCATTTTGAGAGCCTTTGATCGAAGTACTCTCTATCAATTTGGGGTGCGTCGGCTTCATTTTGCGCAGACGACGGAACTCACTTCTCGTCGGATCTTGGATGAAGCACTTTTGAGTCTCATGGCGTCCTATCCGTTTGTGGGAATGATAGAACAAAATCAATTTTGGTCGTGGGCATCGGATGAAACATTAGATGTCAGTCTCGCGGCCAGAGAGAAAGTGGTTCGCCATCCCTTTTTGCCTCAAGTTTTGGAGTTCAAGTATAAGGTCAAAGGATCCCCAAGAGCGGTGGCGACCGTGACGGGTGCCGCCAACCAGCGAAAATGGGTGCCCAAGTCAGATTTTGTTGTTTCGCGCGAGCGACAATGGCTGGTAAGACCGCTTCGACCATGAACGATCGACCTTCAGGCCCATCTCGCCTCCAGCGACTCGAAGATCGCGCAAAAAAGATTGAGGCCAAATCAGCTAAAGCTAGTCTTGAGAAGCTCTTTTCGGGAAGTAAGATAGCAAAGAAGAAGTCTTCCGAATTATCCGAGATTCAAGGTCTCAGAGGAAAGCCCGAGTATTACACAAAGCTCTCAGAATTTTATAAATCCTATGGCACTCCTTTGGATTGGGACTTGCAGCTATTATTTTTGGATCATCGAGACTCTCTCATCGTTGTAGAAGTTCTCAAAGAACTCGAGAAATCTGCCCCGACACTGGCGCTCGAAAAGCAAGATCTCCTCGCCAAAAAATTGGATATCTTAGAACTATCGACCTTTGACTCTGCGGTCTTGGCTGGGGTTCGAGCGTTGAAGTCGCGAATTCTTCGGTGATGCGTTTCGAGTCTGCAAAACGCGGCGCTCTGTTCGCAGAATGAGCATCTGAAAGTGATCAATTCGAGCTTCAGCGGCTCGGAGCTGCACAATTCGCGGAGCATTTTCTCGTTCCTCCGCTGTGGCGGCATTTTTGCGTCGGGACTGCATGTCCGCATACAGTCTCTCCGCGATCACGAGTTTGGCTCTGAGCGCAATCAACTTTTCTTGCGGGCTAGCCTCCGCATCTTCGACCGCCGTTTCAAGGACTTCGCTAAAGCGTTTGATGGAGTATTCCTCAGAAGGAACGATGTCGGGTTGAGAAATCAGCACACAAAATAGTCCCAAGCTCAGACTCATCTCTACTTAAGAATGACTCAGGAACCCCCTGACTGCCCAGAATAAAAGAACAGCGAAGCAGGCTTCATAGTGCGCGTACCCAAAAGCGGCGTAAAGCGATTGAGCTGAAGTGGGCTCAAAATCTGAAGTCCCGGAATCCCTATCAACTTTTGTTACCCCCCTTTGGCACAGAACGCGCAAATGTCAGGCTCGCGTGGTTAATGTTCGTGGGGAAAGGGAATCTCTCTATGAAGACAAGGCAGAATGGAAAGTCAGAAAACCTTTTAATCCTTTTGCAACTCGCCGCACTCACGGCACTCGTCGCAACCCGAGCTGAAGCCGAAGAGGCTTCTGTCCTAAGAGCGGATGATGTCTTAGAACGCCGAATGACGTCGACAAATCGCGCCGTCTATTTTGCCGATGAATTGAATCTGGATGAAAATCAGACTTTAATTTTTGACGAGCCAGCAACTTTACATGTTCAAAAGCTCAACCTTTCGAAGGGTTCGAGTTTTGATACGCTTGGAAATGATCTCGATGTTCTTGTGTCTGAGGAATTAGACAGCGAGCAGGCAACGATCGAAGCTTCCTTTGATCGAACCATCGATAATTCTGGTTTAGATGGAGACAACGGCGAGAGTGGTCCCAAAGCTCTGGACGCACTCAAAGGCGGGCGCGGGGCTGATGGAGTTCATGGGGGTCACGGAGCGGATGGGGGCGATGGGGCGGATGTTCAGATCATCACACCCATTTTGCGCGGGAATCTCACCATCACGACTCGTGGAGGTAATGGTGGACGCGGAGGAAACGGCGGACAAGGAGGAAAAGGGGGCGAAGGATTTTCGGGGATGGATGCTCGCGTTCTTTATGACTTTAGAGGGCTGACCAATTTGCCTCTTGATTCACTTATCAATATTGGAACCCTCATTGGAGTTCCTTACGTTGGACAGGTTTTAGCTATTCTGGCGATCTTTAACGGGATTCATATCGGAGATGGATTTGATGGTTTTGATGGGGGAGCCGGCGGAAACGGCGGAAATGCAGGCCGTGGTGGTCATGGCGGAAACGGTGGAAACATCGAACTCATCTTTGGAAGACAGATTCAAGGAACAAAAATTCTCGTGAGTGCTCGTGGAGGCAAAGCGGGGATTTCGGGTGTGGCAGGTAGTGCTGGAGTGGGTGGAGCCGGAGGCGTTGGTGGTAAGCGCGGTGATCTTTTTGCTCGTGACGGTAAGCCAGGAAAATCAGGGTTGCCCGGAGCCTTGGGTCTTGCGGCCGAACCCGGAAAACCTGGAAAGTCTGGAAAGGTCAAAGCGATCGAGACGGATGATCCTCAGTGGGTCAAATGTTATGTGCTCTATCGCGAAGCACTCGATCACGGTGAAGATCGAGAAACAGCGAGAGATATTTTGAATTCGTGTCAGGCCTCTCAGTCATAAAAGACAGAGAGCCCGGGGGAGTCTGAAGTGGTTCGAATGCATTGGAGTTATATTCTGGCGGCGTGGACTTTGGTCCCCGCCGCTTTGCATTCTGAGACTTTAGAAATCAATGAACCTATTTTGGTCAAAGCTCAAACAACCGAAGTAGCACCATTGCCGATCGAGTCGGTTCCTTCTTGGCAAGAGCCGCAGCTTGAACTGCAAGAAGTCGTGCTCGAAAGAAACTCAACCCTTATTCTTCCGCCTTTCAAATCCGTGGTGATCAATTTGTTGATTGCATCCGAAGGATCCAAGATCCAGTTCGCACAAAGCCAAGAACAAGGCGAAGATCCCCAGGCGGCTTCGGCTCGGATTTTTGTCCGAAATATTCGGGGACATATACTTTTGGAATCAAGAGGAATGGATGGAGCCGATGGACGACCGGGCAGACATGGTCGCCAAGGGGCCGAGGGTCGACGAGGACGAAATGCACGCACTCTTCTTTTTGGTCTGATTTGGCTTGGAGATGGAGAAGACGGAGGCCCAGGTCTCGCTGGTGAAATCGGAGAGGCTGGCGAAAACGGAGCCGCGGGTGGAAACGGCGGAGATATCTCTCTCTACTATGTCGATAAAACTTTGGATTCAAAAGTCGTGGTGGATGTTTCCGGTGGCGCGGCGGGCCGAGGTGGACGTGGAGGTCTCGGCGGATTAGGCGGCAATGGCGGACGTGGGGGCGAAGGGATTCGGGATGGCAAGCAAGGGCCCATGGGATTGATGGGGCCCTCGGGTCTTGCGGGATTGCCGGGTAAGCCGGGTCTGCCAGGAAAAGCCTCGATTTATCAAATTCCTTCTTCCTTGTTTTTTTGTTTGATGGAACTCGATGCACGCGCATTGGCAGAGACTCTACGTGATGAAGATTACGACCAATGTCGTGAGGGTCTCGATGCTTCGGCCATTCGAAGTGTTCCTCAAGATTCCAAATCCATCGTGATGGATATTGATGGAGTCTTTTATCTCAATGCGGATGGGCAAAGCGGAAAAAATTCTCCGCCCGCAGTCGGTTCAGGGGCATCGCCTGAAAACGCTACGAGTGGATCACACGGAGGAAATCTCACTTTACTGTTTCAGGACTTGCCTGAAAGGGCTCTGATTTCCGCCACGGGCGGAAAGGGCGGTCAGGGAGCCGACGGTCGCGCAGGGATTTCGGGTGGGGATGGATTGAATGGACGATCGGGGTCTTTGTTTCGCAAAGCCACGGCAGGCACCAACGGTCAGAATGGACAAAACGGAGGAAACGGCTCTCACGGAGGTCATGGCGGGGCCGGGGGTTCAATAAAAATTATTTATATTCCTCGCGATGCCTCGAGCTATCAAGCGGACTGGGTCAAGCGCTTTGAGGTGGATGTCTCCGGCGGCAGCCTAGGGCTGGCGGGCCGTGGTGCTGAGGGAGGACGAGCAGGACGCGGAGGCCTTGGTGGCAAAAAGTTTTGGAGCAAAGAAAGATTGCCCGATGGACAAGAGGGAACAGCGGGTCTTCGTGGGATCTCAGGTCAGGACGGCGAGGCAGGTCCAGAGGGGCAAGTCGAATTCCTCGAAGCAGATCATTTGTCGGATTGGATCATCGACGCCTTTCGTCGTGAAGTCGAAGCCTCTCACCCTTAAATAGAGAGCGCCGCAAACACGTGGGCACAAGACATCTTTACGACAGCTAGAGCACTCACTCCTGCTGCCGCAGAGAGAATAGCAAAAGGTCGCGGGTATTTTTTAGATGAATTCTTGAAGATCATTTGACTGATCATTGTGCTTCCTATTCCTGATACATAGATCACTGCCACGATTCCTGCCTTTTCCATAAGGCCCTTCGAACTCGAGGACGCATAAATGAGGCCGACAGGCAAAGTCGTCAGCGTGGCCCAACTCAGAAGTTTGAATTGCCACCTCATTAAACTTTCAATAGTCACAAATGCCTCCGTGAGATCCTGAATGGTTCCGGGACTCGTCCAGATTTTGATCCTCGTCTGAGTATGGGGATCCTCGCTTTCAAAAAGATGTCCATCTCTCAGGGCTCGGACACCATCGATTCCCATCACATCGTAGAAGGCACGAAGCTCTGGTTCGGAGAGGATTTCGTAGGCCTGCATAGTGACCATGAATTTTGCAGGGGCTTCTGGATCTTCAGGGTGGTGGTCAGGATGAATCAAAAGAGCTCGTTTGTGAAAAGCCTTACGGATTTCTTCTGGCGACGCATCCGCATTAATCTGAAGAATCTCATAGAGATCCGGATCGGCAAATGCCGCGGGCGAAATCCCGCAGATCAAAACGCCAAGAACGAACAAAAATGCCCAACCATGCTGCCGCATTGGTTCACTTACCTATCCCAAGATTATAAAAAATCAATCCTCGCTTTGGAGAGATTCCCACTGAGAGTAAAGACTTTGAATCTCCGTCTGAAGGGCTTTCATTCTTTTGCCTAAGTCGATCATTTTGGATTGGTCAGAGAGCGTTTCGGGAGCTGCAAACTGATCTTCAAGCTTCTTCAGTTGTTTTTCGAGCTCTTCGATTTTGCGAGTCACTCGACCTATCTCTTTTGAGTCCGAGGGGGCGCGTTTGACCTGAGACGAGGGCGCGGAACTCGGCAATTGAGCTCTAACTCTGCCGCCTGAGACGGGAGGGCGAGTTTGAAGCTGAATTCTGTGCCAACCTTCCCACTGCGCGAGGTCAGCAAATTTGTGTAGCTGGCCAAGTCGTCTCTCTTCTGGATTGAGCGGAAAGGCCAATATCTCTGTCGCGACTTGATCCAAAAAAAACCGATCATGCGAAACAAGCAAAATCGCCCCGTCAAACTCTGTGAGACAATCTTGGAGAACATTGAGTGTGGCAATATCCAAGTCATTGGTCGGTTCATCGAGGACGAGGAGATTGCATTCTGTCAGCATGAGTTTGGCCAGAACAACTCGACTGCGTTCTCCTCCTGAGAGTTTGCCAACCGGAAGATCAATCTGTTCTTTTGAAAACAAAAACCGATCCAAATAGGTCCGAATATGAATCGATCGTCCTTGGTAGACGACTCCATCGCCGTACGGACAAACGGTACGCATGAGTGAAACACTGGGGTCTAGTTTTTCGCGATTCTGCTCAAAATAAGCGACCTTGAGTTGATCCGAACGAAAAATCGTTCCGGAATCAGGTTGCTCTTCGCCGAGTAAAATTCGAATGAGGGTTGATTTTCCACATCCATTTTCTCCCAAAACGCCGAGGCGTGTGCCGGGTGTTAGGAGAAGATCCAAATTCTGAAAAAGAGAACCTCGATCGGGATAAGATTTTGAGAGTTTTTTGACTTCGACAAGTCGTTTGGGACTTTGATCGACGGATTGAAACTCCAAAGTCGCGGTCTTTGTCTGATTGCGCTGGGACACGTCTCGGAGCTCATCGCTGAGTTCGCCGTGGCGCTGAATTCGCGCAAACTGCTTTGAGCGCTGAGCACGAACTCCTGCTTTGAGCCATTCGGTTTCGCGACGCATAATACTTCGCAAGCTCTCTTCACGTCCTTGGAGGCTTGCGAGTGTGGCTTCTTTGACTTCGAGGTATCGAGAATAATTTCCCGGCACAGACAAGAGTCCATCAACGTTACGGCGATCGAGCTCCATGATGCGATTGCAGACACGATCCAAAAAAAGTCGATCATGAGTGACAACGACGAAGGCAAATGTGGACTTTTTTAAAATATCTTCGAGCCACAAAATGCCCTCGACATCCAAATGGTTGGTGGGTTCATCGAGGAGGAGCAATTGAGGTTTTTTCATGAGCGATACCGCAACCGCTACACGCTTTTTGAGACCTCCCGAAAGCGGATCGATCGGCGAATCTCCTGTCAGGCCGAGCTGATTGAGTTCGAGTTGCCAGATGAGTTCATCGGCCTGTGTATACGCTTGCCAATCGCTGGGATCATCCGCTGCAGCCACCAAGACATCATGAATGGTTTTTCCTGGCTCAAACTGGGGATCCTGATTGAGCATCGAAACACGCAGGTTTTTTTGTGTGACGATATCGCCGTCGTCAGCGTCGAGCTCGCCCGCAAGAATCTTAAGAAGAGTTGATTTTCCACTGCCGTTAGAACCAATCAGGCCCAAATGCTCCTGATCCTGAATCCCAAAAGTAATCTCCGAAAAGAGTGGTCTCGAATCAAAGGCTTTAGAGAGATTCTTAGCGGAGAGAAGATTGGCCACGGTAGTCAATATCGGGATCCCACTGTTTTGGCCAGACGCGAAGCGGGCCAAAACGGGGTGAATGCCCACAATCTAGGATCCCTGAGCCCGTAAAAAATCCAAGAGTTTTTTGCGATAGTCGGGATCCTTGCGCCAGAAAGTGTCCATATGGTGTCCTGGTGGAATCGACCAAAATTCTTTTGGTTCGGGAAGCTCGGAGTAGAGACTTTGTCCGAGTGAATAAGCCACGACAGGGTCCTTCTCGTTATGAATCACAATTTTTGGAACAAGGAGACCTTTGGATTTTTGGAGTGGCTCTCCGCGCTCGGGGCCCCAACGATCACTGAGAAGAAGATACGAAAAAGGCTGAAAGAGCCAAGTCACAACGGATCGACTGAGCACGCTCGCTCCAGCCTGTTGGTAAGAAAGAAATGTTCCTTCAAGAATGATCGCCTGAGGTGGGTAAAAATCCTTTTGACGGCTCAAGTCTTGAAGACTGCGTAGTGCGATCGGTCCGCCCAGGCTTTGAGCAACGACAATCACTTTTAGGCTCGGGAATTTTTTCTGCACCCAAGTGATTGCCGCGATTCCATCTCGTACGGTGCCTTCAGGACTGGGGCGGCCCTGAGATCGACCATATCCCTGATAATCAAAAGCAAAGAGTCTCGCCCCCGCTTCGACGACCCAGGACATTCCAGTGTAGTGAGAAGTTAAGTTTTCTGCGTTGCCGTGAAAGAGAACAAAGACCCAAGGGTATTTTACTTTTTTGGGCTCTAGCAACCATGCGTGAAGTTGAACATTGTCACCGCTCGCAAAATAAATGTCCTCGGCATGAAGGCCTAGTCGTTGAGGCTCTACAAAGACTCGGTTTGAGGGGTGATAGAGCAAAGAGCTACAGCCCACCAGGTTGAGTCCTATCACTGTAAAAATAACGGGAATGAGTTTCATTTAAAAATAAAATCGAACTTCCATTCGTCCTTCGGGGTGCATACGCCTCAGCCCGCCCTCGGCAATGACCGAAAGATCTTTGGAGATTGAATATCGAATGTTCAGTCGCCCCCAATGATCGCGCGTCGCTTGATCGACAAAAAACCGATATCGATAATGTCCCTTGAGCATGAGACCCCAATCCCCTTGATCAGGGATTCTCAAAATCAGTGTGGGGCCTACGGCCAGATATCCCCAAGCTCCAGGGAGGTCTGGATGCAAGGTCCCTTCTCCTTCGAGCAAGAGCGAAAGCGTTCGAAGACTCAATCCACCCCCTCCTTCGATTGTGCCCGCCAAGCAGTCAGGACAAAGATCAGCGGTGAGCGTCTGAGCACCGACTCTTAAGTGCCAAGAGAGTGGTCGATAAAGAGATTCCCAAGGCGAAAGAGAGTAAACCTGAAACATCGTCAGGTCTTCGAGCCAAAATTTTTTGCGTTCAATATTCCAGCGCAAGCTCGTGTCAAAAAACTCAATTTCTGCGTAGGCGGGGAAGCCTCGACTCGAGTCCAAAAAGTCATGAAAGACAGGCCGCCATCTCAATGTGACGAAACTCTTATCGAGTTCTGAGCTTCCGCTCATCAAAGAGAGGATCGATGTTTTGTGCACTCGATCAGGTTGTTCGTGTCGAGGTACTGCAATATTGAGCTTCGGAGTCGGGATTCCAATGGAGGCGCGCATTCGACCGAGTTGCGTTTTTCGTTTAGACGCTGGCGAATCCGCAAATTGAACTTCAAAAGGAAACAGATAGTTCAAATAATCGAGGGCTGCATCCAGAGCGGGGGCGTCTTCAGGAATCACAAGCTCAAGTGGTTTTTGCTCGAGGTCGGTCCACGCACTCACTTTTGAAAGTTGTGTGGAGCTCAAACCGTCGAGTCGATGATCCAAAGTTGTCTTTACGGAGGGGCGATAGTCCGGTTCATCGAGCAAATTGTGCCGTTTTAGAACTCGAATCGTATCAATGGGAATGACATAGGCAGGAAGTTCGTCCGTCAGATTGAGCTCGGGTCGGACGACTTCGAGAACTCCCAAAATATGATAGGCGCAGTTTTCATCAAAATAAAAATAATCAATCCAGCTCTGACCGACTTCCCATAAGTGAGCGATCAGATAGTCCACTTCGGACTCAGTAAACTTGACCCGGTAGCTCCAAAGATCACGAGACTGAAAGGCGGAGTACTGGCGAACCTGGAGGAAATAAGGTTTGAGCGAGAAGGTTCCCTTGAAGAGACCAAAGATTCCTTTTACTCCATAAATAAAAGCATTCTGGGTATCCACATTCGCTGCAAAATCCACAGCATGATCCAAAAGCTCCTGACGAGCAGGATCCGACCATTGGTTAAATCTCAAAAACGTATGTCCAAAAGCAGAAGAAGGATTGTTCAGATAATACGACGAAAAAATCAGACTGACGGATTTGGCACTCAAATAGGATTTAAACTTTTGAAAATCCTGACAAGTCTTGAGTGCGGACGTTGCGGCAGGGGAGTTTTGATTCAAAAGAAGGAAGCGCGCCGGAAACCGGCAGGATGCTGATGGATTTTTAAGGAAGGCGCTTTGAGTGGCCTCCCACTCGGCTTGAGGATCCGATTTACCAAGAGGACTCAAAAAAAATCCAGGATCGTCGATCTGAGACGTCCAGCCCGCATTCCAGCTATTCTTTTTGTAATGGAGGAGTTTGAGCCATGAAGCTTGAGACCAGGGACTCTTGGTCGTTGGGGGAGAAGCATGCACGCTCCCTCCAATCAAAAATCCAAGAATAAAAAGAAAATGCCACATTCCTCAGGCGGAATGTGGCATTTCTAAAAGAATCAGCAAGTCAATTTGTAACAATTAACCAGCAGTGCAAACACTGAGCTGCTCAACAACTCGGTCAGCAACGACGTCGTTGGTGGGCTCATTCGCAAAAATCTCGCTATAGCGACCTTGAAGATTCTGAGCCATCCCGTTGCTGTCACAGCCCGAGATCAGAGCGAGAGCTTCGATGCTTTCGCCTTGGCCACGAGCAATATCAGTTTCCAGTTGGAGGCGATTGGCCACAACATAGTCAGCGGCCCGGCTTCCACGAAGACCGCTCGCGCCTTCACAGTTTGATGTTCCGGAGGTGATTCCAAAAGTTTGATTGCCCGACGTGCCGTTGGTAGTCGCCGCAAAAACTTGGGTAAAACCAGATTCACTTCCCATGATCACAGAACCAAGTCCGCAACCAGCCATTCCATAACGTTGACCCGATACCGCTCGATCCGCTTGACGCAAGAGACCTTGCTTCTCTTGAGCAAAAGTGGACGTTGCTACGAGGGTCATTGCGAGTGTCAAAAATACTTTCATTTAAATTCCTCCATTAAAATTACCTGGGTTAAATTTTCTCGATCTAAGGCCCTTTCAATTGTGTTCACAAGAGAAAAAGATCTCTTGATGCAAAAATAACGAGGTCTCATCATAAAGATATCTATGTCCCAAAAAGCATTTCGCGAAAAACTACTTCAGATCATGGATGCCAAAGACCATTGGGGGTGGAGACAAATTGTCGGACCTCGAATGCAAAAACGACAACTCCTCATTCACTTTCAACAAGAGTACGAGGTCTTTGTGAGAGACTTTCCTGTATTTTTGGCGCGCGTGATGGGTCGAATGACGACGGGTTACTTGCAACTCAAACGTGAGTTTTCAGAAAACATCTATGAAGAGCAAACGGGAGGTTTATCGTCATCGATTTCGCGGCATCAGTCGCATCCTGAATTATTTTTGCAGATGATGACTGGACTCGGATTCAAGCGAAATCTCTTTGATAAGATTTCGCTTTTGCCGACGAGTCTTGCCTACCGATCCTATCTCGATTTGATCACTTTAAATTCTGACTGGCGAATTGGCGCTGCGGTGCTCACGCTCTTCGTTGAGGGAAGTGTCGAAGATCGTCAGCGTCTCAAAAAGAACTACAAACCCACCATGAGTCTTAAGAATAAGATCCGTTCGCATTCTCTCTATAAATATCACGGCCTCAAAGAGTCAGCGATGACCCTCGTTAAGGCTCATCATGCGATCGAGGGTTCTCATCGCAAAAGTGCTTGGGAAACTACATTGCAGATGATTCCTAAAAATCTCGAAGATGAAGTCGTCACTGCTATGCAAAATTCACTGGATCTTTGGCAGCTCTATCGAGACGGAATTTGTATCGAAATGAATTTGATGCATCCTGATTTTGACAGAATTGCGCACTCTCTTTAGCGAGGCCACAAAAGTTCGCGAATGTATCCTGCTTGATGTCTTTCGGGATGCAAAAAGTAGTTTTGCTTTTCGAGTGTGCTCAAATTGCGTTCAAAACCTTCACCTTCACGAAGCAAAATATCCTGACTGGAGCCCAAAAATTTGAGCCGCTGCCAATAATCTGTCATTCGAATCTGCCTTAGCTCCGGCGGGCAGTAAAACACTTCAAGTGCTTCGCCTCCCGTGGGAGGGATCAAACTCAGAACCAAACATTCATAGCCAGAAAAATCATATTGGATATTCACCTTTTCCCACTGAGCTTCGTTTGGCCCAAAGTGAAGAGGTGAAGTGACAACTTCAATGACCGCAGGGCTTCCCTTCTTATGAGCAACAGCGAGGCGATACGCGTTCAAATGTGTTTGCACGGGAGGGAGCGCCTTCGCATCCAGCGCACTTTTGGGGGGATAAAAGAGTCGATAGATTTCTTCCCAATTTTTTTGTGAGAGCTGCGCCCAGTCGAGCTTCAGCAATTCCAAAAACAAGAGTCTGGCATTGCGACTGAGAGACTTTTCGTCGATTCGATCCATGGGGATAAAGCCCTTCGACAAGAGATAAGTAGAGGGGTCAGGACTTTGGGGGGATTCCCTTCTGGGAGCAGAGATCTGGAGGCGACTTCCCAAAATTCTTTCTGCGTCCGCACGGGCGAGTGGGCTGGTCTCAAAGTTTGAATCCGATCGGGGAGTGATCTGACGCAAGAGACTTGGAACCTGCGGAAAATCTGGAGATTCGAGAGCGACAATAAAATAAACTGAACGCGGATCGATCGAAAAATTTTCTACAAAAATACTCTGAGCAATATAGATCGCGCCTTTTTCATCGGTTTGAGTGTTGAGATTCCACTCATGAAGAACTGTCGAAGGGGGCTGAAGAAGAAAGACTTTGCCTTTGATCGGTGTCTTTTCGAGGCGCGGGTTTTTGAGCTCGGGATTGCGACGACTTTGACGAATTCGCAATTCAAAAGAAAATCGGTAGCTTCGAATCTCCCCAAGACGAAATCCAGAATCTACGGAGTATCCTGATGTCTCTGGCTGAAACTGAAACAAAAGGGGCTCAAGGATAAGGCTTTGCTCGATCTGATTGTTCTTCTGAAGCAGAACTTCACTCAACGGAAAGGGATCATTCTCTTTGCTGTAAGTGACCAGGATTTGTCGAGAGTTCGAAAAGGTGTCGATTCCCATTTCACCTTTGAAAATGGTTTTGATTCCCGCAAATAGGAGTTCATATCGAATAAGATGAAGCTGTTCATTTTCGAATGGATTCACAGAGATCGAAAAATCAAAAGTGACTTCACCCAAAGATTTTTCGTCCAAAGAAGTCGTTCGAGCAGAGCCCGAAGAATTCTCGCTCCCCGGCAGCTGCACGATCCACTGACAATCCAAATCGCGAAGCGAGCGATCTTCACCCAAATTCAAAACGCGAAAGGTCGCCCGGAGCTTCAATCGATCGTGACTCGAATCGATGGATTCGTGTTTGAGGAGGGTCACAGAACTGGGAATGACGTCCAATTGAGGAGTCTCTCCAAAGACAGCATTCTTAAAGTCTTCTTCGGAGCACGGGGCAAAATTCTGCAGAGGTTGGCCTGACGAAAATGCGCTCAGAGTTCCACAGTAGTTTTGTCGTCCCAGAGCCTTGGCGCTCAAGCCAAAAAGTGTGGCATACCGAAATCCTCTTTCGGTCGCGAGCTGTTGAAACTTAAACGTGAATCGTGCCAGTCCTTCGGGTCCTGTACGCGCCTGTACTTGTGAATCCAAAACTCGATCAAGAGGTTTCAAGGTAAGTTCAACATCTGCATTTTGGAGAGCCTCTCCCTTTTGATCTTTGATCCAAAGACTGAGCTCCATTTGATAGCAATCTTGGCGTCCCTCACATTTTCCAATCATCCGAGACTCAGATCGATTCACGCTCATGAGTGTTTGAGAATATCCAATAGGGCTCGAATCAAAATGAGCGTCTCGGCATCCCCAAACAGCGGAGGCCATCACAATCAATGCGAGAAATCTGAGTCTGAAATTCATTAAAATTTAATCTCCATATCGAGAATGAGTTCATGTCGATTCGACTGAACATTGGAACGAGCAATCGTTCCCGCATACACATACGATCCCCCGACGCTCACTTCGTCGAGAGGAAAATAATGGAGTGTTGCAAACGATCCTTTGCGATTGGCGTATCCCAAAAAGCTCTCCGTCAAAGAAGCTAGAGTGAGATCCGGTTCTAAATAAAAATATCCCACTTCTGCCTGAACTGAAGATTTAGCCCAAGGCCGACCGAGTCCGGTTTTAAACCAAAAACCTCTTTGTTTGTCTGGGGTGCGCAAATTTACAGCCACAGCTCCTTCCGCAGTAGCTTCGAGGCCTAAGGGTTGCGCTTTTGATTGAAACAAAAACTCAATCGGGGCCCATCGATGAGAGACACGCGCATCAGTTCCAATTGTTCCAGCAAAAGCATTGCCTCGCTGAGCGGCGAGGTCCGAAGCCAAAGTTGTGGGCTCCATAAAAAAGTAATAATTGATCGCACCGAGCAGGCTGAGTTCCGAGCTCCATCGATAAGACGCCTGCAACCCTTGTTGAAAGAGCCAAAAGGATTTTTCTGACTGACCCAAAATTCGTGACTCGCTCTGATGATCCAGAAGATACTGGCCTCCAAAAAATCCCAGGAACAATTTTGAATTCCACAGCTCAAGGCCCACACTTTCAAAGACCCCTTCAGGCCTAAAGTCTCTTTGTAGAAGAAGAGGAGAGGCCAGAGTCGGCGCCGAAAACTTTCCCACCATGGTTGTCAGTGTCCACCGAGCGGGTTGCCACTGAAGCCCTGCAAAAACTTGATGAACGCCCAGTGCTTTCGCTCCCGAAGTACTTTTGAGTTCTACTTCATAGTCCGTGTCAGATTTTGTTCCGATTTCGAAGCCCGAGATAAAATGATCGGCCTTTGGAAACACGCCGAACCTCAAGAGAGTTCGCAGAGTTTTTTCTTCAAAACCCGCTTCATCACGCTGACGCCAACTCAATCGTCCTTCGGCTTTGGGATTTAAATCCTGGATCCATTCAGGAGTGGCCGCTGGTGAGGGCAAAGAAAACGCCATCAAGGCCATAAATAAGAGGGCGCGAGACATCCGATTTCTTTTAGAGAGGGGGATTTAAAATGACAATCAATGCTCGCAATGATCAAACATCGAGTAATTTCAATAAGATAAAACCTTGTAAAGGCTTTGACTCCCTCGAAATAAGCAGAGATTGAAGAGGGCGGATGCCTTCTCTTCGTTTAGATGACTACCTCGTTGCTCATGGGTTTTTTGCCGAACTCAAGCTGGCACAGGCGGCCATTTTGGCAGGAAGAATTGTGGATGCCAAGACAGGGAAGCCACTCGATAAGGCCGGTTTGCCCGTGACGGCGCGAATCCAACCTCAAGTCAAATCGCCCGAGAGATTTGTTGGGCGAGGAGGCGAAAAGCTCGAAGGATTTTTGGAGCAGTTAAAATGGAATATCAAGGATCGCGTTGTCTTGGATATCGGATCGTCGACGGGAGGTTTTACAGACTGTTTACTCCAGCGAGGAGCTCGCCTCGTTCACGCCATTGATGTGGGGACTCACCAGCTTCACGAAAAACTGAGAGCCGATCCGCGGGTTTTAGTTCAGGAGCAAACAGATTTTAGAGATCTCAACTTACAAAACCTCCTTCCAAAAGCAGACGTGGTGGTGGTGGATGTTTCTTTCATTTCGCTTCGTCTCGTGGTGCCGAAGCTGCTCAAAGACTGTCCAAATATTCCGTGGATTTTGCTCTTTAAGCCGCAATTTGAGGTCTCGCGCTATTCGCCCAAGAGGCGCGGAGTGGCGGATCCTGCCGAAGCCGATAAAGCGCTTGAGGAATTCCTTCATTTTCTCACCTCTCTTGGCTTAAATAGCAGCATGACGAGTCCAAGTGCCTTGCGGGGCGCCAAAGGAAATCAGGAATTTTTTATTAGCGTGGAGCCCAGCGTGCCATCACATATTTTTAGAACGTACGATATTCGCGGAGTAGCGGATCGAGATCTTTCGAGTGAACTTGTTTTTAAAGTGGGAGTTTTGCTGGGTCAAAAATTGAGAGAGCGTGCAGGCGTGGGAGCCAAAATGGGAGTGGGCCGTGATGCTCGAGTTTCATCCCCACGACTTTTTGAAGCGCTGACTCATGGACTCGTGAGCGCAAAAGTGGAGCCGATTGAGCTCGGGGAAGTCACCACACCGATGACGTATTTTGCTCATTATCATTTCAATTTGGATGGCGTCGTTCAGATCACAGCCAGTCACAATCCCAAAGATGACAATGGCATGAAGATGATGATCAAAAAGGAAACCCTTTTTGGAGAGGAGATTCTCAATCTGGGTCGAGATGTCGGAAGTGTCACAGAGAGCTGGGATGAGTCGAGCGTTCCTTCGCTTGAGATCAAAGACTGGTCTCAAAAACTTCGATCGGATTATTTGGAGTATCTCAAAACAAAATTCAAGTTTTCCAAAAAATACTCTCTCGCTCTCGATTGCGGAAACGGAATGGTCGGCGCCATTGCGCGGGATGCGTTTGGTCCGGTCGCTTCGAATCTCCAGATTTTGCACGAAGAAGTCGACTGTCGATTTCCCAATCACGAAGCAGATCCCACGGTGGTGGCCAATTTTAGCGATCTTAAAAATCTCATGAAGCAAAAGACCTTTGATTTTGGATTTGCTTTTGATGGCGATGGAGATCGTTTGGGAGTCATGACTTCTAAAGGACGAATTTTGTGGGGCGATGAGATTCTGATGCTTCTTTCTGAGCTCGTACTCCAAGAGCGTCCGGGCTCCACCATCATTGGCGAGGTCAAGTGTTCCGAAAAGTTGTTTCGAATGATCAAAGATCGAGGCGGGGAGCCCCTGATGTATCGAACAGGTCACAGCCTGATCAAAAAGAAGATGAAGGAAGTGGGAGCTCCGATCGCGGGAGAGATGTCGGGGCATTTATTTTTTGCAGACCGGTACTTTGGATATGACGATGCAACCTATGCAGCGCTTCGAGTGATGGAGGTTGTAGATCGCCTCGGCCTTGATTTGGATTCCTGGGTAGGCAAACATCCGCCTTCCTTTGTAACACCAGAGATCCGAGTGGACTGCGAAGAATCCGAAAAAGCTGGTCTGGTCGAAGGCGCTAAAAAGTTTTTTAGGTCCTTATCGTCAGTAAAGCTCTTTGATATCGATGGGATTCGAGTGAGTTTTGAAGATGGAGCGTGGGCACTCGTGCGAGCGAGTAATACCCAAGCCGTTCTGGTGGTTCGAGTGGAGGCTCCCTCGGAGAGTCGACAAAAGGAAGTCTTAGCCTTGGTCGAAAAGGCCTTGGGCAGAAAAATAAAGGTAGAGTGAATGTTTGAAGCGATTTCTGAGACATCGATTGATCTCAAAAAGTCTAATCTGTTGCATCTCTACCATTCGTTGAATCAGCCTCAAATTTCGCCGGGCCCAGGACTTTCTGCACAAAATGCCGAAGCTTTTGGTTTCGTGATTCAGCACACGCCTCGTTCAGTTTCGATTTATGTCGGTCTCTTTTTTCCGCAGGCCCAAAAGCGCATCCTCTATCGTTCAGGACCAGTAAAAATGGAAGCCGTCGAATCCGAAATGGCAGAAATGGAAGCTTTTACCGGAGACATGGGTTTTCTGATGACCAATCTGCATCTGGCCCAGTGTGCACCGGATCAGCGCCATGAGATTTTGAGAACTTGCCCGTTTTTTTACGCTGATGTCGAACTCTACTACCAGGCTCTTTCAATTTCTGAGATTGAGATCAAGCGCTCTCAGGGCGAGGGACTGGCTAAAAAAGAAGCCGAAGCGGATCTCCAGCATCAGTTTATGCACCAATATGTGTCAATCTTGAGCATGCTTTAGTAGACTCTCAAAAAGGAGGTGAGAGATGTCTCATTGGAAGATTTGTGTTGGTGTTTTAGGACTAGGAATTTTCTTCGGCGGTTGTGCGACCCATTCGGGATCCAAAGCGGTTCGATCTGAGCCCCGCAATGAAAAGGCGTCGATTCAATATGACTTTGCCTTTGACGCTTATATGAATGGCGAAATGATTCCCGCACTGGGGGCCATCATGCGAACGATCGAGCTCGCTCCCCAAAACGCAGAGTCTCATAATCTCATGGGTTTGATTTATTTTAGACAGGGCAAACTTGATTTGGCCGAAGCGGCCTTCAAGCGCGCTGTGGATCTCGATCCAAAAATGTCGGAGTCCTTTAATAATTTGGGATCTCTCTATTTGGCTCAGAACAAATTTGCGGAAGCAAAGGATGCACTCTTAAAGGCCCAAGAGAATCCACTCTACCTCTATCCCGAAAGGATCATGAATAATTTGGGATTGGCGTATCAAGGATTGGGCCAAAGTGCCGAGGCAGAAAAAGCTTTTTTGGAGTCGATTCGATTGAGCAAGGATTTTTATCTCCCTTACGTCAACGTGGGCAGAATCCTTCATGAGCAGGGCCAACTCCCTCGAGCAGAGACTTATCTTAAAGAAGCCGCTCGGACCTGTAGTGAATGCCCAGAGCCTCGCTATCTTTTGGGTCGGATTTATTTGACGATGAATCGACAAGACGATGCTTTGAAAATGTTCAAGGAAGGTGCAAAAATCGATCCGCAAGGAGAGATTGGTCTTTTGTGCCAGCAGTATTTGGTTCAGCGATAATTTTTGTGTGAAGTCGTAGGGAGTGTAATGGTTGTAGACGAAGGGGAAAATGAAGAAGAACAATACCGAGAATCTTTCGGTGATTTTTTAAAGCGCCATCGCGAGGGCTGTGGAAAGTCATTGGATGTTTTGGCGCGTTCCACGCGAATTCCCAAAAGATTTCTGCAAGCCTTTGAGGACAATGATTCGGCCCGGTTTCCTGAGCCCACTTTTACTCGGGGTTTTTTGCGCTCCTACGCTCAAGAAATTGGACTTGAAGTTGAAGAAGTCCTCGCTCGTTATGAGCGGTTTCAGCGTTCGATTCAGCCGACACAAATTAAAGACATGCGCAAAACCATTCGCGCGGCCGAGCTTTCGAGTTCGCGTCGCAAGCCGCTCGAATCAGGCGTATGGTTTTGGTGGGCCGCCGTGGCCTTAGTCGGACTTGTTTCGGGTGGGCTCTATTTTTGGGGGACGGGGGATCAGTCCGCGTCGGAACCCGAAGCCGAAGCCATCTCTTTGAGTCCTTTGGAGCCTGCCGCTGAAGTGGTGGACGCTCAGCCCTCTCAGCCTTCGACCCCTCTGGCGATTCCATCTCCCCCTTCCGAGCTTACGATCAAGGCTCTTCGACGAGGGAGTCTCAATGTGCGAGTGGATGAAAACGCTCCTCAGGACCTTGCCTTCAACGCTCTCGAAACCAAGACGTTGATGCTTTATAAAGAAGTCGAGGTTCAAGGCGTTCAAAAGGAGAACTTTCAGATTCTTTATAATGGAAAGCCCGTCGATCTTTCATCATCGACTACTTTGAAGCTTTTCAATCGTAACCTTTATACGTCATCCTCAAGCCCGTGAAGGGTTTGGTGGTCAAAAGAGTCCTCTATGGAGAATCGGATCTTGTTCTCAAGGTCCTCTTAGAGGATTCGAGACTAGTTTCTTTTTTTGCAGCGGGAGCTCGTAAATCCAAAAAGAGGTTTCCGCATCAGTTTGATCTGACGGGGCTTTATCAATTTGAGGCTCCCGAAGGCTCACAGCTCATGAGACTTCAGTCGGCCGAGCTCATCGATTGGCGCCCCGAATTGGGTCGAGATTTAGAAACCTGGGCAAGATGGTCTCTTGTTTTGGAATGGGTTCATGGCGATGAATCGTCTCCCCCTTCTTTGATGGGACTCTTAAAGTTGCGAGATGCGCTCGCGGAATCTCCCAGTGCTGGAATTTACGCCTATCATTTGTTTTGGCTCGAACGAATGCAGACGCATGGAATCAGAATTCGCGTCGATGAATGTGTGGTGTGCCATCGTCCTCTGGGATTGCCGGCTCATTTTGTTTTGGGGCAGATGGGATTGACTCACGAGCGCTGTGCGCGAGGGCTTCGATTGAGTTTGGAAACGATAGAGTTTTTGGCCCAAAAAACAGAGGGTCAAAGACTTAAATCTTTGACCCTCGAGACTGCTTCACAACTTGATTCGCTCAGTTTGCCGTATTTATCGCAAGCATTGGGTCGGACTCTGAAGGCGCAGGATGTTTTTTGGCAACTAAGACGTCCAGATCCTTCAGTCGGTCGGGGGCCAGCTCTGCAATCTGCGCCCTAAAAATCGGTTCGACGGCGTCCAAGATTGGTGCAGGAGTGGCATCAAACATTTGAAGTGCAAAATCAGCATTCATGATCCCGGCAATCAAGGAGAGTGCATCATTTTGAGTTTTGGCTCGGTTGATCTGACTCATCCAAGTGAGAGCCGAAATCAATTTGTAGTTTTTCTCAGTGATTTTGGTCCCCTGAAGGTTTGCCGCCAGATATCCCCACATCGCCGCTGAACCCAAATCTCCCACAGTCAAAGAATACTCAAAGAGTTCCTCAAATCGAGCGGGATCGCCCGAGAGCAAGACGGCTCTTCTCAATCCCTTTTCGTACTCGGGAGAGTTGAAACCCATGCGAGCACTTTCGATCCGTGACTTTCGCTCCAGCTCTTTAAAAGAGAGAGTGGCGTCGACGGTGAGAGCTAAAGAGACCGCTGTCTTTGCGGTGAGGCTATTTCTCACAAGTCGGCTGGCCACAGCGACAGAGCGGACTTCGTTCACCAGTCCCCACCCGTAGTGCCAATCAAATCCCTTGAGGCCTAAGTCCACAGCTGTGCGGCGTACAATTTTTTTAAGATCTTCTGCTTTTGCTTTGGGCAGCAGGGCCTTGAGATTTGCAAAGGTCCCCGAGACAAAAGGAGCCGCCATGCTGGTGCCCGTCATAAATTCTAAGCTCTCCCCACGATGGCTAAAGTCGCCTCCTCGAGACAAGATTTCTTCACCCGGGGCCACCACATCAATGGACGGTCCTACATTCGAAAACCAAGCCGCTGCACCAGAGTATCCCAGCGCGCCGACGACGAAGAGTCCGTCTTTTCTGGCCAAGGGATGCTTAGCCACCATGATCGCGCCTTCATTGCCAGCGGCGGCGACTAAAATGGCATTCTTCTTTTCGATGATTTGATTCATGGGGTTTCGGACAGAATCTTCCGCCGATATTCCATGACTCATATTGATGACATCAATGGGCTCAGGACTCACTGCGAGCTTTTCGAGCGCAGCGACAAAGTTTTCTTCTTTGTAGAGGTTCATGCCCTTAAAAATGTTCATGTCCACGATCTGAGCAAATGGCGAAACTCCAAAATCTCCATTCTGAGCTCCAATCACTCCCGCCACGTGAGTGGCGTGGTAGGTTTCCATGGGCTGAGTGGGATCAAAGGGATCTGGAATCTCATCGGGGATTGTCTGATCGATCGCTCCCACGATGTCGCCGACGATCCCAGGATTCACGGACTGCGTGATTTTGAGTTTGAGCTTTCGTTTTTGTCTCGGCTCTCCCGGAACTTCAAAAACTCGAGTGGCTCCGACTTTGACTCCTGCATCGCTAACGTAGACGCTGACGGGCTGGCGAGGCAGGTCGCGCAAATCATCTTTGGCGAGATCTGCACCAATGACTCGCATTCCCCAGAGAGCGGGCACGCTGATGCTCCCGACCTTCCAGCGCATTTGACTGAGCTCAGGCGCTTCGGCATTGCTTGTCGCTTCGATCAGGCTCTTTGACGCGGTCAAAGGTGCCGCTGATACGGACAGGCCCACTAAATTGAATACAACTAAAGATCGGACCGTCGCTCCCCAGCGACTCCCGGATACCCCCTCCATAAAATTTCCCCCTCTTTAACTCAACACGCTAACGCAAAGCACGATGCTAAGTAAAGAAAATACGGGGGGGCCTGCCTAAGTGATTGAGCTTCCTTGACCCCGCTTTTGGCTTTGGGAGAAATGTCAGGTGAATGAGTTCAAAATCCAGTCCCGATTTAATGTCCAAGATCGTGAGCCTCTGTAAGCGGCGAGGCTTTGTTTATCCCTCTTCCGAGATCTATGGAGGTCTCAATTCTTGTTATGACTACGGCCCTCTGGGGACCGAGCTCAAAAACAATGTGAAGCGATATTGGATGGATTCCATGACTCGCGAGTTTGACGACATTGAGCCGCTCGATTCTTCGATCCTCATGCATCCGCGAATTTGGGAAGCCTCAGGACATGTCGCCAATTTTACAGATCCCATGGTGGATTGCAAAACGTGCAAAGCGAGATTTAGAGCGGATCAATTGGAATCCGCGACTTGCGGTCAAAAGCCGTCCAAAAATCCTCAGAGCTGCGGAGGCGAACTCACTGCGCCGAGACTTTTCAATCTGATGTTCAAGACATTCATGGGCCCCGTCGAGGATTCTTCGGCCGTGGTTTTTTTGCGTCCCGAAACAGCGCAGGGGATCTACGTTAATTTTTTGAATGTCATGACGACGTCGCGACAAAAGATTCCATTTGGAATTGCTCAGATTGGTAAAGCCTTTCGAAACGAAATCACTCCCGGAAACTTTACGTTTCGCACTCGAGAATTCGAGCAAATGGAAATGCAATATTTTGTAAAACCGGGTGACGATATGAACCAATTTGAACGCTGGAAGGAGATTCGAATCCAGTGGCATTTGGGTCTGGGTCTCAAGCGCGAAAAACTGCGATTTCATCAGCACAGCGAAAAGGAACTCGCTCATTACGCCAAAGCTGCATTTGATATTCAGTATGAGTTTCCGTTTGGATGGCAAGAGGTTGAGGGAATTCACAATCGATCGGATTTTGATCTCAAGCAGCACGAAAAATTCAGCGGCAAAAAACTCAGTGTCTTTGATGAGGCCACAAAGTCTCCTTATGTTCCTTTTATTGTAGAAACCTCGGTGGGGTGTGATCGAGCCACGCTCACACTTCTTGTGGATGCCTACGACGAAGAGCCCGCCGCAGAAGGGGACGAAGAAGGACCGCGAGTCGTGATGCGACTCCATAAATCTATTGCGCCTGTAAAGATCGGCGTGTTTCCGCTGATGAAAAAAGACGGATTGCCTGAGCGCGCCACAAAGATCTTTGAGACCATCAAGCGAAAATGGCGCGCGCAGTATGATGAAGCGGGCAGTATTGGAAAACGGTATCGTCGCATGGATGAAGCCGGGGCCCCCTTATGTCTCACTGTGGATCAAGAAGTGGGCACAATCACTGTTCGCGATCGCGATTCGATGAAGCAAGAAAGAATTTCTGAGTCTGCACTCGTTGATTATCTGACAAAATATTTTGGAAACCCTTAACAGGGAAGGAGGGGAGAATGAATTCAATGTCACCAAAGCAGGGAGCCAAAGGGGTTTTAAAGAAAATCAAATCTCGCCGAGCGGTTCCACTTTCATCGCGTGAACTCAAAGAATCTGTCACGACGATTGGCTACAAAACCTCGCATGTTTTGCCGGCGATACGATTGAAAGTCAGTTATCAAGAACTCAAAGAACGAGTCGGGGGCAAAGCAGCGGGCCTGATTGAGATGTCCAAACTCAAAGTTCCCGTTCCTCCTGCATTCAATATCTCCACCGCTGTCTGTCGCTATTTTCTTTCGACAGGACAGTTGCCCGAAGTGGTTTTGTCTCAAATGAAGGTGGCGCTTTCGGGTTTGGAAGCCAGTCTCAAAAAGAATTTTGGAAAAGCACAGGACCCCCTGCTGATCTCAGTTCGTTCGGGCGCTCGCGTTTCGATGCCCGGGATGATGGACACCATTTTGAATATTGGGCTCAACCGCGAAGTTACTCAAAAGCTTGCGGAGCTCAATCCGTCTCGCGCACGATTTTGGTGGGATTGTTATCGCCGGCTCATTCAGATGTTTTCAGAAGTTGTTTTGGAAGTTCCTTACGAAGATTTTGATCGGGCCCTGATGGAGCTTCGTCAGGAAGAAGGAGTGGAGAGTGATGCGCAGATTTCGGTGAAAGGGCTTCAAGCACTCTGCACGACCTATCAGCAAATCGTCAAAAGAGCGGGGGTGGAGTTTCCCGAGAATCCTTGGTCGCAAGTCGTGTTGGCTACAGAAGCAGTTTTCAAATCCTGGAATTCTGAACGGGCGAAGACTTATCGAACGCTCCATCATTATTCTGAAGACTGGGGTACTGCCGTCACCATTCAGGCGATGGTGTTTGGAAATCTCAACGAGCACTCAGGCACAGGAGTGGTCTTTACTCGCGATCCTTCGACTGGAGCTAAAAGAATCTACGGTGAGTATCTTTTGAATGCTCAAGGCGAAGACGTGGTCGCAGGAATTCGAACTCCTGAGCCTATCGAAGAAATGCGCCGTCAACTTCCCCAGTCCTTTGGAGAACTTCAAAAGGCACTCACTCGATTGGAAACTCATTTCAATGATGCTCAAGATGTTGAGTTTACGATCGAAGATAAAAGACTTTATATTTTGCAGACTCGCTCCGCCAAGAGGACGGCTTCTGCGGCCATTGAAAATGTGGTTCAGTTTGTTCAAGAGAAGCGACTCAAGCCTGCCGAAGCTCTTCAGCGAATTTCCTTTGATCAAGTTCGTCAGCTTTTGCATCCGACATTGAGTCCGTCCAAAGAAAAGCCTTTGGGACGTGGATTGGCGGCGAGTCCCGGAGCGGCGGCCGGACGAATTGCATTTGATCCAGAGCGAGCGGTCTCGCTTCATCGAGCGGGCCACAAAGTTATCTTGGTCAGACGCGAAACATCGCCCGAAGACATAATGGGGATGGCCGTTTCTGAAGGAATTTTAACTTCGACAGGTGGGATGACCTCTCATGCCGCGGTGGTGGGACGAGGGATGGGAAAATGTTGCGTCGTGGGATGCTCGGATCTTCAGGTCAACGAGAAGGATCGCTCCGCTATTCTCAATGGAATCGCACTTCACGAAGAAGATTGGATTACCTTGAATGGCTCAACAGGAGAGGTTTACAGCGGACAACTTCCGACTCAGCCAGTGACTTGGGGGGAGAGTGCCAAAAAGTTTTTTGTCTGGGCGGATCAGAGCTCTCGTATTCCTGTTTACGCCAATGCAGATACACCAGAGCAGGCGACTCAAGCTCGGGGGCTTGGAGCTCGAGGAATTGGACTCTGTCGAACTGAGCATATGTTTTTTGATAAAGATCGCATTCATCGATTTCGTTCGATGATTCTTTCGGAAAAAGAATCCGATCGTGAGACGGCGGCGAGAGCGCTTCAAGCTTATCAAGAGGCGGACTTTTATGAAATTCTCAAAGCCATGGAGGGATTTCCAGTAACGGTCAGACTCCTCGATCCACCCCTTCATGAATTTTTGCCATCGATCGAAAATGAACAGGAAATCGCAGAGCTGGCCAAAGGTCTCGGAACATCGAGTGCTCGCCTTGTTCAGAGAATTTACCAACTTCACGAAACCAATCCGATGCTCGGGCATCGAGGGTGCCGCCTCGGAATCACGTTTCCAGAAATCTACGAGATGCAGGTTCGCGCGCTGGCCGCCAGCCTCAAGCGTAATTTATCAGAGGGCCGAAAAGTTTTTCTGAAGATCATGATTCCTTTGGTGATGAACGCCGAAGAGCTTTCTTGGCTTTTGAGTCGGCTGAAGGTTGTTTTTCAAGGGGATGCCAAGTTACAAAAAGTGACTTCCTGGGGCACGATGATTGAGCTGCCGCGCGCTTGTCTCATCGCAAATGAGATCGCTCCACTGGTCGATTTTATTTCCTTTGGCACCAACGATCTGACGCAAACCACACTTGGTTTATCGCGAGACGATGCCGCCAAATTCATTCCGACCTACTTGGAGCTCGGTCTTTTGAAAGTAGATCCCTTTGAGTCTATCGATCAGGCGGGAGTGGGGCGATTGATTCAAATGGCTGTGACGGAAGGGCGAAAGGCCAATAGAAACCTCGAAGTTGGAATCTGTGGGGAACATGGAGGAGATCCTGAGAGTATTCAGTTCTTTGAGCGCCACCTGTTTGACTCCGTGAGCTGCTCGCCCTATCGGGTGCCAATCGCCCGGCTCGCATTGGGCCGCTGCGGTCTTGACTCCCGAGGCTCAAAGCGCAGAAAGTGAGGGCCGAATGATTCGAGCTTTCATCGCTGTTGTCAGTCTCCTTTTTGTTTATGGATGTGAAGGGGATTTTGCCGGAAACCGTAGTCCGAATATTGAGACATTCAATGGCCCGGCGCAGATGAAGGTGCGCAGCATTGGCGGAGTCAATCATCTCATTATTTTGAGTAACAATGGGCCAGCCACAGCGAGTGGGGGAAACATTCGCTTTTATACGATCACGGATTTAAGTAGCCCTCAGCTGTCTTCGACAGTGGAGCCGATTGCGATTCCTTCAAACGTCAATGACTTTGAAATCGTCGATAACAAACTCTATTTGCTCAACCGGAATGAAGGCATTCATGCTGTGTGGGTCTATGAGCTCAGTGGAACGACCTATACTCGTAAACTGGCGTCCAATGGAACTCCCCTCAGTATCTCGGCGTGCACCAATCCGATCAATGTAACTCAGTTTCAGCGTACCGTCGGAGGTCAGACATATTTGGCGATTACGTGTATGAAATCCGGAACGGTCATTCTTTTTTCACCGACCACGGATTCGCTCGTATCCCCGACAGATTTGGGCATTACACCGATTGATGGTCTCACTTTTTCAGATTCTTCGACGGTGGGAGCGCGATTTTATATGACGCCGCGGCGCACTCAGGACTCTTCTAAAGATGATCGCGTAAATATTTCTTTTGGACGAAAAATTGGCATTGGAATTATCGGAGGAGCGTTTCTTCCCTCGAGTGCCTCGAGCGATGATTTGTTTGTCGCCATGAATTTGGGACAGAATGCTTTGTATTCTTATCGCTTTAGTGATTTTTCCAATGCGTCCAATGTTGTCTGGGACCTCACTGAATATCGATCCAACAAACGAATCTCTGATACTGAGGTTCGTCGAGGGACTGCGGAGAGTGGATTTCGAGGAATGGCTGTGGATGGCAATGGAAATGTGTTTCTTTCCAACCGAGCCGATAATTCGGTTTACCGTGTACCCGTATCCGAAATCACAAACGCAAAGGATAACAGTGCGGGCACCAATCGAAACACAAAAGGATTTAACGAGAACGACCGTTCGTATCGGATTCCAGCGGATCTCGATTCGGTCACCACAGATGAGGATTTTCCGCGACTCGGGGAACTGGCTGTCCAAAATGTGACGGGGCAAGATGCTTCGATTGTTTGGGTGCTGGGGTTAGACTCCGCAAAGATTTATCGTATCGCCTTTAATCCGGCGGTGAATGATCTCACTGTTTCTTCCTCCATTTCTGAGACAGTGGGGGTGAAGCCTCAGGGGATTCTGGGGCTTCCAGTAGGAGCGGCCTTCACTCACATTTATGTCGCAGATCAAACTACGAGCCGAGTTTATGTTTTGGATGCGACGACGCTTGCTTTGATTGCCACTCTTTCACAATGACCAATTCTCTCAAGATTGTTTTAGTCTGTCCCCGAATTGCGGCAAACGTAGGAAATGTAGCGCGTACCTGTCAGGCCTTGAATGCCGAGCTCCACCTGATCCGACCCTTAGGGTTTCATTTGGATGGAGCGCAAGCGCGTCGCGCGGCCGTGGGATTTTGGGATGAGATTTCGCCGATAGTCCATCGGGATGCTGAGAGCTTTTGGGCTCAAATGCATTCGCTCGCTGGATGGTCTTTTTATTTTGTAGAAAAAGACGGGCCTCAGATTTATTCCGAGGTTTTGTTTCCTGATCGGACGGTTCTAATTTTTGGAAATGAAGAAATCGGAGTGGAGCCAGAATTCTGGAAGTGCGCTCAATCGATGGATATTTCGGGGATTCAGATTCCCATGCTCGGCACTCGCTGCCTCAATCTTGCGACTTCAGTGGGGATCGCTGGATTCGAAGTCTTTCGCCAGTGGAGGAATCAGAGGCCCCAAGAATTTGAGGGACGATTTGTAAATCCCGAACGGCATTTGGACTTGTCGATTTGCCAGAGCCCAAGGTAAAGTTTCCTCCAAGGAGGCGCGGGCGCTTGAAGTCTAGGGATTCCAAAAACATCAATTATTTTAATTGTTTAGCAACCCTCCTCCTTGATGGACAGGGGCGCAGAGCCTCGTTAAGCCTCTTAAGCTTAGGCGGAAAGACGAACTGTGAAGATTAAAGCCCTCCAAGTTTTTGGATTTAAGTCGTTCGGCGATCGTACCGAACTCAATTTTGATCGCCAAATCGTGGGCGTTGTAGGTCCCAATGGTTGTGGAAAGAGTAACATTGTCGATGCGATTCGCTGGGCGATGGGAGAGCAATCCGCCAAAGGACTTCGCGGCTCAGAAATGGCCGATGTTATTTTTAATGGGACGGCGACACGAAAACGCGCCAATTTTGCTGAAGTCAGTATTGTTTTTGAAAACAACCAAGGTCTAGCCCCAGCCCCCTACAACGATTGTACGGAAATCATGATCACCCGTCGGCTGTATCGTTCGGGTGAGAGTGAGTATCTGATCAACAAAGTGGCGGCTCGACTCAAGGATATCAATGATCTCTTTTTGGGGACGGGTTCATCCGCGCGTGCGTATTCGATCGTCGCTCAAGGTAAGATTGATCAGATTGTGCTCGCCAAGCCCGAGGATCGCCGGTTTTTGCTCGAAGAAGCCGCAGGTATTGCCAAGTACAAAGTTCGCAAGCAATCTGCAGAACGCAAAATGGAAGCGACTCGAACCAATCTCGAGCGCATCAATGATATTTTGCAGGAGCTCGAGAGGAGTTCTCGCAGCTTAGAGCGACAGGTCGAGAAGGCCGAGCAGTTTAGAAAATTGCAGACTGAGTTGCGGCATTTGGATGAGCAAATTATCAGCGCCAAGATTGCGAGACTCGACAAGCGCACCGCTCAGAACAATGATTTGCGAGCGAATGCTCAGGCAATTTTTGAAGAAAATGCTCAAAATTTATCTCGGCTCGAAGCCGAAATCGAAACCCTGAGACTTGAAGCTCTCAATCAGGAGAAGATTTCTGCCTCAGATTATGAGGCTCTCATTTCGGCCAAAGAGCGACTGGCGAATGCGGACAAAGAAAGTGAATTGAGAATTCAGAGAATCTCCAATCTCAAAAACCAAATCGTGGAGAGAGAAAGAGATATCGAGCGCCTCCGTTCGAAGAGAGATGTGTCGCAGGATGCGATGAGTCGCCTCTTGTCTGAGCGCGAAGAGCTTGAGGGACAAAAGACAGTTCAAGAGACCGAAGTCGCCAGTCTCAAATCCAGTCTTGATGGAGTTCTCACTCAGATTTCGGAACTCGAAAGTAAAGTTCAGACCGAGCGTCAAAAGCTTGAAGCACTCAAAGAAGTGCAAATCAGAGAACAGTCTCGACGAGACCATCTGCGCTCCGAGCTTGTTGAACTCGAGATGAAGAGGGCAGAGCTTGAGCGATTGCTCGAAGATTTAGCACAGCGGTTGTCGACGCTGACGTCTCAGGATTTTTCGTTGGCGGTAGACCTTGAAGAACTCGAAGCCGAAAGAATGCATCGTGAGGGAGATCTCAAGCGACTTGAAGAAGCCGAGCGAGATCTGATGCGTGAGCATGGAGATGTCGTTCGTGCAAAATCTGACCTCCAAGAGACCCAGGCCAATGTGGAGGCAGAACTTTCGAGCTTAAGTGCTCTCGAGCAGCACGAAGTAGGTTATCGATCGGGACCCTTGAGCCATAAAAAGAAGTCGGGCGCTCCTTTCATCATGGATTTGGTGAGTTTTAAGCCAGAGTATTCCAAGGTGGCCGAGGCTTTCTTTGAAGAATTTGGCCAAGACTTTGTGGAGAGTGCGGATTTTGATTTGGCCGATGAACGCTGGAGCTTTATTCGGGCCCATGCGGGTCATCGGTTTGAGCGCTCTCTCATGGGGACGGTGGAATCCACTCAGTCCGATGGCCTAAAGGCGATCTTAGAGTCTATCGAGCTCGTCGATGTTTTGCCTTCGCAGGCCAGCCAGAGTATTCAGATTGATCTCCAAGGCCGAATGCGAATTCCTTTTGGAAATTCACTGAGCAAGGAATCCGCTGGCCAAACGGCTACCAAAGAAAGTCCGTTTAATCGAAAAGCTCAGCGCGAAGATCTCGAAAGACAGCGAATGGGACTGGAGACCGATCTTGCGGCTAAAGTTCAGCTGCAACAAGAAGTCGAAGCAAAGCTCAAAAACGCTTCCGGTGAGATTGAGCGAGTACGTCTTCAGATTCGTGATTTGCTCTCCAAGATTCAGGTGGTTCAGGGCCAACGAGCACAAACATCCGCGCAACGCGAGTCGATCGAGAAGCGCCAAGAAGAGTTCCGCGGTAATTCGCAAGAGATCGATCAGCGCGTAGAGCGTTGTCGTAAGTCTCTCGAAGAATTGTCCACGGAAGCATCATTCGGGGATCTTGAAGCTGTTGTGAACTCTTTGACGGGCGAGCTTCATCAAGCTCGAATTCAAAAAGCTCAGCTCGATGGGGTGTGGATCGAAAAGCGAATTGCCTTTGGAGCATTGCTCGAGAGGCTTGAGAGACTCGAACAGCAAACAATTCAGCAGGAAATGACCAATTCAGAGTACCGACACAACGAAGGTCTCTATGAGTCTGATATTAAGAATTGGAAAGAAGATATTGTTCGCGAAGACGAGGCTGTTGTTAGACTTTCTGAAGAAAAGACAGTGGCGACTGGGTTGATTGCGACCCTTGAATCAGGGTTGGCGGATAATAAGTCGATTCTCAACCGACTTCGCTCTCAAGTGGATCAGTATGAATCTGAGCGAAAGGACGTTCAAATCAAAAAGGACGAGAGCCAAAAGACATTGCAAGAGCTCGAGCTCGAGCATCAGCGACTCAAGTTTGAAGTCGAAGAAATTTCTCAGATTGTTCAGGAGAGATACCACATTAGCCTGGCTGAAATTTTGGAGCAGGTGGATGCATCAGCCATTGAGCGCCTCGAAGATGATACTGTTTTGGGATCCCTCGAAGTCGATGCTCAAGAAATTCGAGCGAAGCTCGAAAAGTTTGGCGATGTGAATTTGTTGGCTCTGACCGAATACGAGCAGATCAAAAAGCGACTCGATTTTATGAATACGCAAAAGGAGGACCTGCTCAAAACTTTGGATGCACTTCAAAGTATCATTTTGCGTATCAATAAGATTACCGAGTTTAGGTTTCGAGAAACCTTCACTGCGATTAATCACAATTTTCAGATTTTGTTTCCCAAGCTCTTTGGCGGTGGCAAGGCCTATATGACGCTCACCGACGAGAAGAATCTTCTTGAGACAGGGATCGAAATTTTTGCCGAACCTCCGGGCAAGAAGGTCCAAACGATGTCATTGCTTTCGGGGGGCGAGAAAGCCATGACGAGTATTAGTTTGCTCTTTGCGCTTTTTGCTTATCGACCGGCTTCATTTTGTATTTTGGACGAAGTAGATGCTCCACTCGATGAAGTGAATACCGTTCGCTACAATCAGATCATTGAAGAAATGTCTGTTTTGTCGCAGTTTATTGTGATCACACACAATAAGCGAACCATGGAAGTGGCCCACAAGCTCTACGGTGTCACCATGCAAGATCCCGGAGTGAGCCAACTCGTAGGCGTTGAGTTACAACAAGCGCGCGCACTAGCTTCTTAGGGTAGTGCACGGTCCTCACTAATTTTTAGGCAAGCTCGTTGTTTTCGTGCTAGAGACCGAGAACTCTTATGGGTTTGGTTTTTGGGGTTTCGACAGCTTTTTTTCTCCTTCTGGGAGCTCAGCCGCCTAAGTTTGAGTGTCTCCGTTTTCTGAAGTCGGCTGTTCGTTTGGAGATTACATCTGAGCGGCTGCCCGTCTCGGTAAATGCCGGTCTGCATAGTCGCCATATGCCCATCATTTGTCCCGTGAGTTCCGATCGAGTTCTCGAGCTCAAGGATGGGTCCCGAGTCATCATTCGAACCCAGGCTGTGATTTCAAGTGAGCACAAGGGACGTTTTGAATCTGTGAGGAGTGTTCCGGTTGAGATACGGGATCCATCAGGAAATATTCAAGAAACTCATTTGAATGTCCTGACTCAGTCAAAGCTTTTGGTGGGACAGGCCTTTCTGGATACGATGGTCGTTCAGAGCCTCACAAAGGCGATTGCAGAGAGGTGGCTGCCTTTTAGAGACGACGGCTGGACAAGATCCTCAGGAATTCAGAATTTGCATCGCAGTCTCGTTCAGCAAGTTTTTGAAATCTTTGGAAAGGTAAAGGTGCTTCATGGGGAGATGGGCGCTCCAGAACTCTGGAGAAAGGCCTCCGAAGAACCCGATTGGATTTTTGTATTTGATCGACTTGCAGTGACTCCAACAGTTCTGAGTGAGGTGCTCAGTTTCTTGAGTCACAATGTTCTTGTCGTTCCCCCTCTTCCAGTCGTCGAGCAATCGCGGCCCATGCAGGCCAGTCACAGAACAGAAGTTCTGCGACAATTGCAGGACGCGCATGTGGGAAAGATGAATTCCAATGGAGCGCGTGACCGGGAAATCATCTTAGAAACTCTCGAAACAGATGTCGAAGGATCTGAAGTGAGTGCGACCTTCATCACCGCTGATCGTGGAATCTATGGACCACTCTTCAAGGGGTTTTCGACCGAAAAAGACGTGAACTTGCCATTCTCTGAGATTCCCAGAAAATATCAGATGGGATTTTCAGTAAAATTTAAAGCCCAAGACGGAGTGGTATTTTCTCTTCATGTTGTTCCGCTCGCTACAATTCCATCTCGTTAGTTTTTAGGCTTTCTTCACAAATTCAGATTTGAGATTCATGGCTCCGAAGCCTTCTATTTTGCACGAAATATTATGGCCGTCTTCTCCTTCGGTGAGGCGAATATTTTTGACCTTCGTGCCTACTTTAACCACCGATGAGGCGCCTTTGACCTTGAGATCCTTGATGATAGAAACACTATCTCCATCTTGAAGGATATTGCCGTAGGCATCGCGAACTTGATTATCCTCGATCGCCGCGTCGATGGATTCTTCAGACAAAGTCCATTCGTGCGAACAGTCTGGGCATATCCAAAGTCCTGAGCCATCGGGATAGATGTTCTCCAATTTACATTGTGGGCAATGTGAGGGGTCGGGGCTGATGGTCATGCAATGATCTCTCCGGTTGGGGGTCTATTTAAAACTTAGGCCGGCACTTGCGGCGCACACTGCCAGAATAGGAGGGGTCCTAGGCTTACCGCAATGGTCGGTTGAAGAAATCTGGCGTATTGGCTAAGGGGTTGCCCATGAAAACTCTTATCCTATTGGCGCTGGTTGGATTCTTTGGTTTGGGTGAAGTGGTAAAAGCAGATGAGCCCGTTGTGGTGGCCGATGTGGCCAAGTCCTTTAGTCTCCTGAGGTATTTAGAAGCGTCCTCAAAAAGAACTTTTGAGCTTCGCCCCCTCTCTGTGGGATTTGAATCCACCGAATATTATGATTTGCGATTCAAATTGAATCTCCTTCAGCAGGTAATCCAGCAGGTTTCAATTTTTAATCGAACCATCAATTTGTCAGATGAGGAAAGAATGACTCTGGGCCTCTTTGGACTCAAAGCCAAGAATTGGGAAGATGTTATAAATCATTATAAGGATCTCAAAATCCAAGTGGAGATCCAAATGGGAGATGAGAGTAAACGAATGGCCCGCAATATTGGGCATCGCTGGCTCATGGCCGCACTGGCAGAGGGTGAAGTAAACTCCTTTCAATCCACTGACGCGATCCAGATTCAATTGGCAGGAAAACTCAGTCTCGACACACTTAAAAATCATATCTCCGTAGACGTCTTTGCGGTCCCCATGAATGCGGTCGATGTAAAGACGGCCTTAAAAGGCAAAAAGAACTTTGAGCAAAGAGTGATGGATATGACAGAGAGTTTTTCGGATTTAGCAACGGAGCGACTTCCTTTGAATATCCAGTGGCCTGAGAATCTGCTCGAGGAGCCGGGTGAAGTGAATGATCAGCGCGCCACCTTTACTGATTTGAATATTCCTGCTCCCGAGGCGGGTTGGCCCAAAAATGCGGGCCTGGTGCTTTTCATCAGGGACTCTTCCGAAAGCCCTCAATTGAATGTGCCGGTTCGGGCTTTCTTTAAGACCTTCTTCGTGGGTAAAGACTAGAGGAATGCCTGCTATCGCTCTTGTTCTCAGTCTGATCTTTGTCGGATTTTTGGCCTACGCCCTCCTGAAGTATTTTCGGAAACCTTCTGCAGGAATGGGTGAACAGGCAGCCTCATCCACTGTGGATCTGAAATCAGGTTCGACAGGTGCAGAAAAAGAGCCTCGAAGTCTTAAGCTTTCACAAGCGATCAAAAGTTGGATTCCGCTTCTCAAATCTCAGTCCAAGGACCATTCGGCTTGGGAGGCGGCTCTCATTGGAGCAGATTTGGGCCCTAAGCTGACCGAAGACTTGCTCAAAAAACTCAATCAAACTGAAGTTGGCCCCCTTGAGTTTTTTAAATCCGAACTCGGCAGTGTTTTGACTGGGGCCGATCAATTCAAAGGAATTGGTCCTCAAAGACCCTGGGTAGTCTTTGTTGTGGGCGTCAATGGCGTCGGCAAAACAACAACGATCGTCAAACTCGTCCGGCATTTTAAGGCTCAAAACATGAAAGTCGGAGTGATTGGAGCGGATACGTTTCGAAAGGCGGCGATCGAGCAGTTGGAGCGCGGTGTCCAAAGTGTTGGCGGTGATTTTTTTAGTCTCACGGGAAGTGCGGAGCAGTCCGAAGGCGCAGATCCCTCGGCCGTTATTTTTGATGGGCTCAGCAAAATGAGAGATTTGGATTTGATCTTGGTAGATACAAGCGGACGTCTCACCAACAAGACAAACCTGATGGAAGAGTTAAAAAAGATGAAGCGAGTGTCCCAAAAGGTAATCCCCGCGGGTCCCCATGATGTCTGGATGGTGGTTGATTCTACTTTGGGGCAGAATGCCGTCGATCAGGGGCGAGCCTTTCATCAGGCTTTGGGCCTTACGGGTCTCATTTTGACAAAACTCGACGGCTTGAGTCGGGGTGGTACGGTCTTTCAATTATATAGAGAGCTCAATACGCCCATTCGGTTTTTGGGTGTGGGGGAGACGCCTGATGCTCTTAAAACCTTCAATTCCGTTGAATTCATTGAGGATTTATTTGACCCGAACGTCCTCAATCCTTAGCATTTGGGTTCAGAAATGCATTAAAACTTGGTTTTAAGCATTTTTGATTTGATTGAGGTCTGAGAAGAGGCTTAAAGGTGAGTCGGTCACCGGGCTTTGACCAAAGGCCCAGGGGTTTAATAAATAGGGAGCTTAGAGGTTCCCTGAATAATAAGGAGATAGAAATGGCTGAGAGCTTAATCGTTCAATCCAAAGTCCGAGAACTCTTTAAGGAATTGGACTGTAATACTGGTTCCGATGCGTTGGACCAACTCAATAAAGAAGTCGAGCGAGTGATTCGCCGAGCTGTTGAGCGAACCAAAGACAATGGTCGTAAGACTGTTAAAGCCGCTGATATCTAATCATCAGTTTTTAGATTTGTCTTAGCAAAGAGGCCTTGTGAGAAATCACGAGGCCTTTTTCATTTGGCCCATACGGTGGGTATAGGCCCACTGGAGGCAAAAATGAAAAAAGCCGCTCACAAGGAGCGGCTTTTTTCGATAACTGTCTTTCTTCATCAGACAAGACAGAAGAGCTACGCTTACTTCTTTTTCTTTTTTGTAGCTTTTTTCTTCGTAGCTTTTTTCTTCTTTGCCATTTCATTTCTCCTTCGTCGAGTTGATGAATGAGCGAGATTCCCATCCCGCTCTACACAACATCATTTTAGTTTGTTTTCACTGAAGTGCAATACCAATTTTTAATTCTTCGTTAATTTTCTTTATTTTTCGTAAGAATTTTTTCCAAATCAATCATCGTGGTGAAGTTGATCGTGTGTGAGATCAGAAAATTTCGGATGAAGTCGCAAATGTTATGCAATCTTTGCACGCATGAGTGCAAAGATGAGAAAAATTTCTGCAAGGGACGAGATTCTTCGCGAAAGTGAGCTGTAAACGTATGAAATCAATAAATCTTTTCAATAGAGAGTCGGCCTGTTACCTCGGATTTGTGAAGATGTTTGCGTTGTTGAGTTCAGTGTTCTTGGTTTGTCATTCGGCTTTTGCAGAAGTGGGTGACCTTCGAAAGGGTTCGTTCAGCTTTGTTGTCAGTCAAAGGTTCTTCGATGACGAAAAGCTAAGTCGTGTGAACGGATTTTCGCACTGGGGGGCGATCCAATTTGACGCGACTGTCGGACTTTATGAATTTCCCTACCGTTTGGAGCCCTATTTGGGTGTGAGTTACATTCGAAACTCTTCAATTTTGTGCGGACTCGATGACAACAATGACTGTGTTTATGAAAACGGGCGCCTTGCCGCCTCTCAGGATCGCTTGAACTACAGCATTTATGGTGGGCACTTCGGACTACGACACAAATTTTGGAATCGAGATTTTTCTATTTTTATCCCTTGGATGCAGGTTGGTGGCGTTTATCGTTACGCAAGAGTACGAAAACTTACGCTCAATCAGGAACAAAAACTGAATACCGGAGGAGATTTTGGAGCAGAGGTGGCCGGGGGGTTTCTTGTTTCATTTTTTTATGACGAGGCGATCGCATCCGATATGGATTCGACTTGGGATATGCAGGACTTTGCGTTGATGACTCACTTTCGTTACTCGCCTGCGGGGTGGGGTCGCCATGGTTTGGGTCTTCTTGAGTCCACGGGGGGCTGGGATCTTGGACTTGGGCTGTTCATGGATTGGTAGAGTCGTATGAAAGCCTTTAGTCATTTTGGATTTCGATTGGCCTACGACGGAGAGAATTTTCAGGGATTCCAACGACAGCCCTCCGGTTCGTCCGTTCAAGCAAGCGTGGAGCGAGCACTCAGTATTCTGTTGAGACACAAAATCAAGATCGAATTTTCGAGTCGTACTGATGCAGGTGTTCATGCCTATGACCAGTGGGGAATGATTCGAGATGGACTCAAGATCTTTCAGGATCAATCTCCCAAAAATCAGCGTGCGTTTTTGATTTCCATCAATGCTTTGCTGCCTGAGAGCATTCGATTTTGGAGTATCTTTGCTCTGAGAGAGGATTTTCGGCCTCACTTTGATCCACTCTGGAAGCAATATGAGTACCGCATTCTTTTGGGCGGAGCCTCAGATCCCCTGTGGCGCTCGCAGAGTCTTTGGTACTACTCCTCACAAGATATTGAAGAGATGAAGCGTGCGTTTCGTAAATTTGAAGGAACGCACGACTTTGCCGCATTCGCAACTCGAGCACATCGTTATCAAGAGAAGACCACCCGAAAAATATTGAAAGCGACGATTCATTTGAAGCCTCATGAATTCATGGAAGGGAGCCGCTGGCTGGTGTTTCGTGTTCGAGGAGAAGGCTTTCTTCATCACATGGTCCGCACCATGGTGGGAACAGTGCTCGATGTGGGGCGGGGCAGAATTCGCGCGGAGCAGATACAAGAGATTTTAAAATCCAAAAAGCGCCCTTTGGCAGGAGTTAATGCTCCGCCGCATCCTTTAGTTTTGACTCATACTCAAGTTTCGAGCCGCTTTATCCAGCCGCTCAATCTCTGACGAATCGCGTCATCGACGCGTTGATATATAATGAGAGAACGTTGGAGAATTGAGGGGGATCTCTTGGGATCGAAGACCATTATTGTCGAAGAAGACTCGGCCGAGAAGGCTCGTCAAAAAATCATCGACCAGTTTGGATCGCCTCAGGTTGATTTACGTTTGATTAGTCAGATCAAACGCAAGTGCACCTTTGAGGTACTCACATGTCCAGCGCGCATCGACGTTGAAATCGCACGAGATGGAATGAAGGCGTTTCTGAAACGCCTGTATCTACCCGTGGGTGAAAAAGCACCCAAGCTCACCACCGACTTTTTGATAGAACTGCTCAAAGCCAAGGGAATCAAAGCGGGCTTAAAGCAAGATGATATTTCCAAAGAGCTCCATCGTATTCTCAAAACGCCTGGATTTGACGAAGAATCTCCACTCACTTTGCTCGTGGCACAGGGAGCGGCTCCCGTCTCAGGGCAAGGTGGCCGACCTCAATGGGTGATCGACCTCAAACTTTTTAACAGTAACGAGCCGGTCTATGCGCGCAAAAACGAAGTCCTCGCTCGAGTGCCGTACGCGACTCGGGGGACTGAAGGCTATCGTGTCACGGGTGAGCCTATCAAGCCGGTGATGGAGGAACAGTTCAAGCTTCCGATTGGGGCGGGCATCGAAGTTCGCCAGACAGACTCAGAGACTCAGTATGTCGCAAAGACATTTGGGCGGTTGTTTTATGATCAAGGAATTCGACTACGGCTGGAGGCTAAGATCGTCGCGCTTCGAGAGGGGCTCGATGGAGGAGTCGAAATCGGTGCCAAGAGTTTTTCGGGGGCTCGAATCACCGGCCAAGACTTGTTTGAGTTTGCGCAAGAATCCAATGCGACATTTGGGCTACTCGACGCCGCGGCAATAGAAGCTCAGATCAAGACTATCAAAAAGTGGCCCGCGATTATCACAGTCGCCAAAGGACGAGATTCTAAAGAAGGAACTCCAGGTGAGGTTCAGTTTTTGTACAAAAGCCCAAAATCCAATGCCCCCTTAGATGTTGAGCGCGCGAAGGAACAAATTGTATTTCCGGGAGACGAGATCATGCTCGTCAAACCCCCTAATCCTCCGGTGGATGGAAAAACTGCGTTTGGCGAAGTGCTGCGCGGCCGTCCTTATACGGAACTTCCCATTTACCCTGGGAAGGGTGTCACCAAAAACAAAGTCGGGGACGATACAGTTTTTGTTGCCAGTTCGTATGGGCGAGTGGTTCTCGACAAAGAGCGAATCCAAGTCGTCAACATTGCACAAATCTCTGCGGACAAGATGAAAGTTGTTTTGGATGTGTTTCCGCAAAAGGCCTTGAGTGTGCAGGATGTCTCAATCATTTTGAGAGAGCTCGATATTCTGATTCAAGCGGACAAGGCTTATCTCGAAAAGGAACTTCCTGAGATCAACCGATTGGGTTCTCGAAAGAAGGATTTTGTTTTGCTCAAGGCCAAGCCGGCTTTGGCGGGTGCAGATGCCTCCGTCGAATATTTTTTTGATAAAGAACTATTGTCTCAAAAAGCGGGGCTCTTCTCCAAAAAGGTGAATCGAACTTTTTTTGCAGCGACTGGAGATCTCCTCGCGACAAAGATTTTGCCAATTGATGCCCAAGATGGCTTCAATGTGTTTAGAGAGAAAGTGGAGATTGCCAAATCTCAGCAGCCCAAGGATATCGCCCTGGAAGGCGGAGCCAATGTGCTCGAAAAGGAAGTGGGTGAGCTCGGCAATCCAGAGAATCCACTGCGAATCGAGTTTCGAGCAAAAACCATGGGCACTTTGATCTGGAAAGAAGGGCTCGTGGATATTCAACCCACGTTGACCATTTCCAAAGACGAAAAGGAAGCGCGCCTACGGTTTGTTGCCAAGTCGGACTTTGGAACAGTCATTACCGAGGAACAGATTCAGAAATTGGCGGAACATGAAGGGATCAAAGTCGATCTCGAATGGGGCGAGATCCGAAAAGTCCTTCGAGCTCGAAGGCCCGAAGATTTTGGAATCTATGAAGTTGTCATTGCTCGATCGATCGAACCTAAGCACGGACAAGATGCGAAGGTTCAGTATTTTGTCGAATTCAATGGCAAGCCTGTGGATTCACTTGTCGGTCAGCGTAAAGCAGGGGACGAGAAGCCCATCACCTGTGACTGTGTTCGGCCCGGGGATGTCTTAGCTCTCAAAACACTTGCGGGGGTCGGTGAAGACGGCAAAACAATTTTTGGAAGACGCATTCCTGCCGATCGAGGCCGGGATGACCAATTCTTCTTTGGTGCGGGAGTCGATAAATCAAAAGATGGGACCCAACTCTTTTGCAGTTTGTCCTCTCCTGGATTTGTATTTGTCGAAGGAGGCAGAATCGTTTGCCGAACCACCGTCACTATTGGTCGAGACAAAATGGCCGCGGCTGTGACGCTCTATCCCTCTCACGGCAATCGGTTTCCCATCAAAGAAGATCGAGTGCTTTCGATGATCAAATCGGCGGGCATCACGGTTGGGATCAAAACGATGGCTCTGCAAGATTATCTCGAGCAGTTAGAAGCAGAACGAAAACCCATTGTTGACGCCATCATCGCGCAGGGACGTCCTGCCGAAAAAGGGCGCGATGCCACTTTCCGTTTTGCAATCGATATGGGCGATGGAGTGGGAGAGCTTCGAGCGGATGGAAGTGTCGACTTTAAAAATAGAAATATTTTCCAAAGTGTCAAAAAAGGCCAACTCCTCGTCATCAAGCAACCGCCCGTTCAGGGGGCCGATGGCCTCGACGTTTGCGGCAACATTCTTCCCGGTAAATTTGGAAACGACCATCATATGGCGGCCAGCTCTGGTGTGGACGTTTCAGAAAATGGACTTGAGTATCGAGCCGCCATCACGGGGATCGTCGAAGCTCAAGAAAAATCCATTCGTGTGATTCCTGGTCTCTTTATTCCTACCGATGTGGGCAACAAGACAGGTAACATTCATGGAGCGGCCGCGCAGGTCTTTATTAAGGGAAATGTGCTCCCTGATTTTGAAGTCACTTCCGAATCCGATATTTCTATCGAGAAAGACGCCGAAGCGTGCCGAGTCACCGCTAAAGGTAATCTCAATATTCGTGGCGGAATCATCGGAAAAGGTAAGGGGTTTTACAGCTCCAAACTCAAGGTGGATGCTCAGTATATCAATGGAGCGACCGTGGAATGTGAGGGCGATATCGTGGCACGTTCTGAGATTGTCGCGAGTCAGCTCGTCACTGGCAGTTGGGTTCTGTGCGAAGACGGAGCAGGCACGATTGTGAGTGGAGACATTACGACATTTAATGGAGTCAAAGCCCGGATTCTCGGAAGTGCTGGATCCGAATCAAAAACTACCATTCATTTAGGGGTGAATCTGTTCATGGTTCGAGCCGCTCAAGAAGAGATTCGAGCGCAAGGCCTCGAAAAAGAGGGGGCCAAACTCGAGGACCAGATTAAGGAGCTCTCCAAAGAATTGCAGGAAATATATGATTCGATTCCGGAGACGACCAAGCGAAACGTCGAAGAAGGGCAAAAGCTCCAGAATCGCTATAAAGGGCTTCATGAGAGGCGTCAGGAGCTTTTGGCTCGAATGGACGTTATAAACGGCAAAAAGGCCGAAATCATGTCTCAAGCCCCCATAAATAAGGACTTTTTGATTCATGTTTCGGACATCATTCACCCTGGGACGACTTTCGTGTTTGGGGAGGTTCGATGGACTCTCAAAGAGCCTGTCCGAGGGGTCGAGATTCGATGGAATGCCGCCACCTCAAATTTCACTTCTAAGCGCATTTAAGCCCTCTCTCAGCTTGACCCTCCGACTGAGTCTTATTAGTCGTATGGGATAGTTATGGCGAAAAAGATCGAAAAAAAGGTCTCTAAGACCAAGGTGAAAGCGGATGTCGTGCCCGTCAAAAAGGCGATTCGCAAAAAAGGAAGATTTTTGGGTTGGCAGAATACGCCAATCACTCAGGCTGCTTTTGGTGGAAAAACTCAAGGCGGGCGAAATAACACCAAAATCGGAATCTTGGATTCAACGGGAAGCGTTCAGTCTGTGGAATCTCGATGGTTTTTGGTCGATGCTTCGCAGGCTCCTGTGGGCCGATTGGCGACAACGATTGCCAGCATCCTGATGGGCAAATACCGACCCACTTTTACCCGCGGCGCTGGCTGTGGTGATGCGGTCATTGTCGTGAATGCGGCGAAAGCCTTTTTCACATCCGACAAGGATCAGAAAAAACTTTATTATAAACACACCCTTTATATGGGTGGAATTAAGTCTGCGACAGCGGGTCAGATGTTAAAGACAAAGCCCGAACAGGTGATTCACTTGGCAGTGCAGGGAATGATGCCCAAAAACAAGCTCTCTCGTTATCAGTTGAGCTTGTTAAAAGTTTATCGAGGCGCTGATCATAAGCATGCCTCGCAAAAGCCCGTTCAAATTGATTTCGCGTCTCCTCTTAAGAAATTGGTGACGGCGGCGTAATAATAAGGAGTCTCGATTTAGTTATGGCACCAGCAAAAGTTTATCATGCAGTAGGAAAACGAAAGTCCGCAATCGCTCGAGTCTATCTTCGAAGTGGAACAGGGCAAGTGATGGTCAATACCAAGCCTGTCGCGGAATATTTTCCTGCCTATTTTCAGCCCTTAGTTCGCAAAGCCTTCAACGTCTTAGATGCGAATGCCAAATACGACGTTCGCGCGAGCGTTCTTGGTGGCGGCACGGCGGCTCAAGCGGCTGCTTGCATGTATGGAATTGCCAAGGCTTTGGTTCTCGTTAATGACGAATTCCGACCGCCTCTCAAAAAAGCGGCTCTCTTGACGCGTGATTCTCGTGTGGTTGAACGTAAGAAATACGGCCATAAGAAGGCACGACGTTCATTCCAATTCTCGAAACGATAATTGGCAGTCTAAGTCACTAAAATTCTTCGATTTGGTGCGTTGCGAAATGCCATTTTAAGGCGTTCTACCGTGCTTTTGTAAAAGTGGTATACTACTTGCAGGTCCGCGTCGAAGGGGGCTTGAACGCATGGCATTTGATTTAAAACTATCAATGAAACTCGGCCAGCAGATGGTCATGACGCCTCAGTTGCAGGCGGCCATCAAACTGCTGCAGATGAATCGCTTGGAACTGGCCGAAACCATTCAGGGCGAGCTTTTGGAGAATCCTCTTTTGGAAGAGGGCTCTGATCTTTCTGAGCTCGAACAAAAAAAGGCTGAAGTCGAGCGCAAGGAATCTTCCGACGATCAATTCAAAGAGGTTTCAGGTGAAGAGAATCGCCAGGCAGACTTTGATTGGGAAGCCTATCTTGAGCAGAGCTTCAATTACTCTGGAAAAACCGTCAAAGGCTTAGGAGGCTATGATCCTTCTTCAGAAGATGGTCCAGGCTTTGAAGCGGTGACGACGAAGCGAGTAACTTTGGTCGATCACCTTCTTGATCAGATTAATTTGGCAGATTTTTCGGACGAAGAGCGCGAAATTGCCATGCAGATTATCAATTCTTTGGATGAATGGGGCTATTTGCGAGAGCCCATCGAAGAAGTCGCCAAAAAAGCGAATGCAGATCCTGAAAAGACAGAATTCGTATTGCGAATGATTCAGGAGTTTGAACCTGCCGGTGTGGGAGCTCGCGATCTCAAGGAGTGCTTGCTCCTTCAACTCAAGAACATGCCGACCAAAAGAAAATTTGAAAAAGATCTCGTCAAAGAATTGGTCGAGAAGCATTTGCATCATCTCGAGAAAAAGAATTTTAAAGTCATCAGCAAAGAAATGAATCTCGATATGGAAGACTTGAGCGATTTGCTCAAAGTGCTTCAGAAGTTCGAACCCAGACCGGGGCGCCCTTATGCCGAAGTCGAAAATCCTTACATCACTCCTGATATCTATGTGACCAAGATGAATGGCGAGTATGTGATTTCGTTGAACGAAGATGGATTGCCCAAGCTCAAGATCAGCAACCTCTATCGAAATATTTTGCAACAGATGCCGGATGCGATGAAGATTGTCGAAACCGCGGCAGCACAAAAGGGTCAGGTGGAGAAAGAACTCGAAGTCTTGCTGACACCTTCAGCGACGGATCCTGCGGCCGATCCCGCACTCATGGAAAGTCTCTCTGAAAAACCCAAAGAGGGTCAGAAAGAGACGCCTAAGGATTATATTAAGAACAAGCTTCGAGGGGCTTTGTGGCTCATTCGATCGATTCATCAGCGTCAGCGAACGATCTATAAAGTCACTGAGAGTATTATTAAAAGTCAGCGAGACTTTTTGGAACACGGAGTGACTCATTTGCGTCCGATGGTGCTCAAGGACATTGCCAATGATATTGGCATGCATGAATCCACGATTTCTCGGGTGACGTCGAACAAGTATATTCATACTCCTCAGGGAATTTTTGAACTCAAATACTTTTTCTCAAGTGCGATTCAGCGCTCCAACGGACAGGACATCGCTGCGGAGAGCGTGAAAGAAAAAATTCGCGCCATTATTAAAGTAGAAGATTTAAAAAATCCAATCAGTGATCAAGGGGTCGTCGAAGAATTACGAAGGCAAGGTATTGAGATTGCGCGCCGCACTGTCGCTAAGTATCGAGAGATGTTAGGGATCTTGCCGAGTTCGCAGCGAAAAGGCCTGTTCTAAGGGGTCGCCTTCGGATACAAAGTGATGTATGAAGGCTTTCGTGAATTTTCAAAAGCTTAAAGAACTCGTCTCAGCCGCTGGTCGGCCCCAGTTTTGGCGTAGTTTTTTTGCTAAACCTTCTGATGGAATTACTCTTGTTCTGCTGACAAAGCAGCATCTCGAAGTTCAGAAAATCAAACTTTCGGCGACCTCGCTTCGATGGATTAAAGTCGGTTCTTTTTTCGTCGTTTTTCTTTCGCTTTTGAGCCTCGTGTTTCTTGTGGATTATCTGACAAATCTGCCTCACCAAGCCTTAGTGGTGGCTGAGAATAAAGCCCTGCGCAAAGAGCTCGATCGTTTGCAGTTTCATATGGACACGCTTCAGACCAGCATGGATCGAATTCAACGATTTGATCAAAAGCTGCGGGCGTTGACTGAAGTGGATAAAAAATTTGCTAAAAAACTCAATGTCAAAGGCCAAGGGGGCGGCGAAACAGAACTTTTTGCTGATTTAGAATTCGATCCTTCAAATATGCCTTCGGAGCAGACTAATTTTCAGATGGACCCTGAGTCGGATCAAATGCTGGATCGTCGGCAGGCATTCTTGGTCGCTCGGCTCTATGCATGGATGCGAGATATGGTGTCGACTACCGCTCTTAGAGAACAAAGTGTGGAAGAGCTTTTCGAAGTTCTTAAAGGTCGCGAAATTCAGTTGGCGGCGACGCCCTCGATTCTTCCTGTGGCGGGTTGGGTGACATCCCATTTTGGTTACCGCATGGATCCTTTTACGGACCAGAGACGATTTCATCGTGGAGTGGATGTGGCGGCTCGATTAGGAGCTCCTGTCGTGAGCCCTGCAGAAGGAGTGGTGACATTTGCCGGGCCCAATGGGGGTTTTGGCCGCACAGTCATGCTGTTTCACGGCTATGGAGTGTCGACTCTTTACGGGCATATGAATGATATTTACGTCAAAGAAGGGGAGCGCGTGTCTCGGGGAGCCCTGATTGGATCAGTGGGCAATACGGGGCGATCCACAGCAGCTCATTTGCACTATGAAGTCACTGTTCATGGCGTGCATGTTGATCCTCGCAAATTTATTCTCGATCGCAGCCTCTAAAACGCCTAATCTGCCTGCGAATGCTCAAAGTTTTTTCGAAGGTATTTGGAACCCGAAACGATCGTGACATCAAACGCGTTGAACCCATTGTGGCTCAAATCGCTCAGTTTGAGGACTCTCTCAAAAGTCTTAGTGATGAGGGGCTCAAGAATAAGACTTTAGAGTTTAAGGATCGGCTGGCCAAGGGCGCCAGTCTTGACGACATTTTGCCCGAAGCTTTTGCTTGCGTAAGAGAAGCCGCGCGCCGAACCATCAAGTTGCGCCACTATGACACTCAGATGATTGGTGGATACTTTTTGCACAAAGGCCGAATCGCCGAAATGAAGACCGGGGAAGGAAAGACCCTCGTCGCCACACTCCCTCTGTATCTCAATGCGCTCGAAGGCAAAGGATGTCATCTGGTCACCGTAAACGACTATCTTGCTCGCCGAGATGCCACATGGATGGGACCTGTTTATGAAGCGCTCGGACTCAAGGTGGGAATTATCGTCCATGGACTTTCGGATGTTCAGCGCAAAGAGGCCTATTCGTCCGATATTACTTACGGAACCAACAATGAGTTTGGATTTGATTATCTACGCGACAATATGAAAGTGACTCCGGAGTCGATGGTGCAGAGGGATCTGCACTTTGCGATTGTGGATGAAGTGGACTCGATTCTCATCGACGAAGCGCGAACACCTCTGATTATTTCGGGCCCTACGTCCGAAACCACGGACAAATACAAACTCGTGAACGGCATCATTCCGTTTTTAAAGCGAGATGTGCACTTTCAGGTGGATGAAAAATCTCGACAAGTGCATTTGACTGACGAAGGAGTGGAGGCCGTTCAGTCACGGCTTCGAATTCAAAATTTGTACGACCCTCAGTTTATTGAACTCGTTCACCATGTGGACCAAGCACTCAAAGCTCATGTGCTCTTTAAGCGTGATGTCGACTATGTCATCAAAGATGGCGAAGTCATCATCGTTGATGAATTTACCGGCCGATTGATGCCGGGTCGTCGGTATTCGGACGGGCTTCATCAAGCGCTCGAGGCCAAAGAAGGCGTCGAAGTAGCGAATGAAAACCAAACTCTCGCGAGTATTACGTTTCAGAATTACTTTAGAATGTTCAGCAAATTAGCGGGGATGACAGGTACTGCGGATACAGAGGCAGAGGAATTTCATAGTATTTATAAACTCGAAGTCACAGTGATCCCCACTCATCGAAATATGATTCGTGAGGATCTGGCCGATGTTGTTTACAAAAGCGAAAAGGCCAAGTTCCGGGCCATCGTCAAAGATATCAAAGAGTCTCACACAAAAGGGCAGCCCGTCTTGGTGGGGACGACATCCATTGAAAAGTCAGAGCGTCTCTCTGAGTTTTTGAAGCGCGAAGGGATTCAACATGTTGTTTTGAATGCGAAACAGCACGAACGCGAAGCTCAGATTGTGGCAGAAGCGGGACGCCGAGGTGCCGTGACAATCGCGACCAATATGGCGGGTCGAGGAACGGATATTGTTCTCGGGGAAGGTGTCAAGGAACTCGGTGGACTCTATATTTTGGGATGTGAGCGACACGAGTCTCGTCGCATTGATAACCAATTGCGAGGGCGTGCGGGACGACAAGGAGATCCGGGCAAGTCGAAGTTTTATCTTTCGCTCGAAGATGATTTGCTCAGAATTTTTGCAGGCGATCGACTGCTCAAGATCATGGACTTCTTGGGAATGGAAGAAGACGAGCCCATTGAAGCTAAGATGATTTCAAACGCACTCGAAGATGCGCAAACTCGAGTCGAAGCCCGCAATTTTGATATTCGAAAGCATTTGCTCAAATACGACGACGTCATGAACTATCAGCGAAAGGTCGTCTATGCCTGGCGTCGCCAGTTGCTGTTTAAGGACGATATTCGAACAGATGTTTTGAAGATTATTGAAGAAGTCTTAGAGCAGATTGTCGGCAATATCATTCCTGCAAAGTCTGCGGTGGATACTTGGGATTGGAAAGAGCTCAAAGAAGCGCTGATCCGAATTTTTAATTCGGATTTGGGAACAGATGAGATCGAAAAAGAAGCTCGTATGGGCTCCATCACATCGGATCAAGCGGTTTACTCTGCGCTTTTGAAGGCAGCCGATGCGGATTACGAGAAGAAGGAGCAAGAGCTCAGCCTGCCGATTGCTCGGAGACTTGAGCGGATTCTGCTTTTGAATACTCTCGATGATCGGTGGAAGGACCATTTGCTCGACATCGATCATTTGAGAGATGGAATTAATCTCAGAGGCTACGCACAGAAGGATCCTGTGCATGACTATCAAAAGGAAGCCTATCGATTGTTTGAAGGTCTCTTTGGATTGGTGAAGTCAGAGTTTTTGGCCAAATACTATCGCGTGAGGTTGGCTCAGCAGCCCGTCGAGGAGTTGCAGAATCCAGAAGCGGCACTGCCGCCCTCAGAAGAAAGCCGTCAGCGGATGGAAGCCAATCTCGAAAAAGAGCAAAGAGATCGAGCCGAGCGCGTGCGAAAGCTCGGATTGTTTTCGGGACCAAGAGCAGCACCAGGCGAAGCTCCCAAAGTGCAAACCGTGATTAAGGGAGAAGCTGACAGGGTGGGACGTAACGATCCTTGTCCCTGTGGTAGCGGCAAAAAATACAAAAAGTGCCACGGCGCTAACGCGGCCGAGGGCTGAGTTTTTTGATCACAGATTTGCAGAAGCCTATGAATTGGCTGCGAAGACCTGTGGGCCGCCCAAATGCTGCATTTAAGATATTTTGACTCGCTTGAGAAAGTCCCTGGATTTGAGGGGCTTCTATTGGGTGGCTCCCCTTCAGTTGTTGGAGGCGCGGAAGCGCGATGGATTTGAGGAGTTCGAGACTCTTTAGTTGGTTTAATTCTGGAATCCGTTTTTTTAGTTTTAGAACCCATTCAGTGATATCCAGCGTCTCAAGAGGGTTCAATTCGAAGTCACTGAAGGCAGGGTCATGGTTCAAAAGAAAAGTGATCTTGTCTGTGATATCAAATCCAAATTGCTCTTGGAGGCGACGCTCGTGGAGATCTTTTTGGCGGATCAGCTTTAACTGTGCATCAAACTCTGAAGGCAAAAAAGTAGAAGTAAGCCTCTCAAGGGGGCTGACGGGGAGTCCGAGCTCCATGTGTCGAGAGAGAAATTGGGTTCCAAACGTCTCAATCGCGTGAGCTCGATTGTTGGGACTCGAATGAGCGAATCGATGCAAACTCCTTTCCCAAGTGATGGAGGGCGTTTGGAGTTCGTAGGTTCCCTCAATCTTGAGCATGGCCCTCAAAGTCTTTAACCAGACATGGGAATCCGCTTCTAAGGTTCTAAAGAGAACCTCACCCAAGCGCTTTTCATCGAGGTACCAGTTCCGTTCTTGGCTTTTGAGCTTTTGAGTTTGCATCGCAATCAAGGCCTCTGAGGCAATTTCTACAGGTGATTTGTTCTGACTCACCGCCAAGCTCTGAATCAGCTGTTTGGTTTCTCTGAGACTCATCTGAAGCCCCTCAGCATCCAGAGCTCCAATGGGGGTTCGAGACGCTCGAGTGAGCTGGAAGTACCGGAAGATGTGGGCTGGCTCCGAAACGAGATGAAGTGCCTTTTTTAAAAAAGGCTCTCCCAGATCTGAAGGCCGCTCGGCGTAGGGGCGGACCCAAATCGTAGTGATATCTGAGACGATTAACGCGTCTTCAAAGCGTGCCACTTTGTTCAAAATTTCGGTTTGGTTTTTTGATAAAAACTCAGCTCGAGCGGATCGGTATTCGTCAGGGGATTCTCGCTTTGCCCCGGGCCTACGTCTGAGCATCTGCTCGAGAAAGGACTCGATGCCGTTGTTTAAATTTACTTCGCGCTCAAATTCATCAAGATACTGTTGATAGTATTTGGAATGAATTTTGACTTTTGAAGAGACCGAGGAGTTCGGTGAACTTCGAAATGGTCCTTGGACCTTGCCAGCCGAAATTTTCTCGTAGGCGTCGTGGATGAGTTCGAAGGCCTTGTTAAGTTGGTCGACCTGAACCTGAGTCAACGACTCTGCTGAATAAGAATCGACATGATACCTCCGAGCGAGGTTTCGATAGGCGATTTTGATAACAGAAGGACCTTCATTTCCTTCTAGGCCTAAACGAGACCAGGGATCCGATGCCTGAAGAGCTTCGAGCTCCTGCGGGAATTGACTCCAGTCGATGGCAGCAAAAATAGGGTTCGAGACGAAAGCGCAAAACAAAAGCACAGACGCGAACCGAGCAACACACATCACTCGATAAAGATTGCAAGTCCCATGCAAGAGGGAGAGATGTCTAAGTATTTAAAATTATTAGGTTTCTTGTCAAAACATGGTGGGCCCTGATTGAGACTTTTTGCGGGCTGGCTTCAAAATGGGCTCTTTTTAAAACCACTTCGCCTTGCCTTTGCTGAGATCGACAACCTTCTTGTTGAGATCAAGAATGGTCTCCGACATATCTTTGCAAAGCTTCAAAAAACTCTCGGGTTTTGAGCGAACGAGATCCATGAATTGATCTTCTTCAAGCACCATCACACTGCATTCAGCAGTGGCGACGACAGAAGCTGAGCGAGGGGTCTTGGTAAGAGCCGCCATGATTCCAAAAATGGAGTCCTCTTTGATTTCACCTACTTTAATGCGGTCGACAAGAACGTCCGCAGTACCTTCGACGAGATGATAGACCTGAGTGCTCGCGGATCCCTGCTCAATAATTTTGTCGCCCTTTTCAAACATCTGAAGTCGTGTCTCGGGCTGCAAGCCCACTTTGAGCATGCTGGCGTTGAGTTGCAAAAACAAGCGCGCCTGTTTGGCCAAGAAATCTGACCAACCCAACGTGAGTTTGGGGACGCCCATGACTTTTTCGAGGAATCTTGAGAGCGAGCACCCTTCTACTTTGATCGGAAAGTCGCTCGAAAACACAGCGCCTTGCAAATTGCGATGGAGATCGAGTCCAATCAGATCTCCTTCTTCGAGTAACATAAAAAGCTGACCGCCAAGGCTAAAGCGAACAATTCCGTCTTTGAGAATATAAATCTCGCGTTGGCCCCAAAACGACTTTGCGAGATCTGCGCTGGCGGGCCAATCGAGGGGGCGAGTGGCGATTTCGGCATCTTGAATCAATTGCTTTGAAAGTGCCGAGGATTCTTTGGCCAAGCGTTCACATTCGGTCGAGACATCGATCAAAAGATGCATATAGCTAATATTTGATCGGCTTTGTTAGCGAACTTCAATGTCTTTCGACTTGAGGTACTTTTTTGCTCGTCGATAGGCGAGCTCAGTAAAATGAAAGATGTTTCCCGCTGCCGCAGCGGAGGCTGAAGTTTTGAGAATCGGTGCAAAATCTTCAAAGACTCCGGCTCCTCCACAAGCAATGACTGGAACCTTTACGGCCTCAGCGATTTGCTGGTGGATCTCGAGATCGTAGCCTTCGGCAGTGCCGTCTCGATCAATGGAATTGATGAGGAGTTCGCCGGCCCCGCGATCCACGGCTTCGTGTGCCCATTCAAGGACGCCTTTGCCTGGGAATTCTCGCCCTTGATGAATGCCGAGTTTAGCGCGGCCCTCACTGTCACGTTTGACATCGATTCCGACCATCATCGCTTGGCTGCCGAATTTCTGCGCCACTTGAGTAATCAAGTTTGGATCTTTGAAGGCTCCCGAATTGATCAGAACTTTGTCCGCGCCATTGGCGATGAGTTCATCCACTTGTTCGAGACTAAAAATCCGTCCTCCAAATGTGAGAGGCATGACAGCAACCTTGGCGATTTCTTTAAGAATCGAAACCAGACTGCTGCCCATGGTGAGTTTGAGATCGGATCGCAAAGCATCGTGAACGCCTTCGCGAGTGATATCCACATAGACGAGTTCATCGGCTTCCCATTCGCTGAGGCGCTCTAACTGATGGATGGGATCTCCAATGATCTTAAATTGATTGAAGGTTTGAGAACGAACAATCATTCCGTTTTGAAGATAGAGCACGGGGATGAGTCGCTTTTTTAGCATGGAAGCTCACAGAAATTTTTGAGGAGTTTGAGGCCCCACTTTTGAGATTTTTCGGGGTGAAACTGAGCTCCGTAAACTCGTTCGTGCGAGGCGCAGGCCACAAACGCTTGGCCATAATCAGTGGTCGCGGCAATATCTGCTGGCGAGTCGGGATGAAGTGCAAAGCTGTGCACAAAATAAAAGGCCTGTCCGTTGAGGTCGGCAGTAAAGACGTCGTCAGTCTTTTTGAGTTGAATGTCGTTCCATCCGACATGGGGGAGTCTTAAGTCTTGTGTTTCGAGTTTGAGAATCTTGCCCGGAATAAAACCGAGCCCCTTTGTTTGGCCAAACTCGGTGCCGAAGGATCCCAGCAGTTGCATTCCCAAACAAATGCCGAGCAAGGGCTTTCCCTTTTGCACAACTCTCGTCGTGAGAGCTTCATCAAATCCGCGATCGATGAGATTCTTCATTCCGATTCCAAAGGCCCCGACCCCGGGCAATATCACATGAGTGGCGCGATCAAAGTCTTGAGGGGATTCGATCAAAAACGAATCCGTTGAGATGTGAAGGAGTGCTGATCGGACGGACGCGAGGTTGCCGATTCCGTAATTGATGACGCCAATATTTTTGGGAGCCATCAGAATGTCCTTTCCAAGAGCTTGGCCAGGTCGGCTTCTGGAAACGTCGGCCAGAGCTTTCCCTCGCTCTGTGGAGGATAGTCAGCGATCTCTTTGTTGGCGCGCAAAACTCTCGCCGTCGCATCCACAAGACCGCGAGCTTGATGGCCAATCATCTGAAATCGAATGTCATGGTAGCTGAGGCCTTCCGTCGAAAAGGGATAAACCTGAATGATCGGACCGGCATCATAGTCGGCCGTCATAAAATGCGCTGTCGCAGAGACCGAGTCTCCTTGCGAGAGAGCCCACTCGACGACCGAAGATCCGCGATAATCGGGGAGGCGTCCGGGATGACAATTGATCACTCCAAATCGGCAGGCCTTGAGGAGCCCATCGCTTAGCTTGCGTGGGGTCCCTGCACTCACGAGAACTTCGAGATCGAGTTTTTGAATCAAATCGAGTGTGGCTTGAGAGTTATGATTTTTGACAAAATAAAAAGGTGAGCCAAACTGTTCAAAGGCCACCGGGGGATGAAACTCTGCACGCCCTTGCGTGCGCGCGGAGATAATCTCTCTAAATTTATCTGGCATTTTGTCGCCATCACAAATGAGTGAAATGTTTCTGAAGCCCTTTTCCCAAAGTCCCTGAACAGTAGGATAAGCGAGAGGACTCCCCACAAAAGTGAGGATTCCGATGCGGCGCTCCGAATCCGCCTGAGAACTGATGATTCCATCCGTGGCCATCCCCTTAAGGATACCCAAAATTGAATTTAGAATCGAAGCGTCAGCGTAAAATGACTCTCGCCGCAGAGCAGCAATCGGGGCTGAGTCCCTCCTTTAGGGGCTATTTCCAACGTTTGAGAACTTCTTCCGCTGTTTTCATTGCAGGATCAGAGGTCCGAGAGAGGTTTACTGAGCCTTTGATCTCCGTAATATGAGAAATGATCTCAGTCTGAAGCATACGATTTAATCTGGCTCGTGCGATTTGGTCACCAAAGGGATCGATCGCAGGAAAACTCAAAATAGGTGAGGTTCGCTTCTGTGCCGTCTCCTGAATGCTCATCGTTGGGCAATCCTCTTTCTTAAGGCAACTCTCAATGAGGGATTCGGCCAGTGGGTCCGTGACCAAAATATCAGGAGAGAGTTTAGTGGCATGGATCGTAGTTCCGGATGTGCCGTAGCCCACTTTATCTGTGAGACGAAAGCCTCCCCCAATCAAAGATCCTAAAGAAAATTCATAAATATACTGGCCGACAGCTTTTCCATAGGTCGGCTCTCCAACAATCACGGCTCGTCCAAGGTCCCTTAGGACTCCTGGAATGACTTCACCGTTTGAAACTGAGAAGCGGTTCACCAAAATGACGAGTGGCGTATAAAAAAAGCCTGAAGAATCAAAGGCGCGAGGCGAAGAAGAGAAAGTGATTCGAGCTGAGTCTCGACTGACGTCCTTCCAGAGCGCACCGCTTTTTACAAAGAGACTTGTAATGTCTTCTGCTTCGTTGTCTCTTCCTCCACGGTTATATCGGAAATCCAAGATGATTCCTTGCAAGGGAGTTAAAGGATCAGAGTCTCGAGCATTGTTCAGAGCCAATCTAAAATCATGAAAGGAATTTTTGTCGAACTTCAAAAACTCGACATACAGAATATTGTTTTTGCGATGAGCTCTAACTTGTGGTGCTGGAGCAATTTCCTTTTGTGCGTTGAGAGTGACTTCTCGAGTGCTTCCATCCGTGTTCTTAACACGGACCAAAAGTGTTGGAATGGTCGTCGCCATGACTCGGTCTTCGAGATACCAAGGGCCGTCGTCTTTCGCCTCCAAAATCTCTCGAATGCTCAGCCACTGATCTTTGCTGTAGGAAAAAAGATGAGTAATTTTCTCTCCAGATTTAACCGGGATATCTTCATTGGAAACTGAGAAGACCTCGATTTCGTCACTCACTTTAAGAAGAAATTTTTCCTCGTTCATTTTCAATCTCAATCCAAAGTGATGGGGCTCTTCATCCGATTCCTTGGAAGGCCATTCATAGACACTAAAGACATCAAGATTGCGCGCGAATTCCTCGAGGAAGGTTCGGTAGATATCTCCGACAAAATCGGATTCTTCGACTTTCGTCAATGAAGTGCGAAATGGAAGAATGCTCGATGTAAATTCTTTGAGTTCACTGCAATTTTTTCGAGAGGCTTCCAAAGCCTCTGCGGAAAGTCCACTCAATCGAGAGGTCGATTGTTGTTCAAAATTGGAGATGGATTTTTCGACGTCAAAATTCTTTGAAGCTTTGAGGTATCGTCGATAGTTCGCTGCGAGGCCGATCAAACTTTCGCGATAGAGTCGAGGCGCATCGGCGGAAGTGGATTGAATGTGCCTCTCGAGAACACCGTCAAAAACATGATTCACTTCCTCACACATCGTGGCGTAAACAGGAACAACTTGAGACCGGGAAGTGTCGTTGCTTGAAGAACCACTCGAGCAAGCTGACGAAAAATGAGCGAGGATGACTAAAAACATGGATGGGATTCGAGATTTCATGGCCCGGTCTCTATCACGAATAGGAACGCCTTAGAAGCTGATCGGAAGGCTTATTTGGGGGGTCATTTTGAGAGGTTATTCAAAACTCCAAAGAGAGACTGGGCATTGTCAAAATAGAGTCGATCCAGGTCCTTAGAACTAAGGTCGGATTCGATAATCTTTCCGAGGGTCCAGGCGGGCGACATGAGTGGGCCGTCACAACTAAAAAGGACGCGATCATTGCCGACAGCATTGATCAAAGCTCTGAGACTCGTGGGCACTCGATGCGCGTGACTGGTGGCAATGTCGAAGTAAATATTTTTTGGAATTTGGCCGCTCGAAGAGGTGAGTTTAGGGAGTCGATCCCATGTGGTGTGGGCCGAAATGAATTTTACTTTCGAAAATTTTTGCGCTGCACCCACGAGTCCCGGGATATGCGCCATGACGGGAGCATCATGCTCTGCGGCCCAATTCCAAAAGTCATGATATCGATCGTCATCAAGACTCAAGTCAAAATAATCTTGGATCGTTTTGATTCCTAAAAATCGAGGATGTTTCGAAAATTTTTCGAGCAAATTCATCGACTCTTTGGGGCGCAGCGGATCGATGACCACATAGCCGAAAAATCTTTTATCTAAGTCGAGGGCTTCAAAGGTGGATTCATTGCCGCCGATCAAATCATAGTTGAGAGCGCGGACCGAAGAGATTCCCACTGCGGCATAGTGATAGAGGTCGCAAATCTTTTTGAGATTCTCTATTCCCTTTTTGGGCTCCAAAATATCCCAGCCATGAGAATGCCAATGGGTGTCGATCTTAGGTCGCTTCAAATGAGCGTCGAGGGAGGGGAGGGGGTTTGACTTGGGAGATGGGGTTTTTACTTTAAATAATTTTTTGAGGTTTTCTCCCAGGATGAGATTCTTTTGAGTTTCGCTGAGCTCTGGGGCGAGTCTGATGAGGAGTTCGCTTGGCAATTTAAGATTATAGGGCGAAGTGCTGGCTACAAAGAGGCGGTCAAATCCCACCGTCTGACCCAGATGAGCAATGCCTCCATTCTGGACGAGATGACTCACGTCAAAATAAAAATTCTTTGTGGTTTTTCCGACGGAGATCAGATCCGAAAGAAAGGAATATCCCCCACTTTTCCAAAATCTCAAAAGAATGGGAGTCGTCGAGCCTCGGCTCAAAGAGACCAGGGCGCTGATTTCCTCGGGCTTAGTAACCAAAAACTGCAATGGAAGTTTAAGGGCGAGGCATTTTTTGAACGCAATCTGGAAGCTGTAGTGGTCGACAGACCAATACTGAAAGGAAGGGCAAAATAAGATTGCTCTAAAGCCCTGAGACTTAAAAGAGTTGACGGGCTGTTGAGCCATATCCCAATGGAGTGGATTGAGGACGGCAAGCGGCCAAAGCCGACCTTTTGATGCTTTGGCCAAGGAGAGCGTCTCTGCGTTGCCCTCGTGCATATCGTCGTAGACCGCGCGGTAACTCGCAGCACAGGCAAAGTCAGATTGCAGGCCTAATGATTCGGAGCCCGTTTTTGGATCACGCCCTAAAAAAATTCCCCCATCAAAATACATGAGATGTATCTTAACCGACGCGAACGAAATGCTGCCAGTAATACAAGAGGCCGCAGAAAATACTGACTAAGCCGGCCGCAAAGAGAGCGGAGAGAGCAATCCATCGGATGCTTTTTCGAGATTGCTCGGTGAACAATCCCACAAAGACGCAGACCAGAATGTAAAGAAGGAGTGCGCCGGTGATCCATGAGAAGTATCTGGCCGTTTCGACGTCCATGGTAGAGACTTATACCCTCTCAGATTGACAGTCGAGACAGTGTTTTTTAGCGTCCGTTCATGTCTACGAATCCTTTTCGTCCTGTCGTCAAAAAGCCTCTCAAAATTGGAATTAATGGTTTTGGCCGGATCGGCCGATGTGTTTTTAGAGTATTGGCGGACACCCCGGAGTTCAAAGATGGCTTGGTCCAGGTGACCGGCATTAATGATCTGACGGATTCTAAAATGCTCGCCCATCTTTTGGAGTTTGATTCGGTCCACGGGCGGTTTTCGCGGGATATTAAGTTTGATGAAACATCGCTCACCGTATCGGGCAAAAAAATCGCCGTCACAGCGCAACCCGATCCAGCAAAGCTGCCGTGGAAGGAGCAGGGTGTGGATATTGTTCTCGAATGCACCGGGCGACTCAAGAATCGAGAGGCCACAGCGGCTCATCTCACGGCCGGAGCAAAGCGAGTGATTTATTCAGCTCCACTCAAAGATGCCGATATCACTGTTGTTGTGGGCGTAAATCATGAAGCGATCGATCTTTCAAAGCACCACATCATTAGCAATGCGTCTTGTACGACAAACTGCTTAGCCCCCGTTGTTAAAGTCTTGGATGAAGCATTTAAGATTGTCCGAGGATCGATGACGACGATTCATTCTTATACCAATGATCAACGCATTCTGGATTTGCCGCATTCGGATTTTAGACGTGCGCGAGCCGCAGCCGTCTCGATGATTCCGACAACGACGGGAGCTGCCAAAGCTGTCGGTTTGGTCCTTCCTCACCTCAAGGGAAAGATCGATGGAATTTCGGTACGAGTGCCAACACCGAATGTTTCGGTTGTGGATTTTAACTGCGAGATTGGGACCGAAACAGACCGTGATGCAGTCAATGCTGCTCTCAAAAAGGCAGCAGAGGGCCCCCTCAAGGGAGTCCTCTCGTTTTGCGAAAAAGAGCTCGTGTCCTGCGATTTTAATGGGGCGGTCGAATCCTCCATTGTAGATGCGCCTTGCACCGCAGTGATTGATAAGAAGTTTGTGAAGGTCCTCTCTTGGTACGACAACGAATGGGGATTCTCCAATCGAATGGTGGATCTTGCGTTTGCCCTAGGAAACAAATTGTGAAGATTCTGAGGATCGACGAAATCAACTGGGCCAAAATCGATGAGCAACACCGTCGAGTCTTTGTTCGCGTGGATTTTAATGTCCCCATGAAGGGCGATCAAGTGACGGAGGATTTTAGAATCCGTCAGGCCTTGCCTACGATCAAATACCTCGTCGATCAAAAATGTTTGGTGATTTTGGCGTCGCATCTCGGACGACCCAAAGGCAATCCCGAAGAAGATAAGAAAAAATATTCGCTTTTGCCTGTGGCCGAGAAGCTTTCAGAACTTTTGGATCACGAAGTGATTTTTTCGGAAGAGAACGTCGGAGATGGAGTCCGCAAGCTCGTGTCCGATGGACGTGGCGGCCGGACAATTATTTTGCTCGAGAACTTGAGATTTGATCCGCGCGAAGAAAAAAACGATTCTGATTTTGCAGAAGAGCTTTTTGAAAATGCGGATATCTATGTGAATGACGCCTTTGGAGCCTCGCATCGCGCTCATGCCTCGATTGAGGCGATCACGCAGTTTTCTAAAATCAAGGCGGCTGGATTTTTGCTGGCCAAAGAGTGGGATTGTTTGAGCCGTGTCTTGGATCAGCCGGTGAATCCGCAGATGGCTGTTCTCGGCGGGGCAAAGATTACAGATAAAATGCAGGTCATCAAAAATTTGCTTCTCCGATGCAAAGCTATTTTTATTGGCGGTCGAATGGGTCTGACGTTTTTGGCCGCTCAGGGCTTTGATATGGGCGGAACAAGCATTGAAGAAGACGCGATTCCGATGGCGAAGCGACTCTTGGGTGATGCGCGCGATCAGGGAGTAAAAATGTTTTTTCCGATCGATGGGATGGCGGCGGCAAAAATAGATTCTCCTTCAGCACAAGTCGTTAAGGTCGGAGCGGATGGCGCTGTCCCTCGCGGCCTTGGAGTTTTTGATATTGGACCAGAGACCATCAAGCTTTGGACGCAAGAACTCAGCAAGGCTAAGTCTGTGGTGTGGAATGGTCCCATGGGAGTTTTTGAGAATCCCGCATTTGCGACGGGGACGTTGGGATTGGTTGATTTTTTTGTGCAAAACAAAGATCGCATTCAGACGACGGCCGGTGGCGGCGAAACTGTCGCGGCGGTCATGCAACGTGGAGCCTTTGAAAGTTTGCACCATGTTTCAACAGGGGGAGGAGCAATGCTTGAATTTATCGAGGGAAAGCCGTTGCCTGGATTTGAATCCTTAAAATTGCGGGATCGAGAGCTGGATGCGGCTGGCATACGCTAACTGGAAAATGGCCCAGCCCCTGGGGGCTATCGATGCGTTTGCCAAAGATTTTGTCGCACCGTCAGGTGTAGAAGTGGCGGTGTTTCCGTCTTATGTTCACTTGTCTCAAGTTTTGGGTCTCCAAAAACCTTGGCTGATCGGGGCTCAAGACTGCTCGACCGAGAAAGCGGGTGCCTTTACGGGTGAAGTGTCGGCTCAGTCCCTCAAGGAATTGGGCGTGACCACGGTTCTCATCGGGCATTCGGAGCGTCGTCAGCGTGTGCCAGAAACTCAGATGAGTTTAAGTCAGAAGCTGGATCGAGTGCTCGAAGCCCATCTCAAACCGGTGTTTTGCGTGGGCGAAACGCTCAGTCAGCGGAATGCGGGGCAGACCGAATCCATCGTTGCCGAGCAGCTTGAGGTGCTTCAGGGGCGCTCCCAAAACATCGTTGTGGCCTATGAGCCCGTTTGGGCGATTGGAACAGGGCTCACTCCTCAAAATGCGGATATTCAGAAGGTTCACTCTTTTATTTGGAGCCGATTGCCGGATTTGCGAGCGGTGCTTTATGGCGGCAGTGTGAAGCCCGAAAATGCAAAAGAAATTGCCTCCATCCAAGGAGTCACAGGTTTTTTGGTGGGAGGGGCGAGCCTCTCGAGTCAGAGCTTTCATCAAATTGCGGCCTCCTTAGGATAGTCGTTCGTTTTTTGATTTCCTCACTTTATCTCAAGGCTCTTCCTCGCTAAGAATTGAGGCCTTATGTTGGACATACTGATTTCGTTGAAATGGCCCCTTGTTGTACTTCAGGCAATCGTTGCCCCTATTCTGGTTTTGTTTGTTCTTTTGCAATCGAGCAAAGGAGATGATCTTGGCAGTGCGCTCTCGGGTGGTGCTGGCAGCGGATCTGTGCTGGGAACAGGCGGAGCGTCTAAGCTGCTCACACGAGGGACAGTGATTTTGGCGACGATCTTTTTGTTGAACTCCGTGATTATTGCCAAAATTTTTAAAGAAACCAGCGTTGCCTCTGTGGGTGGATCGGTGGCTGAGCCTCTCGCTCCCGCCAATGCCTTGGCTCCCGAAGCCCAAGAAGGCAATACCGTGGGCAATCAATTGGCGCCTGCTCCCGCTGCTCCCCAAAAGTAAGTTTCATGACGGATCATGTTCTCAGGTCGTTGACCACCATGCGAATAGGTGGGGCCTGCGAGCGGTTGGTTCGTCTCAAAGATCTCAAGGACCTCAGCGAAAATCTTCCTAAGCCCATTCGAATCCTCGGAAACGGAAGCAATGTTCTCATTGATGATCATGGGCTCAAAGGGAGTGTGATCGTCGTGAGGGATTTTCCTCCGTCGGAGCCCGAGATTGTCTCATCGTCTCAAGATCATGTTTTGATTCGAGCGTCGGGTGGAATATTTTTGCCGAGTCTTTGTCGGTGGGCCGAAAGAAACAGTCTCAGTGGTTGTGAATACATGATTGGGATCCCGGGAACTCTCGGTGGAGCGGTCGTTCAAAACGCGGGTGCCAACGAGCAGGAACTCAAAGATATTTTTGTCGAAGGCGAAGTCTTTGATCTAGAAACACATCGACTTTTGACCTTGAGTGCAAAGCAAGCAGACTTTGCTTATCGAACCAGTGCGCTAAAACAAAAGCCAAACTGGATTGTGGTGAGTGCACTTTTAAAACTCCATCGAGCTTCTGTGACTGAAATCACGACACGGATTCAAAAAAATCTCGATTACCGAAAGCAAAAGACCCCTTATTCAAAGCCCAGCCTGGGTTCGACGTTTACTCGAATTCCTCGCGATGGAGGCGACTGGCATTTTCCGGGCGAGTTGATTGAAAGAGTGGGACTTAAAGGTCTGCAGAGCGGAGGTGCAAGGATCTCTCCGGTTCACGCCAATTATATTGTCAACGAAGGGGGCGCAACATTTGATGATGTCATGAGCCTCATCAAAAAAATCGAGTCCGAGGTTTTCCAAAAACTGGGAATCCGCATGCATCGAGAAATTCTGTTCTGGAGTGATCGCGATCCTATTTGAGCATCGTGAAGAACCGAGAAAATCTCAAAAACGGTGGATGATCTTTGTTAAAAGAAAACCAAATGAATGTTCCGGTTCCTAAGAATTTTTCGCGCGTGACAAAACCCCAATAGCGAGAGTCTTGACTGTCATCACGATTGTCTCCCATCACAAAAAACGAGTCCGCAGGCACCGTCACCGGAGGAAGATCAAAGCCTTCGCGGTCATTCATGTGCATGACATAGTAGGTATGTTCCCCTTGGGTTTCGCGAAAGAGCGAAATCTGAGAAGGATCATATTTGGGAGTCAGGTCATCCAAAATAGCCTTGTCTGTGACAGGCTCCAAAGACAAGGGAGTGCCGTTCACAATGACTCGCTTGTTTTGAACTTCGACAACATCACCCGGAACGCCAATGACTCGCTTGATATAATCTTTGTCTGGATCTTTGGGATATTCGAAGACCACAATCTCTCCGCGCTCGGGATCTTTGCGTTCGAGAGCTGACTTTCGGGTAAACGGAATATGAAAGTCATACTTCATCATATTCACAAATATGAACTCTCCGATTTTGATGGTTGGAATCATGGAGCCCGTCGGGATATGGCGAGGGGAAGCGATCGTCGTTCTAAAAAAGAAGGCGACGGCCGCGGCAATTCCTAAAGTGAGTACCCATTCATGATAGAATTTTTTGAGCCAGGCCTTTGTCTCGGGCTTCATTCAAATACTTAAACATCGTGCCCAAGGCCTGTCGAGAGACAATCCACAACATTGCCTCTCAAGCCTTCAAAAAAGCTCTCATTCTCAGGACTTTTTTTGCGCTTCACCATGCCCGCTTTCCATCGCTTGCCATTGGCACAGAGCCATTTTTCGCAGCGTCCCTTGGACTTGAGATTGCGGCTCACCACCCGAGCATCTGTGGATTTGAATTTTGAGTTCTGACCTCCCCAGACCATGAGACTAAAAACCAAAGAGCCTCTGCGAAACTCTAAGCGTTGGACGAGCGACCAAAAAGCTTGAGGCGCCAAAAAATCTCTCTCTTCGTGACACCACTCACGCGCGGGCAATGCTGGGCAGGCCAAAAAGTGAGTGCAAGGCAAAAGGAGATGGGAGGATTTGTGGGTGTTTTCTTGAATCATCTCATCTCGCCACTGAAGAAATTTTTGATTGATCGCTTTAGACGCGGGTTCAATCAAAATGAGCAACGTGGTTGGAGTGAGCTTAGAAATCAAATCGCGAAGACTCGCTTGAATCGGAGAGCTTTGACTTTCGTTGAACACATCCACCGCGACAATGAGCGTATTGTCTAAACTTTCGAGAGCGGGGATCTGCGTATGTGTTTGAACACGAGCGGGAAGAAAATCCTTGAAGGTTTTAGCGGCCCAGTGACAGGGCCTTGGATCTCGATCCATCGCGTGAATCTCACTGATCTTGATTTTTTGAAGCTTCAAAAAATCGCAAACGCCGAGAGTGGCGCCCAGGGTGCCGGCACCAATATCCAAAATCTTCAATGGGCGTCCGTTCAATGACTCAAAATATCCATGATCCCACATTTCTTGGCAGACGCTTTTGACCTTAAGCGCGGTTTGAAATCCAAAATAATGGGCATAGGGTCTAAAAAGTTTTTCATCCCAATCGCTTCCCTCGCTCGCTTGGTAGTTTTGGGCGCGTGTTTTGAGAATAGACACTTCGGTAGGGGTGAGGGGCTTAGAATAGACGATCTCGGCGAGTTCAGAAGAGGCAGAAATTCGGGGCTGACCAATCATGGTCAAGATTTGTTCCACAAATCTATCTAGAAGTCTTGCCTTCAGTTGGGGCAGAATGAGCTCCATGGCTAAGATCTTGGTTTTAAAGCCCCTTCTCCTGACTCGCGCCAATGGGGGGGATATCAGCCTGATCGAACGTCTTCGCCTGTTCAAAAGTTGGGGTCTAGAAATTCAAATCGAAGTCGCGGTTGCCGAAAATCAAAAGCAGGCTCTTCAAAAAATTCTCGAGGACTTTAGGACCCCACTCAAAGGCTCTCAATATTGGGTCGATGAGCTCGCCGTCCATGTGACCTTTGGTCCGGATTTTAGAGCAGACGAGCTCAAGGCACTGCCGGCTTTTGAGAAGTTTTTTCGGGAAAAGATAAGCGCCGCAAAGCCCGATCTGATCATGACTCACTATACAGATTTTATGGCGACGACCGTCGCCTTGGGAGTTAATCCTCAAAAAACCTGGGTCGATGTTTCGGACAATGAGTTTCCTCGCCTTGAAAAGCTTAAGGACTTTTCACCCCTGGATCAGATCTATTCAAGTCTTCGGCATCTGATGGTGCCATCTCATTTTATGAAGCGCTCTGTTCAAAGGGATTTTCCTCGCGCTCAGGTGCATCGACTTCCTAATTTGATTGAGAGCCTTGATGCGTTGAGTGCTCACCGCTCAATCAGGGGCGCTGAGGGATACTGGCTTCATGTCAATCCAACGGCTGTGAAGGGAGTTGATTTTACTTTGGAGCTTGCAAAGAGACTGCCTCACGAAAAATTTGCGCTTCTTGGCAATTGGTCGACAGAGATGCCTCAAACATTGCCGCCAAACGTCCGTACACTTGAACGACGATCTTCGATTCAGGAAGTTTTGTGTGGGGCCAAGGGTTTGCTTGTGCCCAGCCGCTGGCAAGAAGCCTTTGGACGAGTGCCGCTCGAAGCAATGGCGGCAGGGGTTCCTGTGATCGCTAGCCCGCAGGGAGGCCTGCCAGAGTCCGTCGGTCAAGGCGGCTTGCTCCTTCCGCTCGATATTGATCTTTGGATCAGCGCGATTCAATCGACGGAGATATTTTGGAAGGGACAAATTGATGCGGGTTTTAAGCATGTAGCGGCGTATCAAAATGGCGCAAGGCGACGCTATCAAGCTTTGCGCCGATATTGGAAACCAATGCTAAACTAAGAGAAGGAGTCTGTTGATTGACGCAAGGTGGAATAGATCGGGAAAGTTTTAGAATCGCATGTGAACTGCAGATTCGCTTTCGTAAAATTGATGGCGAAGAGGCGCGAGTCTTTAGAGAATTTGGACTTCGCACGTCGCCCTATACCTCGCTACGTTCGACCTTTGAGATTGAACTCAATCGTTTAGATGCGCCCACAGAAATGAAGGGGCTTCTCGAAAAGGCTTTTCAGGTTTTATTGAATATTGACCAAAGGCTTGAGCGGATCGAGGAGTTTGTTCAAGGTCAGCAAGCCGAAGCCTCGACGATCAAAGATAGTTTTGAGTGGGTTCATGCGGACTTAAGTCCCGGAGGAATTGCCTTTGCGCCTTCAAAGGGCGTGGATATTAAAGAGGGCGATCTTCTGATGATGGATATGTTGTTTCCTTCCTTGCCCGAACAACGAGTGGTTTGCTCAGGCCGCGTTGTGCACAAAGGAAAGCTAGGCGCTGTCGGCGTGCAGTTTGATCAAATTCATCAAGACGATCAGGAATTCATTCATCGCTTTGTGCTCGAGAAAGAGCGCGAAGTCTTGCGTGCACGCGCCCAAGAACGTGATAAAGCTAAACCCGCTTCTTGAAGGCTATGAAAATCATTTCGTGGAATGTGAATGGGATCCGTGCGTGCTCCAAAAAGGGCCTCTTTGATTATTTGAGAAGAGAATCTCCCGATGTAACTTGTCTGCAAGAAAGCAAAGCCTTTCAAGAACAGTGCGAAGAGATGGCGAGTGATCTGGAGAACTATCATCAGATTTGGCATTCTGCAGAGCGACCGGGATACAGCGGAGTGGTGAATCTTCACAAAAAAAAGCCCGAGTCTCAGAACTTGGGAATGGGACTTTCAAAATTTGATCAAGAAGGCCGAGTGCTGATCACTGATCACGGAAAATTTAAGCTGCTCAATATGTATTTTCCAAATGGGGGATCAGGAGAGGAGCGCCATCTCTTTAAGATGGATTTTTTAAAGAAAATTTTTGCTTACTTCAAAACTCTTGAGCGCGAAAAGCCCCTGGTTTTGACGGGGGATTTTAATATTGCGCACAAGAATATCGATATTCACGATCCTGTCAGATTGGACGGAGAGTCGGGATTCAAGCCCGAAGAACGCGCTTGGATGGATCAACTCGTGGGGGCGGGCTTTGTCGATGCGTTTCGCGTGCGATATCCTGATGCTAAAGATCGCTACACATGGTGGTCGTATCGGCAAGGATCACGACGTCGAAACAAAGGCTGGAGAATTGACTACTTTTTTGTCTCTCAGTCGCTGGCTTCGAGTATTCAGGAAATTCGTTTGGATGATCAAATTGAGGGCAGTGATCATTGCCCCCTCGTACTGACGCTGAGTTAAAGAGCGATCATTTCTTCTTTAGAAAGAGATTTTTCGACCATATTCTTGCCGTCAAAGCTCAAGAGGCGAGCTTGGTCTTCGAGCATAGTCTGAATATGGACGGGGCGGCGCCAAACTTTGTGAACATTCGTTAAGGTATCTCGTCCTGTCGCGAGTTTGAGTTCCATCCCCTCGTACTGGTGAACAAGATAAAGCTCGCCTCGATTTTGATAATTGCCATCGACGACAAAAATGCGCGGACGACCCATATTGGTGAGTTGAAACAAGAGCTGCTTTTTGATCTTCTCAAACTCGCGCGAGGCAATCTCATATTCATGAGATTTTGGATTCATCTGAAATGTGAAGAGCTTATGTTCTGCGCAAAATTCTGGAGTCAGAAATTCATCGAGGAAAGTGAGATCATTGTAGATTTTTCGTACTTCAAAAATCTTTTCTCTTCCTTTGCCGAGCTTGCGGTCCCACACTCGTTTGACTTGAAGATCGGTGCACTGATCGTATTCGAGGCCAAATCGCCCCTTGTTCCAGCGATCTTCGATATCTCTAAAGAGTTCGAGGCCGATTTTGTAGGGATTGAATCTCCCGCCGGCCATACTCACGGTACCGGAGTGATGATCCGCATAGTCGATGACTTCGGAGTCCTTCATGGCCTTACGGGTCATGATGGTGGAATGCCAGTAGCTGGCCCAGCCCTCGTTCATGATCTTGGTTTGGGCTTGAGGCAAAAAGTAATAAGCCTCTTCTCGAATAATATCTAAGATCTCTCGTTCCCAATTTTCGAGGGGAGCGTTTTCGATAAAAAACTTGAGGGCATCGAGTGTGGGTTCTGCCGGGTATCGTCGCTCTCGAGACTGTTGCTCCACAAGCTTTTGGCGCTGTTCTTCGACGAACTCAGGCGGATTGATGTACTTTTCCATGTACTGTTTATTGAATCGAAGCTTGGGCACTTTGACGCGAGAAGGATCATGGTCCAAAGGATCATCATCGCGGCTACGCACAATGAATGTGCCATGGGGATCAATGAGATTATCGATGGAGAGGCACGTATCTAAAAAGCTCTCCACTCGTTCAAAGCCAAACTTTTCGACGTAGCGACGAATCCGTACGGCATGATTGGCCATCAGGTCGACAGCTTTTCGATTGGTGTGGGAGAAATAGTAGTTATTTTTGAAAAAATCCGCGTGACCAAAGACATGGGACATGACGAGTTTCTGATCCATGATGGAATTGGACTTGAGAAGATAGGCGATCACAGGATCATTGTTGATCACCATTTCATAAATTTTACTGAGTCCATAGGCGTAGGATTTGCTCAGGCGTTCATATTCCATCCCAAATGACCAGTGAGGGTAGCGAGTTGGAAACCCACCGTAACTCGCCAACTGATTCATTTGCTCAAAGTCGACCATTTCAAAGATGGTGGTATAAAAGTCGAGGCCGTACTCGCGAGCATAGCCCTCGATTTCGTCCTGAAAGGCTCTGAGTTCTGGAGGCAGATCTGACATCTGTTTTAGAGTCCTTTGTTTAAAAATTCTTTGATCGATTCGTAGATGCCTTCTTTGTTGGGGATCCGAGTGGCAATCACTTGATCTCCAAAAGAAGAGCCTTTGGTGAATCGATCCGTTAAGTCTTTATAAAACTGGCCACTGCCGTAAAGGCTCTCCACTTGGCCGTAACAAAAAGCATTGGCCTTGGGCAAAATGCGATTTTCGAGAATCTCAAAGCACTTTTGGGTGTCGTCGGCACTCCAGTTATCTCCATCCGAAAAGTGAAACGGATAAATATTCCATTCGGACGGAGGATAATGCTTTTGAATCAACTCATCGGCGAGCAAATAGGCGCTCGAGATGATCGTGCCGCCTGATTCGCGTGTCGAAAAAAATGTCTGGCGATCGACTTCGCGAGCAGAGGCATCATGGACAATGTATCGGGTCTCGATCCCCTTGTACTGAGAGCGAAGCCATGTATCGATCCAAAAACTTTCTGTGCGAACAATTTCCTTTTGCTCATCTCCCATGGAGCCTGAAACGTCCATGATCATAATGATGACGGCGGAATTGTTTTCTTGGGGCTTCGTCTTCCAGGTGAGAAACCTCTGATCTCTTTTCTCGGGGACGATCATGGGATCCTGAAAATCAAATGTTCCAGCGGCGATCTGACGCTTGAGCGCTTCTTTGTAGGTGCGTTTAAAGCTCAAGAGGGATTTGGGGCCGACGGTATGGATTCCCTGATATCGATCTTTGACCGAAGAGAGGTTCTTTTTTCCTCGGGGTTCGATGCGCGGGAGGCCGAGTTCTTCGCCCATGATCTGAGCAAGTTCTTCGAGAGTCAGATCGACTTCGGTGAGATGAGCGCCGGGTTGGTTCCCTGCTTTGCCCTTGCCGCTCTCTTCGCCCTCACCTTGCCCAATCGACTGACCTTCGTCGCCTTCGCCGGCGCCTACGCCGCGACCTCGATTGTCACCGAATTCAAAATGGGGAAGGTCAATGGAGGGAATCGGAATCGAAACGAGATCCTTGCCTTTGCGGCCGATCATTTCGCCCTTAGAAATATACTTACGAAGATCTTGTTTGATCTTTCCACGAATAATCTGACGAAATCGAGCGTGGTCCGTATTGATCTTCAAGTACATCTCGTTTGGTGGCTGGCTGACCTCTTGAGTTAGGACTTATCCTTCATATCGCCTCGAGCAAAAATCGACGCAACAAAGTTCAAGACGTCAGTAGCGCTCTCCTCATTGTATCCAAAGTTTTTAATCAATCGTGCTTTGACAACATCGATTTTTTCTTGAGTGTCTTTGTCCACAACATTCGAAACAAGGCTCGTGAGTTTGATCGAATCCTTTTGATCTTCGAACAACTTGAGTTCCAACGCTTTATGGAGACGTTCGTTTGTTTTGTAATTGAACGTCTTTTGTTCCACAGCCAAAGCCCCAATGTAGTTCATGATCTCCCGACGAAAATCATCTTTGCGAGATTCGGGGATGTCGATTTTTTCTTCAATCGATCGCATGAGTTTTTCATCGGGTTCTTCATACTGACCGGTGAACTTGTTTTTGACTTTCTCACGCTGGGTATAGGCTTTGACGGCATCGATAAAGTTTGCGCAGAGCTTCGTGATGGCTTCTTCATCAGCAGAGATCGCTCGTTGAACTTCGTTCTTTACGATATCTTCGTATTCCTGGCGAACCACCGTCAAAAGCTCACGAAATCGCTTTCGAGTTTCTTCGTTCGCAATCAACGAATGATGTTTGAGACCGCCTTCGAGTTCATGCAAAACCATGAAGGGATTGATGCTCGTGGACTCGTCATTCACAAGGGCGTTTGAGATCTTGTCCTGCACATAGCGAGGGGAGATCCCTTCCATACCTTCACGGGGTGATTCTTTGCGAAGCTCTTTGATATTGTCTTCGGTGAATCCCGCAAGAGTGCGGCCGTCGTAGAGTTTGAGCTTTTGAAGCAAAGTGAGGTTGGCTTTTTTGGGCTCATCAAGACGAGTGAGCACGGCCCACATGGCGGCCATTTCCATCGTATGAGGAGCGATATGTTTGCCGCGAACGCGATCGGTATTGTAGTCCCGCTTGTAGATCTTGGTTTCTTCGGTCCATTTGGTGATATAGGGCACATCGATTTTGACGGTTCGATCTCGCAAAGCTTCCATGAACTCATTGTTTTGGAGTTTGCGATATTCGGGTTCGTTCGTGTGTCCGATGATGACTTCGTCGATATCCGTTTGCGGAAACTTTTTGGGTTTGATCTTTCGTTCTTGGCTCGCGCCGAGCAGATCGTACAAAAAGGCGACGTCAAGCTTGAGGACTTCGATAAACTCAATCAGACCTCGGTTGGCGACTTCAAACTCTCCATCAAAGTTAAAGGCCCGAGGATCGGATTCAGAGCCAAAGATAGCGATCTTACGGTAATTGATATCCCCGGTGAGTTCTGTGGAATCTTGGTTTTTTTCGTCCTTGGGCTGAAAGGTCGCAATCCCTTGGCGCTTTTTCTCCGAGAGTTCGAGCCGGCGAATGCGGACATTCTCGAGGACCTTTCGGTAATCGCCGTGGTGGCGCTCGAGCAGAGCATTGTAAATAAATCGGCAGCAAGGATTGAGGTCGCCATCGGCGCGAATGTAGTCCTCGGGTTTACGTCCCTTGTTGATTTGAGCCAAAATATCCTTACGAATATCGATCGGAAGTAATTTGAGAGGATCTTCGTTCATCGGCGAGGGGAGCTCATTGACTCCTTCACCGAGCAAAGGCTTACCATCAATCAAGACGGGCTCTTTGAGAACCCAGGAATATGTAAACGATCGGCCTTCGGGTTTTCGGGAATATTTTTCGAGCCCCTTTTTGAGGAGTCGAACAATCGTGGATTTGGAGCTTCCGACGGGACCATGAAGGAGAAGGACTCTGCGTTCGGTGCCGTAACCTTTGGCCGCGGATTTGAGAGCCGAGACAAACTTCATGAGAGGGACGTCCAGACCGAAGATGGCATCGCGACCACCGTCTTCGGGATCATCAAAAAATTTGTAATGAGTGATATTCTTTTTGGCATCGACGTATTCATGAGTGCCGTAACTCATCACCATATCGTAGAGACGTTGGTAGGCGTTTCGAGCGACCTGCGGATCCTCTTCGATAATTTTGAGATAATCCCAAAAGGTTCCAGTCCACTGAAGATCCTTGTAGACCTCCAAATGTTTTGGACTGGCCAAGATCTTTTCGAGATTGCTAACGAGGCTGTCGGCCATGTGCTTGCCCTCCGAGGTTCTTATTGAGCATTTATTAAATTTTCTGAGCC
>JACCDG011058332.1_pt1 | contig 88731 bp, 106 predicted proteins | sample 7442471 | NCBI WGS metagenome assembly JACCDG01 (sample SAMN15323444, study PRJNA562643) | freshwater metagenome | isolation source: river surface water | place: USA:Blue River Watershed | collected 2017-08-17 | reverse complement strand
GTATGCTTGCAAGGCAAACCCGTAGCCCACTACTTCCCCCATTATAGAAACACATTTAAACAGTCCTTCAGCGTGTCCGCGCTATCTCCCCGGGACTTAGGGCGGATCTGTATGTGCTTCTATAATGGCTCCGCGTGTGAGAATCGAACTCACCTAACCACTGATTAACAGTCAGGTCCATGCACCTTGCTCGGATTTCGCGGAATAGATATGGCGCCGATTTTTTTCATTTTAACTCAGGCTAACGTACACTCCCTGAGATTAGTTGCAACACAACTTGGCGCCGTGGACGGGAATCGAACCCGCCTGAGTCGGATAGACAATCCGGTGCTCTACCCAGAGAACTACCACGGCATGAATTGGCGGTCCCAAGGGGTAACGATCCCCTTCTTCGAGCGTGACAGGCTCGTGTGCGTCCATGAACACTTTGAGACCAAATTTGTTTAGATAAACTGGATATCTGTACTAGGATGAATGTTTTTGTGTTTGTTCCAAAAAACAAATGTATTCTGATTTTTAAAATTAAAATACTGTTTAGGATTACTAGTATCTAGAGGCGGAATGATATCTTTAGCCACAACAACACATAATTCTAAGTAACATCCATTTTCAGGAGTCAACACATGTGCTGCATCAATGATGTCCTTTGAAGCACCAAACATACCAGTATGGTATCCCAATGATCTTGCAGCCAACATGGCATAGGTTCCAGAAACCATCATGTCTTTTAAGGCATGACGTCCTATAGATAATCTTCTAGTTAAAGAACCTGGCTCACCGTAATCTGCGGTTGGTGAAAGTTTGTTTTGATCAATAGTATAAGCAATAACTAAACCACTAAGTAAAGGCTGTAGTATTTCTTTGTCATCCCACGGATCTCCAACATCATCACTACCGCACCTAAAATACTCAATGAGTTGCTCTTTTTTAGAAATACCTTCCTCGCTATTTGTTAGAAAGAAGACTTTGTAAGGAAAAACTCTGTCAAAACTAGGTGCTGTTTTAATTGCAGAATAAATTTTTTGAACATCTACATCCGGAATAGGACCAGAGTCAACCATTCTTGGTGTGTGTCTATTCTGCATTAAATCTAACAAATAATCGTAATTTTCCATAAACGCTCCCGGCTATAATATTTAAGCCTAGTGCGATATTTGGTACTCGGTACGAGAATCGAACTCGTCTTTCCGCCTTGAAAGGGCAGCGTCCTAACCGATAGACGAACCGAGCATAACTGGTGGACCGTAAAGGAGTTGAACCTAATCGCCAGCCGCCCTGCATAATTATGGCAACGGATTTACAGTCCGCCGCAGGGAATACGATCCATGTTTTGTAACACACTCCCGCTATGCTTTTTGACCGCGTCAGGGGCGGAAAGAGAATGTGTGTATTAAAGCATACTGCTATGGGGACGCACCTAGTTTAGTCACCGTCAGCTAGGACTAGGTCCTAATGTTCACTCTGCCAATATGCTTTAATACGCTAGTATTTTTCGTCCCACAAGAGGGATTCCATCCACTAGGCCGCCCGTTCGCTCCATGTTTTACGTGCGGAGCAGAGTCCTCGTTACTCTATATACACACGTTGCGGTCAACGGCTTTCTACTAATAGTGCCTCACGCTTTCTCCAAGCCTCTGAATATGCTCTTGCACGTTCTAACTTTTCTCGAATCAACTTTTCTGTATCTTCTTTGGTCAGTGTATGCTGTTGCATAAACTCTGCTTGTTTCTGTTTCTTAGTTTTCGTATCTGTTTCTATCATAATCCTTTTGAGAAAACAAAAAACCCCAGGGTTTTTAGTCCTGGGGTCCTTGGAGTGTTGTATGTGTACTGTTACACTACGGTCCTCCGGGACCCCTGGCAAATCTCTGGTGTACGATCATTACTTGACAGTAACCAAGAGGTGGGCATAAAGCCTGCCTGTTTGGCATCTTGTCTGCAATAATGTATCGTTACGTTTGTCATTTGCTTTCTCTTCTAATCCTTGAAAATTGTTAGCGGTATTGCTAACTAGTCTCTAGTATATTACCTTTTGTTCTCGTTGTCAACAACTTTTGGCTAACTTGTTTGTTGTATTTTCACAACATGTTGTTGCCTGCGGTTTTTAACAACTTGTGTCTATTGTATAGATATTTAGTCTTGTCGTCAACCCCATGTTGTTGTTTTTGAACAACAGTGAGTTTTTTACAACACTAACCTCTATTATAAGAGTATTTATGTCTCGCGTCAAGATCTATTTGATAATAGGTGATTTTGCGTCTGTTAGATTTTTTCGTTGATATACCTGAACAATTTTTTCTGCCAATCAGATTCTAATTCTTGCATAGTGATACCTAACTCTGTTTCTACTAATGCAATGTTGGCACTAGCATATTGAGATATTATGTTTCGATTGATATGTACGGACCAATGTTTTTCAAATTTTTCAAGTTCGGTATGATTATCATATAAAACATTACCTATGTCTAGATTGTACCAATGATCCGAAAATGTCTCATTGACCTTCCTGAGCCATTCCCATTTTTGTGTAATATAATATTCTAAGTTGGCCCTACCATCTAATAAGGTATCATATCTATAACTGAGAAACTTCCAATTATGGTATTGACCCGGAACTAACAATTCCTTAAATCTGTCAGCATGTATGTGATTATCATTAATTAAATCTTGCATCTCTTGAACCCTACTAGGCCAAGGATTGTTAGCATATAAATGTGATTTGATCCAAAATAGTATGTAACTTAATAATAGTATTTTTTGGTTAGAACAGTAAAGTCGTATCCCATTAACTGGCATATTGATGGCTGTTAAATCTTGTTGATACCAATGTGTAGGAACAATAATATCTTTATTGTCATATAGATTTTGCAGTTCGATCTTTTGTTGATCGTTAATGTTCCAGGCTTTATTGGGCGGTATGGTTTTTGCATGAAAATTTATTGGTGCTAAATATTCTGGGAATACCCATCTATTATTACTGTTTTGAAATGCGTTAATTTCTTTAAAATTTTCTGCACCATAAAAGTTATAATTTTGATTGAGTACAGAACAAAAGAATTCACCAAACATGCCGCCGGTGTAACTGACAATATATATTTGCATGAAAGAATTAATCTTAGGTCCAGAAAATTTTAATTTTAGATTTGATATATCAGCGTATAACGACATCGCTTTGTTATTCTCAGGAGGCGCCGATAGTACTCTACTGCTATATTTATTGCTGTTAGAAAATCAAAATTTATCTAAACAGATTAGCACTTATGTAATAGATAGGCATAATAAGCCTGTTGATCGTGCTCAGCGTGTTCATGCTCTAGTAACGAACAAATTAAACGTACAAACTAAATTACAGGTACTTACAGTCCCGCAAGTTGAACAACATCGAGAAGTCATCACAGGGAGTAAGATTTTATCAGAGACACATAAGATTGTTATGTCAGGGGTAAACAAATACCCCAGTGATCAGTCTATTCGACCTAATCATATATTTCAATATTTTCAAGACACAGAAACTTTTAAATTGCCATTCAAGGAATTAGAAAAGTATCATATCATAGATGCGTTTTACAAACTAGGCATAGAAGATCTATTACCGCATACCCACAGTTGCGGTCTTCAACTTACAGCACCTTGTCAGTATCATTGCTTTAATTGTAGAGAACGAGTTTGGGCCTATAAGATCCTTGGCCGAGTACCCGATCTTGGAGTTTAGTAACTGGTCAAATGATCGATACCCAGTTGTCGTCTAAACTCGTCTTTAAAAACACCGTCAATTCTTAGACTCCAAGTCAACTTAGAATTTGGGTGCCCACCGTGCATGTCTAGATCATTAAAGAACACTGCTTTAGAATTTACCATGTGTTCAACATTTTTTTCTTCATCATAGATAAAGAAACTCTTGACCCCACATGGATTAATCCAAAGGAACTCATTTTTGTGAGGCGTATATTTTACGCCGTCACGATGCACTAATAATTTACAATCATGCTCATGTAAGAAAAATAACACACGACCTATTTCAGCAAATGGCAGCGCAGCAATCCATTTCATGAGATTTGGAAAGTACTTGGCATCATCTGTTTCAATCGTTTTGTCTGCCTTGGCCTTACCTAAATAGGAATTTAAGCCCTCCTCTCGAAATGTTCTCAAATAAACAGTAGTACTGGCACTGTATAGTCCGTTATATAATTTAAAGAATAATGATTTTTGGTTGCGAGTAAGGCTGTTAAAAATTTTTCTTTCTTCTATTGATATGCTGTCATCAGTGTTGAACTTATGCATACAAGATAGGAAGTTGCCGTAGATATTAGAATCTTTAATACCTGGTCCGTAAATTCCGGCCCGTACTTCACTTCTAGCAATACCATAACAAATTTCTTTTTCTAACGCTATGATCCCTGGCATATCAATAAGATGTTCTGCAGAGATATAGGGTTTGCCGCCTATGCCATTCATAAAATTATCCTTTAAAAAAACTGATGATAAATTAATTTATGCAAACTTCTACCAATACACCAAATATTAAAAGGTTAACTCATAGTCATTGGCCTGAAATTAAAGAACTTTATTTTGCCTGTGAACAAGGAGTAACCAAAAAATATCAAGCCAAAGGTTTAGTAATGTCTGCGGCATACGAAGCAAGCCAGGCCAAAATTTGGTCGGCGTGGTCTGCGGCCATACAAAAGTATTATTTAAACAACGATGACTATCATTATCTTTATGGTATCTGGGATGATGAAAAACTACAAACAATCCTAGGTTGGCGTTGCGACTTACCCGAACCTTACAACAATGATTGGGTAATTGTGTACATGAAAAGTAGATTTGAATCAAATAGTCTTGGGCCATTTTTAAGTCCACTTTGGAGACTGATGTTTGAACAATGCGAACAGCGTGGTTTTACAAAGTGGCATGCGATTGTGAGCAAAGATAGATATACTAAATTTGATGCCTTTGAAAGACGTTATGTTCCTGACATTCATTGTAGGTATAAATATGCAACAACGATTGATATTCCACCAGGTACAAGGCCAGAAATAGAATGGGTATGGGCCATGATGGGGCGCAGCGTATTAAGATCGCATCAAGAAGTAAGAACAGGAACTAGGATAAAATGATTAAAAATAATGAAATGTTTGTCAGCATTAAGGACAATTTACGTTTAACCCCAAACTTATTGCTTATAACTACCCCCATGCTGGTATTAGGATCATTTTGTCTATACTGGTTAATTACAGATTTTACATGGCTGAAATTGGCATACTTTATTGCCGGATATTTCTTTTTTAATATTATAGGTATTACCGCAGGGTTTCATAGATACTTCAGTCATAAAAGTTTTAAGGTCAGTAAATGGAAAGAACGTTTAATGATGATAGCCGGTACTCTTGCTGCACAAGGTCCTTTAATTTACTGGGTGGCTCTGCATCGCGGGTATCATCATAGACATGCAGACGGTGAGCAAGATCCGCACAGTCCTGTACATGGAGTTATGCATAGTTTTGTATGGTGGATGTATAGACTAAGCCCAACCGCCATTGGTATGAAAACTGCTGTTGATCTATTACGCAACAAAGAAGCCATGTTTGTCAGCAAGCATTATGTAAAACTAGTGCTTGGTTTCTGGCTATTGACTGCGGCCATCAATATAGAATTCTTTTTATTTGCAGTTATGTTACCAACATTTATTACTTTGCTAACATATAATATAACCAATAGTGCCAATCATATAGAGGCTTTAGGATATAAAAACTTTACCACTAGAGATTCAAGTGTTAATGCTCCGTGGTTATGGCCTTTTGTACTAGGTGAATGCTGGCACAATAATCATCACGGCCGTGCTGGAAATTATTATTTTGGTCAGAAGTGGTGGGAGATTGATCCCGCAGGTTTGTTTATCAAAGTTTTCCGGAATGCAGAATAAACCAAGTTTTAAAATTGCTGATTGCCCTAGTAGCAAAACAGTTCATGGTTGGATAGATAAGACATTAAACCTTGAAGAAAAATTCAAAGGGTTGAAACCTGAAACCATACCGAGTCCATTTATTAAATATCAGATTGACGATTTTGATCCTAGTCAGATATTAGAATCCATAGAAACTACAGATCAAAAATATGGCTGGCATGGGTTTCTCAGTCACTTTGAAGACACTAGAGATACCAAGATCCAACGAACAAAATACTATGGCGGATTCAGTATAACACATAATCCTGATATTAGTTATCTAGTTGATCAACATGCCAGTGCGTTAGGCGAACCCAAAAGTAATCTAGCAAACTTCTTTCAAACTAAACTAGGTAGGGATGTTTGGTTAAGATTAGAGGAAGAAAAACTAACTCCAAAATTTTACAGGATTTGCTTTGAACAGGGCATGCCTGGAGTAAAGAATTTTCTTATTGACAACAACATTATTGGCAGTGAAGAAACGTATAACTGGGACCAAGAGTTTGTAGTTGTAGAAAAAACACTGAAGAATGGCTACTTCGACACTTACAGTTTTAGGAATTTAACTACAGGAGCTGGCGAGGGCGCACTCGGCAAATTTCTAACTACACGACTAAAACGCAGATTGTGCCGTAGTAGAACAGCCTATATCAATGCCAAAGCATACAACCCCTTGGCCAAAGATTACATGTGGCACTACGACGAGCCGGTATATCTAAATCTGCGTGTAAACATTCCTATACAAACTACAGACAATTATGTGTGTGAGATCAAAGGTATTGAAGGACAACATCACTTTGATGTAGGCTACGCATATAGTTGGGATACCACAGTGGTGCATAGAGTGTATGCTAAACGATTTGAACAATCAAAACGTATACATCTTGTATTGGGCACGATACCTTGGTTTGATTTTGATCCTGATAGTCAAACTTATTATGCCAACGAATTCTATGGGGAGATGCATCCGTTTGATATGTTGGCAAACGGACATGTAATCTCTAACGTCAAAATAGTTTGACAATCTTTGGAAATAATGTATAATGCAACATGATTTCTAAAAGCCCACAACGTAATACCTTCCAAAAAGAACGTTACCTAGAGCGCCAAGCCGAAAAGGGTAAGACTCCAGAAAATGACGAGGATACTCGTGCCATGGTTGAGTACTACGAATCTTGGGATATCAAAGAAGATCAAAGAGAACAAGATCCTGCTTGGCAAAAAGACAACCTCGAATGGGATCTGCGCACCGCAGATTGGATGTGCAAAAAGGTCCGTGATAATGATGCTTACGCACAGAACCTTTATGCCGCAATGTGCAATAACGATTTCATCAAACGTGAAATGTGGCCTTTGCTCAAAGAACAAAAATGGTCATGTTCGTGGCGCTATGCTGGAGGCATTGTTGCTCATATGCGTCAAGAAGGTGATTACATTGATTGGTATTGTTCTGGTATTCGAAATGTATCAACTAACGAAGAAGACAATACATGGTGGGATAGCCAGCATTACGTTGCTGAAAGCGTAGTTACAGAAGAAATTGAAAACGATCTATACAAATTAGGTTGGTTAGTTATAAAGGATAACAATGAGTAGACTAGAAGGCTATGTAAAAAAGGGTTGGGGCTACGAACTAATTTGGGCTACAAACGACAAATACTGTGGCAAAATTTTGTGCTTTGAACATGTTGGAGCAAGATTCAGTATGCACTTTCATCGTGAAAAAGAGGAAACTTGGTTTGTAAATGCCGGACAGTTTCTTGTTAGATGGATTGATACTACCACTGCGCAAATGCATGAGAAGATCTTAAAGGAAGGCGATACCTGGCATAACCCTCCGCTACAGCCTCATCAATTACAGGCACTTGCACCCAACAGTATGTTATTTGAAGTTAGCACAGCCGACAGTGTAGAAGACAATTATAGAATAGGTCCGGGCGACAGTCAACTCAAACAGGCAACCGAAAATGACAACAAATAATCATGTGTATCTTGCAGAGGAAATTTTTGAGGATATCCCCGGAGATCCTGACAATGTGATTATGAAAATTCCTCCTGAGATTTTAGTAAAGACTGGATGGAAGGAAGGTGATACTCTCACTGTAAAATTAGAGGACAATGCCATAGTGATTAGTAAAGAATGAGTAAAGACGATTTAATTTCTCTCAAAGGCAAGGTTGAAGAAGTACTACCAAACAATACCTTCCGCGTCAAAATTGATGATATGCCGCATACCATATTGTGTTATATGGGTGGCAAATTAAAACAAAATAAAATTAAAATAATTTTGGGCGATAATGTAAAATTGGAAGTGAGTAGTTACGATCTAACCAAAGGCCGTATTACATATCGACTCTAGCCAAAATATTTGACTTTGGCACTGCTCAAATGTATACTGTTAAGACTGTAACTTATATCAGTGAGCGATAAATGATTCCAAAGTTTGATACACAAAATGTTTTAGAACTGGCCTGTGCGGCCCAGCGGATCAACGGCGGCTATCTTAAAGAAAATGAGAGTGTTTTTGACAAAGATGGCAAGTTCATGTTTATCAAACATGACAACAAAACGCTAATCAAATTTGCATTAGGTTTGCACAAACAAGTTGATCACGAACCAGAGTTTGCAGTTCGATCCATCCAAATCACCGAACAAGACAAGGTCACTGCCGAAGAAATTAAAAAGTATTTCCGTAGGCTTATGTTCAGTGCCATAAAAGGCGATAACGAGTTTCAAACCGAAGTCAACACTATTCTTAGTGAAGATCAAGTACCTGGCAATAAAATTGGTTATGTAGCCTGCTTGCCTTCAGTTTACCTACGTGATCGCACACGTAACACTTTTGAAAAGCGTTGTAAAGATTTGGATGATGGCTATGTTGCAGACAAGGATGCTTGGATAAACAATAAAGACTGCGAAATTTTGCAATGCATTCGCTCTAAAAACTTTGAAGCATATAATGTTGATGCTATAATTGATAATAAATTAGTCAGTTGGTTTGCTAAGTTTGAACTAAAACAAGGACCTGCCGTCGTTATTAAGGGCAAAGTCAAAGACCATAGTAACAATTGGCAAACGAAAAAGTCAACTACTAGACTTAATTATGTAAAGGTTGCTCAATGAACTATACTGAAAAAGAGTACGATGCATTTGTTCAAAAAATGGAACAGGCATTCCCAAAGATGTTTCAAGAGCCCTACGGCGGATTCGCCGTAGGACCCGGCTGGTGGCCAATTCTTGAATCATTGTGCGGTAGAATTAATTCTCATGTAGAATGGAAACAGAATCAACTAGAGAAGTATCAACGTGGCACAGGTTGCCCGGATGTTATTGTTAGGCAAATTAAAGAAAAGTTTGGTGGACTACGTTTCTACTATGATGGTGGCGACGACGTTGTTGACGGAATGGTTCGTATGGCAGAGTCGTGGGCGGCCCAAACTTGTGAAGAATGTGGCGAACCTGGCACAATGCGTAGTGGTGGGTGGATTCGCACACTCTGCGACGAACACGAAGCACAGCGACAAGAAACAATGCGGCGCCGTGAAATGAATATATCAGGATTAGAAGAATGAAAATCAAAGTTGTGTCAGATCTGCATTTGGAATTTAGCGACATCAACATCAAGAATGATGAAGGTTGTGATGTTCTAATTCTTAGTGGTGACATTATGGTTGCCCAGGATCTGCACGACCATCCAGAAATGGACTACGGTATGTACAGTAATGTAAATCTTGCTGACTTGGGCCGTAGACAACAGACTGCCCTTCGCTTCCGTGACTTTTTGAAGCGTTGCAGTTTTCAGTTCCCGCACGTTGTTTATGTTGCTGGCAATCACGAATTCTACCATGGTAAGTTTGTTTCCAGCCTAACGGATCTGCGTAACGAGTGTGCCAAATATCCCAATGTCTATTTCTTAGAAAGAGATACTAAAGAAATTGATGACGTTGTTTTTGTTGGTGCTACGCTATGGACTGATTGTAACAAAGGTGATCCGCTGACCCTACATGCACTAACTGATTTAATGAATGATTTCCGTATCATTCGACATGATGGTCATGGCTATACTAAACTGCGTCCGGCACATATTATGGAAAGACACAGACAAACATTAGGTTACTTTAAGTCAGTGCTTGCTGATCATAAAGACCGTAAGGTTGTAGTTGTCGGGCATCATAGTCCTAGCCATCAAAGCGTACATCCTACATACGCCGATGATAAGATAATGAATGGTGGCTATCATAGTGATCTAAGTGAATTTATTTTAGATCATCCGCAGATTAAATTGTGGACACATGGTCATACACATCATCCCTTTGATTATCAAATTGGAGAAACTCGTATTGTTTGTAACCCACGTGGTTATGAAGGCTACGAAGAAACAGGCTGGAACCCTAACATTGTATTGGAGATTTAAATGGAACAAGAGAACAAAACTATTGCAGACATGATTAGAGTGACTGCAACAAATCAAAATGAGTTTTTAACTAAACTAGCAGATCATGTTGAACGTTTAGAACAAGAAAATGCTAATCTAAAATTAGAACTAAAAAAATGGAGTGTCACTCTTGAATCTCAAAACATCAGTCAGTGATACTTGCCAACTACAGTGCGTAGACAACGGCAAGACTATGGTAGCAGACGTTTTAGATTTTAGGCAGAATAAAAAATTATCTGTCAGTGTGATGAAATCTATTAAAATTGAAATGCGTTATAATGAACGTAGCCATATCTACGAAGGCAATATGGGAGGCTTGACCTTTACCACTGCTGGTCCTATAATTACTAACATCAAACAAGGTAGATAAAATGAAAATTGGACTTAGTTACAGTCGGTGTGTGCGTGACATTGTAGAAGGCAAAGTTGACATTGCCGATGTCTTGATTATTATTGCTCGTACAGATTTTGATCCTAGAGATGACGAACAATGGAAGGGCATTTGGCAAGGTTACGCCGGTGGCAGTAATCCAGGAAGTATGGTACGAGGTTTTTTCAGCGGTAGTAATCCTGAATGGCACGGCTACGATGACGAGGATGAAGATTTGTTCCGTAGTGTCAGTATTGAACTTTGGGAATCAGGCAAACTGCATCAGCCTCGACAGTTTGGTTCTCATCCTCGTCGTATGCCCTATTACTGGCTTGAAACTTTCTTGCCTGATAATGAGTTAGATCAAAATCCCGCGGCTAAACTGGCCTTTGAGAAATTTCAAATGATTGCAGGACTTGTGGGTGCAAAACCTTTAGAAACGGAACACGAATGACATCAATCATTTCTCAAATACAGGCCAGAAAGCAAAATCTAATCTTCAATGATTTTGATATAGGTGCTTTTAACAAAGTCATGCAAGAGCGTGTCACTGAATTCAATGAGGATCCTTTGGTGCTAGCCTGTGTGCTAAAAGCCTATACCGAAAACGGCAAAGGTTATCTAAGTTTAGAAGACAAAACATTAGTCGGACTAATTACCGATGCTGATAGAGAATTAGCAGAAAAAATTAGAGAGTACTTTACTAAAAAGTTTTTTTGGAGAGCACTTAGCGATGCTCAACAATTAAGTCATTATCGCCTAAGATTGATCAATCTTTTAGAAAATCGTATTAAAAAATGTAAAGATCAAGACTGCGGTATATACTACAAACTGCCTTATTTTTACGAGGAGGATGTAGTGTACGAAGAATTTAAAAATAATCTACTTACTAAGGAAATTTCATCTTTGGGTAGCAGTCGTCATAATACACTGCTAAAGAGATTAGAATTTCTTACAACTACCCTTTCTGCTCAAAGAAAAAGAAAAATTATTCGATACTGGTTTAAAGACGATAATAAATTTCTTTATGGTCTAGAATTAACCAGTGACAACCCACTGTTTATGATCTTTGATGACTATCTTAAAGAACATTCTACAGTAGTGTTTGAAACGAAACTCACTGAAGATCGCATTGATCAAATGCACTATTATAAACTATACAACTATAAATTCGTAAAGGAACAAAATGCCTAATTTAGTACCAATGGTAATTGAACAAGAAAGCAGAGGTGAACGTGCCTATGATATCTATAGTAGATTGCTCAAAGACAGAATTGTGATGCTAGATACAGATGTCAACGAACATACTGCTAGTCTAATCGTAGCCCAATTACTGTTTCTAGAAGCAGAAGATTCAAACAGAGACATTTACTTTTATATCAACAGTCCGGGTGGATCTGTTACTGCTGGTATGGCTATTTACGATACCATGCAGTTTATCAAGCCAGATGTTAGCACCATCGTCATGGGTCAGGCCTGTTCTATGGGCAGTTTGTTGGCCCAAGCGGGTGCCGCCGGTAAGCGTAAAATACTGCCAAATGCCCGCCATATGATTCATCAGCCCTCAGGCGGCGCCCGTGGCCAGGCTACAGACATGCAGATTCAGGTAGAAGAAATTCTAAAAATGAAGAAAGTTTTAACTGAAATCTATGTTAGTCATAATAGCAAGGGTAAAACATTTGCACAACTAGAACATGACATGGAACGGGACAAATTTATGAGCGCAAAAGAAGCACTAGAATATGGTCTTGTAGACGAAATTGTACTAAACCGATAGTTATGTAGGGTTTTAATGGTGCTACAAATACTGCTTTTAGGACACTAAATATACTAAACAGGAGTTTTTTGTGGCACTAGCAAACACATTTAACTGGAGCATGTTAACCAGAGACATGCTGTACAACCTACTAAATCAAATACAAAGCCGTGTAGTAGGTAAAAAACTCACAGTGGAAAAATTCCACAAAATTGTAAGCCAGCATCTTAAACAGCACGTGCCTATTAGGATCACACTTGACCGTGATCCGGAAACAGAATCTAAGTATGTGTTTATCGGTGGATGGTATATCAGTGATCTTGATAAAAAACAAAGTAAACCTATCCAGATAGTTTTTTCATATCATCTTTTAGACGAATACATTACAATTACTAGACACAAATGGCAAAGAATGTGTGTGCTTTTTGCAGATACCATGCTTCATGAAATCATACACATGCGTCAATATAGGGCTAGAAAATTCAAAAGTATACCGGGTTATCAAAGCACAGCCAGTCGCGGTAAAGACCGACGTAACCAAAATTATTACGGGGACAAAGACGAAATTGGTGCTTATTCATTTAATATAGCCTGCGAATTATTAGATAGATTTGGCACAGACTTTAGCCAAATGAAAGCCTATTTGGACAGCAACGATTATAAAAGACACAAACGCACAGTATTTTTTAGATATATGAAAGCATTCGATTGGAATCATGATCATCCAATTATACGCAAAATTAAGAAAAAATCACTATCATACATACCTAATGCTCAAATAGGTAAACCATTTCGAACATCTGATTACTTGACCTATTAATCTATTGATGTTACAATTAAACATTGATAAACTAATAGGAGTCTACAGTGAGCGATCGTTGTCATAGTGTTATTTGGGCACTAGAAACTCACCCTAGCCGTCTTAACAAAGAAGGCATCATTGAAGTACAAATGAATGAAGGTAATGACGAGTTCTTTGCAGGTTGCAGACTTGCACTGGACCCTATGGTTACCTTTGGACTTAAACAAATACCGGAGAAAACTAATGAAGACGGGCCTGGCTTATCTTGGGATGGTTTTAATAGTGTTGCTCAGCGTCTATGTAATCGTGAGCTCACAGGCAATGTTGCCAGGGGTGCCGTTGAGGCACTGATGAATACTGCGACCAAATCCGAATGGAATGGTTGGTATCGTCGTATTCTTATCAAGGATCTGCGTTGCGGTGTATCAGAAAAGACCATTAATAAGGTAGTCAAACGTGGACCTAAGCACTATACTATTCCTATGTTTGAGTGCCAACTTGCTCACGATAGTACTAATCACGAAACTAAAGTGGCCGGAAAAAAACTCATCGAAGTTAAACTGGACGGAGTGCGTGTTATTACTATTGTCTATCCAAGCGGGCGTGTTGACCAGTTTAGCCGTAATGGCAAGGAACTGGTTAATTTTGAGCATATAAAATCTCAATTGAGCGAAGTAGGCAAAGGATTTGATATTCCCTATGTGTTAGACGGTGAAGTTATGTCTAGCAGTTTTCAGGACCTCATGAAGCAGGTTCATCGCAAAGACAATGTTAATGCGTCAGATGCTATTCTGTACCTGTTTGACATTATGCCGTTGCATGATTTTCAAATTGGATTTAGTAATCTGCTACAGACAGAACGCAGTGGCTTACTTCAAAGTTGGTATGAACTTGAACAAGAGAACTTGCCCAATGTTCGTGTACTAGAACATGAACTTGTTGACCTTGATACAGATGCAGGTCGTAAACTGTTTAGAGAAATTAACCAAGAGGCCATCGACGGTGGCTACGAAGGTATCATGATTAAGGATCCGGACGCACCATATGAATGTAAGAGAACGCATCACTGGCTCAAACTCAAACCGTTTATTGAAGTATCGCTTGAGGTTAAGGAACTTGAAGAAGGCACTGGGCGAAACGCCGGCCGTCTTGGGGCATTGGTCTGCGAAGGCGTGGATCTTGACAAGACAATCAGAGTCAATGTGGGTTCCGGTTTTACTGATACTGATCGCGATGAGTTTTGGCGCTCAGGTAATCAAGTGGTGGGTCAGATCGTAGAGGTTCGAGCAGATGCTATTACACAAAATCAAGATGGCACTTTCTCGCTTAGGTTTCCCCGTTTTTTACGTTTTAGAGGATTTGAACAAGGTGAAAAAATCTAGTATAGACAAAGAGATATTGAAAGACACAATGTATGGATGTCTTAAAGAACTAGGTGAAAACGATAGATTCTTTTACCAAAGCGGATTTGGTAGAGAGTTTTGTAGAGTAACTGAAAACAGCGAAAAGGCAGCATTGGAAATCTTGACCGATTTTATTTGTAAGATAAAAGAAATTGAGGCTGCTGAATATGAAAAACGTAAAAAACAAGATACATTTGATGCTCTCAAGGGCGATAAATGAAAATTATTTTGATTAGCCTATGGCTGGTCTTTTATCAAGTAAGTGCGTATGCATACACTGGCCTACAGCAAAATGTATTAGGCTTTACAGTAGATCTGCATACCAAAGAAAGTAAAGCACCAACCATTTTGTATTTGCCCGGATGTAATGGATTAGACTCTTATGGCAAAAATTATCAACGTTATCATCTGAGTAAATTTAAAGAAGTTTGGCCCGATGCTAATATAGTAGTAAGTCAATATGTAAATGATTATACGCTAGGAGAAAAGGATGGTAGGTGTTTTTGGACCAATGATGATGCAAGGCTTGATTCTAAGAAAAGTTGGGATCAGGCAACTTATACAGTGCATCTAGCCAATTGGATAAAAACACAGCCGTGGTCTAATGGTGAAGTGCATCTGTTTGGATATAGTTATGGCGGGAGGGTTGGCATATGGTTGTTACGAAATAAGTTAAGCCACTCTGTGTTTGAGTCAATTGCCTTAATATGGCCAGATTGCAGACCAATACAAAATTTAAAACCAAGAATACTAAAGAGCAAAACTAGGATTTGGTCTACTGAAGGTGACCCTTTAAGTGATGTAAATAATTGTCCAACATATTTTGTTGACCCAGATAAGAAATTAGAAATCACAACTTATCCAGGCGATACACACAGTTGGATTGATGGACCATTCTTTAAGCCCTTTGTACTGTATTGGCCTAATCAAAATGTCACTGTACGACACGAGTTTAATAAAGAATGGGCAGACAAAACTTTTATAGATTGGAAAAAATGGACACAACGACATGAATGAAAAATTTCAAATAGAAAGAGGTCAATATTGGCATAGTTTTAATAGAACAGAATTTCATGTAGATGATATTAGAACCACTGACGTAGGTGTTTGGATACATTATACCAATACCTTTACACAACAAACTTACAGTTGTTTGGAAGAAGCCTTTCGACATAGATTTACACCTATCGTAAATCGGGGCTAATAAATACTTTTTTAAGGAGAAAATATGTTTGGAACAGCATATACAGGCGGAATGACATATCGTTCTGCTTCTGAAATTAACTCAGCAATGGGTCGTGTCTATGGACACATGAGTCTGGCTGTATTAGTCAGTATGATTGTCAGTTACTTTGTCGGCACTACACCAGAACTGCTACAGTTTTTCTTTACTGGTGTAACAAAGTGGATTGTGATTTTTGCACCCCTAGTAGCTATCTTTGCCTTTGCCTTTGCCGCAGAAAAGTTTAGCAAATCTGGATTGCAATTATTCTTGCATGGCTTTGCCGCACTAATGGGCTTAAGCTTTGCCACTATCTTTGCAGTATTCACAATGGGGTCAATCGTTAGCGCCTTTATGGGTGCGGCTATCTTATTTGGTGTGATGAGTGGTTATGGATATTTCACTAAACGTGATCTTACCAGTGTTGGGCAATTTATGATTATTGGATTGATTGCCATCATCATTGCCAGCATCGTGAATATTTTTATTGGTAGTACCGTGATGCAGATGGTTATTAGTGCCATTGCCATTATCATCTTCTTAGGTCTTACTGCCTATGATACTCAACGTATCCGTGAGATGGTCAGCGTCGATAACACAGGTCGTGAAGAAGTGTTGGGTGCTCTTACACTTTACATGGACTTTATTAACTTGTTTATTAACCTGTTACAACTTTTTGGAATTAAGAAAGAATGAGAGATTTAATCAACATTGTTGAAGGCAAAGGTATCTCTGACGATTGGTTCAAAGATGGAGGCTTCAAAGCATTTAAAAAGCCAGATAAAATTGAACATTACGAAATTGCTACTAAACCTGGCGTTGTTAAAACACTAGAAGGTCCAGTGGAACACCCTGCTGGATTTTATATCATGACCGGACCTAAGGGTGAACAATATCCTATAAGTCCAGAAACTTTTGAAAAAAACAAAGAAGATTTAGGTGACGGTGTCTGTACTCCAAAAAAAATCATCAAATGGGCAAAAATTGCTGATCACACCGGAACAGTTGACACTTCGTGGGGTCAGAAGTTACACTACAATCCCAAAGAGGATATTATTGTACGTCATGGTGAAAATGACTACGGTGTTGTGAAAAAAGATATTTTTGATATTACTTACGAAAGAGTATAATGGCACAAAGAAGTCAATATTGGAGTTGCACTAAATTTGCAGACTGGATCCGCGGCATTGAAAAAGGTGGCGCTAAGACTGGTCGCGGATGGCGTGAATGGGAAGCGGAAGGCAAGCGTCTTTACCCTGTTCGTTACTGGATCGCCGAAGAAGCCTTAGATACCGTGCAAAATTTTCTCTGGTGGCCAATTGATAAAATCCATGATGTTAAGTACTATATTAATAATCGTTATGTTACTCGCACTCATAGCCTTACCGCTCACCCACGTGATATCAAACCGGGTGATTGGTGCGATGTGGGCAATCGGTTCTTACCTTGTCTATTTAACGAGCTTGTTGATTTTGTTGAAGTGGAGTTAGCATGGTGGCATATTGCCTGGGCTGATCCCAAAGATCGATCCAAATACAATCCCCCATTTTGGGCCACTGGTTGGTTTCGTTGGCGTACATGGCGTTGTCCTCAAGCCGGCTTAGACAATCTTAAGTGGCAAAGCGAGTTGGTATGGCAAGAAGATGAGTGCGAACCTGATAGTCCAAATATTGGAAAGCCCACATATCAAGCAGAAAAGGCCTTAGAAATCCTTGCTCTTTACAAGTGGTGGAAGGAAGTTTATCCAAATCGTCCAGACGTACACGATGCCAGCGGATGGACTGCCTACTGTAATATGCGCCGTGAAAGAGGCGATCACATGCTCGACTTCGAAGACCGTACGTCCGAAGAAGCAGAAATGGCTCGTGTTGCTTTAGATAAGAGTCACGAAATTGAACAAGCCTATGAAGCAGAAGACGAAGCCATGATGATTCGTCTTATTAAGATTCGTCAAAGTCTTTGGACTTGATACTTGGGCATCATCAAGTTCATTTTGACCATTGTGATACTGTTTGGTTTTAGTCTATTAATAATACCAACTATTGGGATAATAGTTGGTATTTTGACTAAGATGCTGTCAACTTAATCTGTTGCCAAGGCGTTATATATGTATACAGAACAAATTCTGTATATTAACCTAAAAAGGAAATTACTATGAAATTAGTTGCAACTTTAATCGCTGCCATGTTCGCTACTGCCGCTATGGCTCAAACCGCTGCTCCTGCTAAGAAAGAGGAAGCCAAGCCTGCCGCTTCAGCACCTGCTGCCAAGCCTGCTGAAAAGAAGACTGAGCCTGCCAAAAGCGAAGCAGCCAAGCCTGCTGATAAAAAGGCTGAGCCCGCTAAGAAGTAATTCTGCTAGAGTTGTTGTCCTTGATTTAGAAGATACTGAATATGAAGTTTTCTTATCGGAAGGCATTCATAGAGGTTACAGTAGACCAAAAATTGAGGACCAACTTGAAGAAGATGAACTGCCAGAACACATACGTTGGCGTTTATTTTTAGCAAGGCAATTAGCCCTATTGAAATACAGACAAGCCCATGGTTAGCCCTGGGCTTTTTTGTTAAATATTATGTTAGTTAGGAGACTATTATGAAACTAATCGCTGCTTTAATTTTAGGTATGAGTGTGGGCTTTGTACAGGCCGCAGAACCTGCCAAAAAAGAAGAACCAAAGAAGGCTGAAGTACGTAAGCCAAAAAGTGCCAGCATTGACTGTAAAGTTGAGGCTAATAAAGATAAAACCGAATGCAAGAAGGCTAGCAAAGAGATGCCTAAGGTTGATAAACCTGTAGTAGATAAAAAAGCAGAACCTGCTAAAAAATAAAACACGGCCCGCTTCTCTAATGTCATAGACTTAAGAGCGGGTTTTCTTTTGACTAAATTTTTGAGCAACTTTTATGTTCACATAAGTATGTAGTTAACACACAATCTATGAAACTAATGTATGTCAATGGATGCAGCCATAGTAGTGGCTTTGAGATAACCGTCCCTGGAAAAGTATCTGCCGAAGATTTGCCTAATTCTTGGTCGGGACAACTGTCTATGATGATGTCCCTTAATCATTTAAACGAAGCAGTACCGGGACAAAGTAACTGGAGCATCTATTCAAATACTGTGTATTCTGTTGGCAAACTTTTAAAAGAATATGCACCCGAAGACATTTTTGTAGTAATAGGCTGGTCAAGTTTTGATAGATATGAATATATTCATGAATTCAAAAAACTGTATAGATTGACTCCTGGATCCATTGACACCCCTGGTGCAAGCACTTGGCCTGAAGTTGTAAAGGATGCTTACAAACTATTTGTTTTAGGATGTGATTACAATTCTCACTCTCTAAATAATTTTGCACTAACATATCAGGCTCTATCATGTTTTTTAAAGTTGAAGAACATTAAATATTTTTTCTTTAACGCTATACAAAATGTAAGGTATCCAGAACAAAACTTACTGCATAGTTTACAAGATAGTCAATGGGATAAAGAATTATTTGATTGTTTAAGAAATGATCCAAATTATCTACATCCATTTGATGAGGATTTTGTCTACATAAATTACCTTGCAAAAAAATATGACAGAGATGAAGGTGGTCGAAGTCGTCATTTTGCTAAACCGGCTCATACTGAATGGGCACAATTCTTACATGAGAAAATACAAGAAAGACTATGAATAAAAAAACAATTTGTGCAGTCCCTTGGATGCACCTTAATTTTGAACCTAATGGTAAAGTTATACCATGTTGTCTTACATCTGTTCACAATTATTTTGCTGGAGATCTCACTACACAAACTATTGATGAAATTTGGAACAGTGACAACATGAAGTCATTGAGAAAAGACATGATTGAAGGTAAAGAACCTGAGATTTGCAGAAAGTGTTTTGACCGTGAAAGAGTCACAGGCGAAAGTGGGAGAACTTACCACAACAGAGATTTTCCAATAGTGTTAGACAAAATTCCAGATATAACATTAGAAGACGGTACATGCACCGAAATGAAGTTGTTATACTGGGATTTTAGATTCAGCAACCTATGTAACTTTAAATGCCGTAGTTGCGGACCAAGATATAGCAGTGCTTGGGTTCCCGATGCTAAAAAGTTAGGGCTCACTGATCAAGAAAAAGTATGGAACATAGAATCAGTTGACGATAAAACTAATTTTGAATTTTTGCGCGATCAAATCAAATATGTACAAAGAATTTATTTTGCAGGTGGCGAACCATTATTGATGCCAGAACACTGGCAGATCTTAGACATGTTGGCTGAAAACAAACGATTTGACGTCAAATTATCTTATAATACAAATGCATCTGTGCTAGCATATGGCAAAAAGAATGTGTTAGATTACTGGCGCCAATGGGAATGGGGCAAATTAGAAATTTGGCCTAGTATAGATGAAGTTGGCGAACGGGCAGAACTTATACGTTCAGGTACTGTATGGAATAAAGTTGAAAGCAATTTGAAAGACCTCATGACTTTAGATAATGCTATAGTTCGTCCTGGTATTACTGTAGGCGCTTGGAATGTACATAGGTTCCCAGAAATCATACAGCACCTTATTGATATTGGTGTTGTAAGACGCCATCCTAAAACAGATTTTATAAACTATAATAATTTCTTTATTAATTTGTTGGAACATCCAACACATTATCATGTTAGTATTTTACCCGACAAGTTTAGAGAAGCCACAGTAAAGAAACTTGAAAAATTTGTCTATGATCACAACTACAAGTACAATACTGATATTGCTCCGTTATTGACACATATTATTCATGAATTAAAAAAACCAAGAGACATTGAAAGTGCTAAAAAGTTTGTGCGAGTCACTGCTCAGTTAGACATCATACGAAACGAAAATACATTTGAAACTATACCAGAGATGGCAGTTGTTAAAGAAGGTTTGGGAGATATTGATAATGGATGAAATTGATAAATTAAGATCTGAAATAGTTGCCAGCGAAACCTTTTGCTTTTATCCATTTGTACAGATTAGTTCTAATCCTTCCGGTCATCTAAAGCCTTGTTGTAATTATGTTGGCCCGCTAACACATCCAGATGGCAGAGTAATCAGTATTATGAACGGTGATAACTTTGACGACGTTTGGAATAGTGGCAGTATGAAAAAACTTAGAAAAGAGTTACATACTGGACATATTCCGGATTCGTGTAGAAGATGTATACGTGACGGGGATGTTAGTATGCGCAAAAGATCTGTTGACGAATACAAGAACGACAGATCTAAAGTTAAATTAGTTTTAGACAGTATACAACACGATTATGCAGTAATTGGTAATCCTAGTTATCTAGAACTAAAGCCAAGTAATTTGTGCAATTTAAAATGTGTCATGTGTAACAGTTATGACAGCAGCCAGATAGCCAAAGAGTTAAATGAACTTGCCGGCAAGTTTGGTGGCATCAAAGTGTTAGACGGAAGATTTATAGAGATCTCTCCAGTTCCTGGGATCACAGAAAATAATTTTACATGGTCCGGAGTTGAGCATCCAGAATGGTCTGATAATTCAGAAGTATGGGAAAGTTTTACTAGAATGGCCCCCGAACTGGAAGTGTTAAGTTTTGCAGGCGGCGAGCCCACCATAATGCCCTTTGTGTTGCGAGCATTAAAGTATGTTACTGATAACGGTTACAGTAAAAATATCACTGTATTTTTGTCCAGCAACTTTACCAATCTCAACAAGAACTTTTTAGAACTAATGCCTAAATTTAAAAAGTTTGAATTGATTGCCAGCATTGATGGTTTTGATCTTGTCAATGACTACTGTAGATATCCCAGTAAATGGAGACAGGTGGCAAGAAATTATCAAGAAGCAAAAAAATACATGCAACATGATAATGTAAAAATCCTTATGAACATTACTGTATCGGCATTGAATGTATTAAATTTAGATCAACTTTTATACTTTCTTGAAGATCAAGCCAAAACATTCCCTTACTACAAAGAATGGCCCTATAACATCAACCTAATTATGTTTCCCGTTGAGCAACAAATATCTATGTTGCCTGCGCACATTAAAAAACAGGCTATAGATCGTTTGAATAACTATCTTGCAAACAGTCAAATCATAAAAGACTTTCCTGGGCTGGATTCAAAAATTCACTTATTAACTAATGAATTACAAAAGCCAGATGATCCTAGGATTTTTAAAACATTTATTGAACGAATTAAAATTTTAGACGATCATAGAAATGTTAACATAGCAAATTACATTCCGGAGTTGGCTGAGGTATTTAATGTCTGACACATATTGCCCATTTCCTTGGTTACATTTTAGTGCTCATACCGACGGTACCATGAGGATATGTTGTAATACAATTACCAATGATGGTGGCCGTATATACAAAGACGATGGTTCAAAGTGGATGTTGTCTCAGATAGAAAATCCTTTAGAATATTATAATAGCGAACAATTGAAAAAAATTAGACGCGACATGATGTCCGGAGTAAGGCCTGATATTTGCCGAGGATGTTTTATGGTAGAAGATGCTGGCGGCCCTAGTGTTCGAACAACTGTAAATAAAACCTATCCTATAGAACAAGTATTAGATAATACCGATAAAGAATCAGGTGCATTAAAAAATCTAAACATAAAAAGTTTAGATTTCAGTTGGGGCAATAAGTGCAATTTAAAATGCAAAATGTGTCATCCTAATGCCAGCGATCAACTTATTGACGAATTTAAAACACTTAATATCATCAAGGACACTAATCAATACCTCAATATAAACTTAGAATGGGGATTCGAAAAACTAAAGTCAGTGTTTGAAAAGATAATAGATCACGTTGAAGAAATATTAGTGACCGGCGGCGAGCCTATGGTCAATAATGAATTTTATCAATTTTGTCTTTTCCTCATCGAAAGAGATGTGGCAAAGAATATCACACTGAAATTCCATACTAATTTAACTATTACTCCCAGTAAATTTTTTAACATTTGGAAACATTTCAAATGTATTAGACCTAACATCAGTATTGATGCGATTGGTCCATTGTATGAGTATGTTAGGTATCCGGGCAAGTGGAATATTGTTGCAGCCAACATTAACGAACTCATAAGTTATGCTCAAGATATAGACATTTACATTGACGTGCATACTGTATTCAGTTCTTTTAACGCACACGGTATACCCGACCTCATTGAATATTTTTCGCAGTATGGAGATAGCAAAGTTATAAGTGCTTTCCCTTATACCATATGGGTAGACAATCCCTCATATGCTAGTAGTCAAGTAATACCAAGACACATTAAAAAAGAAATTTCAGATGATTGTATTACTGCAATTTTGAGATACAAAGATAAATTTCTCGACCAATGGTCTAAAGACAAAACAAAACTTTTAGAAAGCAATCTTGTATTGATGTCTGAAAAAGATCTTGAAGCCAATAATTTTTACAAATTTGTTAGTAACCAAGATAATCTTAGAAAAATTAAATATGATACCGTAATTCCTTGGATGAAAGTGTAATGCAACAAATAACTAACCTAGCAGTAATTATTAGAGGCCATTTTAGAACTTGGGACTTTTGTAAAAGTGTGCTTTTAGATAAGTTAAATTCTCTAGCACCTAATGTAGATTTTTACTTTGCTACCTGGGATATACCCAGTAAAAATCTTACAAATCTACATAAAGATTTTTACCAAAAAAATTTAAAAGAAATCATTGTTGTACCTAAAAGTGACGATTATATGGCCTACTCCGGTGTGGCAAAACTATCTTACTTGGCTATTCATACTAATACGTTTCTGCAAAATAAAAAACAATATCAAGCAATAATAGACACACGACCAGATATTACACCTTGTTATTTTAATTTGAATAATTTTTTTGTCCCTAAGGCTAATACAGTTCACACAGAATTTTGTAAAAATAATCTAATGTCTGATCTGTTTTTGTATTCTACCATCGATACTCATGAAAAATTTTCCAATAGATACTTAGACATCAAAGAGTATTTAAAAAACACAGAAGAAAATATACATCCTGCATTATGTAATTGGTTATCAGATTACGGTATATTAGGGGATGATGCTGTTAAGTCATTTTGGTACAGTCAAATAATTAGACCAGATATCTATAACTATATGATGTGTGCCGACGACGTACTCAATTTAAATACAATTAGGCATCATCTTACATTGAGTACAGCATGGCAGACTATGACCACAGATGAAAAATTAAATTACATCAAACAAAATAAAATAGAGCCCGAGGGGTATCTGGCTCCTGGAATGATTGAAACTAATAGAATTCAGTAAATGTTAATAATATTTGATTTAGATGGCGTATTATTGGAAAGCAAAGACTTACACTTTGTTTCACTAAACAATGCGTTGGCCACTATTGACGAAAAATTTTGTATCAGTCAACAGGAACATTTAGTAGATTTTGATGGTCTACCTACGTACGAAAAACTTAAAAAACTATCTGTCACTAAAAACTTTCCCGCTGATTTACATTCAACCACATATAAGTTAAAACAAACAGAATTTTTAAAACTACTAGAAAGTATTGAACCGCAACAAAAACTTACAGAAATTTTTTACAATCTCAAAAAATTAGGTTATAAAATTGCTGTGGCTAGTAATAGTATAAGAGATACTGTTAGAATTTCTCTTTGTAAATTACACCTTATAGAATATGTTGATTACTTTGTTAGCAACGAAGATGTTAAAAGATCAAAACCACATCCAGAAATGTTTTGGAAGTGTATGACTGAGTTTAATGAAACTCCGGCTACTACGTTAATTGTTGAAGATAGTATAATTGGCCGTCAAGCAGCATTATCCAGCGGTGCAAACTATTTTTTCGTTAACAACACATCAGAAATAACTTGGGAAAATTTATCTACACATTTAAACAAGTTATCAGAAATAAAAAATATCCCATGGAAGAATTCTAAGATGAATGTTTTAATTCCTATGGCCGGGGCAGGCAGTAGGTTTTCAGAGGCTGGTTATAGTTTTCCTAAACCACTAATCGATGTTAACGGAAAACCAATGATTGAATTAGTAGTCAACAATTTAAACATTGATGCAAATTATATATTCTTAGTAAGAAAAGAGCATTATGATCAATACAATTTAAAATATATGTTGAACTTGATCAGTCCGGGTTGTAGTATTGTTATTGTTGACAATCTTACAGAGGGTGCTGCCTGCACCTCTTTATTGGCTAAAGAACTAATCAACAATGATAATCCGTTACTAATTGCTAATAGTGATCAATTTGTTGAATGGAATTCAGCAGACATGATGTATTCTATGGCTAATAGTGCTATAGATGGTGGTATATTGGTGTTTGAATCTCATCATCCAAAATGGAGTTATGCTCTTACAGACAATGATGATAATGTTATAGAAGTGGCCGAGAAAAAAGTAATCAGTAATCTTGCCACCGTAGGCATCTATTACTGGAAACACGGCAAAGATTATGTAAAGTATGCAGAACAAATGATTGATAAAAACATTAGAACAAATAATGAATTTTATATTTGCCCCGTATACAATGAAGCAATAGCCGATGGCAAAAAAATAAAAATTAGTAAAATTAAAAAGATGTGGGGACTAGGTACTCCAGAAGATCTAATTAATTTTCAAAAGTATACAGGAACTTTAAATGATTGACAAGTATTTGCAAATGCAGAGAACTCTGTATGATACAGAAGCTAAAAATTGGAACATTTATAATTTGGATGTAATTGTAGGATCTTATCATGAACATGATAATTTTGCAGATTATGATCTTTATCTTTTTCCTAATTTGGACTTTACAAATAAGATTGCACTAGAATATGGTTGCGGGACTGGCAGAAATTTAATTAAATTTGCTAATAGGTTTCAACGTATCGATGGCACCGATATATCTCAAGAATGTTTAAATGCTGCTAAAATAAATTTAGAATCAAATAATATATCAATACCAAATTTATATCTTAGTAATGGTAATAATATTCCAGCACCAAATGAAGCCTACGATGTAATTTTTGCTGTTATCTGTTTACAACACATTTGTGTACACCAAATTAGATATCAAATCATGCAAGATGTATTTAGAACTTTAAAATCAGAAGGATGGTTTTGTTTTCAAATGGGGTTTGGCGGACGACCAAATTCAGTAAATTATTTTGAAAATGATTATGATGCACAAACTACTAATGGTGGACGAGATATTTCTATACATAACGAGCAAGATCTAATTGCTGATTTAGAAAGCATAGGATTTAAAAATTATAAATCTCATTTAGGATCGACCGGACCAAATGACGAACATAAAAATTGGTTATGGGTGCAGGTGCAAAAATGATCATATTTGATGTTGGAGCGAACGACGGCGGTCATACTAATAAATTTCTTGCTCAAGAGAATGCATTAGTTTATGCCTTTGAACCTACAATAGAATTACAAAATCAATTACAAAAAAAATTTAAAAATAATAACAACTTTTTCCTTGTACCGGCAGCAGTGGATATTAAAAACGGATTTCAATATTTTAATGTAGCAGGAACAAGAGATTGGGGTTGTTCATCGTTGCATGAATTTACTGACAACATTGATAAACTTTGGCCTAATAGACCAGACTTTCAATTTACAGACAGATACAAAGTATTAACATTAAGATTAGACACGTTTTGTGTTTTACATAACATTACTCAAATAGATTTTTTGCACATTGATGCGCAAGGAAATGATTTCAATGTATTAAAAAGTCTAGGGGACAAAATAAACTTAGTGCAATCTGGCGAATGTGAAGCCGCTTTAACCGTTAATTTATATAAAGACACAAATAATAATGCATACGAAATAAAAAAATGGTTAGAAGACCAAGGCTTTACTGTATCATTTGAAGACCAGCACCAGGAAGTAAATATAACCTTTAGTAGACTATGAAATTAATTGCACACAGAGGTTTGCTTAACGGGCCCGATGTTTTGAAAGAAAATACTCCTGAACAAATTGAATATGCTATACAACAGGGATTTGATGTTGAAGTTGATATTTGGTATATAGATAGTGATTTTTATCTAGGACATGATTTTGCAACACATAAAATTACTTTAGATTTCTTAAACAGATCACAAATTTGGGCTCACGCAAAAAATCCAGACGCCTTGCTCAAACTAAAAAAGAATAATATACATTGCTTCTGGCATCAAGAGGATGATTATACATTAACTAATAAAGGTTATATTTGGGTATATCCAGGAAAACCATTGCTTGATAGTTGTATTTTGGTTTTACCTGAACTACAGACTAACAATTGGAAAGATCTAGATCTTTCCAAATGCAGCGGAATATGTAGCGACTATGTTCAAAACATAAGAAACGATATTTTTGGACTAACTACTGACTTGACTGCCGTATAGTTTGGTGCTATAATACATACATAACTTAACAACTAGGAGCAAAAATTGGCTACTAAACTGAAAAAAGCAAGCATTGCTATTCGTCAAAAGGCTAACCGTGACAACAGCCCTAGTTGGGACGGAGCAGATGAATGGCCTGGCGACAAGTTTACTGCCAACTTCCGAGCCGCAATGGATCACTATCGTATGGAGAGTTCTGTTAAGGACCTTAAAGTTAAGGTAGTAGAATGGATGCATAGTCAAGGCTATGACAAGGCTGACATCAAAGCAGTTCGTAAAACCAAAGACAAATACTTTCAAGGCACTATGGTTGGTGTTGCTGCCTGCTTGGTCCGAGGTATGCCCGAAGTTCACGACGGCTTTAACAACGGTCGAGACACTGGTGCATGGTTGCGTGGAGAAATTGACAAGGTCATGCAAGAAGGTGCATCTGATCGAGAAGATGATGATGACGCACCTAAAGAAGAAAAGCCCGCAGTCTATACCCCTTCAATTCAAGAACGTGTACGAGACGCTGCCTTTGGCATGACAGAAGAAATTGAAGATGCTTTTGAAGCCTTTCAAAAGGATCCAGAAAACTTTGATCCCAAGCAATTTAAAGTTCTTAACTTGCTCAAAGGCAAAGGCGCCAAGGCTGCTCACGCACGTATCATTCGTGACTTTTACGGCAAAGATCTTGCAGAGTTATTGGAATTGGCCAGTGGTAAGGCTGATGAACAATTGCGAGAAGGTTATAGCCATCGTAGTCGTAAGCAGGTTAAGAGTTTGATTGCATTTTTGCAAGAAGTTGAAAGTGCCTGTAACATGCTGATGCAAGAGGCTAAAGTGACTCGTAAGCCACGTAAGGTCAAAGCAGTTAGCAAAGACAAAGTGGTCAGCAAACTCAAGTACAAGAAAACTGACGAGCCGTTGAAATTGGTCAGCGTTAATCCTGCCGATATTATTGGTGCTAAGGAATTGTGGGTTTACAACACTAAAACTCGTAAGTTGGGTCGATATGTTGCCAACGAGTACCAAGACCTCACAGTCAAAGGTACAAGTATTATGAATTTCAACGAAACTCAGAGTATTTGCAAGACTATTCGCAAGCCAGAAGAAAAACTTAAAGAGTTTAAGGCTGCTGGCAAGGTTGCTCTACGTAAGTTTTTAGACGATATCAACGCCACAGACACTAAGATGAACGGTCGTCTTAATGAAGAAACTATTCTTCTCAAAGTAGCATAATAACTAGTTTTATTTGGGTAAATACTCCGTAAGGAGTATTTCCCATGGGTATAGGTGTTGCAGTAGCAGATGCTTTTCGCACAGTAGTAGTACAACCGGGTCACTATCATATTAACGCAGATAGCGCAGATAGTGCTATTGAACTGTGTCAGGGTCCTGGTATAAGTTTAGAAGTTGATCCTGAACTTAAAAAAATTACTATACAAAACAGTAATATACTGCCTAGTTTAACGGTTGCACAGGTTAAAGAATTATCAGATCCAGTTATAGGACAAATTGTAGCAGTAAAAGACCATGATGGTGTAGGCGCACTAGCAGTTTATGACGGCAGAATGTGGCGCGGGGTTGCCCTAGGTTCTGCCCTTTAGGCTATAAATATACAGTCTAGAGGTTAGTCATGGAACGAAACATATTTTTTAACGGTAATTCACAACGAGAATTAGACGGTCAAGGTCTAGTTTGGAACGACGGCACCACTGCTAAACACCTTATTATGCGTGAAGGCAGTTTATGGGCCAACACGAGCATAAATCTTAACGGCGGACTAGCCGTAAATTTCAATAACACTTTAGCATTGAGTCAGAATGAACTAGGTACTACCGTTGTAAAAAGCAACCTAAAGCAGGTAGGCAACCTCAAATTCTTAAATGTAGATGGTAAAACATCTCTAGGAAAAGTAGTCACTGTTGACCCAGACTTTCAACGTGTGGGAATTAATACAGAAAAACCCAATGCTGCTCTTAGTGTAATAGATAACAGCATAGAGATTATTATAGGAAGTCATCAACAGGATATTGCCAAAGTTGGCACCTATACAGCAGATGACCTTGCTCTAATCACTGACAACACTGAGCGCATTAAAATTGGTAGATCTGGTGAAATAGTCATTGGTCATGCAAAACATAAAAACGCACTAGTAACTATCAACGGTAAGTTAATTGTTGATCAACTAGAAACTAAGACTAAGTCTAATAGATCTTTCGAATTCAAATCTCCAGAATGGGATACTGAACCTAACAGCATAGGATTAGTATGGGCAGGCACTAGCGAGCGTAAGTTTACACTTGAGGCAAACGTAGATAGATTTCACAGCACTGAGATTATCGATCTGGCTAATGAAAAATATTTTAGTATAGACAATACACTAGTACTGAGTAAAACCGCACTCGGACAAACAGTTGTAGATTCAAATTTGACCAGTGTAGGATTGCTACGATCACTAACTGTCAGCGGAGATGTACGCTTTGAAAAGAGCGATAGTGTGTTTAACGAACACGGTTTAGTATTTACGGACAATGTCAATAGCGTCACTGTAAATCATACTGGCCTAGTTGCTAGTAAAAAGTTCAGTATAGAAGTTGACAGAGAAAGCGAATTTGAGATTGATAGTAATGGCAACATCACTGTTGGAAACAGGCATAATACTAACAGGGTCGTAGCAGTGTTTGGCCAACTTAGCATTGGCATGCGACATCCAGATCCTACAGTTAGTCTAGTTACAGCAGGCACAATGAGTTTTGCTGGCAAAAAATTTATTGTAGGAGATGCTATACCTACTAATGGTGAATTCAACAAGGGCGATATTTGTTGGAACACAGATCCTAAAGTGAGCGATTACATAGGATGGGTTTGTATTGTACCAGGAACTCCAGGCAAGTGGGAACCATTTGGTCCAATCGGTAGATAATGTATGGGTCATAGGTAACGGAGTAAGTAGACAAAACTTTAATCTGCGTACCATACAAGATTGGACCATTGGCTGCAATGCCATACATCGTGACTATCAAGTTAAAGAAATAGTCGCTGTTGACCGTAGAATGGTTGACGAAATATTGTCCAACGATACGTATAAAGACATACCAATTTATACAAGAGAATCTTGGATGCCCTTGTATAAGGACAAATCAAGGCTGCTTACAGTACCACAACTGCCCTACATTGGACACAATAAATTTGACAAACCTGATCATTGGAATAGCGGGCCATATGCTGTATTGATTGCCACTATGCGTCAACCCAAGACAATAAATTTACTAGGGTTTGATCTTTACGGTATTGGCAAAACTTATAATAACTTTTATGCAAATACTCCCAACTATGGAAAAACTGGAGATAGGCCAGTTGGTCACAGTTTTTGGATAGTGCAACTAGCAAAGTTATTTGAACTGAATCCATTAATATCGTTTGTAATATGGCAACAACCACAATGGCCTATGCCCTTTCAATGGAAGGCTATGAAAAATTTGACAAGGCAAGATATTCCTGTATAATTATAGTATGCGGTCTTAGGCATTCACCCCGCAATATAAATTCTGCATGTCATCAAACTTGCTACCTAATATAAAGGAGACTAGAGATGGCAAATCAAACAAGAGTATACAAGTACACTAGCACAAAAGAATATCATGACGCATTTCCTTGTGCATATAGACAGTGGAGAGCAGATAGTCACTGTAACATGATTCACGGTTACAGTTTTTCAATGAAGTTTTATTTTGGTACAGATGAGTTAGATGTACGTAATTGGGCTGCGGACTATGGCGGCCTTAAAGAGCTTAAAAAAATCTTAGAGGATCAATTTGATCATACTTTACTTGTAGCACAAGATGATCCAGAATTGGAAACATTTAAACTGCTACAAGAAAAGAAAATGGCCAAGTTAACTATTTTGCCAAGATTAGGATGTGAAGGATTATCCGATATGCTCTACAAGTATGTCAATGGAGTTTATATTCCTGACATGTGGGGACCAGGAGAGGCTAAACGTCTCTGGTGTTATCGTGTTGAAGTTAGAGAGACTCAGGCTAATATGGCTTTTAGAGAAGGTCATAGGGAATGGAATGAGGATTTGTTTGCATGATAAGCGTAGGTCAGTTAGAAATAGGACAAGGATTACCTCTGGTATTCATCCTTGGTCCTTGTCAAATTGAAAGTTTACAACATGCTGTTGATACTGCCGGTAGTATCAATGATATTTGTAAACATCATAATGTAAAGTTTATTTACAAAAGTAGTTTTGACAAGGCCAATCGATCCAGTATAAAGACTCAACGTGGGATTGGAATAGAACTAGGTTTAGAAATACTAAATTCTGTAAAACATTTATACGGCGTTCCTGTACTCACTGACATACATGAAAGTTATCAAGCAGAACTTGTGGCACAGGCCGGAGTAGATATTATACAAATTCCTGCTTTTTTATGCAGACAAACTGATTTATTATTGGCTGCTGGACAAACTGGTAAGGCTATTAATGTTAAAAAGGGGCAATTTCTTGCTCCCCACGATATGAAAAATGTTGCTGACAAAATAGCCAGCACCGGCAATACAAATATAATGTTATGCGAAAGAGGTTATACTCATGGATATAATAATCTTGTTGTTGACATGCGCGGCCTACCAATTATGGCTAGCACCGGGTATCCAGTGGTCTTTGATGCTACACATTCTGTTCAACAGCCTGGAGGAATGGGAGAAAGATCCGGAGGTGATCGAACTATGGTCCCATACTTGGCGAGAGCGGCAGTAGCCACCGGTGCTGTCTCGGCTGTGTTTATGGAGACACATGAAAATCCAGACTTGGCTCCCAGCGACGGTCCTAACATGATAGCACTGTCTAATTTGGGTAAAATCATTGCACAACTAAAAGACCTACACGAAATGGTTAGAAAATATGATAGATAAATGGATAGTTTGCCTTAAACATGGCGACAAATATGGCAGTATGTACGTTAATAAATTGTACAACATGGTTAGTCGCCACATGACTGAACCTTTTAGATTTGCCTGTATTACTGAAAACTCATATGGCTTGAACAAAGATATCACAGTATTAAACTTGCCTATGCTAGGCAATACTAGGGGTTGGTGGTTCAAACCGTATTTGTTTGCCAAGAACTTTCCGTTGACTGGAACTGTGTTATATCTTGATTTAGATCTGGTAATTATTAATAACATAGATAAATTATGGACCTATGAACCTGGTAAAAATTTAATTCTACAAAATTTCCATTTACCTAAACATAATGATGTTTGCGAATTCAACAGCAGTGTAATAAGATTCACCAGTCAAAGTATTCCCCACTTGTGGAATAACTTTGTGTCAAACAGCAAAAATATCAAAGAAAAATATCATGGAGATCAAGATTATATTTTTGCAGAAGGTGCTAAATTTTTCTCAACATTTCCAACTGAATGGGCCAAGAGTTATAAATGGCAAGTTAGGTCTAAAGAAGATTTAGAAGTTTACAATAACAAATTGCGATTTAAAAATACTGCTAACCCTGTAGTATCACCGGAAACTAGTATTTTAGTGTTTCATGGAGATCCAAAACCACATGAAACTGATGATGCTGTAATTATAGAAAACTGGCGATGATCAATGTAATATGTCTAAAACATGGTACAAAATTTGGTCCGGAATATGTTAATAACTTGTTTAACATGGTTTCGAGGCATTTGTCGCTGCCACACAAATTTTATTGTTTTACAGAAGACCCGGCAGGATTAAATCCTAATATCAATGTTGTTGCCTTGCCGATAGGCAAATTTAAAGGTTGGTGGTGGAAACCATATATTTTTAAGAAAAATCATTTTGCAGATGGCGATGTAAATTTTTACATTGATCTCGATATGGTTATTGTTTCTAACATAGATAAGTTGTTAACATATCAACCAGAAAACTTTTTAGGCCTAAGAGATCCCGGAAGAGTTTGGCGTAAAGACTATCAAATGTTAGGCAGCGCAATTATGCGTTGGCCAGCCAATCAGTATACCAATATATGGGATGAGTTAGATAAAAATCCTGGACTTACTACAAAGTTTCATGGCGATCAAAATTATATCTACAATCTATACAAAGACAAAATTGTTTTTTATCCCGATGAATGGATTAAAAGTTACAAATGGGAAGTACGTTCAAGAACCGAGTTACGAGTTGACAGTAGTGGATTCAAGGAAGTAAAAAATCCCATAGTTACCACAGACACTGTTATCTTAGCGTTTCATGGTAAACCTATGGTGCATAATGTACAAGACCCAATTATAGTTGATAATTGGCGCTAAGGTACGGCAATAAATGTGCAAATAAATCGCCACGTTTCATTTCTTCAATAGTATATTCTGATTTTTTAATTTTTTCTAACCATTGAGTTTTGTCTGTAAAATCTGGATTTTCTATTTTGGCTAAAGATTGATTACTAACATCCCAGGCTAGACTAGTTGAATCTACATGTACTGGTAAGCCTTCAATGGCTGCAATGATAGCCGGGTTGCTATTATGATTAATCATAAATCTTGCATTAGCAATAGCATTAATAAACATTTGATCATTGCTTAACGGATTTGGTTTCACTACAGATACATTTTTGTGAACAGTCACATTAAACTGCACTGGTACTCTAGGATGTGCTCTTACCACTACAGGCCTATCACTATGCTGTCTAATGTTACGCAATAAATTGTCTAGCCAATTAGCCACAGGCGGCTGTCCATGCCATTGTTCGCTTAAAGGATTTTGTGTACAAATTAATATTTCATTACCGTTAGTTCTATGATCTTTCAATTGTAACATTGCAGGATATGGTCTTATATAATTTTCAGCCCAAGCAAAATGATTTCTGTTAACTCCATTTACTCCAATCTTCCATGTAATATCTCGGTTCAAACAACCAACTTCTAGCACAATAACTGGACGTTTTGTTTGAGTAAATTTATTGAACACCTCTTGTGATGGGCGCATTCTACCGTTCCATAAAACACTCCAAATTACTGCCACATCAGCAGTCATATCATGCTCTACAATTGTTTGGTTGTGTCTGGTTAATCCTTTGGCAAAGGCATCAAAAACTGGCGGGCTATTTAATGCACCAAACTTAGTAAAAAAAGAAAATTTCATTGACAATACACTACAAGTATGCTATTATATAGTATGACCACACATTCACCTCACAAAATTGGCTTTGCTTGCAAATGGATCGACCATCCATCTCAGGTTGACGGGATTAAACCCAAAGATGATTGCAAAAAGTATAATACTGGATCTACTACCGTTGCTTGGTTAAATAGACAAAGCAAGGATATAGCCGTAGAAAAACTATGGAGCCTTATGAAAGGTAACATTGAATCTACTCGCTTGCTAGTTGAAAAGGTAGGTGGATTAGATGAAAATCTTAGAATGGTACGACTCAGCAGCGATATACTTCCTGTATTCACTGAGCCTACATGGTCGTGGTTTTATAGACAGTCCGATGTACGAGATTACGCTCAACGATTTTTCGGAGAAGTCGGATCTTTGGCTAGGAAGAATAGTGTTAGGCTTAGCTTCCATCCTGGGCAGTTTTGCGTTATGGCGTCTGCTGACCCAGATATTGTAAATAGATCGATAGAGGAATTTGAATATCATGCAACTATGGCCAGTTGGATGGGCTTCGGTAAACAATTTCAGGACTTTAAAATCAACGTCCACATCGCGGGTAGAGCCGGTCCAGAAGGTATCCGACTCGCCCTTAAGAGACTCAGTCCAGAAGCCCGTAATACCCTTACCATTGAAAACGAAGAAATAAGTTATGGACTCGATGACTGCCTTTCTATTAGTGATGTCGTTCCTATTGTGCTTGACATTCATCATCATTGGATTCGCGAAGGCGAATATATCCAGCCTGGAGATGATCGTGTTAAGAGGGTTATCGATAGTTGGCGCGGTGTTCGTCCTGTTTGCCATTATAGTGTCAGCCGAGAGGATGTCCTGGTTGATCACTGCAATGCAACACTTCCCAATCATAAGGTTCTCTTAGAATCAGGTCATAAGAAACAAAAACTGCGGGCCCATAGTAATTTCTATTGGAACACCGCAGTTAATGAGTGGGCTTTACAATTTACAAACACCCATGATATCATGTGCGAATCAAAGGCTAAGAATCTAGCCAGTTTTGCTCTGCATCAACAGGCCAAAACTTTAGGCTTTCTTTGAAGTTGGTTTACGTGTTTTTTTGACCTTGGCCACTGCGGCCTTGGCATCTTTGACAGTAACTTTGCCATCACCATCTACATCTGCTGATTTTTTAACTCTTGTTTTGGTTTTTGTTACTGCTGCCTTGACATCAGCCATGTCAACCTTACCATCTTTGTTTACATCTAACACGTCAGTTAATGTGACGGGTTTGGTATTTTCGGCAGGAGCAGTATGCCATGATGGTTGTTCTGGTGTTTCTACTTTGTAGGGAGCCTCTGGTTTGACTTCTTCCGTTGGTTTGCGGTTAAAATGATTATAGGCTAACCACCCGCCCGCTCCTACAATAATAACTAGAAATAATAATTCCATGGTAATCTCCTTGTGCATTATTTATTATAACTAAATATTACTATGACTTTTCAATTCATAAAGTGGGCCAATTTATCAGAAGAAAAAACTCCTAAGACATTGCATTTGGAGGATTTACCGTATGGAAGAAAAGAATTAGAGCCTGTGCTTTCTAAAGAAACTTTAGATTTTCACTACGGTAAACTAGCCGCAACCTACGTAGAACGCTACAATAAGGGCGAAGGTGATGCGGATTTTAATGAGGCCGGCGCTTTTTTGCACAACATATTATTTCCGCAATATCGACCAGCCCAAACAGGTAATGATCCTAATGGATATGCCCTAAGTTTTATTATCATGCACTTTGATAATTTTAACAAATTTAAAGAAGAATTTGCCAAAAAGGCCATGGCCATACAAGGTAGTGGATGGGTTTATCTTGCTAAAAATGGACAAATCAAAACGATTGTTAATCATCAGATTCGTAGTGACATCATATTATTGATTGACTGGTGGGAACATGCATGGGTGTTGGATTACCAGCATGACAAGAAACGTTACTTAGAAAATCAATGGAAGATTATCAATTGGGATATTATCAATGCCAGACTGGCTATAGTCGGCTGATATCTGCCATACTGCTAGCAGGCATGTCCCAAATAGTGCGCCGCTCGGTGCCTTTTTTTTGAGCAAATTTTTTGCTATCACAATTTGAACAACAATGAAAATAGTTGTTGTTTAATCTTTTAGGACTAATTTTTTCTTTGAGCCTTTGAAAAATATTGCCGCAGTCATCGCATCTAAAATAAACCCATGTTCTTACACGAGAGTATACATGTAGTTTTCCTAGTTTGCTAGTCCTTACATACATACATTCTTCTTGGCGTTGTTCTAAGTACATAATATTATTTACATTAGGGTTATAAAAACTTTAGGTAAATACTGGTAGAGGATCCAAAATGATAGAAATCACAGATAATGCACGGACTAAAATTGCCGACCTTTTGATAGAAGAAAACAATCCTAATATCAAATTACGTACTTTTGTACAAGGCGGAGGCTGTTCGGGATTCACCTATGGTTTTACTTTTGACGAAGCACAAAACGAAGACGATTTTGAAATACCAGTAGACAATTACAAAGTCCTTGTAGATGCTATGAGTATGCAATATTTGCAAGGAGCAGTAATAGATTACAAAGAAGATCTTATGGGATCTAGTTTTTCTATCAAAAATCCAAATGCTACAACTACTTGCGGTTGTGGATCTAGTTTCGGGGTATAATAAATGGCACGACAAAACATTGATATAGGTACAGCAGGCAATGACGGTACCGGAGACAGTATTAGAGAATCGTTTCGTAAGGTAAACGATAACTTTAGAGAAATATACGCTATTTTTGGTAGCGGCGAAACTATTGGATTTGTTAATTTAGATGATGTAGATATTAATAAACGCGACAGTAACGGCGATCCAGTAGTTCCAACTCAGCCTGCAACAAGTCTAGAAGGCTATGCTAACCATGTTGTTACCGTAGATACCTTAGGTAATAGCCTTAATCTTAAAGAAATTTTTGTGCCCGTAGATGGTGGTTTAAGCATAGATTACTCAGATCCAGATAAAATTACCATTCGCAATACTAGAGGTGATGTAAGTTCAGACGGAAGACCTAGACTAGGCGGTCCAATGAATGCACAAGGGTTTACCATAGGTAATTTAGATTATCCTGATGCCGCAGCATTAAGTCAATTAAACACTATCCATGGCACAACTTTTACTCTTGGATCTTTGGCTGTTAATCGTGATTATACCGACAACACATTTGTAGCTAAATCTGGCTCAACAATGACCGGTCCGTTAAATGTGCCCGCTGGTGCTACGGGCACACAAGTACCAAGACGTCAAGAAGTAGTGGGCAAGTCTGGTGATACCATGACTGGTCCTCTAAATCTAAATGATCATCCTGGATCGTTGGCTGGTATTTCGTCTACCGATCCACAAGGTTTACGAGCAGCAACAAAATTTTATGTTGATAACGTCAGTTATGCAAGTACCATTAATCTGTATGTACGAAGCAATGGTGACGATACTCAGGCCAACACACCTTCAGGCAAGGAAGGCGGCAGTTATGCATATGGTTATGCTACTATAGGTGCTGCGGCGGCCAAGGCTGAAGAACTTATAAGTTTTGGTCGAGAAGAACCTGGACCATATAGACAGGTAATCACTTACCAGTCAGGCCCCGATAACATACCCACCACTGTCAGCACAGTATTATTTCTACTAGGAAATTCTGGTAATTTAGCCTATACCGATGCAACTTATTTGTTAGAACAAAACAGAGAGTTTATCAAAGCAGAAGTTATAGCATATGTAAGTGCAACTTACCCAAGTCTTGTTTATAACACAGTAACCTGTGCTAGAGATGTTGGTTACATCATTGACTCTATAATTATTGACCTTAAGACTGCTGGAAATTATCAAAGTATCAATGCTGGAAGATCTTACTACAGAAACGCTAGCGGACAAATTGCTAGGACCACACAGTTTACCGAAACCATAGCCGGTATAGAACGGGCAAGAGTAATAGCCGCTCAGATTATTCAAAAGCAAACAGTAACAAAAACTACTACAGGTGCTAATCCAAATACGGAAAGTCAAGTGATACCTGTTGGTTATACCAACGTCTCTGCCGGTGTTGTAACTGCGCAAAATAATTTGTTTACTATTGTAAAAAATGTAATTCAAGACTATACACTAGCACCTGTTTCTGATTACGGAACTGGGGTAGTTGAAATCAGTTTCTTCAATGGCGGTAACGGTGCCGTTGATCAAGGTACTGACACTAATCGAGACATTACTCCAGGTAAAATTATAAGAGGTTTAGAGTCTGGTGCTACTTTACTAATAACAGAATATGCACCTAACGAAGATAGTACTAATTACGACTTTGTACGTGGTAGACTACTACGGGCTCCTATAAACTTTGACCTTAACGAACAAATTGAATTTGGTGAACCCAATCTAGAAATTCAATGTACAATCTTAGTTGAAACCGGTATCTACTACGAGGATCTACCTATTCGTGTTCCAACTAACACCACTATACAAGGTGATGAATTTAGACGTACAATTATACGTCCGAGAGACAGAATAAGTCAAAGTCCAAACGTAAGAACTTATTTTTACAGAGATGGTGTATTTGACGGCTTGTTAATTGGTAAAATTGATTACAGCGTAAACTATGCAGCCAGCGTGGCCATTTTGCCTAGCAATACTACAGGGAACATAAACTTCCAATTGGCCAGCGGCATAGCAGATAGAACATGGATAGGCAAGGTACTGGAGTGTTCTAATGGTCGTGCTATTATTACCAATGTCAGTGGCGTTAACATCAGTGCCACTGTGGTTGATCAACTAAGCAATACATTTAGTATACCGTCTGGCGAATGGTTTATATATGACACATTCAATTTTGGTTATCATTATCTAACTAATCCTACCGATCCTGTGTTTACAGGATCAATTAGTGGTACTACATTGACTGTATCTAGTGTGAGTCAGGGTACTCTTTTACCTGGCACTGTGATTTATGGCACGGGTATAACAGAAGGTACTACTATTGTAAACACAGAGTTTACAGGACAAATTACAGGAACCACATTAACAGTTACAGATGTAACCTATGGCCCTATACGAATTGGTCAAACCTTGACCGGAACAAATATTCCGTTTAACACTACTGTGGTATCTCAACTTACGGGCACAACTGGTGATATAGGTACCTATACTGTTAGTACATCAAGTGGTGTGGTCACTGCTAGCATATCTGGCACTGTGATGACTGTGTCTGGAGTTAGCGCCGGAGCACTAAGAGCCGGCCAATCAATATCTGGCACAGGCGTATCAATTGGTACCATTATTACCGGATATGGTACTGGTTCTGGCGGAGTTGGTACTTATAATGTTAATATCAGTCAAACGGTAGCATCTACAACTGTTACAGCAACCATAATGTCTACAGCCATTAGTGCCCAAGGTAGCGGAACAGGATCTACAGGTACTTATACTGTTGACACTAGTCAAACAGTGGCTAGCACTACTATTCGTACTAGACCAAAAAACAATAAAGAAATGGATGTGTTTTTATGGAATGATGCTGGTAAGATGCAAAACATCACAGGTCAAGGTCACGGCGGATTTATGTGTGTGTTAGACCCGGCTGGTACTATTGGTACTAAGAGTCCATACTTCCAAAGTAATGGTTGCTTCAGCCAGAGCCTAAATAGACAAGCATTTAGAGGCGGTATGTATGTTGACGGCTTTGTGGGCAGATTAAAAGCCAACGTTACTGCTGTTTCTGGTACTGGTCAAGAACTAACACTCAGTGGATTAACCTATAGAAGACCTATAGCACCGACAGCATTCTATGACGATGGTAACAGATATCAAATAGATTATATTAAATCATATAATGCTACCACTGGTGTGGCCGTTGTTGTATTATCTGAACAAACTCCGTTCTTGTCTAGTAACGTGGCAATTATATTAGAAACCCCTGGTAATCGTTCCATGTTGGCTAATGACTTTACACAAGTTAATGATCTTGGTTATGGTATTATTGCAACCAATACCGGACTAACTGAACAGGTTTCAACATTTACTTACTATTGCCACACTGCATATTTTTCTGTTAATGGCGGACAGATTAGATCAATTGCCGGTTCCAACAGTCATGGTAATTATGGATTAAGATCCATAGGTTCTGACCCAACAGAAACTCCCGACACTGTGGCACTATTAAATGCTACTAGCCAAACTGCTCGTGTGTACAAACTGTCACCTTACGGTGCATCATTTACTGCTACCATATCAGGAACAACAATGACAGTTTCCGCAGTATCATACGGGACACTGGGTGCAGGACAAACAGTTAGGGGTACTGGTGTAACTAACGGCAGTATCATTGACAGTCAAAGTAGTGGTACTACAGGCGGAGTAGGTGTTTATGTACTAACAGAATCATCTACTGTGGCAGCACCTACTGCTATGACTGCTTCTAGTTTTATGAATGCCTTGGCTACAAGTTTGTATATTCATGCATGGGATTATAAACCAACTAACACATCTGAAATTGAAATTGATCATGGCGGCGCTATTGGTATTTTGAGATATGAAATTAACACAGTTGAAAATACACCAACTACCTATTTAGGCAAAACTGTTCTAAAATTAAACCTAAGCACAGCAGCCAATGACAATAGAACTAGCACTGGTTTAGGTGCGTTCTTAGTTCATGATCAAGTCGTCAGTATTAGAACACTAACCAACTTCAAAATGGATGGCGTTGAAAACGTTAGACCGGTCAGACCAAGTACTGCCTTACAGTTTGACAATCAATTTACTGAAGTTTATAGAACCATTGCATATAACCTTGTTGAATCTACAGGGGAATTATTACCCGACAACCAGGCTATTTTAACTTCAGACGCACCTTATGACTATGTTAAATTAAATTCTGGCACTACTAACATAAGAACTGTTGATCCAGACGATCCTGCAAAGACTATGGGCTTTACACTAGGTGATGATAAAATTGCCGTTGAAGATGTGACTGACTTAGGCGATGCTAGTAGGCTGAACAGCAGTGATTTGGTATTTGCATGGGGCGGTAAAACACATAAAGTTACAAGTTATGTTCCAGAATCTTTAGGTACAATTGTATCAATAACTGGAGCCACACAGGCCAACCCCTGTGTCATAACTGCTGTAGCACACGGATTGAATACTGGCGATAAAGTTATTATTACTGGTGTTGGCGGCATGACACAGTTGAACGGTAATAATTATTGGATTACAAAATTAACCAATGATACTTTCCAGTTATACATTAATCAAAACAGGGTAACCGGTGTTGATTCTACAGTTTTCAGTGCTTACACCAGCGGTGGTAATGTTCGACGTCGCATTCCAACGCACATTAGATTTACAGACGTAACTGACAAAAATAATCCGGTAACTGCTGCCAATGGCATTGGATCAATTTTTAGTACAACAACTTTAAGAACCCTTAGATGTGGTGCTGATGCTGGCGCTACGGGCGTAGTCACTGTACGTATCAGTACATGTCGCGCTACCAGTCATGATTTCTTAGACATAGGTACTGGTGGATTTAACACCACTAACTATCCCAACATCATATTTGGTTCACCTGCTCAAGCCGCCGTGCAAAGTCAGGAGGTGTTTGAAGAAACAGTAGGTCGTGTGTTCTATGTGTCAACAGATCAATATGGTATTTTCCGTGTAGGTAGATTCTTTACAGTTGACCAAGGTACTGGTACTGTTACATTTAGTGCTGCCATTGCTTTGAGTAACTTGGATGGACTAGGATTTAAACGCGGTGTTGTTGTCAGTGAATTCTCAACAGACAACACTATGACGGGCAATAGTTCCGACACCGTGTCAACACAGAGTGCTGTTAGAGGTTACATAGACAAGCGTTTAGGTCTAGATCATAATGGCTTATCAGTAGGCATTGGTGATCGTATTGGTCCGGGATTCTTACCGTTGAATGGTGCCAATCCAATGGCTAATGCCCTACAAATGGGCAATAATCGTATACAAGGATTAGCCAATCCTGTATCGGTTAACGATGCTGCCACAAAAGATTACGTAGATACACAAACACAATCTTTCGATGAATTCAGTGAATTAGTAGACGTTTACGTAGACAATCCCTCACTGGGCGATATTCCAGTATTTTTAGGAGCAGGTAATGCATTAACTAATGCACCGCTCAGTGGTAATATTACATCATCTATTTCGTATACAACTACCACAACATTGACCACCAATATTGCCAATACGTTGCCTATATCAGGAGCATTGGTAATGGGCAGCACCACCGGCTGGGACACAGGTGGTGGTAGATTTAAAATAGACAATGAAATTTTTAGTTACAGTAACATTAGTCCTGCAAATACATTAAATGGTATTGATCGTGAATTAATGGGTACTGTGGCTGCTACACATAGTCCCGGTACCACAGTAGAGTATGTGCCAAGTGCCACAGTTAGTTTGTCTATTGCGGCTGATAGTATTGTCAATGCACAAATTAACTCTGCTGCTGCTATAGATCAAAGCAAATTAAACCTCAATGATGCTACTACAACTACCAAAGGTATTGCCAGTTTTAACGCAACTAATTTTGCTGTAGCCGGTGGGGCCGTCAGTATTAAATCTGGTGGTGTAACTTTATCTAATATAGCAACCATTGGTGATGCCAGCGTTCTAGCAAACTTTACAGGAGCGACTGCTGCACCTAGTGCCACTGCACCTGAGACTGTGGTTACTAGAGGTCTAAGTAATATGTTTAGCAGTTTAGGTGTGGTTACACTGACTGCTACTGGTACTCCTAATGACACCTTTGGTATAACTGCAACATCTGCTAGTGGTACTAATAATACCCTAGCACTTAGAGATTCTAGCGGTAAACTTGATGCGCAGGCATTTTTACTGAACAGTGCAGAAGTATTGAGTTATTCAAGCACTACATTAAAATTAAAAACACCAGGTGGTGTTGAAGTTATCAGTGCCACAGGTGGTGCTGCTGCTAGTACACCGGTTACACTAACCGGTCAATTTACACTAGGAGCAAGTTCAACACTGTCAGCAACATTTGCTACAAGTGCTGGTAGTGCTACCACTGCTACCACTGCAACACAAGCAGATTCATTGTTATGGAACAGTGCTTATCGTTCAGCCTCTAGTGCGGCTACTGCCAATACTATTGCGGCTAGAGATGCTAGTGGCGACCTGTATGCAAACTTATTCCAAGGTACTGCAACTAGTGCTAGATACGCTGACTTGGCAGAGTATTATAGATCGGATCAGCAGTATGAACCAGGTACTGTATTAGTATTTGGTGGTGAACAAGAAGTGACAATTAGCACTAAACAACAAGATAACACGCTGGCTGGTGTGGTTACAACCAAACCAGGATTCATAATGAATCAAGAGTTACAAGACACAGGGGTATGTGTGGCACTACAAGGGCGTGTACCTTGTAAGGTAATAGGTCGTGTTAATAAAGGTGAAATGCTGACTACATCTAACACACCAGGTTACGCGGTCAGAGCGTTTACACCACAGATAGGGACTATAATTGGCAAGGCACTAGAAAACAAAGATTATGCCGAGGCCGGTGTAATTGAAGTAGCAGTGGGGCGAGTATAATGACACAAAAACTTATAAACTTAGGAACTGCGGATCAAGGCAACGGTGATCCGATAAGAACAGCATTTAGTAAAGTAAATGATAACTTTACTGAATTATATTCTGCATTGGGATTAGACACGCCGCCGCTAAACCTTGGTGCGTTCGAATTTAGTGGTAGCACAATGAGTACTACTGATAGTTCCGCCATTGTTATTGATCAATCTACTACCGTAACTAGCAATTTAACAGTAGGTGGTGACCTACTGCCACAAACTGCTAATGGTGGCAATTTAGGTAGTGCCAGTAATCCGTGGAATAGTTTATATGTCAGCAACTCAACTGTATATCTGGGTGGTGTTCCATTAAGTTTAGATCCTAACACTAACGAATTAAAAATTAATGATATTCCAGTTAGTCAAAACATTACCTATACAGATATTCCAAATGCTCCAACAGATGTAGCAGATCTAACTGATACACAGGGATTATTAGGTGGCGGCGGTGGCGCCGACCTAGGTGACTTTACCATAGATGGCAGCATCCTAGAAGCTGAAGAAATGACTATCAGAACCAACGATGCTGACATAATCATCCAATCAGACAGCGATGTAGTTGTTAGATCTTCAGCAGGTAATCACGAATGGCAGTTCAATACTAGTGGTAATTTAAGTATACCAGGAACAATAAACACAACCGATGGCACCGATATAACCCTCGACTCGGGTGATGATATCATCCTACAGGGTAAAGACTTTCCAGGCACTGATTCAGAAGGCGGAGACATCAATCTTTATGCTGGCGATAGCGATCCAGGTAACGGTGGTGGCGATATAGCCATAATAGGCGGCCACGCTGGACAACTTGATGGGCCAGCTGATTATGGCAATACTGGTGGTAACATTACTATCGGGGGCGGATACGGTGTTGGATATACAGAACGTGGTGGTAATGTAACCCTTCAAGGCGGCCCTGGCGATTTCAACAACGGTGGTAATATACTGCTTGCTGGTGGCGCTGGTGGCCCCAATGGTCTAAAACTCAGTGGTGCGGCGGTCGCATTAGTAGAAAATCTCAATCCAGTTAGAGTAACCTTTAATACAAACCATCGCTTAGTGGCAGGTGATACCGTTGTGTTTGAAGGCATCATTACAACCACACAGTTGAATAATCGAATGTTCTATGTCAGTGATATCAGTGACACCGTGGTAGATCTGTTCTACGATCCCGACGTAAATGTTCCAGTTGATGGTACTGGACTTACAGCCTACGGCACAACAGTTGTAACTGCTATAAACGGTAATAATCAAAGTAATGATGTATTCTCAGAATATACGTCAAATTATCCAGACCTTGTTAATGTGATCGTTGGAGATCTAGTATCAGGAGTTGGAATATTTGGCATTAAGGTAGTAACATCTATAACAGAACCAACTCCTGGATTGATACTGATCCACATCGATGGCACTGATGGATCGGTATTTGTTAATACTGAATCTTACACATTCACCCGTGGCGGTGGGGGATCAGCGTATTCATCAGCACCAGGTGGCAGCATTACTGTCTCTGCTGGCCAAACTTTTGTAGATACCTATGGTATCCATGGCTCTATCAACTTCAATTCAGGGCTACAAGAATGGGCTTTCAAGCAAGGTGGAACAACTAAGTTTCCAACACTGACAGTACCGATCAGTGACAATGCCAATCCTAGTGGCACAGGTCAAACGCTGAAATTTGATGATCCTTCGCAACAAGCCATTATCTACGGACCTTCAAGCACAGCATATTTTAACAGTGCTGAACGAGTAATCATACAAGGTGCTCCTGGTTATACAGGCACAGCTGGCGAAGGCGGTGACGTTTACCTATGGGCAGGTCCAGGTGGTAGTGCTGGTGGTGACGGTGGTGACATTAAGATACGTGCCGGTCGTGGCTCTACTACAGGTAATGGCGGATACCTAAACTTCCAAGCAGGTAACTCTATAGATGGCACTGGCGGTTATATTAACATTGAAAGCGGTAGTAGCAGTAACGGCACAGGTGGTAATATTACCATTGATGCCAATAGTGGTGGTAATTTAGATCTATATACAGCAGCCGCTGGCGTGATTAGATTAAACACCGCAGGTGGTGTTAATGTTTGGACATTTACTGATACCGGCAATCTTCAGGTGCCAAACGGAACGACAATAATACACGACGGTCTTATGATAGGCTCTGAAGGCTCATATGGTTTTATTGATATTCCTAACAATGCTAATTCTCTTTTAAACAATGGGCTTCGTATAACCAACCAAAATGGTCCAGTATCAATAACATCTTTTGTGCAGCCTAGTGGCACAGTTCAAAACTGGATTTTTAACTCCAACGGTGATTTAGAATTACCGGGTGGCAGCAGTCTTGCTACTAGTAGTTATGATGTTGCTTTAGTAGCAGGCAACGATGGTAATAGTGTATTTGGTTCCGTGACTATCAACACACAGTTTCCAGCAGCCATTTATACTGTAACACAGGAAGGCGGTATGCCGGGTCCGGGCGGATTCGGAGTTAATACTATCACAGGTAATATTTCAAATAGTCCTAGTGCTAGTTCAATCGTAGCAGGTATGACTGTTACAGGATTGAACCTCATAGGTGTTACCACAGTTACTAGTGCTACTGTTGATATGGCTGGAAACTTTACTATCATCACAGACGCCGACGAAGTAGATCCGTTTGTCTATGGCGAAGTTTATACATTTACTAGTGCCGAGCCACAAAATAGAAACTGGGAATTTAACAGTTTAGGTGAATTGGCCCTTCCTCAAGGTGGTGCGATTCAAGAAACCACAGTGACTAACGAACTGTGGGGTACAACAACTACATCAATGACGCTGGTTCCTGGTGGTGCTGGCAATGGCACACAGCGTTTAGAAATCTACGCAACAGGTGGTGGCGAAGGTGATCACATACATATTACTTCAGGCGATCAAGCACAGACAGATCTGTTCTTAGGCAATGATACACAATATTTTGCTGTGGCAGCAAGTGGAGCAAACTATATACAGGCTCGTACAGGAGCAGCTTCTCCTAGTCCAGGAACATCTGCTGGGCCAGGTGCTAACGTTAATATCTATGCTGGTAATGCTGGAGACAACGGCGGTAATGTCTCAGATGGTAACAGTGGTGGCGATGTATTCATAGCATCTGGTATAAGTTCATCGGGACTTGGTGGAGATATACTCATAAACACTTCTTCAGGCCCTGACGGATTCGGAAGTATCGAACTGTCTACAGACGGTGGAAGTAGTGTTTGGACGTTTAACAAAGATAACCAATTAGTTTTTCCAGATAACACAATACAGACTACTGCGTGGACTGGGGCTATCACTAAATCGATACAGTCAGTGACTGTAACAACACCTACAGCAATTACAGCAGATGTAGTGTTTGGTGATCCTAATGCGGCAGGCGGAAATGTTAATCTTGTATTACCAGCATCTCCAGCAAACGGAACGGTAGTCACTGTAAAGAATATCAACGCTGGTGGTAATTCTGTATTTGTACAAACTAACGGTATCAACAATATGGAAACAGAAGCAGGCACTATTGGCAGTGGAGTATATGCTACTATTGCTGCTACAGGTGATTTTATAACTTGGATCTATCAAAGCAGTGGATCTGTGTATAGAATTATTGGGTAAATATTATAAAGAGGATTAGAAATGAAGATTTCAGAATTGACAGAAGGTTTTATTGATATCAACGAAACTCTAAGTGAATCCTATTTGAACAAACAATTTGACATGGTTGAGCAACTAATTGAAGCAGTTGCCAAAATTCACAGAGTTGATCCAGACGAAGTATGGACAGATTTTGCACAGGTTGACGATTTAGAACTATTACAGTTAGCAGAAGACTGGCAAAAAGTTAATAAACGCGACAAAACAGCAGGCATGAGCCGTAAAGCCGTCAAAGCATATCGCAGAGAGAACCCAGGCTCAAAGTTACAAACTGCTGTGACTACCAAGCCTAGTAAACTGAAAAAAGGTTCAAAAGCGGCAAAAAGACGAAAAAGTTTCTGTTCACGTATGCGCGGTATGAAAAAAGCACACGCTAGTGCTAAGACTAAGCGAGATCCAGATAGCCCAATCAATAAGGCTTTACGTCGTTGGAACTGCTAATACAATGGGGAAATAGATGCCAATACAAACGATTAATCTAGGAACTTATGCTAACTCTGGAACTGGAGATGATCTGCGCACGGCCTTTGAAAAGGTCAACGCAAACTTTCAATTCTTAGATGAAACTTCTGCTGTAACAGCAGAAAACGTGGGCCTTGGCTCTCAAGTGTTTAAAGAAAAATCCGGTGACAATTTAAGACTGCGTAGTATCGTAGCAGGCACTGGTATGACCGTTACACAAAATGTTAACGATATTACACTGGCCAGTGTTATTGACATTACTAGAGATACATCACCTGTACTAGGTGGCACATTATTCTTAGGCGGTTTCAATATTAACGGTACGGGTAATATTAACATTACTGGTGGTGCTACATTTAGCGGTGATGTTGCTGTTAATGGTGGCGACTTAACTAGCACTGTAAACACTTTTAATTTGCTTAATTCATCAGCAACAATAAATTTTGCAACAAATGCTAATAATCTTAACATCGGTAAAAACACCGGAGTGGTCACTGTGGCCAGTGAATTTCGCGTAAACGAAGATGTAGTAATAGGCAATAATGGTAGACTTAAGACTACAAACTCTAGTGCTTATGTTTATAATGAAACTGCAAATTATGTATTCATGGGTCAGACTGCTATTAGAGTAGATATTGGCAGCAGTACAGGACAAACAGTATTTGGTAAGGATGTAATTGTAACTGGTGACTTACAAGTAACTGGAGATACTACCTTAACAGGTACTATAACTTTGGGATCAGTTAGCAATTTAGTTGTACCTGGTGGCCAGAATGGTTACATTCTCAGTACTAATGGAAGCGGCAGTTTAAATTGGATTCCGGCACCCACAGGGGGTGGCGGCAGTGGAAATTTAGATTTTGGTAGTTTCACTAGTCCAGCAGGATTTACATTAGATTTAGGATCATTTGTTTAATAGGATAATAAAATGGCATTACAGATAAGACGCGGCACAAATGCACAAAGAACAGGTATAACTCCCGTAGTAGGAGAACTGTTATATACCACAGATACTAAAAGACTATTTGTAGGCGACGGTGTTACCGCTGGCGGAAATGCTGTAGTTGCTCAAACTGACATAGTCAATGATACAACTCCGCAACTTGGCGGTGACCTCGATGTAAACGGACGTATAATAACTACCACAGCTAATAGCGACATTGTTCTTGAACCAAACGGCACTGGGGAAGTGTTATTAAACAGTGTGAGAACTTTTATCGCTAGAGGAACTGCACCGGGCGGATTAACTGATGCCATGTTGGTAGTGAGGCAGAACCATAATAGTGCAGACGTTAACAATGTTGTATTTTCACGTTCAAGAGGCACACCAACAGCGCCAACTCCTGTCACTAACGGTGACGATATCGTAGACATGGTATTTGCAGGATATGACGGTACCACATATTCACCATCGGTACAACTTTCATACGGAGTTGACGGGGTGGTTACCTCTGGTAGAGTTGCTGGTCGGGTAAATTTTTTAATTCATGATGGATTAGTTTCTGGTCCTTCTGGACTACGATCTAGATTACAAATAAACAGCAGTGGTCTAGTGACCTTTGATAATATTGGAGAACTGACTACCAATAATGGTATCAAAGTAAATTCTAATTTACAATTAAATGGACAAAATGATTTAAGATTTGCGGATTCTGATAGCAGTAACTGGGTAGCATTTCAAGCACCTGCATCAATTGTTTCCAATGTTACATGGACACTACCTTCAACAGATGGTACTGTTGGGCAGGCTTTAACTACTAACGGATCTGGCACACTAAGTTGGACTACAATATCTGGCGGTGGTTCTGGTTTAACCAGTCGAACATCTGTGTCGGGTTCTACCGGTGTTATTGCTGATGCTGCTACTGCTAATACTGCTATTGTTGGTTATAAAGGTTATGTAATTTATAAAATTCAGACATCTCATGCTGCATGGGTTCGAATTTACACAGATAGTAGTAGTAGAACTGCTGATGCTGGTAGGGCGGAAGGGGTAGATCCTAGTCCCGGTGCAGGGGTAATAGTAGAAGTTATTACTACTGGAGCGCAGACTATCTTAATGAGTCCTGCAGTATTTGGTTTTAATAATGATGTTACTCCAACGACACAAATATATTTGGCTGTAAAAAACAAAAGCGGCGGGTCTGCGAATATTACAACTACATTAACTATTCAGCAATTAGAGGTATAAGATGTCATTGATCGATTACATCAAACGCAGAAAATACATTGTTACTGTACAAGATCGTAACGATCTCAACACAATTTATAGCGAACTAGAAACTGACGGTAAAACTCCCCAAGGCCTTGATCTTACTAGGCCAATAGATTGTGTGGACCGTAGACCTTCTAGTCGCAACACAGTATATCTAATGACTGATTGGGAAGCAGCAGAATTACGTCAAGATCCGCGAATCATTTCGGTAGAATTAGAACCCGCTGAATTAGGTATCAGTGCAGGTATTAATTCAACTACACAGACTAGCACCGATTGGAATAAGTCAAATTCTGCCAGCAGCACAAATAAAAATTGGGCGTTGTTACGTTGCACCGAGGGGCAGCAAAGAGCGGGATGGGGCGGCACTGGTTACCAAGGCAACGGCTCAGGCACTGCTGCTCAAACTGGTACTATTAACCTTACTCAAACAGGACGTAATGTTGATGTAGTTGTTTGCGACGAAAATGGCCTAGTATGGAATCATCCTGAATTTGCAGTTAATGCAGACGGTACTGGTGGTACTAGAACTGTACAGTATAATTGGTATCAACATAATCAGGCAGTTAAAGGTACACCAGCAGGTACTTATACCTACGGTGTTGGCAGTCATAGCACACACGTTGCAGGTACAGTTGCAGGTAATACACAAGGTTGGGCAAGAAATGCTAATATCTATAATTTGTATTATCTTACAGGTGACGAATCAGATTATACCTTTCCATATGTATTTGATTACATACGACAATTTCATGCTAACAAACCAGTAAATGTCAACACCGGTAGAAAAAATCCTACCATTGTTAACAACAGTTGGGGCATGAGTATTTTCCCTAGCGAATGGAGTTTAAGTGACATCACTGCTGTCACCTATAGAGGCACTAGATATACTCCGGCATCAGGGGCTACTACTTACTTAGGTACCAGTGGTGTATGTAATGCTAATTCAAGATTGGCTAATTTATCTATTTTAGAAACTGGTGGTAATAGAATTACCACCTCAGGTCCAGCACCAGCCGGTGCCGGTAACATTACTAACATACCTGTTACCTGGAGTCAAGAAGGCGATCAGGCATATATTTTAGGATTAACTGCACCAGCATCTACCTATTCATTAACGGTACAAGGACCTTGTTCTTTAACATTGTTTTCTAACGTAGCATCAGGTGGCATTACTGGAGTAACAACATTGTCATTAGGCATAACAGTGGCAACTGGTGGAACAACTATTGCATCATACAGTCAAGGTCCTACCAGTTCAACAGAAGGAGGCGAGGTTGAACTGACAATCAATGAAGTGGTTAATTTACCTCTGTCGGCATCGTATGTAATAACTTATACTACAAATTTACAAAATCAAGAAGTTAACAGTCCACTAACAGCCTTTGCTATGAGTGCAACTGTTAATGTGGCCACTGGTTCAGAATCTGCTAGCGTATCTAGTATTGCCAGTAACTTATTAGGAGCAGGTAGCCTAACAGCATCCACTGCTCCAACTGTGGGTAATAACGACGACGGATACTGGACTATTAATTTACCTTTTGGAATTAATTTTTTAGGCAGTACATATAACACCGTATACGTAGGAACAAATCATTATCTAACATTTGGAGGTGGATCTACTGTTTGGTCTAATGTCAGTGTAAGCAGTCCTAATTTGCCTAAAATTATGTGGTGCGCTCGTGACAATTCTGTGCAAAGAATATACTTTGGTGTATCTGGTTCTGCTCCGAATAGAACTTATCGTATTAGGTTAGAAGGTAATGCTTCTACTAGCGGCACACTTGGCAGTCCAGGTATGGTCTGCGAATATACATTTTACGAAAATACACCTGCACAGATTGATCTTCAGGTTGGTGTTAACAATGCTAAACAGACAAGTTCAGGATTTACTACTCAGCAACTTAATGATTGGGGATTTATTTCTGGTCAGCGTATCCCAGCTAGAGTTTCTGCATTAGATGCAGACATAGAAGATGCCATCGATGAAGGTATTATTACTGTTGGAGCAGCAGGTAACGGACGTTGGAAACATTGTTTACCTGGCGATCCAGACTGGAACAACACATTCGAAATGGGTATCAGATATCCAGGTAGTGTATCTTCGCCTTATTACTACATGCGGGGTACTAGCCCAACAGCCAATGACAGTCTACCTGGTGGCACTTACGATTTACCAAATATCTGTGTTGGATCTGTAGACAGTATACAGATAGATCAAAAAGTTATTTACAGCGATTGCGGGACAGGAGTAGACCTATGGGCACCAGGCACTGCCATAATCAGTGCCTTACCATCAGGAGTTGCCGATCCACGTAATGGTAGTTATTTCTTAGGTAAGTACAATGGCACCAGCATGGCCAGCCCACAAGTTTGTGGTGTAATTGCCTGCGCTTTAGAAGTTTATCCTAGCATGAAACAAGAAGATGCCAAGGCCTATGTGCTTTTCTATGCCAAGTCAAATCAACTTACAGCCACAAACGGTGGCCCTACTGATGGACAAGATTTGCAAGGCACTGCTAATAAATTTTTATACTATTATAAAGAACGTGAAACACAGGGTAATACCTTTCCTAAAATCAATTACAAACCAAGACCAAGCACAGGTGCAGTGTTTCCAAGAACTAGAATTAGAAGGACAATTTAATGCCTTTAGAAATTTGGACCGAAGAATCTAATTATAGTTTTGGTACTATAGCCGAACGAACACCATTAGATTTTCAATTACCTATAGTTTATGAGAACGGATTTGATGACAGCACAGATTTAAGTTTCACCGTGATTGCCGGTTCATTACCTCCCGGTCTTAGAATAGAATCTGATCGTATTAAAGGCACTCCGTTTGAAGTAGCACGTGAAACTGAATTTAAATTTTGTATTAGAGCAAAACTAGGTAATTTATTTGCAGATAGAACTTACAAAATGACCATAACTGGTCAAGACGCACCTACTTGGCAAACTAACGAAGGATTATTACCCGTAGGTCAAAATAATGCTTATTTTATTTTAGATAATAGTTTTGTTGATTTTCAATTAGAAGCAATAGATTTTGATACTACTGCTGGACAACAACTACAATATTTTATCAGCAGCGGCGACGGACAACTACCTCCCGGATTAATATTAACTAAAACTGGCAGAATCACAGGATTTATACAACCGTTATTGGTCATCACTACTAATGACGGTGACGGTTCATACGATACTGGGTTATATGATCAAGTTGCATTTGACTTTGGCCAACGTCCTACCAACGGCTACGATAGTTATGTTTACGATGGCATATTTTTTGACTATAGCAGTCCTACAACATTTCCTCGTAAATTAAACAGAAACTATGAATTTATTGTAAGTGTTACTGATGGTGACACTGTGGCTAAACGTAAATTTAGAATATACGTTGTTGGTGACGATTTCCTTAGATCTGATAATACATTAATGCAATCGGGTACAGGGGTGTTTACTGCTGATAATACATTTGCAAGAACACCAATTTGGATTACTCCTAATTACCTAGGATTACGTAGAGCCAATAACTATCAAACTTATATCTTAGATACTTACGATGATATACCTGGTATTCCACAGGCATTCTATTCATTTGAGGCTGTCAATCCTGAAATATTGTCTAAGGCTATCAAAGTCAGTGTTGACGAGAATGTCAGCGGCGGTAGTTTTCTACGTATCAAAGAAAGCACAGATATACCAACTACCGGATTAAGATTTAGATTAAGTGATACATTAACTGGTACAACTGGGCAAGTTTATGTAATCACTAGTGTAACTAACATAAGTGCAGGAGTATATAGATTAGGGGTATCCCCTAATCTTGCTACAACAATACCCAATAATACACAGATATTGATTGGGACTGCTAGTGTACTTCCTCCCGGAATGACCTTTGACGCAAGCACTGGAGAAGTATTTGGAAGTGTTCCTTACCAGCCTGCCATTACAACTAGTTACAAATTTACAGTTAACGCAACAAGATATTTTACTAATAACGAATCATCTAACGCTAGAAGAATATTTACAGTTGACATACTAGGTGAAGTTGACAGCACTATTAATTATATTACCGATAGTGACCTTGGCAGTATCAATGCAAACATTATTTCAACCTTAGCCGTTAAAGCGGTTACAACTGTGCCAAATGCTATTGTGATTTACCAATTGATTTCAGGATCTTTGCCTCCGGGATTAACGTTAACACTAGACGGACAACTTATTGGCAAGGTTAATCAATTTGGATCTCCTGGTAATCTTGGTATAATTACCTTTGACAATAATGCATTTATATTAGATGGTGGCGATACTAGTTTTGACACAGAATATAAATTTACTATTAGAGCAAGAGATCAATTTTTATTCAGTCAATTAGACAAGACATTTACACTGAAAATAGCAACTCCAGAAGATAGACTTTACAGCAATATCTTAGTTCGACCATTTTTATCAAAGGCAGAAAGATCAATTTTTGCAGACTTTATCAATGACACCACTGTATTTTCACCTAACTTAATTTATAGACTTGGTGATCCAAACTTTGGTATACAAAAGAATTTAAAAATGCTCATATATGGAGGCATTGAAACTAAGGCTGCTGCCAAATATATCGAGGCTATGGGTCGTAATCATAAAAAGAAAAAATTTAGATTTGGCAATATAAAAAATGCAGAGGCTAAGATACCTGGTTCAAATACTGTAGTCTACGAAGTAGTCTATGTTGAAATGATAGATCCTATGGAAAACAGCAATGGTAGCGCAGCGTTAAGCGTAATCATGGACAGTGACAACCTGCCAATTACATTGGACAACAGAAATGTATTATGGTCAAGAGATCTAAATGCTCTTAACGAAGATGCTCCTTGGCAATTTAGAACTCAAGATTTAGTTAGTACGGATGATCAAAGTTATTTCCCCGGGGATATCGGACAAGCAGTAAGATTTGTCAGTTCAGTAACCAATTGGCAATATAGACTTAAACAAGTAGGAATAACTGAACGAGAATATTTGCCCCTGTACATGCGTAGTATACAAACCGGGCAGAAAAAAGAGTTAGGCTTTGTAAAAGCAGTACCGCTTTGCTATACATTACCCGGGCAAAGCGCAACTATTTTGTTGAATATAAAAAATAGTGGATTTCAATTTAACCAACTAAATTATGATATTGATAGATATATCATAGATTCTGTTGAGGGTTATGGCAGCGATAAATATCTAGCATTTAAAAATGACAGGACAGTAATAACATGAGTTCAATAATTACATCGAATATTGATGAAACATACCCAGTTGCGGGTCAAGACAATAACAGTCAAGGGTTTAGAGATAACTTTAACAATATTAAAGTTGCTATTGGTCAGGCCAAGTCAGAAATTACTGCCTTAGAAACTAATACAGCCAAAACTAATGCAACTAATAATTTTAATGGCAACATACTTTATAATGCTAGAACCTATCAGTTTTGGGGTACTTATAAAAATATTGGAGCCAGTGGGTCGCAGCCAGTATCAGTAGATATTGAAGACGGCGATTTCCAACGTGTACAATTTACAAATTTAACTACTAATTCATTAACTTTTCGTAATTGGCCTTCTTCTGGAAATTATGCCAAAGTTAGAGTGGCAGTAACCGCCGATGCTACTGCTGCTGGTGGCGCAGGTTGTACTATTACAATTTCTACAGAAGGTGGCGGGCTTGTAAAAAAGAGTATGGCCATGGGCGGCAGTTTTACCATCAGCACTGGCCTAGAAACCAAGATTATAGAAGCATGGACCGTAGATGGCGGTGCCACTGTATTTGTTGACTTTGTAGCAGAGTTCATGGCATGATGCATCCGTTAGCCGAAGACTTTAGTCAATTAAAAGATAATGAGGTCGAGGAACGTATTCAAGACCTTAGTAAAAAATATTGGGCCACACAAAATCCCAATGTACAACGACAAATAGCAATGTTTTTAGACATGTATAAAACCGAAATGCAATCTAGACGTGCTAAACAATTAAATCAACTATACCAAAAACGCAACAAAGATCTTGACAATCTTATTAATGTCAATTAAAATTGTAGGATGAAGATCAACGAAACGTTTCAATCCGTCTATAATAATCAAGACATTTTTGATTTATTATACCAAGGGCATATCAATTTGTTGCCAAAATTAATTGTTGAAAATGAAAAAGAAATAGAAACGTTTTCCCAACATTCGGGCATCACCTTTGATTCAGGTAGTACACAATCTGCTAATTGGTTTTTACCTGCCGAATATAAAGACATAGACATTGAGGGATACCTAGTTCATGTATGCCCTAAGGAAAACTATCAAAGACTTATAGAAGAGTTACAAGAATTTCGCGCTAGAGATATGATAAATTTACTGCGCTGGTTAAAATATTTTGTAGATACTTGCAGAAAAAAACAAATTGTTTGGGGCGTAGGTCGAGGATCTAGCGTTGCAAGTTATGTACTTTTTTTAATTGGTGTACATAAAATTGATCCTATTAGGTATAATTTAGACTGGCGCGAATTTTTGAGATAAGTACATTTATTATAGGAGCATAATTATGCCAATGAAACCACCAGCAAAAAAAGTATACAGAACTATGCAAGGTGTTGAGTTAGATCTCGATAAACTGCGTATGCGTAATGAAATGACCCTAGCAGTAGGAAATGCTAGAGTAAATGCTCGCGGGGATGAATTAGGACCCGGCGGCAAGATCATTCGCAAGAGAGAAGAAGTTATGGCTGAATACTATGAAAAGAATCCTAATGCGGTCAAAGAGGAATAAATGAACGTTGTAAAAGGCAAACTTAAACCTTTAAGAGACAATGTATTAGTAACCGACATGAGTTTTGAAGAGCAGACCACAGCCAGTGGTATTATCATTCAAAGCGATGACGGAAAAACTAGGGGTGTAAAACCCAGATGGTGTCGAGTTTGGGCTATAGGTCCAGAACAAGTCGATGTCAAAGTAGGTGAATGGATCTACGTTGAGCATGGTAGATGGACACGTGGTGTCAAAGTTGAAGAGGATGGTGTTGAAACTACTATTCGAAGAGTTGACACTGCTGCTATACTGTTGCAAGCAGAAGAACCCCCCAGTGACATTTATCTTAATAGAGGCATTGATGTGCCAGAGGCAGTTGAAGCATATAGATTGGAAAACAAGTGAATCCGTTTCGAGATCAAGAAAAGTTTATGAAGGCCTGTGATCAAACCACAGAAGGTTGGAATCAAGAACAATTTAATTTGTATGTTAATCTTATTAAAGAAGAACTAGACGAATTAAAAGTTGCCATTAATGATTGTGATCCTGAAGAAATAGTTGATGCACTTACAGACATCTTAGTTGTTACTATTGGTGCTGCCCATAGCATGGGAGCCGATGTAGAAGGTGCTTGGAAAGAAGTCATGCGTACTAACTTTGCTAAGATTGATAAAGATACTGGTAAAGTTAGAAAACGAGAAGATGGCAAAGTGCTAAAGCCCGTTGGCTGGCAACCTCCAAAATTGTCTGAATTCGTTACAAAAAAATAAATGTATGAATTAAACGTTCAATGCGGGAAAAGAACGTTGACACTAAAATGGAAGGATCGAGATAATCTTAGAAAGTTCCTAGTCTGGCAGCGTGATTCCTATTTTTCTAATTATGATCAAACTTTTGAATTACGTATGGATCATATATGGAACAACACATGGACAGAATTATTAAGGCTACAAATTTATAAAATATCTCCACAATCTAAGATATTAGATATAGGATCAGGAATTGGCATTGCTAATTTACTTGCATATCAATATCTCAATGGTGGAGATTTTTTCTTGGTAGATAAAGAAGAAATTTCATATTCTGGCAAGTATTTTGACACAGAAACCGCACATGGTTTTTATAATTCCTGGAATCCCACCAAGGATGCTATCGAATCTACACCATTGCCAAAAGATAAATTTACATTTCTTTCTCCATTAGACACATGGCCAGAGAATGTTGATTTAATTACATCATACGGCAGTTACTGTTGGCATTACCAACTAGACAGTTACTGGCATAAAGTAAAACAATCATTACGTATAGGTGGAAAACTTTATCTCGAAATATCAAATAACGTAGCGGCTGTAGAGAATGTCATAGGCACTGTGTCGGAAGAACTTGGGGGTGATCCAGAAATTTGGCCAATTAAAAGCGGCAATAGAAATTGGAACGGAGCATTAGTTGCTGACGGCACTATTGGCAACAGATGTTTGTGGTATAGAAAAAAATAACTACCAATTACATTGACCTTGCGCTTTACATATAGTATAATAGAAAATCTATATAAGGAAAGACATGCGTGTAGGTTTTACCTGTTCTACATTTGATCTGTTTCATGCAGGTCATATCATCATGCTCAAAGAAGCAAAGGCTCAATGCGATTACCTAATAGTTGGCCTTCAAACAGATCCAACTATTGATCGCAAAGAAAAAAACAAACCTGTTCAAAGTATTTTTGAACGCTTTGTTCAGTTACAGGCCTGTAAGTATGTTGACGAAATTGTAGTCTATGCTACAGAAAAAGACCTCGTAGACATCTTGCTTTCATACCCTATCAATGTTAGAATACTAGGTGACGAGTATGAAAACCGTTCCTTTACAGGACGACAAGAATGTATTAGTCGAGGTATTAAATTTTATTTTAATAAACGTGAACACACATTCTCAACCACAGAACTAAGACAGCGTGTAGTTGACGCAGAAGCAGAAAAGGCAATGAAAAATGGATATACAACCTAAAGATACAAGCCGGGGACATTTTTATGTTAGCCTTGTAAAAAGTGCAACACGAATCGCAGCCGGTATAGCAATGGTCTGGCCACAGAATATTATTCTCGCTGGCGCATTTTTAATTGCCGCAGAAATGTTAGGCATTTTAGAGGAAATGGTTTAATGAATAATTTATGGATTGAAAAATACAGACCTAACAGTGTTAGTGGATATGTATTTAGAGATAATGCGCAACGACAACAAGTAGAGTCTTGGATTAAAGAGCGTAGTATACCGCATTTGCTGTTTAGCGGAAATGCTGGCATTGGCAAGACTACGTTGGCTAAAATTTTATTGCATGAGATTGAGGTTAATGATCTAGATATTTTAGAAATCAATGCTAGTCGTGTAAACTCAGTAGATGATGTAAGAAACAAGATCACTAACTTTGTTCAAATGATTCCATTTGGTGATTTCAAAGTTGTACTGCTAGACGAAGCAGATTATCTATCACAAAGTGCGCAGGCGGCACTTCGTGGTGTAATGGAAGAATATCATACTACTGCTAGATTTATTCTTACTTGTAACTACCCAAATAAAGTTATTCCTGCGCTACACAGTAGATGTCAAGGTTTTCACTTTGAAAAATTAGATACTACAGAGTTTACTGCTCGTGTAGCCACTATTTTAGTAGAAGAAGGTGTAGACTTTGACCTAGATACTTTAGATACATTTGTCAAGGCAACATATCCCGACCTTCGTAAGTGTATTAATAACGTGCAGATGGGCAGTATCAATGGCAAATTGATATCACCTAGCAAAGACGATTCTGGATCTGCAGATTATAAGTTTCAAATGGTTGAACTTTTCAAGAAAGGTAAAATCAGCGAAGCACGGAAATTGGTGTGCAGCCAGGCAAGGCCCGATGAGATAGAAGATGTGTTTCGTTGGCTATATGATAATATTGCATTATTTGGCGAGGAAGATCGTCAAGAAAAGGCTATTCTTATTATCAAACAAGGTCTAGTAGATCACAGCCTAGTTAGCGATCCCGAAATCAATCTAGCAGCCACTATGATTAGACTGAGTCATATATAAGATATATGAAAGTTTTGCCTATACACTTTGACATAGTGTACGAATTAAACAACGGTCAATTACAAACAGTGCCGTTTTTTATTTTTAACACACCATACGCTAAGGCTTGGCTCAGTCTTTGGAAAAATGCGTCTGCATCTGAGACTCTAACTTCGTGGCATAAAAAGTCGGACGGTGCAGATAAAGACATATTAATTGAACTGTGTAACAAACTATCTACGGAATTGAATGCCACTGAGCATACTGATCTTCCTATAGTTGAGAATTTAAACTTTGATATATTCAATCATTTACATTTTGTATTTGAACAACAACTGCCACAAAATCCGTCGAATCCTTTATGGTCGGACTTAAACATTGCTATACACAAATTAGAAAATATTCTAATGCACGAGCAGGTTGACTCTGTTAAAAAACTATTAAGTGTAGTAAATCATACAAACATGTCTGATCGCATTGCCATTGAAGACGACTGGGCGACATATCAGGTTATTAACGCTTCATGGGGCGATCTTATTGCTGGCTATGCTACCACAGGCAAAAATTGGCTAGATACTTTTGCTACTAATGATCTCGAATTGTTAAAACAAAATGGTGTTAAAATTCAAAAGCATATCATGGCAGAATTTTATGCTTGTTACGAATTCCCTAATAGCGGCTGGCAATTAGATCCATTGACTGCAAAATTTAGTGACATGGATATGAAAATAAAATTTCTACATTGGAAAAATCGACTGCCTACAGAACTAAGATCACACGTACCGGACAATGCTGAACATTTTTATTTAGGCAAATATATTTTAGGCCGCATAAATTTACATGCTCTGCATAGGTATTTTCCAACATTTGATAAAACTAAATTTAACACAGATAGAAATTTTAGATTAGAATGGTTTAATTATTGGCATAAAGAATTTTTTAATCAAATACAACATGTTAGCAGTGTGAAGTGTTACGAAAATAGTGGTACTATTACCCCTGTATTAAATTTTAATCCTAGAGATTTTCGTTTTAGAATTGATCGATGAAACAAAAGTACATTGACTTATACATGGATTGGGCTAATCGTGCTTCTGAGTTAAGCCATGCTCGCCGACTGCATGTTGGCGCTGTTATCGTCAAAGATGATACTGTAATCAGTTACGGCTACAACGGTATGCCGGCAGGGTGGGATAACGACTGTGAAGATAAAGTATGGGATACAGGTGCAGGCGGATGGTTAGACCCTGATGAATTTCTCGAGCGGTTTCCTTATGTTGAATATAATGAAGAAGCCGAAGAAGAATACAGATACGGATTAAAAACTAAACCTGAGGTACTTCATGCTGAATCAAATGCTATTGCAAAACTAGCCAAGTCTACCAACAGTGGAAAAGACGCAGACATTTTTATTACACACAGCCCATGCTTAGACTGTGCTAAACTGATTTATCAATCAGGTATTCGTCGTGTATATTTTGGTGAAAACTATAGAGATGATGCTGGTATTGAGTTTCTAAAAAAATCAGGAGTTGTTGTTGAAAAAATATCACGTAAGATTTAATACTAAACACAATGGCAGCGATTTAGTTTGGCGAGTATTTGAAAACGGTGTAGAATATCTTGCCACAGATGTTCGCATTATTGGTGAAACTTTTACAGAGTGTACACACGAACATGGCGAGACCAAATGGAACATCGCCTGTTTAGGACGGCTAATTTGGGTTGACAAAGTAGCCGTCATTGTTACTGACAAAGATTAATAGGGCTCATAGAGCCCTATTTTTTATTCACCGTATACAGTAAGTACTTCTTTTACTGCTTGGTGTCTTTCAATATCTTTTTTATCAAAATGTTGTAGTGCAATACACTTTAAATCCTTATGTTCGTTGATTTGGCGTATAAAATCAATAAGACCATTATCTTCTAATCTATCTGCTTGATGTAGATCACCGGTTACTACCATCTTGCTATTTTCCCCTAATCTAGTCAACAACATTTTCATCTGATTAGGAGTGGCGTTTTGCATTTCGTCTGCAATGAAATATGCATTTTTAAAAGTTCTACCACGCATATAAGCCAGCGGACTTATTTCAACAACACCCTCATTGATCATATTTTCTATATCTTTTTTGTTATAGTATTCTCCCAATACATCAAAAATAGGTCTTGTCCATGGTGCCATCTTTTCTTGCATTGTACCAGGTAAAAAACCAAGATCTTCATCGACCGACACGGCGGGACGAGTAACTACGATTTTATCATATTTGCCTTCTTGAAACAGTTTGATTCCTACTTGCACGGCCAGCATAGTTTTACCCGTACCAGCAGGACCTACTGCAAACAATATATGTTTGCTATCGTCTTGCAATTTGTCAAGGTATTCTTTTTGATGGTTATTTCGTGCGTATAGTGAAACACGCTGCTTCTTTTGAGGAAGGTATGTATTAAAATCAATCACGTTTACTTCTGAACTGAAACGCTTCTTCACTCTTTTACTCATCTAGTTCTCCTACTTTAAAGTAAAGTAGGACTTGTAGGGACCGCCCATCCATACAGAGGTCCTACAATACTATTTACTGTATTTGACTAAAGATAAACTGTAATGGTTTAATTTTGCTGTCGATAAATAAACTAGTAAATTTACGAGCATATTATGGCCGATATTTTAGAAGTAATTAAAAACATAGAAAACTTATACAGCAATAACACGGCGCTTAGTGCCCTAAAAGACTTTGAGCGTGTGCTAGAAACCCTTGACATTTATGTCTACGAAAACTGGCTGAAAGGTGAATTGCTAGAAGGACCACGCATAGATCGCCATTGGGTAACTTGCAGTTTCATGTGGCCTAAAGAAGATATGCCCAATCCTCGTGCCGCTAAACGATTATTTGAGCATGACTGCCGTGTAAAGTTTGAAGAAACAGTAATAGTAAAACCACGCAAAATTGAAAGTCCTGATGATTTTCGTCCTGGTACAAAGAAGGGCAAATTAGATCGTCATCCTATATGGGTAGTGACCATTAGTATGCCTAAGAAATTAGTATTTGATATGTTCGAAGGACACATGGAAAAGTTACGCACAGAAAGATTTGGTCGCAACAGCAGAGTTGACGCCAGTCAGCCTGAAGCGGCTACCGGAGGTGGTGCGGCAACACCGGGGGCACCGGTTGCTCCAGCGGCACCTGTAGCGGCTCCTCCAACTGGAGCACCGGCATGATATTAAATGAAGATCTAAGAGCCAATGACTTACGCTACCTTGTAGATAATATATTTGAGGTAGACAGTTATTCGAGCAAAATGGGTGCTGATAAAGATATCAGCGTATTATCGTTTAGTGTCAAATCCAAAGAAGCAGCAAGAGACTTAGAAAGTTTCATTGAAAAAGGTTATAAATTTGTTTTAGATGCTGATGTAAGTCCTGGGGAAGTAAAAAACAACAGATACAAAGTCTACGTTGAAATGGAACGAGACAATAATTTAAAAACAAAAATAATGGAAATTTTAGATGGTGTGAAAAAACTTAGCGCCAATGAAGAATTTAAATTCCGTTACTACAGAAGTTTCAAAACTAATAAAGCCACAGAGAAAGATTTAGAAGTAGTTCCAACATCAGCACAAGATTACGAAAATAGAATTAATGAAGTGCAGATGGAAAATGTGGATAACTTTTTTAACAAAAGTTATTTAGAAGCAATCGATTTTGATAACGAGATAGTCAAACTAGATAAGACCTACAGTGGATCTTTAGATCTAGTCATAAAAGACTTTGGACTTAAACAACGAATATACGAAAGTGTCAGCGGTGCTTTCCAAATTAGTTCTAATGATGTTTCTGAAATTTTATTTTTAACAAAATTCTTAGGTCCATACAATATAAACAAAGTGAACAATCAGTTCATTATTGAAAATGACAACTATGCTCTACTTGCCGAGATTAGAAGATGAACCAGATATATTGGATGTTTAGTCTTATACCAGACAGTGTGCTTAGTCTAATCTATTGGGCCATTATTGCTTTAGGTATCACAGGAATAATCGCTGGATGGTTAGGTCGTTGGATACCTTTCTATGGACAATATGCCAAGATATTGAAACCTATAGGTGTTTTATTACTTGTATTGGGTGTTTGGTTACGAGGCGGTTATGATGTAGAAATGGCGTGGCGTGCCAAAGTAGCAGAAATGGAACAAAAGGTCAAAGAGGCAGAAGAACGTGCTAACAACAAAAATGTAGAAATACAAGAACGTGTTGTAGAAAAGACCAAGGTTATAAGAGAAAAAGGTAAAACACAGATTGAATATGTTGATCGTGTAATTACACAGGACAAAGAAATCATAAAATACATTGAACAATGTCCTGTTCCAAAAGTTATAATAGATGAGCACAATAAGGCAGCAACACCGCCTGAAGTAATTAAAGAATTAAACAAGGCGGCGGAGGGTAAAAAATGAAATACCTTTCTGTTTTGTTACTTGTAACACTTGTTGGGTGTTCTACCACAGTTCCAGTAAAACCAAAGTTTCCAGATGTCCCTAAAGAACTAAGAGAAAAATGCGAAAATCTTAAAAAAATTGAAGGTGACAAAGTTGCCATAACAGAAATGTTAAAGGTGGTTATTAACAATTATACTCTTTACCACGAATGTTCAACTAAAGTTGAAGGATGGAACGAGTGGTATGATTCGCAAAAGAAAATTTACGAAAGTATCAAATGAAATTTACGGTATTATTTTTAGCAGTGTTTCTAGTTGGCTGTGCTACTACTAATCCAGATGTTGAAAAATCACTATCACGTGATGAAACATTAGTAAGAGCAGCAAAAATTGCATTGATCAATGAAATGCTGTCTAGCCCAGATCCTATTGTTAGAGCGAAGGCGGCAGAAATAGCCGACAAATTTATTAATACAAAAGAAAAGAAAAGCCTATTTAATTTTTGAAGGAGCGATAAATGGCCTTACATGATAGTATTTTAAAAATTCTTAACAAAGAACCTAAAGATCCTGACGCACCAAAACCAGCACCTGGTTCACGTAGCGAAAGGGAAGCAAAAATTAAAGATAAGGCAGGTATGGTTATTTCCGTGTTTGCATTGTTTTTAGCAGTTAACAGTTGGTATGGTGGTAAGTTAAGTAGTACAGTTCTCAACAACACACTAGGTGCTAACAATGCCTGGGCACAATATCAAGCAAAAAACAATCGACTAGTTAGTTATGAAATTGCATCAAAAACAACTAGCGACCCTGTCCTAAAGAAAGAGTTTAAGGCAGAAGCAGAACGTATGGATGCTGACAAAAAAGAAATTGCAATTAATGCCCGTAAAATGGAGGCGGATCGCGAACTAGCCAAAAAATCTAGTCCGTGGATTGGTTATGCAAGTACTGCATATCAATTAGCGATTGTCGTGTTATCGGCCAGTATTCTTGCAGTTAGTATGCCAATGTTTTGGGCTAGTTTTGCAGTTGCAGGTGTTGGGTTATTTTTAAGTGCCCAAGGTATATTTTTAATATTATAAGGATCAATCATGGGAATTAAAATGCCAAAAATTAAGGCACCAAAGATGCCTAGTACAAAAGACATCGGTAATGCATTTAATGATGCAGGTAAAGCAATTGAAAAAACTGCCAACGATGCTGGCAAGGCCATTGAAAAAACTGCTACTGATGCCTACAAGGATGTCAGCAAAGCAGCCACTGATGCATATAACTACGCAGACAGTCTTGCAAAGGATACCGCAGCAGTTACTAAAAGTGTGGCAAATACTGTGGCAAAGACCACAGAAGAAGCAGCCAAGCAAGGTATTAATGTTGCCAGTGACGAATGGAAACAAGGTAGTAAGTTTGCCGTTGATGCTTATAATGAAGGTGCAGAGGCTGTACAAAAGGCCGCAGAGGATGCTTATGCTTGGTTAGATGCTAATGCCTGTCGCATTGGTTTAACCACAGGACTAACAATAGGTATTGTTGCTTACTTTACTCCAAAGCCAGCACCGGCCGATCCAGGTACAATTAATTCCACAGCAGCCAGTATGACATGGGGTGCTTGGTTTGCAAGTCAAGCAGGCAAGCAGGTAACTAAGGCACAGACTATGGCATTAAGTTGTTCTATTGCCTACATCATCAACGAAGGTCTATTCTTAATTCCAGGGGTTAAGGGTCAGGTTAATAAGAATTTAATGTTCAATTGCTTAGCCAATTCAATTAACACAACTATTAGTAATCCTGTGCTGTGGGGTACTCCTGCTGGTGTAGGTGTTGCTGTAAGTTCTGGCATAGCACCAATTGTAGCAACATTGATCTGTGAAGGTGTATTACCTAAAGGTGCAAGTGCAGGTCCTGATGCTAAAGCAGCAGAAGAAGGCATTAAGATGGCTAAAGATGCTTTAAAGAAATTAGGTTTATAAACACAAACTAGGAGCGAAAAAATGGCGAGCGCAGAAGATTATGCAAAAATGAGCGACAGCGAAAAGAAAAAAGAAGATTGGATGAATAGTAAATGGCGCCCCATGATGGGATGGATTTACATGGGTACATGCTTCTTTGACTTTGTGCTGTTTCCGGTTCTTTGGAGTTTATTACAAGCATCTTTAAAGCAACCAGTAACACAGTGGCAACCACTAACCTTACAAGGTGCAGGATTATACCATATTGCTATGGGCGCAGTTCTTGGACTAGCAGCATGGGGTCGTACACAAGAAAAATTAAATGGAGCAAATAATGGCGGACTCAATACACCGGGCAGCATGCCTTCAACATTTGGCGCATCTTCGACAGGAGGATTCGGTGCTCCCAGTTCGTTTAGTTCATCAGCCCCAAGTTCATTTGGTGGAGGTGGCTTTGGAAGCACACCTAGTCAAACACAATCATTTGGATCAAGTAGTATGGCCAGTCCAACACCGATGACTCCGTCTGTTGGCATGCCGACTGTAGGCAAACGTCCAATGGGTCCAGCACAGCCTATTGACAGTGATTTTATGCCTCCAAGAGATTGACATTATACTGTTAAGACAGCATAATTAGTAGTATGAACTACTATGAAATATTAGGGGTAGCCGAAAACGCCAGTCAGGATGATATTAAAAAGGCCTATAAAAAATTGGCTATGAAATATCATCCTGACCGCGGTGGGGATGAAAAAAGATTTAAAGAAATATCCCAGGCTTATGATACAATAGGTAATCCGGAAAAACGATCAAACTACGATCACGAAAGATTGCACAAACCCCACATCCATGTGCGTACCGGAAATTTCCAAGATTTTGGCGATATATTTGGTCAAGCATTTCAATTTGGCGGTGGTCCCTGGGATCCATTTAGTCAAATGCGTCAAAGAAAAAATCGAGATCTAAATATTAACTGTACAATTAGTTTTAAAGACAGTTTTGTTGGTAAGCAATTAGAGGCAAGTTATAATTTGCCTAGTGGTAAAAAACAAACTGTTATTATAAATGTGCCACCTGGTGTGGGACATGGACAAACTATAAGATATCAAGGTCTAGGAGATGATAGTCATCCTTCATTACCTAGAGGTGATTTAAATGTTACCGTCTTTGTTGAAAACGATCCACTGTATTCTCGTCACAATGATGACATAATTTATAATCTGCAAGTTACTGTATTTGAAGCAATGCTAGGAACACAGAAAAAAATTACAGCACTTGACGGTAATAAGTTAGATTTGAAATTAAAACCTGGTACTCAACATGGTGCAGAATTTGTCTGTAGAGGCAGAGGTTTCAATAATGCTACAAATGGTCGCCTTGGAGATCTCATTGTAAGACTCAATGTTTTAATTCCAGAAGTTACCGACATCATACTAGCAGATAGAGTAATGAAACTTCAAAATGAATTTAATAACTTATCCAGATCCCGTACTTAACAGTCCAGCAGAACTTTTTGACTTCAAAAAATTAGATGCAAAAACTATAGAAAATGCTATGATTGATATCATGGCAAAATCAAACGGTATGGGATTAGCCGGAAATCAAGTCGGAATACTTGCAAAAATATTAGTAATAGCACCGCAAAGGTTGCAAAACAAAACACCTTTTGCTATAATAAATCCTGAACTATTAGAAATGAGTACTGAGTCTATCAATGATATCGAAGGATGTCTAAGTTTTCCAAATTTATGGTTGAAAATTGATAGACCTAAATGGGTAAAGATTAAATATTTTAATACAGATAACGTGTGTATAGAACAAATTTTTGAAGATATTGATGCAAGATGTGTACTACATGAGATGGATCATTTGATTGGAAGTTGTTTTACAGACAAAGTCAGTAAACTAAAATTAGACCTAGCACGTAAAAAACAAAGGAAATTACAGAATGGTAGAGCCAAGTAACGAACTACAAATGGTTTTTGATAAAGCCATTGATGTGGCCAAAAAGTTAAATCATGAATATATTACACTAGAGCACTTGTGTTTTGCCATGCTATGCGAAGAATCGTTTAGCAAATGTATACAAGGATATGGCAGTGATCCAGATTATATTAGAAAAAATCTAGAACACTATCTTAAAAATAAACTTACCGAAATTGTTTTAGAAAATGAAGTAATTAAGCCTAAAAAAACACAAGCAGTTGAACGTGTGTTAAACAGAGCATTTACACAGGTATTGTTCAACGGCAGACAAAAAATAGAATGTACTGATGTTTTTCTTGCAGTCATGAGCGAGAAAAAGTCATATGCATTTTATTACATACAACAAGCCAACATTGAAAAAGATAAATTTGCAGATTATCTTAACAATGAAATTGAACAACCAGATGAAGAAACAGAAAGTCAGGGTGCAAAAGCATTGAAAGCATTCACAACAAATCTTAACGACGCAGTGAACAAGGGCAAAGTTGATCCAGTAATTGGTCGTGTAGACGAATTAGAAAACATTGCACTGGCTCTTGGTCGTAGAAGTAAAAACAACGTTATTCTAGTAGGTGACCCAGGAGTTGGTAAAACTGCTATTGCTGAAGGACTAGCGTTTAACATTGTTAAAGGTAACGTTCCAGACTTCTTAAAAGATTACACAGTCTACAATTTAGATATCAGTGCTATGTTAGCCGGTAGTAAGTATCGTGGAGACTTCGAAGAACGTTTTAAATTTGTTCTATCAGCACTGCAAAAGAAAGGCAAAACTGTACTGTTCATTGACGAAGCACATATGATCAGTGGTGCAGGATCGGCTAGCAACAGTGCTAACGATCTTAGCAATATGATGAAACCTGCATTGAGTAAGGGCAACATCAAAGTTGTAGCCAGCACAACATGGGAAGAATACCGCAAGCACTTTGAAAAGGATCGTGCGTTGATGCGTCGTTTCCAACGTATCACCGTTGACGAGCCGTCACCAGAAAATACTATACAAATTCTTAAAGGTATTAAGAAATACTATGAGCAACATCATAATGTAAAAATTAAAGATGATGCACTACAAGCCGCAATTAAACTCAGTGTGAAATATCAAGCAGACAAAAAATTGCCTGATAAGGCTATTGACTTAATTGATTGTGCCTGTTCTAGATTTAATATTAAGTTAGCAGATGAGCGTGTTATTGGCGAACAAGAAATTCAATTTGAATTAAGCAAGATGATTCAAATGCCTGCTGAAGTTATCATGGAACAAGAGTCAAGTAATCTTAGCAACCTATATGATAATTTGCAAAATGAAGTGTATGGTCAAGATTTGGCTATAAATGAATTAGTAGATAAGATTTTGGTCAGCAGGGCTGGATTGAAACCTGAAAACAAACCCATTGGTAGTTTTGTGTTTATGGGTCCTACTGGTTGTGGCAAAACAGAAACTGCAAAGAGTTTATCCAAACATCTTGGTGTAAAGTTACTGCGGTTTGATATGAGTGAATATCAAGAAAAACATTCTGTGTCTAAGTTAATTGGCAGTCCTCCAGGCTATGTTGGATTCGAAGAAAATGCTGGACTATTGATTACACAGATTCAAGAAAATCCAAATGCAGTTTTATTATTTGACGAGGTTGAAAAGAGTCACCCCGACGTCAGTACAATTCTATTACAGATCATGGACAATGGTTTTGTTACTGGCAGTAATGGTAAACGAGCAGACTGTAGAAATATTGTGCTGATTCTAACTACTAATGCAGGTGCGCAGGCCAGCGAAAAGAACAAGATTGGTTTTGGTGATCAAGAACGCGAGTATGAAGATGCCGAATTAAAGAAGTTTTTTGCTCCTGAGTTTAGAAATAGATTAGATGCTATTGTGACATTTAAGAAACTCAGTAAAGAAACTATGATTAAGATCGTAGGCAAGTTTATGGTGGAACTTAAAGATCAGATCAAAGACAAGGGCATTAAAGTTAAACTCAAAGATGATGCTGTTGATTTATTGGTCAAAAAAGGATTTGATAACAAGATGGGGGCTAGACCGTTACAACGTGTTATTGATAAAGAAATCAAACGACCATTGGCTAAGATGATGTTGTTTGGTGATCTGCGCAATGGGGGCATACTAACTATTGGCGCTGATGCTGATAACATTGTGCTTAGTGTAAAACCTAAGATTATGAAGTTAGAATATAATGCTGAAACTCAACCCCAAAGTGACAGTTAACGAGACGCATAGTCTCTTTCAAAACAAGTACAGTTACAAGACTGTACTTGTTTGTCCGGCTGGACATTGGTTTAGAGGCAGAAATATCAGGCATGCAGAAGAAATGTTAGATGCTTGGATTCGAGGCGATTTACAAAAACATCAATGGCATAAATTAAAAACCAAAGACGATTATCAATACTGTGTAGATTTAGTAAAATTGTTTAAAAAGATGAACGATTATTATCTAAGAGTTGAACAACCTTTACTGAGTTTTTATACTAATGATAGATCTCAGGCATTTGCTATTGCTAACTTAGATCCTATACGTACCAAGTATATTTCTATCCCACCAAATAATACAGCAATTGAAGAAAATCAGATTATCTTAAAGCGTATAGATTTTGATTATAAAGTCACTGTTGGTAGAACTAGACAAAATTATGACAGTTTCATTGCCTGGGCAAAAAGCACTGGCAAGGCTAAGATGACAAAAACCTGTGAAAAAATGCTGTCTAAAGATTATTCATGGGGTGGTTATTATTTTTATGTCAAAGATGATGCTGCAATGACCATGGTAAAAATGTTCATTGGCGGTGATATTACACGTATAGATAAAGTAATAAAAGCAGATAAATAATTATTATGCCAATATTAGCCAGCACATTAGTATCAAGTACAACGCACCCTTCTGACAGTTCAGTGCAAGTTATCACCAGCGACAAGGTCAAAGGTGACGGATTTTACGGTCGCAGTGACGGTCTGCACACTGTTCAGGTTAAGTTTACAGGTTTTATTGGTGATTTTAAAATGCAAGGTTCATTGGCTATCGACCCTACTGCCAATGACTGGTTTGATATCGACAACACAGATTTATCCTATGCTACAAATACAAATGTGGCAGAAATTATCAACTTCACAGGCAACTTTGTATGGGTTAGAACCGTCATTACATACACAGACGGTACTGTAAACTTTGTTTTATTAAACCACTAACTGATCTCAAAACACAGATAAATAATGCATCGTATTACGAACGGTGTAAATCTATGAAAATTTTTGAGATATTTGGGCACAATTCAGAAGAAGCATTTGCTCCTGACTTTGATCTAGGAGACGATCTACGTTGTTTTATCAACAACGATCCACAATTTTATAGAAAGCATTACTTTCCCTTTGTGATTCGCTTGAAAGAAGCCAAAGAAAAGAAAGTAAAGTTCACAGCCAAAGCCTTTGAAGCATTGGTCAAGCATGCCTATGATGTTTACAAAGAATCTTACAAAGACACGCCTAATCTACCCACTGATCTAGAAGAAGAACTAGTGATGGAAATATGCGAAAATCTATATCGAGAAGAAGTCAAAAATATAGAAGAGGGCGTGTACAATGATATTAGTTGAAGGCGGCAACGAATTTAAGTATTCTGATGGCACTCCTGCTACCAAACAGGATGCAACCAGCGAAGAAGCTATGGCTACAGTTAAGAGCCTTGGTGAAGAAATTGGCATAAGTTTAGAAGAATTTGCTGCCGGCAGCATCATATATCCCGGAGCAAGCACCGGAGATGCAGATACTGTATTAGATCCCTTAGACTTTATCAAACCCAGTGATAAAGTACAAACTCCTAAAGAAGCGCAAGATGAATTTAGAGAATGGTTAGGACAAAAATTATCTGCTGCCGGTTATCGCTTTATTGAAAAGCGAGATAAAATTAATCAACTAGAGCGTTACTTTAAAATAGCAGGAGACGGACTTACGGCCTGTGCACCAATACCCAATACAGATGAGTGGTTACAGGTAGACTTAGATATTTCAGAACCCAGCCAAGGCACGTTTATGCGCTGGAGTCGTAGAGGCGAACCCAATGCACCAGACACTCCAAAAAAATTACGGGCCAAAGGTTCATATCGTCATATACTGCTTACTGAAATAGGTCGTGTAATTGTAAATGAAAAATATCCGCAGGGTCTGAGTTGGAGTTACAAAAACGGTTTGCTCGATCGTGCCACCGGCGAAACTGTCACTAAAGATCCAAATGAAGTTGCTGAAATACTGTTTAATGGTAGTGCCAGTGACTTAGACAATATCAATACTATATTGTCAAAATTTAGACAAACACATCCTGACAAATATAATTCTGTAATAGAAAAAGTCAATCAAGGTTTAGAAAAATACGGTACAGAATATAAATTAAAAGAACATCATCGTGTGGGAACACCGCAGTGGTTCACACAAATAAGGAATATGCTAGGATGAGAGCCCGTGAGTTTATCTATGAAGCAGCCGCTCCTAGTGTAGGTCGTAAATACCAGCACGTTGAAGATTTAATCTTTACAGGTATTCCAAGTCGAGGAATCAGTCCTGGTGTAGAAGCAGGTCAACATGCTGTTAGAATTATCAAAGACATGGCTACGCAATCCAAAGGCCAGAATGAAATTAAATGGGACGGCAGTCCTGTGGTCTACTGGGGCAAGCAAGATGGAGTGTTTTATCTAATACCAAAAAATGCTTGGGAATATCTCAAGCGCGGTAAAACTCAATTAGACAACGGTGTTAAAACAGCACCTACTAGTGCAGAAGAAGTCAGTGCATTTTTATTAGGTACCGGTAAGCCAGATCCAGAACGCGAAGCACAACGCAAACAGTTTGCCAAGCAAATGGCCAGTTTGTGGCCCTACTTTGAACAGGCCAGTCCAGAAGAAGGATTTCTAGAAGGCGGGTTATTGTTCTATCCAGGAACTAAACCTAACGGTGAAACAGCCAAACCAGTGTTAAATAAAGAAACCGGCGAATATGATTTTACTCCAAATATTACAGGGTTTCATATAGGCAAAGACAGTGATCTAGGCAGGCGTATCAAATCTGCTAAGGTCATGGTTGCAGCCACAGGTTATTATGAAAGTTTAGGCAGTTCAGACGAAGGAAGATATCCCAACCCTGAAGAACTTTCTACCAATGACACTATTGTGCAAGGCACGGTCTATGTTGAGTCTGCTCCCGGTGTAGACGAATCATTAGTTGACGATGCTGAATCTTTTATCAACAATAACGGCGAAGCCATAAACGCATTCCTGTCTCCTAAGCCGGGATTGAGCAAAGTAGGTGAAGTTCTATATAAGTTTTACAATCAGAATCTACGTGTAGCAGGTGTTAAACAAAAGTTTGTAGACTGGGCTAATCAAAATCTTAGTGCTCCTCAGGCTAAAAAAATCATTAGCGATCCAGGCCTGGATGCTATTTTATCAGCAGTTGAAAAACTCAGCGTGGCAAAATTAGACATGTATCAACGGGCCAGTGGTGGCACTCATAGCGGTATTAGACAGACTACACCAGAAGGTTACGTTTACAAAGACCCCGATACAGATCAATTTGTAAAAGCCATTAGTCAAGCAGACTGGGCGCCAAGGAAAGACTAACATGCTACTACGTCAATTATTTGAAGCGATCGAACGCACCGGCAAAAGTGATACCGCAGTAGTAGGCTGGGGTCGAGGCATGGGTCACAAGGGTCATATGATGCTGGCCAGTAGTGTGATAACACAAGCAGAGGAATTGGAGGGTGATCCTTATTTTGTAGTCAGTAGAACTTATGGTCCGGATGATCCTTTACAACCTGAAGAAAAGTTAGCCATTTACCGTAAAGTATTTCCAGAAAAAGGCCATATATTCCAAACGGCTACAGATGAACTTCCTGACCTTACTAGAGTGTTGGCTAATCTTAATAATCAAGGGTATCGTAATGCTGTAGTAGTTGTTGGAGCAGATCAAAAGGCAGCATTCCAATACCTAAATACTTACAACGGTAAGCCAGACAAGAAAGGTCAAATAGCCTTTGACTTTGATAGTCTCAACGTAATTAGTAGACAGGAAACTAAAGATCCTAGTCGAGAAGAAGAAGGACCTAGAGCAACTCCAATGCGGCAGGTACTCACTGATCTAGAAAAATTTAAACAATCTAATCCTGAATATAATAACGTACCAGATGAAGAAATACCGTTCCGTGTATGGCGTGATGCTATGAGTCCAGAACTCAGCGATGAAGAAGTTATGGATCTTATGACCAAGGCCAAACAACGTATGCAGCAGATGGCTGCGGCTAAACCTGCTAAGAAAGGCAAGTAATGGACGAATTAGAACAAATAAAACGTCTAGCAGGTGTAAATGAATTCAAAGGTTTCAAACCGGTAAATATAGAAAACATCACACACACCGCTGCTGCCATACGCAAAAAAGAACGCGACCTAGGATTAAAGCCAGGTGACAAGGATTGGTTTAAATTATGGTTTACCTTACCATATATGACCGGCAGCGTTAACAGCCACTTTAGAGGACGCAAGAAGTGAAACTGCGAGAAATATTGTCAGAAGTACGTGCAGGAAAATTAGGTCATAGATACCAACAACCTACTCGCGGTGTTAATGTCTACTCCGACGGAGAAAAAAGTAGTGGTGATTATACTGAATATAGATTAGGACTAGCATTGGCCTGTTCTGATGGCAAAACACCTATAGACATAGATCCTAAAACTTGGTACGGTAAAAAGAAGTTAGCATTTCCATATACTGATCTAGAACAAGATATGTTAAAGCAGGGTTACAAAGCAGTAGGTGCAAACTATAAAGATCTTAATCACGGCGATCTACGTAGTCAAGAACTTGAAAGCACTAACAAGGTCAGCCCTGTGGCTAAACCTAAACGTAATAAGCACGGCATATGAGAGCGCGAGAATTTATATCAGAAAAATGGAGCCAAAAATACAAAAGCTCTATCAACTGCTCTAATCCCAAAGGATTTAGTCAACGTGCTCACTGTCAAGGTCGTAAAAAAGAAGAAGACTACAGTGCCAATGATCGGCCGCCCGGACCAGAAACTAAACCTACTATGCCACCCGGCACTGTCAAGGTAGATGTAAGCGACACATACGATTGGTATAAATTAGGACAACATATTAGCGATCTCAAAGGCATGGGCAAACATGACTTTGGCAAGGGACCTCCTAGCACTGTAATGGCTTTTGGTAGTGAGGAGGAAGAACACAAGTATATACAGGATCTCTTAAAAACTGGGCTGACGACCACAGATATAGATCCTGTGGATCCCAAACAACCCAAGGACATGCCACGTCAAAAAACAGATCCAACTTATAATGTCAATGAAGTATTTGATCAACCTTATAAACTTAAATGGGAAAAAAGTGACTACGGTGATATCGATGCATACGCTAAGTTAGATGATGGCAATTATTTAAGTATCATGTTCAACAAAGGTGCCATGCAAGACACAAAAGAAGAAGCATGGAGTGTTGAATTCTTTAGAAACAACAGTCAAGAAGTCACAGGCGAAGGCGACGCTCAACGAGTATTTGCCACAGTGCTCGGTGCTATCCAAACATTCATCAAAAAATACAAACCTAATCTAATAACCTTTTCAGCCAGTAAAGAAGTTGAGCAAGGACAAAACGCCCAAAGCCGTGCAAGATTGTATGATAGCCTAGTTCAACGATATGCACGCTCATGGGGTTTTCGTGCATTTCGTGCTGAAACCGGTAATAAAGTTATATACCAACTAAGCAGAATTGCTAAACCAGTAGGCGAGAACTTTGCTGATGGTCGTAACCCTCAGGACAAAGGTGACAGCAAACGTCACGGTGTTCCTACTAAAGCATCAGTAAGCACACTGCGTAAAGTTGCTAAACAAGGTGGTCGTAAAGGTCAATTAGCACATTGGATGGCTAATATGAAAGCGGGCAGGGCCAAGAAAAATAAGTAAAATAATGGTAAATATAGCATAGGAGCCTATGTTATGTTTGAATTTGATTTTACTGTAGATAAGTTAGCACAGTGTATACACAAGAATAAAAATCCACAGTTATGGTACGATGCTTTCTGTGAGTATTTTCCAGCATTTGGTATTACTACTCCCGCTCGTGTAGCCGGCTTTGTAGCACAATGTCAACATGAAAGTTTAGACTTCACAGTATTACAAGAAAACTTGAACTATGGTGCTAAAGGTCTTAGAGGACTATTCAGCAAGTATTTTCCTAACGATGAACTAGCACGTCAATACGAACGTAAACCAGAACAGATTGCCAATCGTATCTATGGCGGTAGAATGGGCAATGGTCCAGAAGCAAGTGGTGACGGATGGCGTTTTAGAGGACGCGGTATTGTACAAATTACAGGACGTTCAAATTACACACAATGTAGTCGTGATCTATTCCAAGATGATACATTGGTCAATGATCCTGATCTATTAAGAGAACCACAATGGGCTACGCTCAGTGCTTGCTGGTTCTGGCACAAGAATCAGCTAAATCAATGGTGCGATGCAGGAGATATGAATACACTAACTAAAAAAATCAATGGTGGTTTTATTGGGTTAGAGGATCGTATCAAGCACTGGAATATTGCCATTGATATCATGGAAGCAGAATAATAATGAAAATTAGAGAAATTTTCGTAGAATTTAAAAAAGGTGTTAAGGCTGTTAAGCATAACAAAAAGTCTAAAGACCCCGCCAAAGAATTTGCCAAGGCCAAAGAAAAACTAGAGCCTGTTAAACCTATGGAAGAAGGCATAACCGAAGATGCTGAGCCCGTAGATCGTGAATTCGCATTAGTTAAAAAATTAGGTCGACTTGGGGAGATGGTCGCACAGAATCCTAAACTATGGAATCGTTATACAGATGCTGTTGAAAACGAACAACTTGACTGGATTGTTGGATTAATACAGGATCGAACTGGTGCTGACAAAGATGAAATTATGCGTCTTGCTAATCTGTTTGGCGACATTGGCGGCGGTTTAGGACGCATAACAGACTTTGCTTGGGCGGTTAAAGACGGCACTTGGCAGGATGATTTCATGCAGCCTTATAGAGAGTATAGAGCAAAACAAAAAAACATGTCTGAACGGGTAAGAGACTCTGAAGACTGGGACGAAGGTAATACAGAACCCGGCAATAATTTTGCTGTCTATATTAATGGTCGTAAATGGAAAGTATTTCCAGGACCATACGGTGCTTATGCCGACAGTCCCGAAGAAGAACGTGAGTTTTATAGATTAAAAGCCATGGCTCATAGAAAGTCAGAGCAAACTGGCAAGAAATGGGAAGTTTATAAGACTGGTGAACGAGCAACAGAAAGCATTAAAGAAACTGCTACACCCGGTGCTACTTCAGCAGGAAATGTAGCAGTATTAGGTATGAATCCTAAACTAAGTCCTGGACCTGCTAGAGGTAAAAAATCCTACATTGGTAGTCCTGGTAAATCGGGCACAAAAGCACCGCCACAGCCCAAGGTTAAACAACCTAAGAGCAAATACGGTACTGCAAAAAATGCACTGGATATGAAGCACAATATTTTTGGCGGCGGGGCCATCAAAAGAAAATAAATACTATGATAACGGAGTTACAAAATGCACAATATGCATGACATGCCAGAAAACGATCACGAAGCAGCAATGGCTCGTGCCGACCTTTACAAACTAGCACAATACAGTGCTAAACTATTTAAAATGATCCATGAAGGACAACAACTAGAGGGTTGGGTTCAAGCCAAGATCACAAAAGCAGCAGACTATGTTTCGTCAGTTTACCATTTTATGGCATACGAAATGAAAGTCAGTGAATACGGTGAGGCATTGGAAAATGCAGAAGTCTATGAAAGTGAACTCCGTGAAAAACTACAGCAGAGATTGTTGGAAGCCAAAGAAAAAGTTAAAGAACTGAAAAAAGTCGATGCTTTAAAACATAAAGCACACAAGTCAGACAAAGAATTAGAAGAAATGAGACGTATGACCAAAGAAGACGAAGAAAAGTCTTCAACTGGTGGTACGATTGATCGTAGCAAAAAAGGCGTTACACGTCATAAACAGAATCCAGATAGATTCTCAGACGAGCCGCATACAGAACCACCAAGTCAAGCCAAGTCAAAGAGTGCAGCAGAAAAAGCCGGCGAAAAGGCCATGGATAAGGCAGAAGAAAAAGAAGGCAAGAACTGGGAAAAGCGTTTTGGCAAAGGTTCAGTAACTCGTGTTAAAGATGGCAAGAAAGTCAGCGAAGCGAGCAAAAAGGGCGACGGCAATCTAGCCAATAATGCCAAACCGTACGACAAGGTGACACGTGGTGATGTTATTGCTGGGCGTCTTGGTAAGGACGAAATGGGCGGCAAGAAAAAAACCGAGTCTCTTAAAGGTGGTCAAGTTAAGTTAGACAAAAACAAAAATGGCAAACTAGACGGCGACGACTTTGCTAAACTACGTGCCAATAAAGGTGTTAAAGAAACAGCCATTAGCGGTGCTCCACAAAAGTCAGGAATACCTGCAACTGCTAAAACCACTGTTCCAGGCATGAGAGCCACTCAACAAGATCTTAAGAAAGCCAATTCAAGTGCTGCATTAGGCGAAGGTCGTTGCAACAAAACACCAAAAGGCAAAGCGTGTCCAGTACATGGCCTAAAAGAGTGCGGTCCTATGGGCGAAGCAAGATCTGCTAAACAACAGGCTGCGATAGCCATTGCTAAGAAAAAGGCAAAATAATTATGGACATGAAGAAAATTCTACAGGCCTACGACAGTGCTAGTGAATCACAGCCTGTAGAAGGTTCTAATGACATGAAAAAGTTTTTGTCTATTGTTACAGAAAGTAAACCTTCTAACAATAGACTTACACAAGCAGAACAAATTGCAGTTCAGACTTATACTAAACAGCCACAAAAAGTTGTATCTGCAGAAAAACGTGGACTGTTTAAAGAGTTTTATGAAAAGTACGAATCAGCACTAAATGAAGAATTAGCAGAAAATCCTGTAGAAGAATATACACTACAAGATATTGTTAACATGGTTAGAGAAGGCATGTCAGACGAAGACATAGTTGCAGCACTAGGTGTTAATCTTCAAGAAGGCAAAGTTAAGGGTGTAGATGGTAAAGCCTGTTGGAAAGGCAAACGCTACGCTGGCAAAGAAAAGAAAGCAGATGGCACATACAAGGATATCTGTGTTCCAATTAAGAGTAAAAAGTAATGGACGAATTAAAACTAGTATTAAAGCAGGCATTTGCCAGTTCATTTAGTTTTTACTTAAAGGCACAATTCTTTCATTGGAATGTTGAAGGACCTTTGTTTCCACAACTACACGAATTCTTTGGCAAAATCTACGAAGAAGTCTATGGCAGTATAGACAAGTTTGCAGAAGAAATAAGAACACTAGGTACATATACACCAGGAAGCCTAACAAGATTTAGTCAACTAAGTGCTGTTGAAGATGAAGAACGTATTCCTCCAGCCAAAGACATGCTAGAAATACTAGCACAAGATAACGAAATAGTTATTACTGCTCTTAAATCTGCATTTGAATTAGCAGAAGCAGCAGGACAACACGGACTAAGTGATTTTCTAGCAGAAAGAATAGATGCTCACAGTAAACATGCTTGGATGTTGAGAGCCACATTAAGATAACGGAGTTATGCTATGGATATGAAAAATATCATTGAACGTATTAAACAAATTGAATCAAGACAAACTCTAATGGAGGACTCGCAACCAAGTCAACCTGTTAAAGTTCAACCTCAGTCTCAGCCTGTTCAAAGGAAAACAACAGCACCAGATTCTATATATTCTACACTGATAAGAGAATTTGGCCTAGATCTCAACGAAGCGAATCCCTGGGAAGGTAAAGATCCCGCAAAAGCAGCGGCTTGGGCAAAATTAAGTCCCGAAGATCAAAAATGGTTAGGAATGGCCGATCCTACTGATGACATAATTTTAGCCAGAGCTCCTAGTAAGGGCGGATTCTTAGGATCACTGGGATTAGGTAAAAAACCTCAGGCACAAGCAGCGGCACCGGCAGCGGCAGCGGCACAAGCACCGGCAGCGGCACCGGCACCGGGTACTGTCACATCAAGCAATGGTCAGCCGGTTGTTTCAGGTACTGGTACTCCAGTACAAAGCGGAACTGCAACTCAAACAGCATCAGGAGGTGCGGCCAAACCTGCAGCACCAGCACCTGCAGGTACTCCAGCAGGATCAGTAGATGATGAAGGCAATATAATGCCAGGTTATACTACTGACGAACAAGGCAACGTGGTTAAGGCAGGTAATCCAAACTTTGTAGAGCCAGCAACGCAAAAATTAGCCCAACAAGGTCGTCAGGCTGCTAAAGAAAAAGAATTTGCAGCATCAGCAGATCGTGCAGATGCCGAGATGGGGCAAGCAATGGCTGCTAACGCCGCAGGCGGTCCAAGCAGTGTAAATGCACAAGGACAAAATGTTACAATGCCAGATGGAACTAATCCCGAAACTGGCCAAAAGACACAGACCGCCACAGCACAGGCAACTACACCCGCAGACACAAGTCCGTTACAGTTACCACCGGGATCAGCACCTGAAACAGGATATACTGTAGCCGGCGGAACACCACCAGCCGGAGGTGCGGCAAAGCCTGCGACGGGCGGTGGTGGTTATACTATTAAGCCAGGCGACAACTTAACAAAAATTGCCAAAGCAAACAATACCACTGTTGATGCAATTATGAAGGCAAATCCACAGATCACAGACCCAAATAAAATTATGGCTGGTGGTAAACTAACATTACCAGGCGGAGCAGCAAAGCCTGCTAATGTTGGTGCTGGTGCTGGTCGAGGTGGCCAAGGTGGACCAACCGCAGCAGAACTTGCTGCCTATCAAGCATCACAGAATCAAAGTCCTGCCGAAACTGCAAGATTAGCTAGGGCAGGAAAACCACCTGCACCAGCAACTGCTGCTGCACCAGGTGCTGGCCAAAAAGGTCCTACTAAGGCTGCGGCTGCTGGCCAAGATCCAAACAATCCGTTAAACAAACCTGCCGGCGGAGCCGCTGCACCTGCTGGTACCACTAATACTACCAGCCAACAAAATGTTTCTGGAACACTAAAGATGGGAAGACCATCAGGTCCAATCCAATTCAATGGACGAACAGTAAATCCTGGTGATCCTCAGTATGCTGCTGCCAGTCAGGCTTTGTTAAAGAGTCAGGGTCAGATACAACAGGCTCGTACACAGATGACAGCGCCAAGAGGAGCACCATCTACAGCACCTGTGCAAATGGGGGCTACTAATGCCGATAGAGCAGACATGGAAGAAAGTCGAGCTCTTTTGAGAATAAAACAACTTGCCGGTCTGTAAAAAAAGCGCCCTAGGGCGCTTTTTTAATGCCAATTAAATTGATAACAATGTCTCAGTTCATGACCAATTGTATGCACTGTGGTTTTACGTCCGGTAATGATTGTACACTTGGGACCTTCCCAAAAACTACAACCATCTACAGCATAACCAAAACTTTGTCCTAATCTCTTTTTGGATTCCGCCGCGCAGGCTGCTGTAACATTATCAACTACTAACCATGTAAGTTCAATTGTCTTATATTCATTTTTCCTAGCATCAAATGTTTCTTCGGGATTAAATGATCGTGCTTGAGCAACAAATATTTGGCTGGTAATAAAAAGTGCTAAAACAGTTTTTTTCATTTTGGACCTTGACAAGTAGTTACTAAGTAATGTATAATACAACAAAGGAGAAACTATGTCAACCAGGATGTATGGGCCCGAAGAACGTGCCAAATTAGAACGGCTGATCACAGAAGGCCAAAATATTTTACGAGAAGTTGAAGATCTTCAAGAAGGACTTAAAGAAACTGTTAAAGCAGTAGCAGAAGAACTTAATGTCAAAGCCAGTATTATCAACAAAGCAATTAAGATTGCCCATAAAGATAATTGGAAATCTCATGAAGAAGAATGGAACGAGATCGAAATGATCTTAGGTGTGACCAAACGATTACCAGACAGTGAATAAATTATATACATTTGGTGATTCTTTTACCTACTATGTCTATCCAACTTGGTCAGACTTTTTAGCTTTAGAATTTGATGAATATGAGAATTGGGGTATACCAGGCATTGGTTGCAAGGCCATTGCTGAACGCATAGTAGAATGTCATTTAAAAAATACTATTACTAAAAATGATACTGTAATTGTTCAGTGGAGTACCCATCTTCGACATGATTTCTTTAATTCTAGAAAAGATTACAGATACAAAAAATTTCTAAATACCAGGCCCACTAAGTGGAGAACACAAGGCAGCATTTTCACCGATGACAATGTTAAATTGTATGATGATGTTTGGCTCGACTGTTTTTTCGATGAAGGCGCCTTTGTCATGCACTGCTTGCATGCCATTGCCTCTACACAATATCTTTTAGATCATATTGGATGCCAATGGTATATGACCAGTATTGGTGATTGGCAAAAATTAAGTTCAGATTTAGATAATATTAGCGGGCATGGAGAATCGAAATCTGAAAGCACAATCAGCGACAATTTTCCAGAGTATACTCAGTATATTGATAAAATTTGGACAAAGCAAGATAGTAAGTGGTTGCACCCAATTTCTATCTATGCAAACAAGTTTCCCAATGATTGGTGGTCATTACGCAAGGATAATAATCAATGGGCAAGAGAGCCACATCCTAGCCCAAAACAATATGTTAGTTGGCTTAACGATATTGTTAGGCCTAAACTACATTTAGGTGCACCACCTTTAGAACAAAATCTTTGGTTAGAATCTTTAGAAGTTGCCAAAGAACAAGGCGGACATAAAGTATATGACATGTGGGATGTAATTATGTCAAAGAGATTAAAATATTGGCCGTATGAGATTTGGCCACAGCCGGTAAAAGGGTTTTGTTAATTGTCATAATAAACACTATGCATTTAGTAATATTGCTAAGTAATAGTGTAGAAGGTAGGCAGGGCCATAAACCGCATAGTAGGTATTTGCAAGCCGTAAATTGCATAGGAGATCAAATTTGTACGTAGACGCATTTTTTCAGCGTGATGCTGATATCATCAAAGTTGTAGAACGCAACACAGAAGGTAAACGATTATTCAAAGAATATCCTGTACGCTATACCTTCTATCACCAAGACCCGCGCGGCAAATTTCAAAGTATATTTGGAGAGACGCTCAGCAGAGTAGTTTGCAAAAACTCCAAAGACTTTCGAAAAGAACTAGCCATTCACTCAAACAAAAAATTATATGAAGCAGATTTAAATCCTATTTTCGTTTGTCTAAGTGAAAACTATCTTAATCAAGATGCTCCTAAACTAAATGTTGCATTTTTTGACATCGAGGTGGACTTTGATCCAGAACGCGGCTATGCATCACCCGATGATGCATTTATGCCAATTACTGCCATTGCTGTACACTTACAATGGTTAGACACACTGGTTTGTTTGGCTGTTCCCCCTAAGGGACTAGGACTAGTCGAAGCCCAGGAATTAGTTAAAGATTTTCCTAACACACATGTCTTTGAAACTGAAGCAGAATTATTAGATACTTTTTTAAATCTAATTCAGGATGCAGATGTGTTAAGTGGTTGGAACTCAGAAGGCTATGATATTCCATATACAGTAAACCGTGTTACCAAGGTATTGTCTAAGGATGATACTAGACGTTTTTGCTTGTGGGATCAATATCCAAAGAAAAGAGAGTATGAAAAATTTGGTAAAACCGCCACTACCTATGACCTTATAGGACGAGTTCACTTAGACAGTCTTGAACTTTATAGAAAATATACCTACGAAGAACGGCATACCTATCGATTGGATGCTATTGGCGAGATGGAGATTGGTGAACGTAAAACAGTTTATGAAGGCACACTTGATCAATTGTATAACAATGATTTTCGTAAGTTCATTGAATATAATAGACAAGACTGTGCATTGTTAAACAAACTAGATCAAAAACTTAAATTTCTTGATCTCAGTAACAAACTTGCCCATGAGTGTACCGTGTTACTTCAAACTACAATGGGTGCTGTAGCAGTTACAGAGCAGGCTATTATCAACGAATGCCATCGCAGAGGGTTTCAAGTTCCTAATCGACCAAAGCGTGACGAAGATGAAGATACGGCTGCGGCAGGTGCCTATGTTGCTTATCCTAAAGAAGGATTACAAGACTGGATTGGATCATTGGACATTAACTCACTATATCCAAGTGCCATTCGTGCTCTTAATATGGGTCCAGAGACTATTGTTGGACAATTACGTCCAACTGCTACTAAACAGTTTCTTGATGATCAAATGACTCTTAAAAAGAAATCATTTGCGGCAGCATGGGAAGGTATGTTTGGTTCACTAGAATATGAAGCAGTAATGCGTCAAGACAAGGCATTTGATATTACTGTTGATTGGGAGGATGGTGAATCTCATGTGCTCAGTGCCGCTGAAGTCTACAAATTAATTTTTGACAGTCATCAATCATGGATGCTGAGTGCCAACGGTACTATCTTTACCTATGAAAAAGAAGGCATTATCCCTGGATTGCTCAAACGGTGGTATGCTGAACGTAAGGAGATGCAGGCCAAACTCAAAGAGTCAATTGCGGCTGCTAACAAGGTAGAAGAAGAATACTGGGACAAACGGCAGTTGGTTAAGAAAATTAACTTAAACAGTTTGTACGGTGCTATTCTTAATCCTGGGTGTCGTTTCTTTGATAAACGCATTGGACAGTCAACTACACTAACAGGTCGGCAAATTGCCAAGCATATGGCCGGTAAGGTCAATGAGATTATCACTGGTGAATATGATCACGTAGGTCGTGCCATTATCTATGGTGATACTGATTCATGTTATTTTAGTGCTTACAAAACACTGCAAAAAGATATAGAAAAAGGTGTTATACCTTGGACCAAGGAAACTGTAATTCAACTCTATGATCAAATAGCCACCGAAGTCAATGCAACGTTTCCGCAGTTTATGTTAGATACTTTTCACTGTCCAAAGACACGAGGAGAAGTTATCAAGGCAGGTCGTGAAATTGTTGCATCAAAAGGTTTGTTCATTACAAAAAAACGTTATGCAGTCTTGTATTATGATAAAGAAGGCAAGCGTACCGATCTTGATGGTAAACCAGGAAAGATTAAAGCCATGGGCTTAGATCTTAAGAGATCAGACACTCCAGAATTTATTCAAAACTTCTTGAGCGATGTACTTGAACGTGTACTTACTGGCAGCACAGAAAAAGATGTTCTAGATTTTATTACACAATTTAGAATTGATTTCAAAGCAAGACCTGGTTGGGAAAAAGGCAGTCCCAAACGGGCTAATAATGTTACTGAATATCAGCACAAAGAGGAACGACAAGGTAAAGCCAATATGCCTGGTCATGTCAGAGCCAGTATCAATTGGAACACATTGAAACGCATGTATCATGACAAATACTCAATGGGTATTGTAGATGGTGCCAAAGTTATTGTTTGTAAACTAAAAGACAATCCACTAGGATATACTAGTGTAGCGTACCCGGTAGACGAACTTAGATTGCCCAAGTGGTTTCAAGAACTGCCGTTTGATCATCAAGAAATGGAAACTACCATTATTGATAACAAGTTAGATAACCTTATTGGCGTTCTAAATTGGGATATTCAAAGCACCGAAGAGAAAAATACGTTTAATAAATTATTTGACTTTTCTTAAAAACCTAAATATAATCACATTAAAGGAAACAACATGAAAGATATTTTACAAGACATCATAGCACATACATATTCGCTAGGCTTTTTACCTCTAATCAAGGTCACAGGATCAGGCACAGAAACTGTGATTGAATCTCTAGCAGAAGATCGCACAGTAGTATTGGACGCTAAGACACATAAAAACATAGATGAGTTTGAAGGCGTATTTGGCATGCCTAACTTAGACAAATTGAATTTGCATTTGAAGAATCCTGAGTATAAGGAAAATGCTAAAATTACCGTAACTACTGAAACACGTAATGGTAAAGATATGTTAACTGGCATTCATTTTGAAAATGCCACTGGTGACTTTGTCAATGACTATAGATTTATGGTTGCTGACATTATTAATAACAAATTAAAAACAGCCAAGTTTAAAGGCACCACGTGGGATATTGATTTTAAACCCAGTGTTGCCAGTATTCAGCGATTGAAATTGCAATCGCAAGTACACACAGAAGAAAATTTCTTCCAGGTCAAAACAGAAAATAATAATTTAGTTTTCTTCTTTGGTGATGCTAGTACTCATGCAGGTAGTTTTGTTTTTCAATCAGATGTTAAAGCCAAGTTTAAAAGTAACTGGGGATACCCGGTCACACAAGTTAATGCTATTTTAGGACTTGATGGTGATATCACCATGCGCCTCACTGATCAAGGTGCCATGCAAATTACTGTTGACAGTGGTTTAGCCGAGTACAACTACATTTTACCCGGGCAATCTAAATAATGAATAAAAATCTTACTGCATCACAAAATGATTATGCAGTATTCTTGCCTGCTACGTCTGGCTTTTATGCTACATTTATAGGCAAGCAAAGATACAGCAATTATGTTGATCCTGCTCGTATTCCAAAAAGTTTTACTAATGGCGTAGAGAGTCTCAATTACTTAGAACCAGACAAAGGATTATTTTACTACAACTGGTGCTTATATTCTGCAGGACATGCTAACCTAGATCTTAACAAACAAGACGAAGGTGAAGATATGTTCCGTAATCGCAATCGTTCAACATCGTGGGTGTTAGGCGATTCAGGTGGTTTCCAGATTGGTAAAGGCGTATGGGAAGCCGACTGGAAAGATCCCAATTGTCCCAAAGCTGCTAAGAAACGTGCTCAAGTTTTAACGTGGATGGACACGTTGATGGACTACGGTATGATTCTAGATATCCCGGCATGGGTATCTAGATCACCTGCAGGCCAAAAAGCCACGGGTATCACTACCTACGCAGAAGCAGTACAAGGTACTTACATTAACAACGATTATTTTATTAAAAATCGAAATGGTAACTGTAAGTTCTTAAATGTTTTACAAGGTGAAAATCATACAGATGCTGAAGATTGGTATCAACGTATGAAACATTATTGTGATCCAAAAAAATATTCAAATCATTTTAATGGTTGGGCTATGGGTGGTCAAAACATGTGCGATGTTCACCTTGTACTCAAAAGACTGGTTGCACTGAGGTTTGACGGTCTATTAGAAAAAGGTCAGCAGGATTGGATGCACTTTCTTGGCACAAGTAAATTAGAATGGGCTACCTTGCTTACGGATATTCAACGTGCAGTAAGAAAACATCATAACGAAAACTTTACAATAAGTTTTGACTGTGCTAGTCCTTTCTTAGCAACTGCCAACGGACAGATCTATATTCAGACAGAAACACAAGATAGAACCAAGTGGGTTTATCGCATGGTGCCAAGTGCCGATGATAAAAAATATGCCAGTGATACTAGGCTGTTCAAAGATGTTGTAATACAAGATGGTATTTTTAAAAACTTTGAATCAAGTCCTATTATTGATCAGGTTCAAATTAAAGATGTTTGCATCTATGGAGCCGGAACTCCTAAACCAGGAATTGCCAATCCGAATCCATACAACCCAACAGATTGGATAGTTCCTCCCGATCTTAATAAATTAGGCAAAGTAAGCAATCGCACTAGTTGGGATAGTTTTAGTTATGCTATACAGATGGGACACAATGTTTGGTCACATATTAATGCTGTGCAGGAAGCCAATCGACGATACGATCAAGGTATTATTCCTGCTATGTTAGTGCAAGAAAAATTTGATCAAATATTTTTCAAGGACATTGTTGAAGCAATATTCTCTACTAGTGATAGAGGCACAGCCGAGGCCATTATTGAAGAATTCAATAGGTATTGGATGAGCATTATCGGCACTAGAGGGATGACTGGAAAGAAGACTGTAAATTCAAGTACAAACTTTGCCAAATTCTTTGACGAAGTAGATGATAATGTTGTACAATCCGAACACAGTGATGAATTCACTAACGAAGAAGAATCAAAATTAGACCAGCTAGAATTACAGGTAAAAGAATGACCTTACCAGATGAACG